>Ga0180437_10002425_pt1 | contig 29763 bp, 36 predicted proteins | sample SS_ome_4_FD_132410 | JGI IMG/M metagenome (GOLD analysis project Ga0180437, IMG submission 132410) | Hypersaline lake sediment archaeal communities from the Salton Sea, California, USA - SS_3_D_1 metaG | ecosystem: Environmental > Aquatic > Non-marine Saline and Alkaline > Hypersaline >...
CCGGGCACGCTCGACCAACTCCGACCCCAGTTCCGATTCCTCCGACCGGCGCCCCTGCTCGTACAATTCCTCGAAGATCTCGGCCAGCCCGTGCATCCCGGCCGGCCTATGCCCCACCAGGATCTGACAACAACTCAGTTTCGCCATCACAGCCTCATCTGCGCGATCTTCCCACCGGGAAGATACAATCCTCCGCTCATCAGTCGCCTTCGAAGTAATAGAGCGACGGGATCTGCTCAAACGCGGCATGGAACGCCGGCTTGAGGCGATCGTAGGCCCACACGGCCTCCATGTCCCTCATCTGTGGGTTGCCCAGCAGATGTTTGACCAGCCGCGTGGCGTTGACGCCACCGCCCACGTCCTCGCCCTGGCGCAACAGCGCGCGAACCTCGCTCTCGAGAAAGACGGGCGTCAACCGGGACTTCAAGTCCTCCACCTGCTGCCCCAACTCTTTATACACCACAGTTCTCACCTCCGGTTAGAACTTCCAACGTATCCCGCTGCACAATTCCGTTGCGGCACGTCACCGCGCCCTGTCCACAGTTGGCACACTCGAACTGAACGGTCGTATGCTCTATGTCAAACCGTTCGGCCAGGATCCGCTTCAGTCCGTCCATCACGCTCTGCGACTGGCTCAACGATTGGTCGGTCAACACGACGTGAGCGCTGAGGGCCACGTAGCCAGGGCTGACCGTCCATACGTGCAGGTCGTGCACCTCTTCAACGCCTGCGACCTGGCCCATAGCCTCCGCCACCCCGGTCGCCGTCAAGCCCTTGGGCATTCCCTCGATCAGGATGTGCACCGATTCGCGCAGCACCCGCCCGGATCCAGCCAGGATGATCACCCCGATCAACACGCTGACCACCGGATCGACCAGCGTCCAGCCGGTCAGAGCGATAATGATGCCGGCACCGATCACCCCGATGGAGGCCAACGCGTCCCCCAGGACGTGCAAGAAAGCGCTGCGCACGTTCAGGTCATGGTGGTCGTGCTCCCGTAGTACGAACGCGACCACCAGGTTGACGACCAGCCCAACCACGGCCACGACCAACATCGGCCCCGCCAGGACCGGGGTGGGATGCCGAAAGCGATCCCAGGACTCCCGGAGTATCTCAACGGCCACCAGGAGCAACGTCGCGCCGTTGCCCAGCGCAGCCAACACCTGCAAACGATGATAGCCATAGGTGTGACGGTCGTCGGCCGGAAGCGCGGCCAGCCGGAGCGCCACGTAGCTCATCCCCAATGCAAACGCATCCAGAAAGACGTGTGCCGCGTCGGACAGAAGCGCGAGGCTGCCGGTCCACAGTCCACCGATCACCTCGGCGACCAGGATGAGGCCGGTCAACACCAGCGACAGCACGAAGCGACGTTCCGTGTGATGAAAATCTCTGGTCACTTTATTTGCCAAAACCATTTGTCGACACGATCCTCTGCCAATTCATTGCTCCAACAACTCGGCCAGCCGCCGGCCGCCCTCGAAGAATTTGTCCTCTTGAAGGCGAGGACACTCAGACAAGTGCCGGCTGCCCATCAATAGTCCAAAGCCAAACGCCATACAGGTGGCTACACCGCACTCCCTGCAATTCAGTTTCGGCAACAGCCGGTAGATGTCCAATGGCCCCAACAAACTCTGCCGCTCGTAGCAAGGGGTGATCTCCTCCCGCCGACGCCAGGTGTCGTTACACAGGTCCTTGAACCAATTGAGCTGGGCGACGGCGTCTTCAGGTCCATCCACTTTGGCCATCACTGCTACGTGCGGGTAGAAGGTGAGAATCCGCCACTCCCGCTTGATGGTGACTGTGCTGGTCCCAGGAACGTACATCAGATTAGTGACGATGGCGTTCAGATACGGGAAAACCGGCGAGATGTCATCCGACAGCTCGGCGATGATCCGGTTCTTGATCCGGTCGGCGATACAATCCAACACGTGCGTGATGGTGAAACTGCGCCACAGCAGATGGTCGTCACTCATCAGTCACCCCATAGCGAGAGAGATGGCTCGTTCCCCGATGACGACTGGTTGGTCTCTCTTGTACACTCAACCTTGTTTGCCATGCGAGCGGTAATCCTCGATGGCGGCCCGAACACCCTCCTCCGCCAGCACCGAGCAGTGCATCTTAACCGGCGGCAGGCCATCCAGCGCCTCGGCGACGGCTTTGTTGGTCACCGCCAGGGCTTCCTCAATGGTCTTGCCCTTTACCAGATCGGTGATCATCGAGGAAGTGGCGATCGCAGCCCCGCAGCCAAAGGTCTTGAACCTGGCGTCCACGATGCGGTCGTTCTCGATCTTGAGGTAGATCTTCATCACGTCGCCACAGATTGGATTGCCCACCGTGCCCACTCCGTCGGCGTCGGGCATATCCCCCACGTTGTGGGGGTCCATAAAATGTTCCATCACCTTCTGGCTATACTCCATCTCACTTCCTCCTACGTGGCCCAGCCTTGGCAGTGAAAGACTCCTGTGCCGAGAAGGGCGACATGGCCCGCAGTCGCTCGATGATGGGTATCAGCTCGGCCAGAACGTGGTCAACCTGCTCGGCGGTGTTGTCTCGCCCCAGGCTGAAGCGGACAGATCCCTGGGCGATGGCCGGCGGCACGCCCATGGCCAGAAGCACGTGGGAGGGCTCCAGAGCATCCGAGGTGCAGGCCGAGCCACTGGAGACGGCCACTCCATTCATATCCAGACTCAGGACGATGGACTCCCCTTCAATGTATTCGAAGCAGACGTTGAGCGTGCCCGGCAGGGCCTGGGTAGGGACTGCCCTGGGCAGGGACGCAGGAGGGCCATTGCGCCGCACGCCCTCGACGTTGGCCGCGATCCCTTCCCAAAGCTGGTCCCGCAGCGTCGCCAGGCGGCCGGCCTCTTCCTCCATCTCGGCCTCAGCCAGCTCCACCGCCCGGCCCAGCCCCACGATACCTGCTACGTTCTCCGTCCCGGCGCGGCGGTTGCGCTCGTGGTGACCACCGTGCAGCAAGGAGTCAAGCCGCACGCCCTGGCGCACGTACAACGCGCCCACCCCCTTCGGTCCGTAGAGCTTGTGAGCCGAGAGGGAGAGGAGATCGACTCCCAGTTCGTCCACCTTGATGGGCAGCTTACCGAAGGTCTGCACCGCGTCGGTGTGGAAAGTCACGCCCCGTTCCCTGGCGATATGGCCGATCTCAGCCAGAGGCTGGACAGTGCCCACCTCGTTGTTGGCGTGCATAACGGTGACCAACACTGTGCGGTCAGTGATGGCTTTGCGCACGTCGCCCGGGTCAACCATGCCAACCTGATCCACAGGCAGGTAGGTGACCTGAAAACCCTGCCTCTCCAGGTATTGGCACGTATGTAACACCGCGTGATGCTCGATCTGGCTGGTGATGATGTGGTCTCCCTGCTCCCGGCGGGCGTGGGCGACTCCCTTGATGGCCAAATTGTCGGCTTCTGTTCCGCAGCCGGTGAAGACCACCTCCTCTGGTCGGCAGTCCAGCGCGCCGGCCACGTTCTCCCGCGCCCCATTGATGCCGATCGCTGCCCGCCGGCCCAAAGCGTGTATGCTGGAAGCGTTGCCGAACTGCTCTTTCAGGTATGGCAGCATAGCTTCCAGCACCTCTGGCCGCAGGGGTGTGGTAGCATTGTGATCCATGTAGATCGACTTCATCGTACGATTTCCTCCAGACCGAACAATGGCCTTCGTGGCCTGTGATCATCGTCTCGCGTCCAACTCCGCCACACGCGTCAACCACAGCGCCTGCGCAACGATGCCTCGACCTTCCTGGCAACCACCTCTTTGACGAAGCGGAATATCTCCTGCGGGTCGTCCTTCTGGGCCAGAAGCAACGCCCGGCGCACTTCGTTCTCGTCCAAGATGATTAGTGTCTTCTCAATGCGCAACTTGGACATCTCCGCTCCTACAAGACTTCCCGCAAGGCTCCCACAGCATATTGGACCTCTTCCACCGTGGTGAAGTAGCCGGGGCTGAAGCGCAACGCACCACATTCCAGGGTTCCGGCTACGCGATGGGCCTGGGGTGCGCAGTGCAGCCCCGCGCGCGTTGCCACGTCGAACACTTTATCCAGCACGGCGGCCAACTGGTCCACCACGTGTCCCTCCACGGTCACCGAGACGACCGCCGTGCGCCGCGCCGGATCGCGCGGACCCAGGACCGCCAGACCCGGGATCGTCTGCATCCCCTGGATCAGCAACTCCGCCATCGCCATCTCGTGGGCGCGAATCGACTCCACGCCCTGCTCGATCACGAAGCGCACCCCGGCCAGCAGCCCAGCGATGCCGGCCATGTTCTGCGTGCCTGCCTCAAGCCGCGAGGGGAGCGCTGCGGGCATTGTCTCAATCGCGGACTGGGTGCCCGACCCGCCCTCGACCCACGTCTCCAGATCGATACCGGGCCGCACGACGAGCCCACCGGTACCGTGCGGGCCATATAGCCCCTTGTGCCCTGCAAAGGCCAGCAGATCGACCTGCATCGAATCCACGTCGAGCGGACACGCCCCGGCGGCCTGGGCCGCGTCCACCAGGAAGGGCACGCCATGGCGATGGGTGATCTGCCCAACCTCCGCGACAGGCAATACAGTGCCCAGCACGTTGGAAGCGTGCAACATCGCCACCAGCCGGGTGTTCGGGCGGAAGCTCGCCTCCACGTCTGCCGGGTCCAACGTGCCATCGGGCTCGCAGGGGACGGCCGTGACAGCCACGCCGCGCCGTTCCAATGCCTTGAGGGGACGCCACATGGCGTTGTGCTCGATGGACGAGGTGACGACGTGGTCGCCCGGCTTCAACAAGCCCTTCAGCGCCATGTTGAGCGCCTGAGTGGCGTTCAGTGTGAAGACCACCCCCTGAGGGTCCGGGGCGTGGAACAGGCAAGCCAGGGCATCGCGGGCATCATCGGCGATGCGCAACGCATCCTCCTCCCGCCAGTGGCCACCCCGGCCAGGCGTGGCGCCCACCTCCCGCATGAAGTGATCCACCGCCTGGTATACCGCCTCCGGCTTGGGCCAGCTCGTCGCCGCGTTATCCAGATAGGCACCCATCATCCCTGCCTTCCTCAACTACGTCCAGCGGGATACCGCGCCGTTGGGCGGCATCGCGGCCTTCCTCGCGAATCTGGGGTATCACCACGCGTCGAAAGAAGGCCTTCGCTCCCGGAATGTCGCGATCCAGCACGATCTGTTTCATCTCGATAATCTCTGACCCTTCCAGGGTCAACCAGAACCAACGCGGGCGGGCTGTTTTCTGCATCTCGATTTCCTCTAGAGCCGATCACGAGGATGGGGTCATCCTTCAGTCAGTTGACGCGCTCGTCCGCCGTCGCCAGCAGTGCGAACTTATGCCGAGCCGCCCCACCGATCCTCCACGCTTATGGACACCGGACGATGCCCTGCGCCCACAGGCAATCGGCGCAGGAGGGGCACCAGCCCCAGCAGCCTTCGTTGGCCTCCGTGATGTCGCAGGTGTCGCGCAGGTCGCAGTCGACGCACGACGGGAAATGGAAGCGCCGCACCTCCGCCCGGAAACCGACGTAGTCGTCGGAGTTCCAGATTTCCGCCAGCGAGGCCTGGTTGACGTTGCCCATCGTGTAGCGGGACACCTCCTTGCGGCGGCCGAATATGTAGTAGGGATAGGAGTGGGAGAGGGCATAACACGGGCTGACCTCACCATCCCAGCCCACCACCAGCGCGTTGCTGGCGATGAAACGACAACGCCGCTCGGCCCCCCAGTTCATCCGCGGTAACTCCATCGTCCCCCACAGGAGCCAATCACCACTGTGGACGGCCCAGCCGGTCGAAATGGGAAAAGGCGGGGTTTCATCTCTGCTGTAGAGCGCCTCAGCCGCCATCTCCGGCGTGTGGGGCAGGACGTGGGTGACGATGATCCGGTTGGCCCCCAGCCGCCTGGCCAGGTCTGGCAATTTCGCCAACTCGGCCGCGTTTCGCTTCAGAGCCACGAACTCAATACCCAGGTGCGGAGAGGCAGTTCCCCGCCTGCGCTTGATCTCGTTGAGGGTATGGAGGCTGTCCAGCACGGCCCGCAGGTCAGCTCCTGCGCGCACGCCGGCGTAGGTGTCCGGCTCGGCTCCGTCGAGCGAGACGGTGACGACGTCCACGCCCAGCCCCACCAGCGCTTCGGCCCGCTTCTCGTCCAACAACGTGCCGTTGGTGCTGACGGTCACCTTGAGCCCCATGCGCTTGACCTGTGCCAGATAATCCAGGATACGGGGGTGAACGAAGGGCTCGCCATAGCCGCCGAAGACGACCTCGCGCAGTTGAGGGAGATCCTTCACTTGGGCAACGATGCGATCGAAAGTGGCCGGCGGCATGTCCTCAAGCGGCTGCGCACCAGGTGCGTCTGCGCCCCAGACGTTGCGCACGCAGGTGCGGCAGTGGAGGTTACATCGGGTGGTCACCTCCAGGTAGAGTTTACGCACGTCGGCGCGGAGGGGATGGAGAGCAAGCCCTGCTTCCGTGTCCTCCACGAGCAGTTCGTCCCCTTCCCCCAATCCGTAGCGGTCGCAGATTTGGGCAGGCAGCCTGATATTCCCCTGGTCATCCATGATCACTCTGCGCATTGAGTATCTCCCGCCTATCTCTCGCCAGAAGGGCCGTCCTGGTCCGGTTAGCCGGTATTGAGCGCCCTCTTTACCGCCCGCTCCACCTCGTCTGACCCAGGCACTTTCCCCCCGACGACCAGCTTCCCCGCCACGAAGCACATCGGGACGGTAGCTGCCTTCTGTAGCGCGTACTTCAACGCCCGGCTGGGCTCCTCCGACCACGGGGCTCCCCGTTCAAACACGACCAGGCGCACCTGGTCGGGATAGAGGCGCACCACGTTCTCCATCACGGCCACGACCTCCCGGCACTTGCTCGTCGGCGGCCGGGCGATGTAGATCTCTAGTTTGACCTTTTCATCCATAATCACTGATCCAAGTCCATCCTGTTCGCGCCTGTCCTGCCTTCCTGAACTACCTCCGTCAGCAACCTCACCAGCGTCTCCTTCACGTCGAGCGGCAGTTCGGCCGCCTGCACCGCGGCCTGGGCATCCTCCAGACGGTGACCGGCCAGCGCTTGTTCCAAACGCCCCACCTTGGCCCGGTCGCTGACGAGGAAGTCACCCCGGATGCGGGCCTGGCGTATGCTGCCATCCCCCACGTCGGCCGAGAGGACGACCACTCCACTCGTCGCCCTGGCCGACACCGTCACCCCGCGCGCCTGCCGCGTGCCGAAGTTCCACTCATCGGTGCCGTATTTCACGGCCAACAGCTCGCCGGCCAACTCGCGTTCTCGCGGGGTCAGCTCGCCGGGCACCAGCCGGATGCCCAGAATCTGGGCGAATTTGACCGCGAAACGCTCCATCACTTCGTTTGTATCCAGTTCCCGCCCCAGCTCCCGTGCCAGCGAGGTCACCCGCTCCTTGACCGAACGGGCCGGCTTGTCGGCGAACTTGAGGGCCGGCGGCGTCAGCGCCCGGTCCATCACGTCGAAGTCCATGTTGACCAGGAAGGTACCGCTCTGGACAAACGCGTCGTACCAGGCGATCTGGGCCGAGCCGTAGATCTTACGCTCGCCCACCAATACGTCGTTCCTCCCGTGGAAGTGAGCCATGACGTTATAGTCAGCGCAGGTGCGGATGGCCGGCCGGGCAAACAACCGGTACAACTGCTCCTCGCTCTGGGGGAAAGCTGCCCGGGGGAAAAAGGCCGAGTAGCAGAAGCTACCCAGGTCGTGATACACAGCCCCGCCGGCGTTGGCCCGCCGCACGATTCTGATGTCGTGCGCCCGGCAGTAGTCCACGTCCACCTCGGCCCAGGTATCCTGGTACACCCCCACGAACACGGCGCGGCGCACCTGCCGGAGGCGCAGCGTCGGCGGTGACGATCCCTCGTCCATCAACCGCACCAGCGCCTCCTCCACCGCGAAGTGATGGTGGGCGCCGGTGATGCCATCCCGGAGCAGACGCCACTCAGGGCTCATAGTACCGGCATCTCTCCTTCTTACACGCCTCGTTGCGCCCGGCGAACTCGCAGCGGATGGTCAAAGGCAATTTCAGGTCCAGTTCACGCTCCAGGAAGGCTGCCGCCGCCGCCAGGGACAGGTAGACACTCTGTTTGCAACAACGCGGGCCTCCACCCTCGGCGACCGCTTGCAGGGCCTCGGCGGTCGCCCGCAGTGCCAGCGATCGCTCCCGGTCCTTGAGGTACGAAGCCCCGGTCAAGATGGAGACCAACGCACCCACGCCCGTCGCTGCCCCGCAATCCCCGCGGGTGCCACACGCCGCGAAGGGGATATCCGCCGTGCGCTTCAGCGCCGAGGCCAGCCGCCCGGGTTTGAGCGCCCGCTGACCGCTGTTGGACAGAGCGGCCAGCACGGCAGGGGCCACGAGCACGTGATGATAGGGGCCATGCATAGCCATCACGGGATGCTTCATGATCAGGTTCACGATAGTACCCGGGTCGGTCTCCCGCGTGCCCTCACACACCCGCTCCACCACTTGAAGCGGCTGGGCCAGTTGGCACTCTTCGCAGACGTGATGCCCGTTGGGACACAGGTACGCGGCCGGGGTCACTTGCCCGCAGAACGAGCACGGGGCCACCGTGTCCGTATCGTACAGGGCGGCGCCGCATATAACGCATGGGTAGGACATCAGCGCGTCCCTATTCCGCCCGGCCGGTCGCCTCCTGCAGCCAGCCCACCACCTCGTCCACCGTGGGGATGCGGCCAGCGCAGACCACCTTTTCGTCGATCACCAAGCCGGGAGTGTATATGATAGGATATTTCATAATGTCCTCTCGGGCGGTGACGTGTTGAATCGTCGCCTCCAACGAAGAATTCTGCTCCGCCAATACCTCCAGCGCTGCCACCGCCATCTGCTCGACCCGTTGGCAGTTCGAGCAGCCAGGCCCCAGGACTTTGATGTTAAGTGTCATTGTTGCGTCTCCTTGCGTATGTTTTGTGTACGTTACGGCAACACCTCGATCGTCGGCTCGATCTCGATCTCCGACTTGATCGAGTTGGCGACCAGGCTGTACTTCAGCGCACCTTTCAGGGCGCGATGCACCCGCGATTCGACGACGGCCGGGTCTTCCTCCCCGGTCGATACCTGGATGGTCGGCCATAGACGGACGTGGGTAAAGATCTCCGTCCGGTCCAGCTCGATCAGCTTGGTGCCCTCGGCGCGGCATTCATACGACAGCAGGTTGAGCTTGAAGCGCTCAGCCGCCCAGATGAACATCATCATCACACAGGTGTTGGCCGCGGCGACGAAGGCATCCTCGGGCGTGAGCACGCCAGGGTGGCCGTGGGCGTCAGGCGGGGCCGAGAAGTCCATCTCTGGGCCGTTGCCCATGCGCACGTGTCCCCAGTGCTCTCCCTTCCACTCGACCGTGGTGTGGTAGGTCGCTGTGCGGCTCATGCCGAGACCTCCTGCTTTTCGTAGAACTGCGCATACTCGCGCAGCAGGGCCACCCTGTATGCATCCTCTTGCTCGCCTGGGACGGCGTTGTAGATCTTCACCACCTCCAGGAGTTCGTTCACCGTCTCCTCGCCGGGCTGCTTGCTGGCCTGGTGGAACTGTTGGAAGATGGCCGGCAGGGCGATCAACGTGACCTCATGCCCGTCGACGGCGACCTTCTGCACTGGAATGCCCGACCCACACGAACAGGTGGCCACCACTTCCTCCTGTGCCTCCGGTTGAGACACCTCGGCCTCTGCAACCATCTCGGCACGCTGGCGCGCCATCAGAATGGCGCCCTCTGAGGAATAATGGCCCGCCGGTTTACCCAGCAAATCGTCCACCAGGACGGCCACCCGCTCCGCCGTGACCTCGACAGCTCGTTGACCCGCCTCGTTCAGCCTGCGCTTGCCTTCCGGCTGGTCCAGCGCACATTCAGCCACCAGATCGGTCACGACGACGCCGGCGGCGGGTTTGCCCGAGTACATCTCGGTGGCCCGGGCAGCGCAACGCTTGTCGCAGCCATCGACGACGACCGTTGGATAGAAACGGGCGAACGCCCGATCCCCCTCCCCCCCGGCCAGAAAGAGCGGCAGGCAGATGGTCACCGTGTCTGCCGGGCGCAACTGCTCCAGAACCTTCAGCGCAGCCAGCCGGGTCACGGTGCCCTCCGGAAGCTCCTCGCCGGAGCAAGCCACGATTCCCACTTTCTTCTTCGGTAGATCAGGCATCTTCTTTCCCTCGTCCGTTTTCACAAGAGCCATCCACGGCGGCTGCGATTTCCCCTGCCAGCGCGTGGGCCAGTCGCTTGCCCCCCTCATTGAGCTCCGCGATGCCCTGCGACTTGAACTGGCGATGGCGGCGAAAGGTGTCGAGCACGGTGAATTGCTGAGCAACCATCCCGCCGCTCTCCTGCACCATCTTGGTCGCACAGGCCAGCTTGCAGCCGTCGATCGTCACGGCCCCATGCTCGGACACTGCTTCACGCGCATCCGCGTCCCCCAACACCAAGAGGGAAAGCGGCACCAGTTCTGTGTCGGCGGGGCGCATATCCTCGGTCACTTCGTAGGCCGCCTCGCGGCTCACACTGCCAAAGGTCTTGCCGATGCCGCTGCACGGCACGATCACCACCTTTTGCCCTCGGTTGCTCATAGTTTCTTCATCTCCTCCTCGGCCAATTCCTTCACCAGGGCCAGGTAGGCCTGCGGGTCCAGCAGGCGATCGCGGTCGGACTCCCAGTCTTCGGCCTCGATCACCGCCAGCCAGCCTGCGCCGTACGGGTCCTGATTGATCATCTCCGGCGCAGTCTCCATCGCCGGGTTGATCTCCGTCACCGTGCCACCAACGGGCGCGGGCAGGACGACGTCGGTCTTCATCGTCTCGATCGTGGACATCTCGTCGCCGAAATCCAGGTCGGTTCCCTCTGGTTCGACCTCGGCGAAGGCGACGTCGCCGCTCGACTGCTGCAAAAAGTCCGAGAGACCGATCCGCACGCGGTCTCCTTCGGCCAGCGCCCAAACCCCCTCGCGGTGGTAGTACCGGTCGGTGGGGATCTTGAACGTGAACTTGTCTATGGTAAACTCTAGAACCTCAGACATGATTTCCTCCTTACCTCTTCGAGTGAAAGTGAATCGTCGCGTCGCGGAAGCCCAGAGCAGCTTCCAGCATGGCCTCGGACAGGGTTGGGTGGGCGTGCGTGGTCCAGGCCAGATCGTCCGCCGTCGCACCGACCTGCACCGCCAGCGCGCCTTCGGCGATCAGGTCGGTGGCGTGTGGGCCCATCAAGTGGACACCCAGCACGCGCCCGATGTCTGCCTCGCACACCAGTTTGACGAGCCCATCGGTCTCACCCAGGATTTGGGCCCGCGGGTTGGCCGAAAACGGGAACTTCGTGACCTTGACGTCCGCTCCCTGGGCGCGGGCCTCGGCCTCGGTCAGGCCGACGCTGGCGACCTCGGGGCGGGTAAAGATCACGTTGGGCACCGAGCGATAGTCCACCGCGCGCTTGCCCCCCGTCACGTTCTCGGCCACCACGCGGCCGTCGACCATCGCCTTGTGTGCCAGCATCATTCCACCGACTGCATCGCCGATGGCCCACACATTGGGAAGGTTCGTCCCCAGGTGCTCATCTACGGCGATAGCGCGGCCATTCATCTTTGCGCCAAGTTCGGCCAGTCCGAGGTCACCGGTGTTCGGCCAGCGGCCCACGGCGACTAGCACGCGCTCACCTTCGACAACATCTTCCCCTTTGGTCCCGGTAAAGATCACCCGCAACCCGTTCTCTGCCGGTTCAATCACCTCCACCGCTGCGCCCGTGTGGATGACCATCCCGCGCCGTCGCAGGATAAGCGCCAGTCGTTTGGCAAGCGATTCATCCGTCACCCCGGGCAACAACGCCGGCATCATCTCCAGAACAGTTACCTGGCTGCCCAATGCTTCGTAGATGCACCCGAACTCAAGCCCGATCACGCCCCCGCCGACGACAACCACGTATTCCGGTACATCGGCGATGTCCAACGCCTCCGTGCTGGTCACTACACCTGGCAAGTCGAGGCCAGGGATGGGCGGCCGGGCCGTAACGGAGCCGGGGGCCAAGATCACGTGCTGGGCTGAAACCTCCACGGCATGCCCTGCGGTATCTGTGACACACAGCGTGTCTGGGCGGACGAGACGTCCCTCACCCCGCACCAGCGTGACTTTGCGCTTCCTTAGCAGTTGTTCTACACCGCTCACCAGCCCATCCACAGCCGCCTGCTTATGGGCCATCAACGAAGCAAAGTCAGGCTCGGCGCTGGGGATGGAAACGCCGAATTCACCGGCCTGGTGGGCCTTGACCAGCAGTTCGGTGGATGTCGTCAAGGCCTTGGTCGGGATACAGCCGACGTTCAGGCACGTCCCGCCCACGCGCTCCTTTTCGATGAGGACAACGCGCGCACCGAGTTGAGCGGCCCGCAGCGCAGCCACGTAACCACCTGGCCCTGCGCCAAGAATGGCCACGTCATACATAGCACTCACAACACCACCTCCAGCCCGGCGTGTTTAGGATTCCTCCCTGCCCATCTTCTCACACTCCATACACAGATTGCTGTCCCGGTTGGTCCAGTAGGCCAGTCCGCACCCTGGACAGGTAACCTTGCGCAGGCTGCTCTTCTTCTTCGGCTGTGGCCGAAGCTCCGGCGGCACCGCCGCAAAGCCATCCCTAATGCAACTGCACGGTCCTTTTCGGCCCTCCGAGTCTTCTGGCTGCACGGTGACCTCCATTCAGTACAGATTTGTTTCAGCCTATGAACTTTGCGCAGCGCGGATCCACTCCGCGATATCCTCTTTGCCCGGAATGCGGCCCGCAGACTTGACCTCCTCATCAATCACCAGGGCCGGCGTGCTCATCACATCGTACGCCATGATCGCGTCCAGGTCCTTGATCTTGACAAACGTCGCCTCGACCCCCAGATCACCGGCCGCCTCGCGAGCCAGTTCCTCCAGCCGCTTGCATTTTGGGCATCCCATGCCCAGAATCTTGATTTCCACTTCAAAAGCCTCCTCAGATAGAATCATGCCATCAAAATGGCTTCGTTGCTTCGATCGTCGCCGAAACCACGAAATCCTCAACACGCATACCCGGTGCCCAATCACGGATAAACTCCCGGCTTTCATCCCTGGGCCGTATGCGAATATCGACGAATCCAGCCTCGCCGAGCATGCACTCCAAGTCGTCTATCAACGATGCACCTGCTACACACCCGGCGTAAAGCTCAAGGTCTTGTCTCATCTCGTCAGGCAGTTGAGCCGTAGCCACCACGTCCGATACGGCCAGGCGGCCGCCGGGTTTCAAGACCCGAAATGCCTCTCGAAATACCCGGGGCTTCTCCGGTGAAAGGTTGATGACGCAATTGGAGATAATGACGTCCACCGTATGATCGGCTACGGGCAGATTCTCGATCTCGCCCAGGCGAAATTCCACGTTGCTGTATCCCGCATCGGCCGCGTTCTTGCGGGCCTTGCCCACCATGTCGGCCGTCATATCCACGCCGATCACGCGCCCCGTCTCTCCAACCGCCTGGGCTGCCAGGAAGCAGTCAAATCCACCCCCGCTGCCCAAGTCAAGCACGGTCTCCCCTTCTTTCAACGATGCGATGGCGTGCGGGTTCCCGCATCCCAGCCCCATGTTGGAGCCGCCGGGGGCTGCAGCTAGCTGTTCCTTGGAGTACCCCAGAACGACTGTGATATCTTCCAACGTAGGGACGTCGCCTGGTTCACCGCAGCAGGAAGGCGTGCACGAACAACAGACCGGCGTGGCAGTCGCGATTTTCCCGTACTTGTCACGGATTGTCCGTCGAATCTCATCGTCGTCCATTTGTGAATCCTTTTGTCTCATCTTCACTCACTGCCTCCATCCAGATTTGTATGCGGCATCTTGTGTACTCACAGGCCTAGGAAAGGCCCTGGATGAACCAACCGAAGATCAAGCCGGACAGGGTGCTGAAGATCGTCACCAGCACGACGTACACGGCCGTCTTCTTCTTGCCAATCACCGAGTTGGTGATGAGAATCGACTGCAGGCTCAGCTCGGGGTCGGCCAACAGGTAGGCCAGCAACGGGCCACGGTGCATGCCCAGCGACAGGAACGTCTGCGCGATCGGCACCTCGACCAGCGTCGGGAAGTACATGAAGACGCCGAACAGCACGCCGGCCAGGTTGGCCCACACCGTGTTGCGCCCGGCGGCTGCCTGGATCCAGGTCGCGGGAATGATGGCCCGCGCCATCCCGGCCACGAAAACACCCACCAACAGCAGCGGAATAATCTGCTTGACGAAGCGCCACATCTCCCACAACCACTCCTGGACCTCGTACGACTCGAAGCGGTTGGCGGCCATCCACCAGACTGCGGCGATGAGCAGGATCTCCGCGATCAGCTTACCAGTGACCCCCACGCTCAAGCCGCCAGGGACCGCCACCACCTTGAACGACGCCACGACCAACGTCATTGCGATCAGCCCCAGCGCCACAGCCGTCCAGGGGGTAAACCCCTCGTCCACCCGGTTGAGCCCCAGCCAGGCGGCGACGGCGATGAGAACCAGCAGGCCGATCAGGAACACCCCGTGGACGCTCACACCCTCGATGCCCAGGGATGGATTCGGAGGCACGACGCCATCCAGCCAGCCCTGAAATGCACCGGCCCACGCACCCGGGACGGTGAACGTCGCGTAGCTGTTCGTCAGCAACCCCACCTGGAGCGTGCCGGCGATCAGCACGCCCAGCAGCAGGACGAAGAACACCCACGTCCGGCCCGGCACCCGGGCGCCCTGTGCGAAGGCACGCCCGCCGTTGGTGGCGTTGTTGTGGGCCTCGTCGTCCTGGCGGAAGAACCAGGCCATCAACAGGCCGATGCCGACGCCGAACACGATAGAAAGGGCGATCCGGGCCAGCGCGATGTCCATCCCGATCTGCACACCGGTGAACGAGATGGCCAGGATGTTGACGGCGGGACCTACGAACAGGAACGTGATCGCGGGCCCCAGTCCGGCACCCTTCTTGTAGATACTGGCGAAGAGGGGCATGATCGTGCACGAGCAGACCGCCAGCACGAACCCGCCCACCGCCGACGCCGGGTAGGAAATCCACTTGGGCGCGTCGCGCCCCAGATATTTGGTGATCGCCTCCTTGGGGATCAACGCCGAGAGGGCGCCGGCGATGAAGAACGCCGGCAGCAGACACAGCAGCACGTGGGCCGCCAGGTAGGCGGCCAGGCTACCCAGCCCCGTTTGCAACAATGATGCCACATATTCCAGAGTACTCAAGTATGCTTCTCCTTATCACCTAGATGTATGCACATTTTATATGCACGATGTTGCATATTTGTGCACAGAAAAAAAAGCCGTGGCTCACACGGCCTGCCGTCACGCTACGTGGGCCGTTCTCCAGCCCAGCCGCGCCGCGGCATCACCCGGCCCTTTCCTGACAATGGGGGCACGGGCAGTCCGGTACGCAGGTCGGTTCCCCCGCCGGTCCCAGAACCTCCTCCATCAAGTGATCCACCTGCCGGTCATCGACGCTGTAGTACACGAGCAGGCCATCCTTGCGGTCCGCCACCACCCCGGCCTCCCGCAACACCCGCAACTGCTGGGAGACGTAAGCCTGAGGGCGTCCCAGGACTGTCTGGAGGTGGCACACACACGCTTCGCCCCTCCGCAGCTCGTCCAGAATGCGCAGCCGAGCCGGGTGAGATAGGAGCTGAAACATCTTCGCGGCTTTACGATACGAGATTTCCTTCATAGCACGATTCTCACTATATGCATCTCGACGCATATAATACTATGAATCATTCTCCCTGTCAAGTGACCATTTGTCACTACGTTCGGCGTGTACAACGTCACCTATGGAGAGCCGAGGGTCAGGGGAGCTACATCCAATGCGGTTCAGTTGAGCGTGGTCCACTGAACCGCATTGCTGCTATGCCCCCTCATCCACCAGCCGGCAGGTGACGTGCAGGTAGGCGAAGTCCTCGCGGGGTGGGATCAGGTCGATGACTTCGACGACTTCGCAGATCTCATCGCCCAACTCCACCCGGTCGCCGACGCGCGGAGGTGCATCCAGGTTGACGATCGATCCCAGGTCTGGCCGGTCAACGACGACGTAGCTCACTTTGTAGATCATCTCTCGCCTCCAGCCAACCGCATCTGCAGGTTACGATGCCGCAGTTTGAACGACAGGTCGGCGGCAATGTTGCGCATCACGACGTAACCGATATGATGATCGCTATCGCACAGATCCCAGAAGGCCTGGCGGGGGATGGCATAAAGCACGGTGCCGTCCTGCACGCAGGAGACCGTCGCCGAGCGTGCCCCGCGATCCACCAGTGCCATCTCACCGAACACCTGTCCCTGCCCCAGACGCGCGATAGGGGTCAGTCGGGGCGCTCCGGGCACGTCGGGAATCGTGCCCCTGGAGACCTCCACCTCGACCATACCACCACACACGACGTACATCTCGTCGGAAGGATCCCCCTCGCGGATGATGGCGTCGCCAGCGTTGTAGACGACCTCCTGACCCAAGGCGACGATGCGCTCGATCTGCTCCGGCACAAGTCCGGAAAACACCTCGCTGTGTCGCAGATAATCGATAACCGACATCCCGTCCCCCCTTTCTCTGATAACACCGAACCCCCGCCCAGCCCGATGCGTGGCCAGGCTGCACGGATCTTCGATCGCTTCACCAGCGCCCAGCATTCAGCATCCAGATCCCACCACTATCTATTCTACCACAAAGCCCCGGACTTCTGAAGTCCCAGTTGGCGTTTTCTTCGCTCTCTGATACAATCGACGGCAATCGATGCAGCGCACCTTCTCAATAGGTAGGGGAAGACAGGGAGTGTGGGCAGCAAAGCTGTCCGCCCCCTCCAGCCCCTGCATTATTGAGCAGACACAACACAGCTACGTCACGGCGGGAGGCACAGCGGTGGACAAGATCTTCTATCCCGATAGCGTGGCCGTCATCGGTGTTTCGGAGCGGCCTGACAACCTGGCAGCCAACATCATCGCCAACCTGCAGGCGTTTGGCTACCGGGGCGACATTCACGCCGTCGGGCTGCGTGGCGGCAGCGCGCACGGCATTCCGATCCTGACGTCGGTCGAATCATTGCCCGACGGGGTGGATCTAGCCGTATTTCTGACACCGGCGGCAGCAGTGCCCGACTTGCTGGACGACTGCGGGGCAAAGGGAATCCGCCACGCGGTGATCGAGTCAGGCGGTTTCGCCGAGTTTTCGGAGGCCGGACAGAAACTGGAGGAACAGGTGTGCACGGTGGCCCGGCGCCGGGGCATCCGCTTCGTAGGGCCAAACTGCATCAGCGTGCTCAACATGGAAAATGGGCTATGTCTACCTTTCATCCGGCTGGCCCATGGATCCGTCAAGCGTGGCCCGGTCTCGGTGCTGGCCCAGAGCGGTGGAGTCTCCATCACCTACTTGACCCTGCTCAGCGAGGCAGGGCCGGGAGTCAACAAGGTCGTCAGTATGGGCAACAAGGCCGACCTGGACGAAGTGGACTATGTGAGATTTCTGCTGGATGATCCGGGGACCGAGATCATCTGTCTCTACCTGGAGAGCATTGAAGAGGGCCGCCGGCTGATGGAGCTGACCGCATCATCGTCCAAACCGATCATTGTCCACAAATCCAACACTGCCCACGCCAGCGCCGAGATCGCCTTTTCGCATACGGCGGCGCTGGCAAACGACGACCGCATCGTCGATGCGGCCCTGAGACAGGCCAACGTCACCCGGGCGGCCAGTTTCAACGACGCGGTGACGCTGGCCCAGGGATTCTCGCTGCCACCGGTCCGGGGCAACGACTTCGTCGTCGCCTCGCGCTCCGGCGGACACGCGGTGATCGCGGCCGACGCCGCCGAAGCCCACGGCTTCCACCTCGTCCCGATCCCCGATGATTTCCTGACGGGCGTGCGGGATCTGGTCCGGGCCGACGTAATCGCACTGACCAACCCGCTCGACCTGGGCACCATCTTCGACTTCGAGGTGTACGGGCAGATCGTCGAACGGTGCCTGCGGGCGCTCGACCCGGATGCCTTGTTGGTCGTGCACACCTACAGCACCGGCCCCGAGGGTGAGATGTCGCGACACCTCGTCCGCCGGCTGCGAGAGCTGAGCCGCGACCTGGACAAACCCGTGGCGCTGTGTGCGTTCGCCCACGGGGAAGACGTGGAACCGCTCAAACGTGAGACGAACTACCCCGTCTTCACCGAGATCGAGGGGGCGGTGCGGGCGTTGGCCGCCTCGCGCGATCGATGCGACCGGCCCAGCCCACTGATTCCATCGTCGCCGGCGCCGGACGACCGTCCGCGGGAGGTAAAGGCAGTTCTAACGCACGAGGGCGTGCTGACGACCGACCTGGCGCTGGGGCTGTGCGCGGCCTATGGCATCCCCACCGGCGAATGGGCCGTGGTGGAGGACGTCGAGTCCGCAGTAGTGGCCGCCGGGCTCATCGGTTACCCCGTGGTGCTCAAGGTGCTCTCGCCGGACATCGTGCACAAATCGGACGCGGGCGGAGTGGTACTGGACGTCGGGGGAGCGGAGGCGCTACGGGAGACGTTCGACGCACTCACAGGACGGATGAAGGCACGCGAGCCCAACGCCCGTCCTTCCGGGGTGTTGGTGCAGCGAATGTTCACCGGGGGGAGAGAGGTGATCCTGGGCGGCAAGCGCGACCCGAGCTTCGGGCCGGTGGTGATGTTCGGATTGGGCGGGGTATACGTGGAGATATTTGCGGACGTCGCCTTCCGCCTGGCGCCGCTGACCCGCGAGAACGCCAGAGACATGATCGCCGAGGTGCAAGGGAGCCGCCTGCTCCACGGCGCCCGCGGTGAGGCGCCCGCGGACGTAGAAGCGGTCATCGACGCACTGGTCGCGCTGTCGCGACTCCTGGTCGAATGCCCCGAGGTGATGGAGGTCGACGTCAACCCGCTGCTCGTGTTCGAACGTGGAGTGACAGCGGTGGACGCGAGGCTGATAGTGAGAGGCCAGAAAACTTGACGAAACGGGGCTTTTCTATTACAATCGCCTCATATATTCATCGGCTTTCAGTCGGAGCACAATGTTTGAGAATCTGACCGACAAACTTCAGGCCGTCTTTCGACGGCTGGGCAAGCGCGGCGTCCTGCGCGAAGCGGACGTGGACGAGGTCATGCGGGAGATCCGGCTGGCTCTGCTGGAGGCCGACGTACATTACAAAGTTGTCAAAGGCTTCATCGCCCGTGTGCGTGAGCGCGCCATCGGTGCCGAAGTCACGAAGAGCCTGAGCCCGGCCCAGCAGGTGATCAAGATCGTCCACGAGGAATTGATCGACACGCTGGGCGAACCAGGCCGGCTGGAGCTACAAGGGTCTGCGCCCTACGTCATCATGCTGGTCGGGCTGCAGGGGTCGGGCAAGACGACGACGGTGGCGAAGCTGGCGCGTTATCTCAGGCAGAGCAGCCACCTGCCGCTGATGGTTGCTGGCGACACCTATCGACCGGCGGCGATCACCCAACTGGAGGTGCTGGGCCGCCAACTGGAGATGCCGGTCCATAGTGAGCGGCAACACGTGCCACCGCCTCAGATCTGCGCCCACGGCGTCCGCGAAGCACATCGGCGCGGATACGACGTGGTCGTCCTCGACACCGCCGGTCGCCTCCAGATTGACGAGGAGATGATGGCCGAGCTGGAGGCCGTCAAGCGGGCGACACAGCCGGTCGAGACACTTCTCGTGGCCGACGCGATGACCGGGCAGGAAGCCGTGAACGTCGCGACCGGTTTTCACGAGCACGTCGGGCTGACCGGGCTGGTTCTCACGAAGGTCGATGGCGATGCCCGTGGCGGCGCGGCCATCAGTATGCGGGCCGTCACCGGCGTGCCGATCAAATTCCTGGGCACGGGTGAGAAGGTCGACGCGCTGGAGGTTTTCCATCCAGACCGGCTGGCATCCCGCATCCTCGGGATGGGGGACGTGCTGACGCTGATCGAGCGGGCAGAAGCCGCCTTTGACCAGGAGCAGGCCGAGCGCATGGAACGCAAATTGCGCGAGGCCAGCTTCGATCTGGAGGACTTCTTGGAGCAATTGCAGCAGGTCCAGAACATGGGACCGCTGAGCCAGATTCTCGACATGGTGCCCGGGATGGGGAAGTTGGTCCAGGACGTGTCACCGGAAGTCACGGATCGGCAGTTCAAACACATCGAGGCAATGATCCTTTCAATGACGCCAGAGGAGCGGCGGCACCCTCGGATACTCAATTCCAGCCGCAAGAAGCGCATCGCCCGCGGCAGCGGCACGACCGTGCAGGAACTGAACGCGCTACTGAAGCAGTTCCGGCAGATGCAGCGGATGATGAAGCAATTGGGCAAGGGAAAAAGAGGGATGCAGGGGTTGATGGGTATGTTTAGGTAGGTGGAGGGGTTGGTAGATTAGCAGGTCGGCAATTTTTTAACTTCAAACAGAGAAAACAACAGGAGGGATATGGTCAAGATTCGGCTGCGCCGCGTTGGCGCAAAGAAGCAACCCAGTTATCGGATAGTTGTGGCTGATTCGCGGGCACCCCGCGACGGTCGCTTCATCGAGGTGATCGGTTTCTACAATCCACGCACCGAACCGGAGACATTGCAGGTCCAAGAGGATCGAGCACTACACTGGCTGAGCGTCGGCGCACAACCGACCGAGTCGGCTCACCGATTGCTGAACACAACGGGGACAATGGCTCGATTCGAGCGGCTCAAGAAAGGCGAGTCGCTGGAAACGTTGTTGGCCGAGGCAGAAGAAGCAGCTCAGGCTGCGCCAGACGTCAGTCCGAAAACCCGCCGGGAGCATGCAGGGCCCGTGGTGGAGGAACCGGTTGCAGAGCCAGAAACTATTGAGCCTGAAACCGAGTCCGCTGAACAAGAAGATGGAGGACAGGAGGTAGAAACAGAATAACTCATCGCCTGTTCCCTGTCGCAGTGGAAACTTGCTCCCCCACTGCGTCTCCGTACTGTTTATGGCATCCGCACCAACTACCTCAGGAAGGGAGGAGCAACAATGGCTTCGATGAAAGATTTGGTTGAATTCATCGCCAAGTCACTGGTAGACGACCCGTCCCAAGTGTACGTCTCCGAGATTGAGGGCGAGAGCTCTGTGATCTTGGAACTACGGGTCGGCCCAGAGGATATGGGGCGCGTGATCGGCAAAGGGGGGCGTACGGTGAACGCTATGCGTACGCTCGTCCGGGTGCTCGCCGCCAAACAAGGGAAGCGGGTCACCCTCGAGATCGTCTAGGCACCGATGAGTGCTGCGGCACAACGGGATAGCGAGAGTGGTGGGGGCTCAGGACGAGCGTGCACGCCTGAGCCTCGCTATTTGGCAGTCGGGCGAATATTGCGACCCCACGGGGTCCGGGGCGAGCTGCGCGTTGAGGTCATAACCGGATACCCGGAACGGCTGGGGCAGCACGCCGATTTCTACCTCGCCCCGCCCAATCACCCGGAAGCGGTCCAACGCTACCCGGTGGAGAATATGCGTTGGCACCGGGAGTTGCTGCTGCTGAAACTGGGCGGTTGCGATGACCGAAACGCTGCCGACGAACTGCGCGGCATGCTGGTGCAGGTTCCATTCGAGGAAGCCGTGCCGCTTGAGGATGGGGAGTACTACCACTTCCAGCTCATCGGCGTGCAGGTGGAGACGGACAGGGGTGAGCGTCTGGGGAAAGTGGTCGACGTGTTGGAAACCGGTACCCACGACGTGTACGTCGTGCGTGGAGCGCGGGGCGAGGTGCTTCTGCCAGCCGTGAGCGACGTCGTGCTTGAATTGGACGTCGATTCTAAACGGATGGTCGTGCACCTTCTGCCAGGTATGGGAGCAGAAGAGGAATGAACGACCGGAATCGAAGCCACCGATACTGGGTAGGGTTCAACATCGTGCGTGGAATCGGCCCGACGCGGTTGCGGGCACTGCTCGACTACTTTGGGGACATCGAACAGGCGTGGCACGCTCCCGCGGCGGAATTGCGCCGTGCGGGGCTCGATCGTCGCTCGCTGGAGAATCTGCTGGAGACGCGGGCCAAACACGATCTGGACCGTGAACTGGAGAGAATCGCCGCGATCGGCGCACACGTACTGACGTGGGAAAGCCGGGGTTACCCCCGCCTGCTGCGCGAGATCGCTGACCCACCGCCCGTGCTCTACGTAAAGGGTACGATGACGGAAGAGGACGCCTGGGCAATAGCGGTCGTGGGCACACGGCGGGCCTTGCCGTATGGACGGGAGGTCACCCGCAGGCTGACCACAGTACTGGCTCGCAGTGGGATCACCATCGTCAGCGGCCTGGCGCGAGGCATCGATGCCGAAGCGCACTGGGCGGCATTGAAGGCAGGGGGACGTACCATCGCCGTGCTGGGCTGCGGTATCGACAGGATGTACCCACCGGAGCACGAGAAGCTGGGGGAACAGATCATCGCGCACGGTGCGATCGTCAGTGACTACCCACTGGGCACGAAGCCGGAGGGATCCAACTTTCCACCGCGCAACCGAATCATCAGCGGATTGAGCCTGGGAGTGCTCGTCACCAACGCAGGAGTACGGAGCGGGGCACTGATCACCACCGGCTTCGCCGCGGAGCAAGGGCGGGACGTTTTCGCCGTGCCCGGCAGCATCCTCTCGGCCGGCTGTGCCGGCACCAATCGGCTGATCCAAGATGGGGCGAAGGCTGTACTCTGCCCTGAGGATGTCCTGGAGGAACTGAACCTGATGATGGTCGCCGAGCAATCAGAGGCGCGCCAGGTGCTCCCGGCTGACGAGACCGAGGCAGCGCTGCTCGGGCATCTTTCGGCCGAGCCCACCCACGTAGATGAGATCCGGCAACAGGTGGAGCTGCCCATCGCGCAGGTGACCAGTACGCTGGCCATGATGGAATTGAAAGGGCTCGTGCGCCAGGTAGGCAGCATGAAATACGTCGTCGCCCGCGAACCGGGTGTGAAGTACGTGGTGGAGTGAACCACACGATAGGGAGGATAAAATGGCGTTCTATGCGTTGATTATGGCCGGAGGGGTTGGGACCCGCCTATGGCCCCTCAGTCGCCGCAATCGCCCCAAGCAATCGCTCACGCTGGTCGGCGGGCGCACGATGTTCGAGCACGCAGTTGACCGGATTGCACCCATTTTCCAGCCGGAGCATATCTTCGTGGTCACGGGCGCCGAGCACGTCGAATCCCTGGCAGCGCAAGCGCCCGAGCTGCCGCCGGAGAACTTCATCGTCGAGCCGGAAGGACGCGGCACGGCTCCCGCCATCGGGCTGGGCGCGATACATCTGCGCCGGGAAGACCCACAAGCGATCATGGCCGTGCTGACCGCCGATCACTTTATCGCCAACCAGGACCGGTTCCGCGACGTGCTGACGGCTGCGGCGCAGGTGGCTGAGGATGGCCACCTGGTCACGCTGGGGATCAAGCCATCGTTTCCTTCAACAGGCTATGGCTATATCAAGCAGGGACAGAGCCTGAGCACGGTGGATGGGTTTCCGGTCTTCCAGGCCAAGCGCTTCACCGAAAAACCCAGCCTGGAAACGGCGCTCCACATGGTGGAAAGCGGGGAATACTCGTGGAACAGCGGCATGTTCGTCTGGCAGGTGGACCGCATCTCCGAGGAGTTTCAGGGCCAGATGCCGGAGTTCTTCGTGCAACTGGCGGAGGTCGAGGCCACACTGGGAACACCCGGCTACGAAGCAACGTTGAACCGGGTCTGGCCACAGATTGCCAAGCAGACGATTGACTACGGGGTGATGGAGGGAGCCGAAGACGTCGCCGTTATCCCGGTCGACATCGGCTGGTCGGACGTAGGTAGTTGGTCCAGCCTGTCGGACCTGCTGCCGGCCGACGAGCGCGGGAACACGGTCGTAGGCCCGCACATGGGGATCGACACGAGCGACACGTTGATCTTCAGCGAGAAGCGACTCGTCGCTACGATCGGGCTAGAGGATATGGTGATCGTAGATACGGAAGACGCCCTGCTCGTATGCCCGCGCGACCGGGAGCAGGAAGTACGGGCGATCGTACGCCAATTACAGCAGGAGAATCGAACGGATTACATCTAACACGAGTACACTCCACGTACCCGTGTTCTATTGAGAAGAACTGTGTGAACGGTAGTTGATCTGAGGTATATATGCAAGCGTATTGTTTGAAGTGTAAGACCAAACGCGAGGTACAAGACCCGAAGCCGGTGTTCACCAGCAATGGAACGCCCGCCACTAAGGGGATCTGTCCGGTATGCGGCGCAAAAATGTTCAAGATGGGCCGCACGCCCGCCCACGAGGGGCTCGAGCCGGACGAGCATACTGTCGTTTCGAAGAAAAGGAAAGAACTGGCAAACAAGCCCAAAATGGTGATTGTCGAGTCGCCGGCCAAAGCGCGCACGGTGGGCCGTTTCCTGGGAAAGAAGTACCGGGTGCGAGCTTCCGTGGGACACGTGCGCGACCTGCCCTCCAACCGGATGGGCGTGGATATCGAGGATGATTTCGACCCGCACTACATCATCCCCAGTAAGCGCAAAGACGTGGTGCGTAAACTGCGGGCGGACGTCAAGAACTCGTCCGAAATCTACCTGGCGACCGACCCGGACCGCGAGGGCGAGGCCATATCCTGGCACTTGCTGCAGGCGCTGAAGTCGGCCATCTCGTGGCGACCGGTACATCGGGTTGAATTTCACGAGATCACGCGCGACGCCATCGACCACGCCTTTGGCCATCCGCGCGAGATCGACATGCAGCGCGTGGAAGCGCAACAGGCACGGCGCATCCTGGACCGCATCGTCGGCTATACACTCAGCCCGCTGCTGCGCGAAAAGATGGGGCGGCGCGGACTCTCCGGCGGCCGGGTCCAGTCGGTGGCCGTGCGATTGGTCGTCGAACGAGAACGAGAAATCGAGAACTTCGTCCCGGTTGAATACTGGTCGATCGAGGCGGAGCTGGCCAAGCAAGAGCCGGACGAAGAACCGGCGCGCAGTTTCATCGCCAAGCTGCATCGTATTCGAGGCGAGGAGCTGGAACTTCACAGCCAGGCCGAGGTGCAAGACGTCGTAGCCGAACTGGAGAAATCGGTCTACAGCGTGTCGAACGTGAAGGAAGGACAGCGCCGACGCAGACCCGCGCCGCCGTTCACCACCAGCACGATGCAGCAGGAGGCATCCCGGCGGTTGGGATTCACGGCCCGGCGCACGATGCGCTTCGCCCAGCAGCTCTACGAGGGAATCGATCTGGGGGACGGGCCGGTCGGTCTGATCACGTATATGCGCACCGACAGCACCAACGTGGCCGAACAGGCACAGGCGGAGGCACGGCAGTTCATCGTGGAGAAATACGGCGAGCCGTTCGTGCCGCCCGAACCGCCCCACTACAAGACAAAGACCAAGGGGGCGCAGGAGGCCCACGAGGCCGTCCGCCCCACCAGTGTGCTCCGTACGCCCGAGTCCCTCAAACCATACCTGGAGCGGAACCAGTATCGCCTGTATCGCCTGATCTGGCAGCGCTTCGTCGCCAGCCAGATGGCGCGGGCGGTGTACGACACGATCGCCGTCGAGATCCTGGCCGGGCTCCCCGAGGCACAGGAGAAGCCCTACCTCTTCCGCGCCAGCGGGTCCTCGCTCCGCTTCAAGGGCTTTCTGGCCGTATACGAGGAGGCCAAGGACGAGGACGACAAGAGTGAGGAAGAAAGCAAGCGGGAGGAAATCCCCCCGCTGACAGTGGACGAGGTACTGGACCTCTTGCAGTTGCTCCCAGACCAACACTTCACTCAGCCGCCGCCGCGCTACAGCGAGGCGACATTGGTGCGGGCGCTGGAGGAGTACGGCATCGGCCGCCCCAGCACCTATGCGCCAATTATGTCAACCATCCAACAGCGGGGGTACATCGAGCGACGCGACAAACGGCTGTACCCCACCGAAGTGGGGATCGTGGTCAACGACCTGCTGGTCGAGCACTTCCCAGACTACATCAACGCGGGCTTCACAGCTCAGATGGAGGAGGATCTGGACGAGATCGCCAGCGGCGAGCAGGAGTGGGTGCCGGTGCTGCGCGAATTCTATACCCCATTCGCCGAGACACTGGCGCAGGCCCAGGAGAATATGCCCACCGTCGAAATGGGCAACGAGCCCACAGGCGAAATGTGCCCGGAGTGTGGCCACCCGCTGATCTACAAATACGGCCGATTTGGCAAGTTCGTCGGCTGCAGCAACTTCCCGGATTGTCGGTATAGCCAGCCAATTCTGGTCAAGATCGGCGTCAAGTGCCCGAAGTGCGGCGGGGATCTGGTGGAGAAGCGGACGCGACGAGGGCGTACGTTCTACGGGTGTTCCAACTACAAGAACAACGACCCCGAATCCTGCGATTTCGCCGTGTGGAAACGTCCGCTGGCGCAACCGTGCCCCAAGTGCGGGGGCCTGCTGACCCAAGCGCGCCGGGGCTGGGCCAAGTGCACCGAGTGCGAGGAAGAGTTCGAGATCGAGAGCCTACCCCAGGCGGAGTCTGAGCCGGAAGCGGCGTGACGGTGGCAGAACCACAGGCATCGAGACGGGCAGCGGGACGCCGGGGAGACGGTCCCTGCCCGTATCCTTGAGCTACAGCGCCCAAGGGTACGGTGCGGAATCGGCACAGAGATGGACGGATACCTGGAACGGTTCCTGAAATACCTGCAAGTCAGCCGGAACGCCTCGCCCTACACGGTCAAGAACTACCGGAACGACATCGGCCAGTTCCTGGATTACTGCGCAGCCCAGGGGGTGAGTTCGTTGCAGGAGGTGGATCGCCCGCTGCTGCGGAGATACCTGTCCGAGCTGGACGCAGCAGGCTACGTGAAGGCCAGCATCGCCCGTCGCGTGGCGGAACTGCGGTCCTTCGGAGACTTCCTGATGCGGGAGGAGGTACTGGAACACAATCCCTTCCGCATGGTCAGCGCTCCTCGCATTCCCAAGCGACTGCCACAATACCTGACGGTCGCCGAGTTAGAGGCACTGCTGACCGCTCCCGACACATCCACCCCCCTGGGTCTGCGCGATCGCGCCATCATCGAGGTGCTGTACGCAGCGGGCCTGCGGGTGAGTGAGCTGGCGAGCCTGGACATACGGGACGTAGATCTGGACCAGGCTCAGGTGCGCGTGATGGGCAAAGGCAGCAAAGAGCGCATCGGGCTGCTGGGACGGCCGGCGGTGCATGCGGTGCGCGCATATCTGCAGGCGGGACGGCCTTCGTTGCTCGGGAAGCAACCGACCGCCGCCCTGTGGCTCAACAACCGGGGCGGCCGGCTAACGGTGCGGGGCGTGGCGCTGGTATTGAGCAAGGCGAGCAAACAGGCGGGCATTCAAACGCCCGTCTCTCCGCACGTCCTGCGCCACACGTTCGCCACCCATCTATTGGATGGGGGTGCAGATCTTCGGGTGGTGCAGGAACTGCTGGGTCACGCCGACCTGGCGACGACGCAGATCTATACCCACGTCAGTCAAAGCCGGGCGCGGGAGGTGTATCTGCGCGCACATCCGCGGGCCGGGGACGGGGATTTGCCCTAGTTGCCAATTTATGGTAAAGTAGTTGTGTGTCAATCGCGCTTGTGGTACAATACCCATAGTGAAATCTGGTGCAAATAGACAAGGTGCCGGGAAGGGGGCGGAGATGTACACCATCGTGCATTTCGTTCAACAGCACAAGACCTTGATCACACTGATCGTTGGAGCCGTGTTGGGGCTGCTTCTGGGGCTTGCCATCGGCTGGTGGTGGTGGCCGGTGGAGTGGACCAATTCGACGCCGGGTAATCTGCGCTCGGACTTCCAGGGCGACTACATCACCTGGGTTGCTGAGCAATACGCGGTTACGGGCGACGTGGAATGGGCGCGTCAGAAGCTAGGCACGGAGTATTGGAAGGACGGTCAGCTTGCCGAGACGATGGGGGGGCTGGCAGATGCGCGCAGTGGACAGGAAGCTGTCCGCGTGCGAGCGCTAGCTCAGGCGCTGGAAACTGCGCCTGAGGAACCATCCACACCGGAGGAGCCAGGCGGCGCGGGGTTCCGCTCGATCGCTATGGTCTGCGGAGCCGCCCTGTTGGTGATCGCTCTCGTCGGAGGAATCATTTTCCTGCTCAACCGGATGCGCGGGATAGGCATCACGTCGAAGAGAGAGGCGCGGGAGGGGGGCATTGCCGTACGGCCGGCTGAAGAAGTCACCTGGGGGCCCGAAGGACCGCCGCTGGCTCAATTCGTCACGACCTACGCGCTGGGAGATGACCACTACGATCCCTCGTTCAGCATCGAGCTGGAGAACGGTGAGTTCATGGGCGAGTGCGGCGTGGGCATATCCGAGACCATCGGGGTAGGGGCGCCCAACAAGGTCACGGCTTTTGAGATCTGGTTGTTCGACAAGAACGACATTCGCACCGTGACCAAAGTCCTGATGTCGGACTACGCCTTCCACGACGAGGCGCTGCGTACGAAGCTGGCGCCCAAGGGGGAACCCGTGTTGGCCGAGGTGGGCAAGGACATCATGCTGGAGACCAAGACGCTGCGTGTGCGCGCGCGCATCGTGGAAGCGAGTTACGGAACAGGCAACCTGCCAGGCAACAGCTTCTTCGAGGAGTTGACGGTGGACCTGGCAACCTGGACTATGACGGATTCGGAGGTAGCATCGCCAGGAGCTGAGATTAGCGGCGCTGCGTAACGATTCGTCCCGCAAGCCGAGATCCTAAACACAGAGACACCCCCGCCGTGGCGGTACGGCGGGGGTGTTCGTTATCCGCGGACGCCTGTGGCAGCGGACAGGCCGCCCGCGTAGCTATGCAGTGTGGTAGAATTGCAGTTGAGCACGCCCCACCATCAGGAGATCGGCCCTGGCGGGGAAGGCAGCCGGGAACTCGATCAGGGGGAAGATGTGCGCCTCGGTGACAGGAAGCAGGTCACCGCGGACGACGGTGAGAAAATCGCGCACGTCCGCCTCAGTCGGCAAATGGAAGTACCCTCGGCACACCGACACCGGCGTGTAGGCGACCAGGAGTTCGCGCCTGGTGAGTGTGCGGATGGAGGCGCGGGTCTCGGCCGAGGCAAAGTGGAGCAGTGCAATCTGAGACTTGCGGACGACGACTTGCGGGCGAGCCATTGTCTTCAGCCGGCTTGCGGGGTTCAGTGGAGTCAGGTGGGCGTCGTAGAGCGGCAGGCTGTCGCGCGTCGTGTCTTCGACAAAGTTGGACACCGGGCCCACCGCTTCGATCTGGCCACTGAAATGGAAGTCGCGGGTCAGTATCTGGACTTCGTGGCGTGTGACGGACGGTCCTCCAAATTCCATGAGTTGCTCCTTTGCACGCTTTATGGTAAAATACGGACACTCGGTGGGTGTAGCCTAAGGGTTAAGGCACCTGGTTGTGGCCCAGGAGATTGTGGGTTCGAATCCCACCACTCACCCCAGGGTGCTTTGGCCGGACATAGATCCGGCCTTCATTATACATCAACTGCCCCCGTAGCTCAATTGGATAGAGCGTCGGACTTCGAATCCGCAGGCTGCGCGTTCGAATCGCGCCGGGGGCGCTGGCAGTCCCGCAACCAATCGGTGCGGGACTTTTGCTTATCCTACACGAACATCTCCGCGGCAACGTGCCAAACGCGTTCGTAGTTGGCCCGGTCGTACGGGTTCGAGTTGAACTTAAGGCCATTGCTCGCGACAGCCCGCAGTTGGTCGGCCCAGAGGCAGAGTTATTGTGCTAGATCCATAGTGATCCCCAGACGATCATCTTATCGGCTGCTGCAATTGCCAGCGTCCGTCTTCGCGGATGAGAATCCACCG
>Ga0180437_10002426_pt1 | contig 29751 bp, 15 predicted proteins | sample SS_ome_4_FD_132410 | JGI IMG/M metagenome (GOLD analysis project Ga0180437, IMG submission 132410) | Hypersaline lake sediment archaeal communities from the Salton Sea, California, USA - SS_3_D_1 metaG | ecosystem: Environmental > Aquatic > Non-marine Saline and Alkaline > Hypersaline >...
CAACGATGGCTGCGGAGACGTTGTGAGTAGTCTCGCTTGGCAGGAAGGTGAGGGTGCCGGATGCCAAGGTGTAGTCGGTGCCACTGCCTGTGGCCGTGCCGCCCGTGACGTCGTAATCCACCGTGATCGTCTGGCCCGACGCGGCAGACAGGCTCACGGCAAGATCAGCAGGTGTAGTTGCCTCGGAACCATTGGAGCTGGTTAGGTCAAACTCGACTGTGGGGGTGGGGTCGTCATCATTGATCGTATATGTATGAGCGGTGTTGGTGCCGAGGGTATCGCCCGTGGGATTGCTGAGCGTGACAATTACGGTCTCATCAGCTTCGTCAAGCGCATCATCGACTATGGTCACGGATATGTCCTGGGATCCCACGCCTATCGCGAAGTTAAGCGTGCCTGATGCCAGCGTGTAGTCGACGCCCCCTCCACTCGCCGTGCCGCCTGTGACATCGTAGTCCACCGTGACCGGCGCCGAGGTCGGCGTAGGCGCTACGTTGACCGTCAGCAAGGCTGGAGTTGAAGTCTCCGCACCGTTGGAGCTAGTGGCAGCGAACTCCACCGTTCCGTAAGCAAGCGAAGAGGCAAACGCCAAGAGGATTACTGCAGAAACGGTCCGCGCGAGAAGTCGGAACCTCATCACCCCACCCCCTGAATCTGTATCAGAATCTGGCATGGAAAAGCCGCAGCTTTGTCTGAGATTGTGTCTTACCCCGCTGGCAAAATTCTCCCACAACAGGATCCCTTTGTCCAGCGTAAAACCCGCCCGATCTCCACCCCCGCCGCACACCGGCTCGACTGTCTGAAAAGAGGGTCACAGCCCACTCTCGCGCAAGCCTATGCTTACCGCGTGCTCACGTCTCTGCAGTCAAGCTACAGTCAGGCCTTATCCAGTGATCTCAAGGAACGCTCACGGCCTCGCCGGCAAGGTACAGGTCGCCGTCCTGCGTTATGTAAGCGACCACGTCTCCCGAGCCGTTCTTGACTATGAACGAGCCGACCGGCGGGACGAGAGAAGTCTGATTCTCGTAGGCAGAACCTCTGAGAATAACATCACCATTGGTGTAGATGCCGGCGGCAACAGACCCGCCGGTTGCCTTGATGAGGAAATCGGCTCCTCCGCTTCCTCTTGGCGTGCTGTTCTCACGGAGCTCTCCGCTCACCTGTAGGTTGCCTGCGTTGTCCAGCTTCGCCAACGTGTCGCCTGCCAAGTTCTTGAACGTCAGCCCGGGCAGGCCCACGTCGATCGTGATGGTGTCCACGTCGCTTTCCGCCGGATCCCCGTCATCCGTGACCCTCAGCTTGGCTACATATGTGCCCGAAGTCGAATAGGCGTAGGTCGGAGTCCTGTAGGGATCCGTAGTCGAGTATTCGTAGGTTCCGTCACCTTCGAAGTCCCACTCGAAGAGGACCAGGTATCTGCCGATCACCGGCGAGCGCGATTCGAGGTGGCTGAAGGAGACCGTTTGGCCGGCGACGGGCGTCGTTTTGTCCGCAAGGGCCACGGCCAGCGGCTGCGTCTGGCCCTCGGGGTACCATACCACGTCGATGTTGTTGACCTCGGTGATTTCGACGATCTCGTCATCCGGGTCTATATGGGCGAAGACGGCGCGGGTGCCGCCGGAAGGCGTCCAGCCGAAGTTGACCGTTGCGAGGCTTGCCTCCAGGTCGTTGGGTGCCACCAGGCTGGCTATGATGTCCTCTGCCAGAAGCGTTCCCTTGCCGGGATAGCCATCCCAGGCCTGGACGAGAACATCGGAGGCGTCGGCGTTGCCCACGTTATGAACCGTTATGTCGATGGTGCTTGCCGTGACGGCCATGTCGTCCTCGGCGCTGAGCCCGAGATCGGCCTTGGGAGGAGGCACGGGCTGCCCCGGGGAGATCTGGGTCATCGTGACCAGATACACCTCTCTGGGCGGCAGAAGCACGGCGACGGGGTCACCTTTGTTCTCGACGGCGAACTGGTATGACTGCTGAACGGTGTCGATTTCGTGGTCTTCGTTTGCGTCCGGGCCGGCCTGCAACAGGTAGGTGCCGCCTACCTGAAGCCGCCAGGGCCGTATTCTGATCTCTCGCTCTTCAGTCCGGAAGAGGTAGCAGAGGACCCGCAGGTCGTCCGGCTCCTTCTTAACGGGCAATCCCGCAAAGTCGCGGGTGGTGTTCTCGTACGTGCAAGCGAATTCAGTGAACCCGAACACTACCCCAGCCCAATCCGCGCCGAGGTAGTATGAAGTCACGCCCAGTATGCCGACGTAGGCGATGCGGTCGGTCATCATCGCTTCGGTGGTCATGAACGGCCAGCGGGGAAGGATGTTGTCGTAATGGTGGGCCATCATGTGGTCTACCATCGGGGTCTTGTCCAGGGAGTTTCGCTGGAAGGCGGCGTAGCCGCTTTCGAACTCATCCAAGAAGGTGTCAAACATGGTCAGGTCGGCGGCGGCGGCAAGCTCCGCCACGAGTTCGATGATTCCGGCCCCCGTGGCAAGCTGCTGGCCCGCCCACAGCAGCGACCCTTCGGTAGGCGAGGCAGGCCTCCCGGCAGCGTCCCAGTCCAGGGCCAGGTTGGTGGCCGCAATGAACGGGTCGAGGTACTTGGGATCCCCCGTTCTGAGGTAGCGCATCGCCTGAAGCTTGTACTCGTAGTGCTGATACTTGGGGAACTTGTTGAGGTCGCCCTGGTTCGACCGGTACCAGTTGGGTGCGTTCATGCCGCCCATCTCGTCGGTCGGATAGCCGATGTTTGAGGGGAGTATGCCCGCCGGCTTGCTTTTGTCCGTACGATAGGAATCGGCCAGCCATGCGTCGGCGTATTCCTGGAAGAGCTGGTCTACGGCAGGGTTGTTGTTGTACCAGAGCAGCCAAGGCCCGCCAACAATGCCGCGGACGCATATGGGAGAGTCATTCTGCTGATTGATGTTGCCCGAAAGCTGGGTGGCGCTGAAGTAATTGGCCTTGAAGTGGCGATGACCCGACCCATTGATGCCGGTGAGGAAATCCCTGACGGTCTTCATAGTCAGGAAGTTACGCTCGATATATCGTGGGTTGGCGTAGGCCCAGCCAACCTGCATCGGTTGGGAATAGCCGATGGGCTCGCAGACGTGCTCGGCATCGGCGTACTTGGCCGAAAAACCTCTGTCGCGGTCGATCTCGTCGCTGTCCCAGATCGCGTCGACGAAGAGCTTGTAGCCGTACTCGGCAACATCGCTTGCGCCTTTGCAGACCCAGGCGAGCATTCCAAACAGAGGAGCGATCTCGACGTCATCGCTGAAGCCGCCGCCGAACTCGTGACTTATCGGATGCTGCCGCACCTCGACCCACCACTCGGAAAGGTCCAGAAGCTCGTTGTAGACCATCCACTGGTACTTGGCCCAATCCGGCGCGCTGGGCGGGCAAGCCGCTTCGTAGTCATAGAGGTACCACTCATCGCCCCACGTCCGGTCGACGAACAGGTTCGCGTATCTGTTGTCGGGGAAGTCAGGATGGACCCTGTCCTCGAGCACCTCGGCGCCGGTCCAATAGGCTTCCGTTACCTGACGGGGGTCATAGCCGCAGACGATTCTGGAGCAGTAGATCATTCCCTTGTAGCGATAGGGCGTTTCGCGCAGCTTCGTCGGGTCGAACACATCACTCGGATCCTGGAGGACTTCCTGGCAGAGCTGCTCCCAAAGCACATATGCCCTGCGGTAATTATAGCCGCCCTGGCCGTAATAGCCGTATCCCCGCATCACGGCCCAGCAGACGTACGCCTGCTGCACATCAAGCGCCATATCCACGAGGTCCCAGGCTGAATGAAGCTCGGGGTCGCTTGCGACGACATCGGCGAGCAGAGCGACCGAATCATCGGTGAGCTCAATTTCGTTAAGGGCAAGTTCAGACTGTTGATACTCCAGGTCAGGGTGACCCACGAGCCACATCAGGCCGTTGGCCTTCGTCACCTTATTCAAGTTGGTGGTCTCGGGGATTGCCTCCCATGCGGCCCTCGCCCCCTGGATGTCTCCGGCGTTGAAGAGATTCATTCCGGCGATGGCGTTTGGATTCGGTGTGGGAACGTTGCAGACCAGGTCGCCGCTCGGATTTTTCTCAAAGGGATAGGGCTGGTGCTCATGGATCTCGATCCCCATGACGGAGTTGTGCTGGAATTCCCCCCGCATTTGCTTGGTGGCGTCTATCTCGGGGATGTATCTCGAAAGCGGCCCGAGGTCCGGCCCGCCGGTGAAGGTGAACGCCAACTGGCCGGAGGTCACGTCGACCGTGAACCTCCTCTTGGCTATTCCTCCGATGTACGGATCGTTCGTGGTCCCCCCCGGCACGTACGCCGTGCGCGTGTGGGGAGTGAGCGCGTCGATGTCTGCGTCAACCGTGACGCCGTTGACGACGATGTCCATGTACCACAAGACCGTGGAGCCATCGCCCAGGTACACGAGGCAATCGTAGGTGCCGTTGGGAACGTCAACCCGAAAAGTCATGTCGCTGCCGTCCGCAACCGAGTCCAGAGTCAGGTCGTCCGCTCTGGGCATCGCGTCGAAGATGGTGATCAGGCGGCTGAAGATCACCCAGTATTCTCCTCGGAAGTCCTTGGTCGCCCTTGGTGCAGTGTCCCAACCGTAGCCCTGCGGGACGGTGTAGGTCGTCGTGTTATCTACATGGGTATAGCCGGTCTTGAGTCCGGACAAAGGGCCCATGTCGAACTTGTAGACATTCTGCGCATAGAGCGGCGAAGCCGCGAGTGCCGACAGAATCACAACTAAGGAAATGGCTGCGGAAAGACGACCTTTCATAACCTTATCCCCCACATGCGGCGAGCTTTGTCATCTTTTGCGTTGAGACAAGGGAGAGGGCGCAACGTCTGCCTACACTCCCCCACTCTTATGACCCGTGCCCCACTCAAAAGTTACTGGCTTTCCGCCTCAGGAACAGGCGGGACGTAGCTTCGTGAATTAGGATGCAGGACCCACCACTTACCTTTGAGTCCCCGGCCGGTCATCTCGATCCTGACATCCTCAGTAATCCGCCCCTTCTTGACCTTCACCCCAACCTTGGCTTCACCGTGGCCGGGGGCGGTTACGAACAGCGTTCTCTTTCCCACGCCTGCCGGCACACCAAACAGAAGGAACCTTCCCTCCAAGTTCGTATAGGCAGCGGGTTCCCAGCCGGTAAGGTTATCTCTGTGGCTCTCGTCTTCAACCAAGGCATGGGGAACCGGGTCACCCTCCTCGTCGACGACAACCCCCTTCACCCCGCCTGTAGAAACGCGGCCCTTAACGGGAACGGCAGCGCCGTACACTGCGCCGCCTGCGTAGAGACGGAACGGAACGCTTTGGCCCTCACCCCTGTCGGGGATGTGGGCTTTCAGGCTGCCCTGGGCATCCGGCGGAGCACCAAAACCGTAAAGCACAAACGGCTCCCCCGGGGATATCTTTGCGATGTCGCAGCGCGGATGTACCACCAGCTCTTTCACGCCGCCCTTGCTCCTCACCGTCCTGGCGTAGAGCTCTACCCAAATGTCTCCCGTCTTCCCCGGAAGGAGGCTACTCACGTGGCCTTCCACCCGGCTCACTCTCGCAAACGGCACGATAGCGCTGGTGATCTCGGAATCCGACAGGTCCCTTCGACCAGGGGGGAGGACACAGATGAAGTACCTTGAGGGAAGCACAAGGAGTTCCGCGTCTCCGCCCGGGAGCGCGGAGAAGGAGAAATCGCCGTCATCGGTCGTAACGTCCTCGCTGTAGGCGACTATTTTGCCGATTTGAGACCTAAGGCAGAGCCTGCGGCCGGGAAGCGGCCTGCCCGTCGAAACGTCGAGGGCACGGCCTTCCACAACGATGCCGCGCGCCGCACGCAAGCGCAGCGTTGCACTCTCACCCGCCCTGACCCCAACCATGGTGGAATTGCCCGGATTCGTCGGGTCCTCATCGTGGACCACGAATCCGTCGCCGAGCCACAGGTGCGCCAAGCCCTCGGGTACGGAATCGAAGGAGAATTCGCCCTTCTCTCCGGCAGCGACCTCGATTTTCGGCGAATTCCGGTCGAGCCTCACCAACCTCACCGTCACGCCGGCAAGCGGGGAACCGGAATCGGCGTCTATGACCTCACCGGACACCCGCCCCACTGCGTCAAATTCGATGTTCTCCGTATCTGCGGCTTCGTCCGCACACAGTCCGGCGGGACCGAAGCCAAAGACGAGGGAGGAAAGAGCGATGAGAAGGAATCGGGGAAGAAGGTCGGCGTATCGTGAAGATGCATTCCTTCCGCTGCGTGCGGACATGCGCCCTAACCCCTTATGTAAAAACCTACGCCAGACTCGCGCCCTTTGAATGGTACACCTCCGTGTGTGCTCTGTCAAGTGGATTGGCAGCGCTCCGGGATCTCACAAGCCTCGGTGAGGACAAGAGTTACACGTGCCACCTATAGTCGGGAGCATAACCCCTATGATTCCAGCCGAACCACCAGAGGATAAGGCCTAAGTTCAATGTCGCGGACCATGGCCGAACCGTTGGAGACGGCCATCTCCGCTTCAGCGACTGAAGACGTCATTGGGTCGACAACGATCGCGCGGGAGTACGCACCCTTGGCGCTGAGATTGGCCAAGGACGGCTTGTCCGTGCCAACGGCTGAGGAAGAATCCCAGATCGCGACGGCCAGGTCTCCGCCATCACTCAGGAAGCCCTGCTTCTGCACGCGGGGGCGGTCGGTTTCGATCCTGAGGAGGTCCGCGCCGCCGGGCCTCCCGCCGGCCAGCGCCGTAGCCAATGCTCTGAGCGCGTAGTAAGCCGCACCCGGGTCGTCATGGTAGTCCGTCAGGCCAGCCGCCCCATTAATCTTCACAGAGGGAAAAGCGTTCGCCGATACGACCTCCACGAAGCGACGCGCAGCCGCCTCGCCCGAAGCCGCATCGTATATGTCGCTGCCCGCGTCGATCTCCGCCAAGCACAGAGCCGAGGTCCCAAGCGTGCCTGCAAGCTCCTTCATGTCGCTGATTGTCGCCGCGGGCGGAAGCACCACAGCTGCCATCCCTGCAGTTTGAGACACTGCTTCTGCGATCCACGCCTTCTGGGAAACGGGCATGCCCTGAATTACTACGGCCGCATTCGTATTTCGCGCACGGGCGATAGTCGTGAGCGCCCGCAGGCATTCCATTGCCTCCTTCTTGTCGACGGCGTTTGATTCCCCGAGATGGAGTTCCCAGCCATCCACGTAGTCGCCGACGGCGTTGACCACCGCACGGACGTACTTGGGGAACGCATCTCGTCGTTGAGCATCCTCGTACAGCGGGTGCGTCACCGTGACGGGGAAGACCACGGGCGCGCCTTTTGCCCGTGCCAGAAGCAACGCAGGCTTCCAGTGCTCGGGCAGGAGGTATCGGCCTTTGTGTACTTCGATATCCTCCCAGCTCGCGCCCTGCACGCTCACCCTTACGGCATTCCCGACGTCGAGCGCCTGCGCCCATGCGTTGTCGTTGGAGTGAGTGCCTGATCTTCCGGTATGGGACGAAGCCGTCGCGCGCCCGCCCCTTGCGGCCAGGGCCACGTTAACGCCGCTATCGTCATACGCCTCGATCTGCAAGAAAGACATGTGGGCGCTTGGTCGACCCGGCTTGTCGGGCCGCAGACGCGTGCCGACGACGCGAATGGCGCTCGTCTTCACATTGGACAGCGGGAACTCCACCGGTTCGGCGTTTCGGGGCTGACGGAAATCCGTCTCGCTGTGGATTTCCTTCCAGCCGTCGCCGTTGCGCGCCTCGATGCCGAAGTCCATAGGGAACGAACTGCCGCGCCCTACCAGCACAACCTTCGTAAGGGCAGCCGGCTTTTCGAAATCGATCTGAATCCACTCGTTGGCATTTTCTGCGCGAACCAGATCCGAAGTCCACCCGACGTAAGGGATCCCACGGCCATTCGGGTCCGCGAGCCTTCCGTCGATCACGTTCTCGCATCCCCACATTCTTGGAACCACGTACGGGAGCGGAGCCGTAACGGCAAACGGCATGCGCGGACCGTCCTCGGAGCGCCGCGTCAGGAGTCGTTTAGGCAAGCATGTCTTCCCCTGCTGCACCGGCCTCGCGTCGGGCATCCGGTCAACGGTCCGAACGAAGTTCACCACAACGTTGTCCCCGTAGACTCTGACGACCAAGTAACCTGCGTGGGCGGGGTCGCGGTTGCCGCCCCCCAGGTCCGTGTAGAGCTGCCAGCTATTCCTCGCGAACGCGGTGGAGGTAACCGTGAAGAGGCCCGTGTTGCCGTACTGGTTGGTGATATTGTGGTGCGTGTGCCCGGTGAAGACCGCACGCACACCGTACTTGTTAATGAGACCCAGCAGCCGGGCCCTGGGCCCCTCGTCGATAATCTCGTAGTTTCCCGGCCCGAGGTCTTTCACCGGGTCGACCCAATAGATGGGAGTGTGGAAGAACATGAAGATGTGGCGGGCGTCCTTGTGCGCCGCAAGGTCCGCCTCCAGCCAATCCCACTCCTCCTTCTCGACGTTCCAGCCGCTGCCAAAGACGTGCTCGAGAAGCACGATGAAATGGGAGGCCTTGTGATCGAACGAGTAGTACGGTTCACCGAAGTACTTTCTATATAGCGCCATGTTGTCGTCGCTGACGTAGAAGCTCTTCCTCGGGTCACCCGCGGTCTGCGGCCAATTGGGCAGGTTGAGTGAGAGCTTGTTCCCTGTGTCGTGGTTCCCCGCGCAAAGGTGCACGGGCATTTTGAGGGTGGCGATGAGCTTTTGACTGTTAAGGCATTCGGTGTCCCAGCTCGGGCGCTGCGGGTGGCTGGTCGTTATGTCGCCAAGGTGCATCACGAAGTCGGGCTTCGACGCGTTCGCCTGCTCGATAACTTTAATGAACCTGCCGATGTTCATCTGGTGGACGTCCTTCCAGGAACGTTCCGCCCCGGCGGGCAGGAAAAGCTCCTCGGTCCGCCAGGGCTCCGTATGCGCGGTGACGTGCGTGTCCGAGAGCGCCATGAACCAGAAGTCGGGCTTGGGCACAAGATTCATGTCCCATTGCAGAATGTCTCCCTGCGGGAGCGCGCTCCCAGCCGGAGCCGCCTCTGCGTAAGCGCGCCTAGCCCCCGGAACACCGAGCACCCCTCCTGCCGCCGTCAGCACAATCCCGGAGGAGACCTTCAGAAAGTCGCGCCTGCTTACTCCGTTCCCTTCGGACATTGACTCATCTCCTTGTGAACTGCCACGAAAATGTCTCGGGTCAGCGCGAACGATACCATTCTAATCAATCCAAATCGGGCTCGACCACGCCATCTCACCGTCGCGCTGTGATACCCTCAGATGGTAGAAGCTTCCCGGTGACGGCTTGGTTTCGAACTCGCCATCGATCGCCGGGCAACCGATATCCAGGTCACGCCAGAGGATCCCGCCGTTCTCCAGGAGTTCCACCTTGTGCAGGTCCGTAGTGCCGCGGACGCGGAAGCGAAGCACCACTTTCTCTCCTTGGCTCGGCTTCGTCTCGGAGCCCATGAGCTCGCCATTGGCCGAGAAATCCATAAGGATGCGCACGCCTGTGGTTGCGTAGCAGCGGCGCTGATACATCGCGTCGTAGACGGCATCGCGCGAGAACTCGTCTGCAAGGACCGCAATAAGGCCGCTGCCGAGATGGTGCTTGATGTGGCGCTGGCGGTTGGACCATTGAGCGTTGCCGGGGTCTCCGTCGTGGCCGTCACTCGAAGCCAGGATTCCGAGCCTGTGGCCGGCCAGCAGCGCATCGAGCACGCCTATGCCGGGCTCGCGATCACAGGCTGTGCCCGCGTAAGGCGCGCCCAGGTATTCCGAGTTTCCCCACGAGGAATAAATCTCCACGAGTCGGTCGAAGTGTGGATCCCGGTATGACCAGTCCACCGCGAACACTGTCACGTTGGGATGATGCGCCACGGTGATCGCATCGGCCTTCGCGGCGCGCAGACCTGCCCACAGCTCTTCGGGGGTCTGGTTGTCAGGCTCGATGACGTTTATCCCTTTGCTCGAATAGAAGAGCGGCCCGTCGGCCTTCCGGAAGTAAACGTTCCTGTGGCCGTATCCGGGGGAAGTCCACTCGAAGCACGGGAGCGCCACGAATCGTCCGGACTCGTCGTACTCATCGGCTTTGTCGAGCCTGAGACGCCAGTCCGCCTCCGTCGGCATTTGCCAATCGTGATCCGCAAGCGCGAAGAGGTCCAGAGAACTCACGTCGCGAGCGTAAAGGTAGTTTTCGTCGATGGTGCCTGTTCCGCAGCCCCGGATTTCCTCAGTCCCGTGGCCGCTGTGCGCGTGGATGTCGCCAAAGAGAACCAAACGGCCGTCCATCGTTTGCGGCGACGGCGGCGAGGACACGGCAGCTATGCCCTTGTCCAGATGCGCCTTCGCCACAGGCCTACTCCACGGTCCGACGTCCAGCTTGAACCAACGCTCCGAAGGCTGGCGGCACATCGCCCGTACCTCGAGCGTCGCCGCCTTCCCTTCGGCTACGGCGGACTTGGGCACAAAGAGAAAACCGATCCCGAAGGAGGCAGTGTGCTCCTGGCGTATGTGCGAATCGATGCAGAGTGAAAGCCCGGGCTCTGCGAACCTCACCTGCTTGACGTTGTAGAAGAGCCTCGCGCCGCCACCTTGCCACAGCATGTCTTCCTTCGTCACGCGGAAGGACAGCAACTTGCTGCCGTTGAGGTGAAGTTCGAACCATCCCGACGGCTCGGGCAGTGCGGAGCCGAGACCCGTTCCCATCGAGAAGGCGAAGATCACGTTGGCGGCACCCGTACCCGCGGGGACCTCCTCGGTCTTCCACCTTATGAATTCTCCTCCGCGCTGGTGCGCGTAGTAGCACTCGCGTGAGTCGAGGAACGATCCCACCTGACCCTCGATTCTGTGGGCTTTGCTGGAAGCATCCACGGCGGCGGCTCCGCCCACGAGATCCGCGGAGAAACGCGAAAGCACTTCCGATTTCAATTGCTCTTCGTCTTTGCGGCCCTTGCCGGGCTCGTTCATCCTCAGCATCGTTGTTCCTTCCTCAGTTGTGCGTTGACTCAGCAAGTGAGATGCAGTGCTGCTATGACCTTCGTACCTTCCGACAACATCCTATTATAGGCGGCACAGGCTCGGCCAGTCCGTTCAGCCATAAGCGTAATCCCCTTTTCCCTCAGAAGGGCTTCCGTTGCAGGAAGCACCTTCACGAGGCCCGAAGCCCCGGTCCCCACGACGAGCACTTCGGGGCTTGCGTCAAGGACCTCGCCTATGTCTTCAGGTGCCAGCTCGTGTCCCGATTTTCTCCACCACGCGGAGTCGACCCTGTCTTCGTAGACGATCACGTCTGATGTATAGACTTGTCCATCGATCTCGATGGAGCCGAATGAGTAAGAGCCTATGATGGTTGCTCTCCTTCGGAGGGCTGTAAAACAAAAGGGCTGAAGAAGAATCTAGCAGAAACACAGGCACATCGTCAATCGGAACGGATTCTCGGGCGCGAATCGCAGCCGGTCACTGAGCCGGAGGCAGGGGGCTGTAACTGAGACTCCAAATCCCCAAGCACCACCACAAGACCCATATCGCGGCCATCACAGAAAGACCCCTCGCCCTGCTCGTACTGCGAATGAGCGCAAGCCCCAGCCCTGCAACCACAAGCTGCCATAGGGAGAAAGGGTCGAACTGAGCGATGGCGAGTTGGATGGCCGGGCTGACGGCGCCTTCACCAAGAAGGGATTCCAGGTTCAGTCCTTTCCCTTCGGTAAGCACCACTATTGCAGCGCTGATTAGCATTTCCGGGATTCTGACGATGGAGGCGTACGCCCAGACCGACAACGCCCCCGTGAAACTTCCCCCGATTCCGAAGGCGTAAGCGAGCAGGTATATCGCTGCGGCGGACACGAGGAGCCTGAGAAGACTCATCATCATGGCGACCAGGGTGGAGGCAGACCACTGGCCCTTCACGAATCGCTCGACGGCCTGTTCACGCTCTTGCGGCGAGAGAGGCTTGTAATCCTCTTGGGATTCCGCCTGGTTCGCCTCGGACTCATCGACCGCCTGCTCCGCCAACTGTTTCAAGTCGATGGTATTAAGTAAAATCACGTTGGGCAGAAGGCCCACGATTGCGACAAGCAGCCACGCCTTAAACCAGTCGGGACGTTCCCTGAGCGCGCCGAAACAGCGGGAGGGAGATGCGAACACCCAAAGGACCTTGTCCCGGAATCTGACCTCGCCGCCTAATCCCTGGAGATCCACCCCGTCCACCCTACTCTATGATCTTCGGCACGTTGAAGCAGTCGTGCGAGGCCTTGGGAGCGTTCTTCAGAACCTTCTCAAGCGGAAGAGAGGGCTTGACCTCATCTTCGCGGAAGACATTCGAAAGAGGAACCACGTGGAACAGCGGCTCTACGTCGTCCGTGTTCAGTTCGTCCAGCTTTTCCGCGTACTCCAGTATCTTCGTCAACTGGGTCGTAAAGAGCTTTTTCTCCTCCTCGCTCAGCTCCAGTCTTGCGAGAAGCGCCACATGCTCAACATCCTTCAGGGTAAGCTTCATATGCTGCCCCGAGCGGCAAATGTGACTGCGAACACCGGTACGGTTGCATAGTACATCATCACGGCCGGCAACTCCAGACTTTTTGCGCAGCCCGATTGACACCCCAAGTTAAGTCTGGTAAAAACGGTGGTCGATTCCCGGGGGTCCGCAAGACGCCTCGGAAGGGTGCGAGGCTTTTTCGGCTCATCGCGGACAGGTAACCCTCTGGGCGCGAGGTCGGCAAGTCCGAGGTTCCCTGGCGCAGGCTCGTGACCTGGCGGGCATCGCGGGACGGTCGCGAGCCCAAGTCGTAATCAGGAATCAATGGAGTCGAGCACAGTCGATGCCGGAAGCCCTCGAAGACTCCTCCCGAATACCCAAGATGTTCGGGGGATTAACCGTCCGCTCCGTTTTCCTCGGAGTCCTTCTCACGCTCATTTTCTCCTGGGTCGTGCCTTACAACAAGCTGTACATCAAGGATCCCGGGCTTGAGGCGGGGTTCCTTCCGGCCGTCGCAATATTCGTAGTCGGCCTGCTTGCACTCATCGTCAACCCCTTGCTCAGAAAGCTTTCGCCGGGCGCAGCCTTCAGCGGGGCGGAGCTCACGCTGATATGGGTGATGACGGCTTTCGGGTCCGCGGCCGCAACGCTCTCGATCGGCACCATCGTACCCGCCGTCGCAGGCGGAATGTTCAACTTTGCAACCGAGAGCAACCAGTGGGCGGACAAGTTCTTACACTACGTGCCTGCCAGGCTCACTCCGTCGGTCGATCCCGACTCGAGGGTAATAAAGGCTCTGTTCGAGGGACTCAACCCAGACGAGACGATCCCCTGGGGACTGTGGGTCAGACCGCTCTTCTACTGGGGGCTCCTCGTGGTCCTCATGTACGTATTCTTCTTCACTCTGGGTGTGATCCTGAGGCGGCAGTGGGTGGAGCGCGAACGGCTGCCCTTCCCCCTTGTGCGATTGCCCATCGAGATGGCGCAGGAGCCCGCGCCCGGCCGTCTGGTCAATGACTTCTTCTCCAACCGGCTGATGTGGGTGGGATTCGGGCTTTCGGCCTTTGTGGCGGCCGCCTATCAGATCGGGGCCACGTTTCCCACCTTGCCCCAGAGCATAAAGCTCGAGTTCCCTCTGTGGGCGCAATTGCAGAACCCGCCTTGGTCGCTCCTACATATCAGCACGATGAGCCTCTCGCTCGCCGGTCTTGGGATCGTATTCATCCTTCCCATCCAGATCAGCTTCAGCATATGGTTCTTCTATTTCTTCACCAGGATGGAGCTGCTGGCGAAGGGGATAGCCGGATACCCCAGGAGTTCGCCGCGCGAGCCGTTCATGATCTACCAGGAAGCCGGAGTGATTGTGTGCTTCCTAGTTTTCACCCTCTGGCTGGCGCGCCCGCACCTCAGGGAGGTCGTCAAAAAGGCATTCACCGGTGAAGGCGTGGACGATTCCCAGGAGGCCTTTTCGTACCGGACCGCTTTCTTCGGCTTTCTCATCAGCCTGATCGGGCTGGCCCTGTGGTGCCAGCTTGTGGCCGAGATCTCGCTCATCATTACCATCGCCTTCCTGTTCCTCTTCGCAACCATCGTGATAGTGCTCACCAAGATCGTGGCTCAGGGAGGCATGATGGGTCTGGAGAAGGGACCGCAGCCCGACATGCTGATGACGTCGGTAGCCAAGCCATCCGTCATCGGAATGCAGAACCTTTCGTCACTGCTTCTGCTGGAATGGACCTTAATGGGCGGACTCCAGCACTCGGTGTTTCCGCAGACCATGAACACGTTCAAGCTCGGCGACGCTATGAGAGTGCACAAGAGAGCTGTGTTCGCAGCGATCCTGATCGTGCTTCTGCTTGGTGGGTGTGTTTCGTTCTACTTCTCGACAAAGATAATGTACGCCCATGGCGCGGCATATCTTGCCGGCCTCGCCCGGCCATCCAAACGCTGCGCTCAGGAAATACTAAGGTACAAGGACACAATCACCAACGTCTACGAGCCGACTATGGAGGACGAGGTCTCCAACTTGCGGAAGCTCATTCTCAGCACACCTACGCTCATGCACAACTCCTCGGAGGAGCTGGCGGTTAAGCTGCTCCAGGGAGACGCCGAAGCGCGCGGCCTCGTGGAACGTGCGGCAGAGCAGTCAAGGGCCATCCTGTCGGAGGTGGACAAGCACGCTGCCACCATTGGTGACGTAACGGATGACGAGGTCGACAAGCTGCGGAAGCTCATCTCCGAGATCCCCGCATTTGAGAGTTACCCGGCGAAGGAACTGGCCGCCGATCTGCTTGAGGGCGACGCAGAAGCGCGCGAACGTGTTGAGCAGTCAGCCCAGCAGGCCACCGCTGTTCTGACCCAAGCGGACGAGAGCATTGCTCTTTTGATGAAGGAGCACGGAGAGATACCCGAGGTTGTGGTAGAAGCGGAGCCGACGAAATACGCACGCACCCACGCTCTTTTCTTCGTCGTCGGCGTTGCGTTGATGTTCACCGTGTACTTCTTTCAGTCCCGCCTCTACTGGTGGCCGTTTCATCCGGTTGGCTTGCTTCTTGGCGACATGAACACCGTCCTGGCCGGAGGGTGGCTCACGATACTCGTGGGATGGTTCATCAAGCGCGCGGTGCTCACGTTCGGCGGAGGCAGGGCATACAAGAAGCTCGTTCCCGCTTTCTTAGGCCTCATCATGGGAGACGCTTTCGTAAGGATAGTCGCCGCTGTGTTGAGAATTGCGACCAACACACCGTCGGCGATCAGCCGTTAGCGGCCCGCGAGGAGGTATGGTATGAAGAGCAAGAAGAGACTCGCGATCACGGCTTTCTGCGGCCTGATTCTCTGCCTCGGGGGGCTCGCGAACGCCGCCGACCAGTCCCCTCCCCTACCCACTGCCGATCCCTCGCGTATCGGGCTCGTCATACAGCAGCTCAGCTCCATCACTTCCCGGGTCTCCGGCTATTCCGGCAACCATCTTGCGGCGGGATACGTGGAGATGATGTTCCGCGACATCGGGTTGCAGAACATTCACTCGGAGGAATTCGAGGTGGTCAGCCCTGTAGACCTGGGCGCACGCCTCGAGCTTCCGGGCGGCGAGACGGTTCCCCTCTACTGCATGTGGCCCAACTACGTAAGAACCAGCAAGCTGCCGCCAGAGGGCATTTCGGGAAATATCATATATGGCGGAGAAGGGCAGACCGAATCCCTCAACGGGAAGACCGTCAAAGACTCCATTGTGCTGGCGGAATTCAACTCCTCGACGCGGTGGCTGGATGCCGTCATGCTGGGCGCCAAGGCGATCATCTTCATCGAGCCTGAGAAGATCAGCCTCAACCAGGTGGACACCAAGTTCCTGTCAATTCCGCTCAGCGTTCCGCGCTTCTGGCTTTCGCGGGCGGGCCTCGAGCAGATCCTGAAGCACGTCGCGCCCGGCACGACTTACTCAAGCCGCGCCCAGCCACTGGACTCTCTCGGCAAGACCACGACTCTCAGGAGCACTGTGTTCGCCGACATGAAGTGGAAGCAGAGCACCTCCAGCAATATCTTCGGAGAAGTGCCGGGCACCGACCCGGAGCTGAAAGACCAGGTCGTAATCATCGAATCATATTACGACTCGATGTCGGTGGCTCCGGCACTCGCGCCTGGGGCCGAGCAGTCCTGCGGCATGGCAGGGCTTTTGGAGCTAGCTCGGTACTTCGTTGCGCACCCCCCGAAGCGCACGGTCCGGTTCATGGCCACCGGCGGCCACTTTAATGCTCTCGCCGGCCTTCGTGACTGGGTGTACAGGCACTATTACCGTGACGAGAAACAGCAGCGCGAAGAGCTTGTCGAACCCGAGGAAGTTTTCATTGGAATGGACCTATCCTCGGCCACCCGGGATGTCGGACTATTCTGCAGAGGGTTCTTCTATGAACAGATGGTGGCGAGCACGTTGACCGACGAGAACATGCTCGCCAAGCGCTTCTTCAATTTCAGCAACAAGTTCGGGTCCTACCTGGATCGCCTGGCGCCCGAAGCGAAGGAAGCCAACTTTGTTGACGCCGTGAAGCCTCCCTCCGGGAAAGAGTGGCGCTCCTTCCTCCCCACGCCTCTCGCCTTTGACAGCGAGGTCTATTCGCTGCTGGGCAAGGAGGGGATGACTTTCGCTACGGCCAATGACCCCAGGCCGCGGGTCGATTCACCCCTCGACACATTCGACAAGGTCAACCCCGACAGCGTTGCCGCCCAGGTCAAACTCATCGCCCCTCTCCTGTACCTGGCCGCCGACGATCCGGAGTTCTCGTTCGGCAAGAAGCGCTTCGAGGAGTTCTTCGCGGGCGCCTTTGCCACGGTGATAGAGGACCAGCTTGTGGGGGGATATGTGCCGCTCAAGAGCATGCCGAACGTCCTCATCGCGTGCTCAATCGACGCAGGGAAGACGTCAACCGGTACCCAGCGAAAGACCATCGCGGGCGTCCGCGGCACCACCTACACATTCACCAACGAGTTCGGCCGGTTCGAAGTCAACGGCATCCACAAGACCTACTATTGGGTCAAGCCGCAGCAGGCGCAAGTCAGTGCGTTCCTCTTCGACCCCGAAGATGGGAGCATAATTGCCACGACCAACCGCATGCCTCTCGCAGGCGGCATGAGAAGGATCCAGTTGGAGGGACAGCAAAGAGAACGTGACCCGTACTGGCGGAAGCGCAAGACCGACGTTAGGATCCCCATCTTCAAGTGCGTCGCAACCGCGGTTTTCGATGTCTTCGACCAGCGATATCTGCGCACCATTAATGACAGGGTGGCTCTTCTCGACGGCGAAAGCAACTCCGAACTCGACAGGGCCAGGTTCTACCTGGGCTGGGCCGAACAGTGGAAGTCGTATTCCGAGCCTGTAGCGGTCTTTTTCACAGAGCGTGACACCGAGCTCAAGGCGCTCCTCTACTCCGGGCAGGGCGTCCAGCAGCGCATCAGGATGGCTCTGCTGAACACGACGCCGGAGATCCCCGAGGGAGCAGGGTTCACGACCACGAAGCGCGAAGACAGAATACTGTACACCCAGCTCCAGGCTGCGAAGGACATGTGGGCCCTGGACGAGGCGCGCATCTCCGAAATGGCGCAGTACGGCGTGAAGAACATCCGCGTCAACGAATTGCACAAAGATGCCAGAGAGTCGATAGAAGCCGCTGAGAAGAGGCTGGCGGAAAAGGACTACGAGGGGTTCATCCGAGCCGCCCGAGAGGCAACGGCTCTGGAATCGCGCGCTTACCCCGAGGTTCGCAAGACTCAGGATGACGTCGTCAAGGGGGTGGTTTTCTACTTCGCTCTCCTCATCCCGTTCGTCGCGTTCATGGAGCGGCTCACCTTTTGCTTTCCCGACATACGCAAGCAGCTCGCCGCCATGCTGGGCATCTTCATCGCCATCTACCTGGTACTCGACAGGGTGCACCCCGCGTTCCGAATCTCCACCGCCCCCATACTCGTGGTCCTCAGCTTCTTCATACTGGCGATCGGCCTGATCGTAACCGTCTACTTGCTGTCCAAGTTCGGCGAGCACATGGAGAAGCTGCGTGCTCGCACGGCAATAATCCACCGCGCCGACGTGGGAAGGCTGAGTTCCGCCGTGGCGGCTTTCTCTCTGGGCGTCTCCAATATGAAGAAAAGGAAGATCCGGACCACGCTCACCTGCGCGACCCTTTCGCTGCTCGGCTTCACCGTCATATCGTTCGTGTCCTTCTCCAACGTCACCAAGTTTAACCGCCGCCAGGCGCTGAGAGAGCCTCTCTACCAGGGCGCTCTGATACGCGACACTAACTGGAACGCCATCGAAGACTACGCCTTCCGCTCCCTGGTCAACGACTTCCGCGAGAAGGCGGAGGTCATCGTCGGCCGAAGCTGGATAATGGCCGACAACAACCGCGAGATGAACGTCGCGATCACCCGCTCCGACGATCCGTCCAAGAGCTTCGTGGGGGCCGCCGTGGTAGGGCTTGAACCTGCGGAGAAGGACGTTACACGTGTGCACGAGGACATCAAGTACGGCCATTGGCTCACCGAGGGCGAGGACGACGAGTGTATTATCAACCTGCTCATGGCCGATTCCCTCGGCGTCACTCCCGAGAACTACGGCGACGTGAAGCTCGACGTGTTCGGAAAGGAATTCCGCATCGCGGGCGTCATCAGCGAAGACGCGCTCGGCGACAGGTTGGACCTGGATGACGAGCCGCTGACCCCCGTCGACTTCGACGCCATGGAGGAATTCCTCAAGGAGCAGCAGGCGGCCGCCCTCACCACCTCCGGGAGCGAGTCGGCTTCCCTCGAGATCGAAATCCCGCAGCCGTACACCCATCTCGAGCCCGACGGCATATTGGTCGTCCATCGAGACGTGGCTGAGGAGATCGGCGCCACGATGCGATCCGTCTCGCTGGTCTTCGAGTCACCCAAAGCGGCCAAGGACGCGCTGGACGGGTACGTCCCACGCCTGGGTCTGATTGTCTACGCCGGAATGGATGACCAGACATACCTGCTAAGCTCTCGAGGCGGCCTCTCCGTCAAAGGTCTGGCGGACCTCATGGTGCCCATAGGCATCGCGGCGCTCATCGTCTTCAACACCATGCTCGGAGCAGTCTACGAAAGGGCCAACGAGATCCGCATATACTCCTCGGTCGGCCTCGCGCCCACGCACGTGGCGGCGCTGTTCATCGCCGAGTCGTGCGTATACGCCACTATCGGCGCCATCTTCGGCTACCTGGTCGGCCAGATAAGCGCGAAGATCATCACTATGAATGACCTCCTTCCCGGCCTGGCGCTCAACTACTCGTCCACTTCAGCCGTGGTCGCCACGATCGTCGTCATTGTTGTCGTGCTACTCTCAACGCTGTATCCGGCGCACGTCGCGGCCAGATCCTCGGTAGCCGATCAGGGTCGGAAGATGAAGATCCCCAGACCCAGGGGGGACAACTGGAAGTTCGAGTTCCCCTTCACCGTCGCGCGTCGCGAGGGCTTGGGGCTCGCCTCCTTCATCAAGGACTACTTCGACGAGAATGACGAAGACTCGGGCGTCAAGTTCGCGGCGGAGAACAACTGGCTGGAGGAAGCCGAGACTGAACACGGTCCCGCTTACTCGCTGCACAGCCTTGTTTGGCTGGCCCCGTTCGACATGGGAATCAGCCAGCAGACTTCGATGCACATAGTGCCCGATCCTGAGGACGACCGTGTTGACGTGATAGTGTTCGAGTTCCACCGGGAGTCGGGCGAACTGACCGCATGGGAGAAGATGAATCTCGGCTTCATCAAGGAGATGCGCAAACAGCTGCTCATCTGGCGCATCGTCAAGCCCGAGCACAAGGAGATGCTCACGGAAAAGGGACGCGAGCTTGTGGCTTCCGTATCCAAACCTAGGAACAGCACGCCTACATAAAGAAGAGACGTTCAGCTATGGCCCGAAGAAGTCAAGAGGATGAGTTCCAGGCACTGAGGTTCGACGAAGATGTGCCCAAGGAATACCGGGACGGGTTCGGCTGGAAGGCCATCATCGGGGGGTTGTTTGTAGGGCTCTTCATCGTCCCGGCCTCCATGTTCCTAAGCCTCGTCGTCGGGCAGACCCTTGGGCAGGCGGCGGTGTGGGTTACCATCATCCTCTTCATCGAGATCTCCAAGCGCGTCCGGACCAAGCTGGAGGTCCACGAGATTTACATCCTGTTCGTGGTCGCGGGCGGGATCCTCGGTCTGGGGCAGGGGCTCTTCGGAAACGCATTCATACACATGCAGTACATGGTGCGGTCCCCGGCAGCCAAACTTTTTGAGATTGCCGACCGAATCCCGCACTGGGTTGCCCCCGCACCAGACTCGGAAGCATACGCCCTGCGTTCACTGCTTCACAGGGATTGGTGGCCCCGACTGGTACTGATGGGCGTTACGCTCATTTGGGGCAGGCTGAATTTCTACTCTCTCGGGTACGTTTTCTTCAGGTTGACGTCCGACGTTGAGCGGCTTCCGTTCCCCTTGGCGCCCATCGCCGCCCAGGGCGTGACGGCGCTGGCGGAATCGACCACTCCCGAAGGAAGCTGGCGGTGGACCATATTCACTACGGGTTCCACCATCGGAATCGTCTTCGGAACCATATATGTCATGGTTCCCACTGTGACGAGCGCCGTCTTCGGCACGAGGGCCGAGATAATACCCATTCCCTTTATCGATCTTACGGCACACACGCAGCGGTGGCTGCCAGCGGTCCCGCTTAACATCAGCACCAATCTGGGCCTCATTTTCACTGGCTTCGTGCTTCCCTTCTGGATGATTGTCGGCTCGGCCATCGCCGGGATACTGGGAACGCTGGTCGTCAACCCCATCCTTTACCACGTGGGCATCCTGGAGAAATGGCAGCCGGGGATGAACGTTATAGAGACCCGAGTTGCGAACCAGCTCGATTTCTGGCTCAGCTTCGGGATAGGGAGCGCGCTTGGCGTCGCCTTCGTGGGGATTTTCACGGCGATCGTACGCCTCAGGCAGGCCGCAATGCAGGCAGGGAGAGACACGCAGCAAGCTCGCAAGATGCTTGCCCCGCCTGAAGGGAGGGGCGATCTGCCGATACCTCTTGCGGTCCTGCTCTACTTCGTTTCCACAGCAGGGACGATCATTATCTGCCACATCCTCGTACCTAACTTCCCCATATGGATTCTTATTGGCTTCGGTTTCGTATACACCCCCGTGATGTCGTACGTTTCGGCCCGCATGGTCGGATTGACGGGTCACGGCCTGGGAATCCCCCACGTCCGCGAGGCCGCCTTCGTGCTCAGCGGCTACCGCGGGGTCGCAATATGGTTTGCCCCCATACCTCTCGGGCAGGTGGGCCTAGGCCCCCAGGGCTTCCGCCAGGCCGAGCTAACCGGCACCAAGATCAGCAGCCTCTTCAAAGCGTCGCTGTTCGAGATCCCACTCGCCGTGGCTTGCAGCCTCATCTTCTGGTCCATCATCTGGAAAATGGGCGACATCCCCGCGCCGGCGTACCCATACGCGCTCCGATTCTGGCCCATGCAGGCCGTCCTCAGCTTCTTCTGGATCACGGCCACCACCGCCGAAAACACCTTCTTCCTGAGAACGATCAGCTTCACCTACATGAGCTGGGGGTTGGCGTTCTGCCTCATCTCGTTCACCATCCTGTCGGCGCTGCGCCTCCCCACCCTGCTGCTCTTCGGTTTCATACGAGGCGGGATGATGGCGAACCCGTTCGACATAGGAGTAGAGCTTATCGCCGCGTGCTTTGGCAGGTTCTACTTCGCGAAGAAGTACGGCCAGAAAACGTGGCGGCGATACACGCCGGTTCTCGCTGCCGGCTATGCGTGCGGCGTCGGTTTGATCGCGATGGTGTCGGTTGCGGTGCTGCTGCTCAGCAAGGCGGTCTCGCACCTGCCGTTCTAGCCTGCAGCCGGACCTCCACGCCCTCGAAGCACCCCTGTGCTAGATGACGAGCGGCTCCAGGTGTCTTTTCGCAATCAGCAGCCCCGCCTCTTCCGTCGCGCCCTGATAGACCGGATCGTGACGCCCCTCGATGTCCAGGTTCCCCTTGTAGCCGTACTCGACCAGCATGGGTACCAGCTTCGCCCAATTCACGTCACCCAGCCCTGGCATCCTGTGACGGAAGGCGCCGGGCTCAAGAATGCCGTTTCGCCTCACGTTGTAATCGACCTCTTCCGCATCCTTCGCATGAACGTGGTATATGCGGCTGCCGTACTCACGCACGACCCACAGGCAATCGATCCGCAAACAGATCAGGTGCGACGGATCGTACTCCAGACCCAGTACCTCCGAAGGCACCGCGTCGAACATCAGGTCCCAGGCTCTCGGCGTGTAGGCGATGTTGATCCCCCGGAACGGGAAGTAATGGAACATGGGGCAATTCTCGAACGCAATCTTCAGCCCCTTGTCTTCCGCCTTCTTCGCCAGCGGGCCGAATACCTTCTTGAACTCGGGGATGTTGTCAGGGATGTCCTTGTCCGGAATCCGCCCCGCGAAAGTGCAGAGCACCTCCACCCCGGCCATTTCGCACACGGCCATGAGCCGCTCCAGGTGCTCGACGTTTTTTCGCCTTACGTCGAGGTCGGGATCGAGGTTATTCCGATAGTTGCCGATGGCGGATATCTCGAGCCCGCGCCCGCGAATATCGTCCAAGGCAGCCTTTATCCGGTCCTCGGAACTCGCCGCGGGGTCAAGCTCCGACCCTGTCGCGATTTGCACCTCGACGCTCTCGAACCCCAGCCGCGCCACCAGTTCCAGCTCTTTTTTCGTGTACGACACCAGAAGCCCCAGCTTCATCATTGTCTCCTCTCGGTTCGAATGCCTATTCGATCAGCCTAAGACCTTGCCCCAGCTTTATCTTGAGCCCCTCAAGAAGCTCCCTGCCTTCGATCTTCACTTCCCCGGTCCGCGACACCTCGATCCACGGGATCTTCCTTTCCGTCCATCGAGCAAACGTGGGGATTGGGACCCGCAGTGGGCGCCTGGCGGGGTTTATTCTCAGCTCACCCTTCACGCGGTCGATGCTCAGGCCCGCCATGGCGTAGAGAATTCCTATCGACGTGATCCCGCGCGGGTAGTGGCACAGGTTGTTCCAACCGTACGTGTCGATGAAGCAGCCACCCTTCCCCTCAGTTCCGGAGGTATTCTCGAACAGCTCGAAGGCCCAATATCGCTCCGCCATGTCCAACTGGTCAACCCCCAGATACGCCCCCACGAAATCCCTCCAGAGATTCTGCGACACCCACATGTTGCTGTGGTCGACGCTGGAGTGAAAGCAGCCGTATTCGCCCAGCGAGTACTTCGTAGCGGCCACTAGGTCGGAAGTGATCCGCGAGTAGTCCAGGTTCGCGCGGCAGCCCGTCATGAGAAGGTACAGCAGGCCGTTGCCCGTGTAGATCGAGTATGCGTCCCACCCCGCCAGATCGTCTCCTCGCGCCTCGACGTCGGACGACCACGAACTCGGCTTGCCGAGGTCGGTCGCCTTATCTATGCACACCGCATAGTGGTCACCCAGCCAGGCGGTCGCGTCGAGCGTCTGTTCTATCGTCGACTCGATCTCGACGCACAAGGTCTCGAACTCCTCGTCTCCCATCTCCGCGGCCATCACCGAAGCCGCATGCGCCGCACAGAGCGACTTGACCGCCAGGTACGACTGCTCCCGCGCGTACTGCACCGCAGGTGATGCGTCGTCGATGGTGTTCGCCACCCCTTCGTTCGGGAATCCGTTGCCAGTCGTGTCCGAGCTTCTTATGAACCTGATAAGCCGTTTGACCCGCTCGTAGTGCTCCTCGACCAACACCTTCTTGCCGGTGTATCGCCACAGTGCGTAGAGCATCAGAATGAAGTTGCAGTTCTCCTCCACCTCCATGTCGTGGCCGTAGGCCTGCTTCGTCGCCAGAAATCCGTGCCCCATGTCGTGCGACATGAAGCTCCCGTCCACGTCGGTGCGAGATTTCTCGAAGTGCCGCCACTCGTTGAACGTTTTTTCGAGAAGCTCCGGCCACAGGATGAAGTACAGCAAGCCGTGGTTGTACTCGACGTCGATCGTCGAGTGGAACTTGCAGTTGCCCTCCCAGACACTGAACCAGTCCTGCTCGGGATCGGACCGAGACAGAGTGAGCCACGTGTTGCTGAGGTAGGACTGGAACGTGAAGGCAATCAGGTCCTGCTTCGACTTCGCGAGAGAAGTCTTGGAAATGACCGAGTCGAAGAACTCGGTCTTTTCAAGCGCCTGCGTCATGACCCCTTCTGCCCAGAGCCCCACCGCCTTTGCGTTTGGGAACTCCCGCGTGTACTTGAATACGTGATCTTTCCGGCCCCGCGCTTCCAGCAGATCCTCCGGCGTGTGTGCCGCCCACACGAACGCGGCTTCCGCCGTCCCCTCGGGGCCCTCGATCCGGAACGGCGCGCGCAGCTCCATCCTCTCCCCGTCGGCGGCGCCCTCGGAGATCAGCTTGATGAATTCCTCGCACTCGATCTCCCTCATCATCGCCCTGTCGTCTCCAAGCGGGTTGCGCGTCTCGACCGAAACCACGTACCCTATTCGCAGGCTTCTTCCCTGCTGTTCGACCTCGATGCCCGATCGACCGGGCGTGCCCGAAAGCTCCTGAAGCCGCAGAAACAACTCTCCCTCGATTGGCTCCTGGTCTTTCCACTTGGCAGGGATTCGCTCTACGTTCGCGAGAATGTAGAAGATCGGCGCATGGCTCAGCGCCTCGTCTTCCGGATAGAACGGAGCCACGAAGCGGAACTGCGCCGCCACTCCCAACGCCTTTGACATGCATCGGAAAGTCACGCTGGTCATTGTGATGTCCTGCTCCAGCGTCTCGAATACTTCGACACCTTCTGCGAACGGAAGTGCGCGCTCCTCAGCACCGACGCGCACGCCCAGCGCCAACTGCAGCGGCTGGTCGAGGAACCGACCAACGGGCGAAGTGTAGACCCGCCGCCCTTTCGACGCGGGTCTGAAGTTCAGGCTGAACCGCGATCCCAGCCTTCCCAGGACCGTTTCGAAAGCGTGCATGTCCGCTCCTCTCTGGTGTAATCTTCGGGGATCAAGCAGGCAAGCATTGTAAGCACAACCGCGACGGCGATCAACAAACTCAGTTCCGGCACTCGGCTCGTCTAAAGCGTATCGGGAAGGTCAGTTCCCGGGCCGCCTATCCCGCCGTCATCAGGCCATTCGGGCAGGCTCGGCTCTCGCGCTCTCCTCAGACCCTCGAGTCTTTTCATCAGGTCTTCCACTCCCGGAGACTCGACGAGCTTGAACTGCACGGCGTACAGGTGAGCGTACAGGCCGCCGCGCTCCAGCAACTCCATGTGAGTCCCTCGCTCCACCACCTTGCCCTGGTCGAGCACGATGATCTGGTTCGCGCGCTGCACCGTGGACAACCGGTGTGCGATCACGAATGTCGTCCGATTCTCCACCAGCTTATCCATGGCCGCCTGGATGAGCGCCTCCGTTTCGCTGTCCACGGACGAGGTTGCCTCGTCCATGATCAGTATCCGCGGGTCCGCCAGCAGCGCCCTGGCAATTGACACGCGCTGCTTCTCACCACCCGAGAGCTTGACCCCTCTCTCTCCCACCAGCGAGTCGTACTTCTTCGGCAACGACATAATGAAGTCGTGCGCGTTGGCGGCCATCGCAGCAGCCCTGATCTCCTCCTCCGTGGCATTCAGTCGTCCGTAGGCGATGTTCGACCGGATGGTGTCGTTGAAAAGAAACGGATCCTGAAGCACCATTCCCAAGTTCCGTCTCAACGATCGCAGCTTGAGCTTGCGCAAGTCCACCCCGTCAATGAGCACCGCGCCGGCAGTTGGGTCGTAGAACCGGCCCACCAGGTTGATGACGGTGGTCTTGCCCGCTCCGCTGGGCCCCACAAGGGCCGTCATCTCGCCTGTCTGCGCCAAGAAACTCACGCCGTCCAATGCCTTGGTCCCGTTGGAATAGACGAAGCTCACGTGCCGGAACTCCACACTCCCCTTCACATCGCGCAAGCGCACGGCGGTCGGCGCATCCTGGATTCTCGGCTCCCTGTCCAACACCTCGAAGACCCTCTCGCTCGAGGCAAGCGCCCGCTGAATGAAGCTGTAGAAACGCGAGAGTCCCGTGATCGGACCGAAGAGCCGCGGCTGGTACAGGAGGAAGGCGACGAAGACGCTCAGGTCCATCTCTCCCCGGACAAGCTTCGCGCCGCCGTATATCAGCACTGCTGCCGCGCCGGTCGCAGTCCACACCGATAGCGCGGGCCCTAGCGCAGCGAATATCCTACCCGCCTTCACGTTCAGCCGGAGGTTCTCTTTGTTCGCCCCGCGGAACCTGTGGATCTCGTACGGCTCCCGCGCGAAGCATCGAATGATCCGGATGCCGCTCAGGTGATCCTGCACCAACGAATTGAGCTGACCCACCTTATCCCTAAGTTCCCTGATCGTCGCTCGAATCATCCGGCCGAAGAGAAAGGTCGTCGCGGTTATGAACGGCCCCGCGGCCAGCGCTACCAGGGTCACTTGCCAGTCCCAACTGAAGCAGAAGTACAATATGAACGCCAAGGCCGCCATGTCGCTGATGAAGTGCACGACGGGCATGACCACGACCGCCTGCAGGGCATTCACGTCGTTCACAACACGGGACATGATGTCGCCCGTGGGACTGTTCTCGAAGTATCCCATGGAGAGACGCTGGAGGTGCCGGTACAGGTCGTCCCGCATTTCATATACAAGACCGTTCCCGACGCGCGCCGCCGCAAAGCCCTGCGCAACCGAGACGCCGCCGGATATCAGGGTGAGTCCCAGGTAGATGGCTCCCAATATGATGAAGGAGGCTAGGAGCTTCTCTTCGCCCGACGAGCGCGCCTCAAGCCACCCTGTTGCCTTATTCACCAAGGGCATGATGGAGACCTGTGTGCGCATCGGGGCAACAGCCCGCTGCCGAGGAGCCACGCCCGGCGACTGGTTTTCGGATTCCCCGCCCGCGAGGACTTCGTACGCCTGCGTCGTCGCCGCCCCTATCACCTGCGTGGGGATCACGCCGATGAAAGATGACACGAAAGCGAGAACGATCATCAGAATGACAAGAGGCAAGAACGGCCTGGCGTATCCCAGGAGCCTGAGATACGTGCGCATCGGCCGTGTTGCCTTGCGCCTCTCGTCTCTGCCGAACCTCCCGTGGAAGTGCATGTGAGGGGGGCCCATGCCCATGCTCAATTCGCGGCTCCTTCGTTTGTTGTCGCTCTCAACACGGATGCAGTCGCGGCGAAATGCATATCAACCGCATAGCCCGCAGACTATGATACCCCGCCCGCGCCCGACTTAGTACCCCAACTCGAAGTTCGCCTCGTAGACTAGCCTCTCCTCCCCCCTCATAAGCCGCCTGACGTTCTCGCCGGCAGTTCTCAAGGAACGCCACCGCCGCTCGCGCATCAGCCCCGAAATGTGCGGCGTCATAAGAACGTTGTACTGGTGGATCGGATACAGGCACGGGTACTCGCCCATGTACTTCGTCCCACCCTCGACCTCGCGCTGGTACCACACGTCAATCGCGGCTCCGCCCAGCTTCCGGCTCCGCAGTGCTTCGAACAGAGCCCTCTCCTGGATTATGTCGCCTCTGCCAACGTTGATGATGATCGAGCCGTCCTTCATCGCGGCGAACTCCTCCGGCCCCATCAAGCCTTTCGTTTCCGAGGTAAGAGGCAGGCATATTGCCACGTAATCGGACTCCGAAAGCACGCTTTTCAGGTCTCCCATTCCCCCGAGGGAATCCAGCCCGAGTTCAGCCTTCATCTCGGGCTCGGGGTTTCGCTTGATCCCGAGCACCCGCATCTCCATCGGCTTGACCCTTTTCGCCAGCGCGACCCCGATCGACCCCATCCCCAGTATCCCCAGCGTCCTGTCGGCAAGCTGCATGCCCATCGAACCTTCGAAAAACTTGCTCCGCACGCTGTGCATATCGTCCCCGTGGTAAGCGAGCGCCTCGTGGAACCGCAGGTACCTCCGCCCCAGCAGCACCATGGCCATGATGATATACTCCGCCATGCAAGCGTCGCTCCCCCCTCCCTTGCACACCTTTATACCCCGCTGCATCAGCATGCTCTTAACCGGTTCCGCCATCTGCTGTTCCACCCCGTGACCGAGGTTCTGCACAAGCTTCAGATTCTTCGCCACCTCGATCATTTCCACCGAGAACGGCGGCACCACCAGCACGTCCGCCGTCTTCGCCGCTTCGAGAAGCTCCGCCTCAAGAAGCCCGCCGCCCTCCACCACCTCACACTCAGGCGGAAACTCCTTGGCAACCACCTTGCGCCCTTCGTCCGTAAGCGGTCCCGTAATGATCACTTTCATGCCGACACAGTCCTTTCTACAGTGAACGAAACGGCCGTCGCCTATACCAGCTCCTCCCCCCGCGTCGTCATCACCAGTTGCCCGTGTTTCACGCCCTTGCGGCTGAGTAGCCTGTCCGCCAGATGCTTTATCTCCTTCGCCTTCCCTCGAAGGACAATCACCTCCAGGCAGCGTTCCTTGTCCAGATGAACGTGCAGCGACGATATTACGTGGCCATGCTCCGCGTGCTGCATACCCGTGAGCTGCTTCTCCACCTCGGTCCTAGTGTGATCGTAGATGACGGTGAGCGTCCCCACGGTCTGCCGGTTTCCGACCCGCCATTTCTCCGTCACCAGCTCGCCGCGCATCAGGTCCCGAATCGCCTCCGACCTGTTGCCGTACCCCTTCTCCTCGATCAGGCGGTCGAACTGATCGATCAGCTTCTTTTCCGCGGCGACGCCGAATCTCACCAGCGTGCTCATTTGTGCCTCCTATGCAGGAATGCTGCTGCTGAAATACAAGCCCTGCGCCGGCAATCTGTGGATCAATGCGAAGACGCATGCGGAAGCAGCGTTGCTATCCCCCCAGGGCTTCACGCGCCCCTCACATCCGGTTGAACTTCACCATGTCCACAGTTACGAAGCATATCGCAACCAGGCATGCAAGTGCAACCAGCGCCCCAAGCCCAGCCCCCACGTACACCATTTCTTTCAGCCGTTCTGACTGCTCGTCGTTCCTGCGGATGATCGCCACCGACTTGCCAAACATCGACAGCGACCCCGAGAACACCACCGCCAGAAACATCAGAACATACCCGTGCGCGCTCATATCTCACGCCCCTTATCTGCCAGAATTCTTATCGCCCAATTCATCTTTCCTCATTAGACCTTTGCCCCCCCGTCTGATTGACACCTCTCCCGAGCCCGGCTATCATCGCTCCGGCGATGAGACGATTCCTTCTGATAACCCCATGTCCTCCGTGGCCTCCTCACAGCGGGGACCGCCAGCGCACATATCACCTCCACAGGTCCCTCGTATCCCTGGGCGATGTGGAGATGCTGCTTCTGGCCGAAAAGCACGAGTACGCCAACAACTACATCGAGCACCTAAGAGACCGCTTCGACCTCATCGCAATCGTACAGCGTCGCGACCACAACGTTTCCGGCGTCGAACTCATTAGGCCCGCCCATCGCCGAGCCCTCGACCGCCTCCGCACAGCATTCAATCGCTGGCACACCCGTTATCTGCCCGACGCCAACATCCAGGCTTGGCTCGCCCTTCGTATGTCGGAGCATCCCTACGATCTTCTTGTCGGCCGCTACCTCCGGCCCACTGTACGCTCGGGAGCGCTCTCACACTCGCCCGTCGTCGTCGACGTCGACGACCTCGACGCGCAGACGTACCTCAGCATGACGGGGATCCCCGGCGTTCAATCCTCGGAGCTTCGCAAGCGCGTCCGCAGAGCC
>Ga0180437_10002427_pt1 | contig 29738 bp, 37 predicted proteins | sample SS_ome_4_FD_132410 | JGI IMG/M metagenome (GOLD analysis project Ga0180437, IMG submission 132410) | Hypersaline lake sediment archaeal communities from the Salton Sea, California, USA - SS_3_D_1 metaG | ecosystem: Environmental > Aquatic > Non-marine Saline and Alkaline > Hypersaline >...
GCGATAAGTTTTGCGATACTGTCGACATAGCTACCACCTTCAGCACCACCCTTTTGTTTCTTCTTATCTCCTTTTCTGAAAATTTCGTTGAGGAAGAGAATGACAATTGCTGATCCAAACGCATTGACACCAGCTGGGGCTAATAAATTTACTACCTCTCTGTATATTGTAGAACCACCCTTCTTTTTGGATGGGTGAACTCCTTTTTTGTTCTGGTTGTAATAGTTGAGGAGTAGGATCGCTGCTAAGACGACTATGTCGTTTTTGCTCATTGGGAGAACAACTCTAATGAGTTCATCATATATAGCTCCTCCCTTTTGGGTCTTTGTCTTCTTTGCGAAATCGTATTTTCCGAACTCGTTAAGTGCCAAAATAACGACCAATGCAGCTAATTCATTCTTACCAAGTGGTGCAATTAAATTTCCTAACTGCTTGATAACATAGTTTACAGACGACATTTATATATAGTATAGATATATTTTTTTTGAATAAAAAGACTTAAATAGGATATTGGAAATAGTAGTATGAACTTTGTTATTTCCGATGGAAATTCAACAAATATTGATTGGAATGAAGTTAATATTAAACTTATTCCAAAAAAGAGATGTTTGATATTTGGCAGTTACTATGCCAAGTTGAGTAGTTCTAAATCGATAATTGACACTGTTAATTACAATTCGGAGTGGGACAAAATGAAGAAGATTGCTAATCCATTTGAGTTAATATATACAACATATAATAAGAAGAAGAAGAAAGAGAGTATAGCCAATTATAAACCTATTAGTCGATCTTTTTATAAACTGTGGGAGATTGACAATAAGTTCGAGTTGTTAGATACAACTAAAAATAATCAAAAAGTTGCCAGTTTAGCGGAAGGACCAGGTGGTTTTATGGAGGCTATTATAAAGAAGTATAATGATACACATAATGTTAAACTTTATGGCATAACATTGCCCCCACATAATAAGTATATTCCGGATTGGACTAAGATGAAAACTGGATTTTCGATGGAGAATGTGAATATATTTTATGGTAATTTGTACAATTTTGATGATATCAAAAAGTATTTAGTGAATTTTAAGAATGGTAAATGTTCGTTAGTAACAGCTGATGGTGGGTTCGATTATTCCAGTAACTTTAATGGTCAGGAGATCGATTCCTATAGGATTATTTTTGCTGAAATATTTATTGCTTTGGTTATATTGGAGGTTGGGGGAAGTTTTGTTTGTAAGTTTTTTGATATCATGTCGTTGTTTACGATGAAATTGGTGTTTATATTGAAGAGTTTGTTTGAGGAGGTGAATGTTTATAAACCGGAAACAAGTAGACCAGCAAATTCAGAGAAGTATCTTGTTTGTAAAGGTTTCAAAGGAATAAGTATGAGTACTCATGCTAAGATAATAACTTTGTTTAAACAGATTGAGAGTACAGAACAAACGGATGAGTTTGTTTTGGACATTGATGGAATTAAGATGGATAATGGATTTGTACAAACTGTGAATAATATTAATAAGAGTTATTTGGAGAATCAGACTATGTATATTAACAAGATCGTTAATTTGATAGAGAATAAGAACAACAATCATAGTGATATCATTACCAAACAGGTTGATAATGCTATTGATTGGTGTAAAAGAAATAAGATAGATATAAATTATGCTAGTGAATTCTATGGGATGAAAACAAAAGGTTGATTACTTTGAATTTTCAGTTACCAATGGTTTGACATACTTGTCATACTCTTCCTCACCAATCTTCTTACTTGCATCTTCATGTGAAATCTCCTTAGTCACTTCGACTTTATCTTTCATACGAAGAAAAACCTTGAGTTTCTCAAGATCGAATCCATCTGGATCGTCAATAATGGCGTAGAACAGAGTTGTGTATCTGTAATAGAAAGATTCATACAGTCCAGCACACTGCATAACATATTTTCCTCTGACCTCCTCAGACTCTTTTGTTCTCTTTCCATTTCTACCAAAAACATTACCAGCTTCTCTCATCTCAGTTAGTTCGTCTTGTTTGACATAAGCCATAAGACTTTTGACTGTGTTCATAATAGTTTCGGAACTCTCTGTGTTCTTATCTGTAAACATACCTGTTATAAATTATTGAACTATTTTTTTTAAGTATATTAAACTCATAAGTAGTTATTAAGTTTAATTTATTTTTTTCTATCAATATATTAGTATGAATTTGGTTATTGTATTATTGATTGTTTGCTTTGTTGTTATATTCGTTTATTCACAAGTTTGGAGAGATGGTAGAGTTGAAGCTTTCACTGATCTGTACAAAATTCCAGATGATGAATTTGATAAACAGTATGTTGATATGTATGATATAGTTTGGGTTGATAAAGATCAGACTGAGAGAATAGTTAGAGAGATAGATAATATGATATTATCGAAATATAGGAAGAAGGATGTAAAGATACTGGATTTAGGTTGTGGTATAGGTTATTACAATAATTATTTTGGTTTATTAGGATATTCGTCTGTTGGGGTGGATAAATCGAAGAACATGTTGAGAAAGGGTATGATGTATTTTCCAAAAGATACACTTATTAGAGGGAATATGACAACACATAAACTGTTTAAGGAGAAGGAGTTTACGCATATTTATGTGGGTGATAATGTTTTGAATTCATTGAAACACAAAGATATTAGTAAAGTGTTGAAGAATTGTTATTACTGGTTGAAGAATAAGGGGTATTTGATAGTGAATATGAAGGATGTTAACAAATTGGATTATTTTCCAGAGACTTATTCACAGTTTTATATAGATGATAAGGGTAATAAACATTCGTTCACATATTTTAAGAATTTTTTATATGACAGATTTTATCTAAAGAATGAAGATAGTGATATCTACACAATGTTAGAGAAAGTTGTTCTGAATAATGGAAAGAAAAGGATTATTAAGAGAGAGTTGACAATTCCGAAGAGAGAGGAGTTAGTGCGGTTAATAGAGAAGAATGGATTTGTTCATTCTGGAAATATTGATTGTGATAATGTGAAGAGAGGAAATGGATTTGATATCATGTTCTTCCGTAAGTGATAAATAATTTTTATATAAAAATGTATACCTTTTGTAGTTTACTTTTTTTTGACTATACTTTTTTTTAAAAAAAGTATACCTTTTGTAGTTTACTTTTTTTTGACTATACTTTTTTTTAAAAAAAGTATACCTTTTGTAGTTTACTTTTTTTTTGACTATACTTTTTTTCTTAAAAAAAGTATAATGTTGACTAATGTAAAGGATAAGTTGAATGAGTTGATGCATAAGAAAACAACTCCAAAAGAGCGTGAATATTATAGTTACCCTGTTGTGAATTCTAAAGAGAGAGATAGAATGGAGACTGTTAATAGTTTTATAGGAGTTTTTTGTCCACGTGGATATTATTATCAGGAGGAGGATGGACAGATTAAGATAACTAAGGATAATACCAAGATTGTAACAGCAAGTGTTCAGTTGCAAGACAATTTGCACAATTATATGAATGGGAAAACTCTGGACAATTCGTCTAAAATAGAAAGTTTTGGGAACTTTAATGAAATAAGAGGGAATAAATTCTTAATTCAGCAGTCTGTTATAGTAAGTGTTTTTCTGCTTATTATTTTAGTGTTTTTTCTGAAAAAATTAAAATAATTAATGATATAAAAAAAAAATGTTTTATATATTATAAAAATGGCTAGTTCATATTCAAGAAAACAGTTTCAGAAAGATTTAAAGAGATTAGCAAAACTCATCGAGCAGTTTCCTGCCAAGAGACAAAGTGGTGGTAAGAGAGACAAAAAGACTGGTGAACTCATCTCAATGAGAACTTTTGAAGTTGTTCAGGTCAACGGAAAGGATGTCACTCCACACGGAAACTATCAGATTAGAGAGGATAGTCCAATTGGTCCAGAGACTGCAGCATCTAAGGCTGCTAAGCAGATGTGCAAAAAGATCAAGAGAAATGGAGGTAAGCACACCGACTGCGAAGGAAGAACTCTTGTCATTAGAGAGAAGACTAGAGGATCTGCTCACAAGCATTTCGGTCCATATATGGTTGTTGTCGAACAGATGTCTGCTAAGGAATCTAAGGCAAGAACTGAAGCTTTAGTAAAGGTCACTGTTGACAGATTGGTCAAGCAAGGAGTTCCAAAAGCAAAGGCTGAAAAGGACACTAGAAAGAAGGTTGGAAAGGTTTCACACAAGGTTTCTGCAAAACTTGTCCGTAAATAAGTTTAGAACAGGGAGAGTGCCTCTTCCCGTAATCCCCTACGCATTTACTAAAAAACAGGGAGAGTGCCTCTCCCCGTAATCCCCTACGCATTTACTAAAAAACAGGGAGAGTGCCTCTCCCCGTAATCCCCTACGCATTTACTAAAAACGGGGAGAGTGCCTCTCCCCGTAATCCCCTACGCATTTACTAAAAAACAGGGAGAGTGCCTCTCCCCGTAATCCCCTACGCATTTACTAAAAATCTTAGTTACGTAGAGAGTGTATCTCTCTGTAATATCCTACGCATTTACTAAAAAAATCTTAGTTATATTAGTAAATGACCACGAAGACATCTAGTATAAAAACTACAGGTGCGACAACTACTACAACTGCCAGTAAGTTGGCTACTATACAGAAACAGGGTCAGAGTAATAGACAGTTTGATGGAATGAATACTCCAACAAACATTCTTGGACAAGAGACACCAATGGATGAAGGAACTGTTTTGATATATTATGCGGGAGGTGGTAAACCGTTATATAAAAGGTTTGGGAATGTTTTCAGAGATGGATTGAAAGAGAGATTGAACCGTGTTAAAAAACCAAGAACTTATAAGAGAATGTATAAAATAGTTGGATATCCAACTGGTGAAAAAATGTATGGAAACTACACAGGTAGTTGGCCTGCACAGGCGGGACATAAAGCTTTAACTGCACTTTCTCGTAAAATTAATTTGAAAAATAGTAATCAACTTAATGAAATAAAGTTCTGGATAATTGATGAAGATTCTCATAAAAAATATTGCTATATAGGATCACGAATCAAATTGGTAGACCCTATGAAAGCAGTTAGAGATGGAAAAACGGTATATTATCATTATAAAACAATATTGAGAAAGTGTAATATGTAAGGTTAAAAATTACAGTGTAGTAAGTATCTTTGTATATAAGTTGTGTACTTTTTAATTCGTTTGAATTCATTTTTCATAAGAGGTTCGTTGTCTATCCTCTTATTAGTCTTGGATAAATTGTGCCAAATCATCTTCTTAACCTCATCCTCTGTAAAGAAGTCGTATCTCCTCACAATATATTTGATTATATCGGAACAATGGAAATCAATAGCTTCTAGTAACCAATCATCAAGTGATAGTGACTCTAAATCGTTCTTTATTGGATTTACTTCCATATATAGATACTCACACTCCTCAATATCTCCTGCAGTTGCAGTTGACCACTTCAATATGAAATAATCGATCATTTTCATATCACATTTCATTCCACCATACGCTTTTCTCAAAGTCAATGAGTACAATAGAGAACATATATCATCATCCAGTTTATTGTATGAATTTATACGATCAGCATCGTTCTTTATTGCCAATCCATCTTTACAAAATGTATCATCAAACTCTCGCTTATCAATTGTTGAAATTAAGAGAACAACACCAAGGAGATACTCAATTATATACTCTTTGATTTTGAATGGTGTACTTGACATTGCAACCATGATCCAAATGATATTGATAAATGATATATTGATGTGTGAGTCTTCTAACATTATTATTGCAAGTCTGCGAAGAAATGCGACAATATCTAGTTTTATAAAATGATTTGCTGTTTTTAACGCTAAAGTGTTTTCCTGTCGCCTAACACATTTTTGAAGATGTGACTTCAGATAAGGTACATTTCTGTACTTTGTCTCCTTTTTTATTGTGTACTTTTTATCAATATCTGGAAAATAACCACATAAAGTGAATTGGAATCCATTCTCGAGTTTATCCCACTTCACTTTATGTTCAAAATTGCATTTCTTAGGTTTTGTTGACATCCATATGGCAATATCTGGAACATAACGACTTGACCAATCAATATAGAAATACTTTTTATAAACTTTTTTTGGCGGTTGAATACCTAACCATTTATGAAGAGTTTGTTGAGGCATAGTGATGTTCTGTTCTGGATAATTAATAAAAGTAATTTTTCAATTATTTTTATTTTACTATTAATTTTTTGGATCAATCATTAAAATAGTGATACCTGCACACTGCTTCATACAATCCATAACTCCCTACCAACTCTTTTTCACTATTGTTAACACATCTTTTTGTAAATGGTGCAACTGTTCCATTATGACATTTTGAACACAATGCGGTCAACTGTGTAACAGAATCTGCGATTGTTATAAGTTTGAGAACATCACCAAAAGGCTCTCTATTGAAATCACTTGATAATCCAGCGGCTACAACTGTTTTACAATCTTGATCAACCATAATCTTTATCTCTTCATATGCATCTTTGAAAAACTGAATCTCTTCAATAATAATAACATCTGAACTTTCATAATTGTCGTTATTCCTTATTTCACTAACAGAATTCACTGAAATACACTCATCAACTTCGACTTTATTGTGTGTAATAATATTGTTACTACCATATCTAACATTGATAGAGTGATTAACACAGAGAACTTTGCATTTTAAAAATTTGTATTGATTGATAAAACGAATTAACTCAGTACTTTTACCAGCATACATCGGACCGATTATAAGTTTGAATTCTCCCAATTTTGAATTGTTCATGAATACTGATAATCCTAATATTTTTTAAATCGAATAAAAATTTCATTTTTTTATTTTATCAATAAAAAACTCTTCAAATCAACATTTAACTTCCTTAGATTTCTCATAATACCACCTCCTTTCTGATTCTTATTTTGTTTTTTACTTGAAGTTTTTTTACTTGAAGTTTTTTCACTTGATTTTTTTGCGTCTTCTCCACCTTCTTCTTTTTCTGCTTCTTCACCACCTTCTTCTTCTCCACCATCTTCTTCACCATCTTCTTCACCATCTTCTTCACCATCTTCTTCACCATCTTCTTCACCATCTTCTTCACCATCTTCTTCACCATCTTCTTCACCATCTTCTTCACCACCTTCTTCTTTTTCTGCTTCTTCACCACCATCTTCTTCACCATCTTCTTCACCATCTTCTTCACCATCTTCTTCACCATCTTCTTCACCACCTTCTCCATCTTCTTTTTCACTTTTTTTTGCTTCTTCACCATCTTCTTCTTCGCCTTCACCACCTTCTCCATCTTCACCATCTTCTTTTTCACTTTTTTTTGCTTCTTCATTTTCAGTTTTTGATGTATTTGCTGATGAGGCGTTTGATGCTGATGAGGTGTTTGATGCTGATGAGGTGTTTGATGCTGATGAGGTGTTTGATGCTGATGAGGCGTTTGATGCATTTGTTGTTATTGTATTTTCTTCAGTTGTTTTTGTAGTAGAATTTGTAGGTTTAGAGTTATTATTCTGCTTTTTGCATTGTTCTAAAATATTTTTGCTTTTTGTTTTTTCATTTTGCAAATTTACCAATAGTTGTTTATATACTGGGCTCATTTCTGCAATAGCATTTGCATATTTGTTAACTGTACCATCTTGTATCATTTGATTATATGTTTGCATAAATTCAGATGTTATTAAATTATAATCCAATAGATTATCATTCATGGAACTACATATTTGACCATTGGTAAAATATAACAATTTGAACAAAATTGTAGAATAATAGTTCGCTATAGCAACAACAATTTGTATAAAATATCCCCAAACATTACTATTAGATGAATTGGCATTACTTAATTTATTCATATTTGTTTCAATTTTTCCTTGACATTCACTAAGTTGTGAATCGTAATTTACAGATTCTCCACATGTCTCTTCATCAATAACAGCCATTCCTACTAGACTTTTATTCATATCCATTGGAACAATCAACTGGAATGTTTTATCGTAATCTCTTTTAACATCTCTACAGAAACGTTGAAAAGTTTGCGTTAAACTTGCTTGTAGATTCTTCTTTTTCTGTTGATTCTCAAGTTCCTGTATCTTTGTGCCATAAGTGGACAAATCCTGTTCCATTTTTGCTACTGTTTCAGCTAACCTAGGATCAACTTTAGTTAATTCCTCTTTTTGTTTATTATTTATTATACCAATGCCAGTAGATACTTCGGTACTTTTGGATGTTGATGTATTTGGTGTTGTTGAAGTATTTAAGTTTATGTACTTGTTCATTAAATCCATTAAATTTGTTAGAATAAACCCTGATACTGGTGTTTTATTGTTACCTTTTGTTGGAACTAAATATACCAAATTGTATAACTTTGATTGTAAAATATCAAGATAATTATTACTAGCTCCAGTACCATTTTGCTGGTTGCTATTTATAGTTGATGTACCATTGGTTGTTGATGTGTTACTAGTAGTTGTACCATTGGTTGTTGGTGTGTCAGGGGTTATGTTTATAATAGTTGTTGGTAATTCTTGAAAACTTATACTGTAGTTCTTCGCTATTTCAATGATAGCTTTAATAATATTCTCGGATTGTTTATTACTTGTTGCTGTTAAAGTTTTAGAATATGTATCAACAGATTCTGATAAACTTTCGGCATTGAATTTAGCTTTATCAATATTTTCAAACATTTTCATTAAGACTTTACTTGGGATAGATACGAAAGTACTCATCATATTTGTAAAATCTAATGTTTCTGCTCCACTGTTCTCGGCTTTCATAACAACTTCAGCCTGTTTTGCAAGTTGTAGTAACATCAATCCAACTTTAACTGAATCATTGTCTTGATAAAATTTATGAACCCTTCTACTTGCTGCGTCCGTAAAAAGTGAGGTCATTATACTATATTTAAGAGAGATTTTTTTTATAAAAAACAATCAATTACTTAAAGATTTGTATAAAAAATTAGGTATATGAGTAATCTGGAACAGACTGCTACTCAACCGAAGAAGAGGGGGAGAAAACCAAAGCCAAAAGATCCAAATGAACCTATTAAACAACCAAGGAGACGAGGTAGAAAACCGAAAACTAAAGATCCTGATTCATCATCACAACAAGTTCCCAAAAAGAGAGGTAGAAAGCCGAAAGTGAAAGATCCAAATGAACCTCCAAAGATACCAAAGAAGAGGGGAAGAAAACCTAAACAGAGTGTTTATAGTGTAAAGAAAGAGCCGTTAATAAATCATGAAAATGTGAAGGTGGATACTTTAATTCTGCATTTGCCGATACATTCAAAAGATTTGAAAGAGGATTTATTAGAGAATAGGCTTTTAAGGTATAATGAGTTAACAGAGCCAGAGCCTTTTGAGAGTGAGATAAATTACGAGTTACTAAAGAAAGGAAATGTTCCCAATAAGGTTAATAAACCTCATATAGATTTTGTCAGTTCGACAAATTTAGATAGTATAAAACTTACGGAATCTTTTAAGAAGAGTTTAAAGAAGAGTGATGAGAGAACCAAATATTATGATCAGATAGACAACAATATTCTAACTTTTCAGGAGAATAAGTTGGTTAATATTAGGTATGAGTTTATCAATGCAAATGAGAAGAAAGAGTGGCCTCTTAAGATTAATGGATGTTGTTTATGGTGTTGTCACCCATTCGATTGGATACCTGTTGCATTACCAGAGAGATATTATAGGGAGAAGTTCTATGTGAAGGATTTTTTCTGTAGTTGGAATTGTGCGGCAGCACACAATTTTTCCAAGAAAGATAGTGGTGTATGGGAGAGATATAGTCTTTTGAATTTGATGTATAAGAAGTTGAATGAGTGTGACTTTGTTAAAATTAGTAAAGCACCTAGTCGTGAAGTTCTTAAGATGTTTTTAGGATACTTAACAATTGAAGAGTTTAGGAGAAATCTTATTACACAAGACAAGATCTTCAATGTCTTAGAACCACCAATTGTTTCTTTGATTCCAAAAGTTGAGGAGTTATACAATAGTAAGAAAGGTACAACAAATAAGAAGAAGTATATTCCAATGGATAAGAATATTCTAGAGAAAGCGAAGAAGTCTGAACAGTTACGTTTGGAGCGTGGAAAACCTCTAATTAATGAGACTTACACATTAAGCAAATTTATGGACATGAAAATTATTTAATAAATAAATAAAATTAATTATTTCGCAATGCGTAAAAATAATATGTTGACATAATATATAAGAATGCCAACTCAGTGTCAGAAAATGTTACAAGTTGCCAACCGTGAAAATAAGAGAAGAGGTGGATTGGCTAAGAATTACTTTAGAAAGGATTGCCCAGATCCATACACTGCTCTTAACTATTGGAGAAGAAGATTTAGAACTCAGGACTGCTACTTAGGACAGTACTTTGTTCCATACCAGGTTACTAACAAGCCTGGAAAGCCAGGATGGTTCGGAACTACAAGACCATATAGAACTAACGGATTCAGCATGGGAAATGCATGCCCAGTACTCTACAGAAATGCCAGAAACGTTTGCAAAAAGGCATACAATGGAACTACATGCGGACAAGCCTAAAAAACCCCTTTAAAAAAACCAATTTACGCGTAGGGTTCAAAAGGGAGATGCAATATCCCTTTAAAGATACTTAAAAAACCAATTTACGCGTAGGGTTCAAAAGGGAGATGCAATATCCCTTTAAAGATACTTAAAATAAATAATCACTTATTTTAAGTAATAAATGATACTATCTTGGGATGTGGGTGTGTACAATTTGGCATACTGTGTTGTAGATAAAGTGTGTGATGAGGAGGATGAAACAGTATACTCCTGTTACATAAAACGCTGGAAAATTCTTCCTATTTGTACAAAAGAGGAATTGAAGAAAGATAAGATTGCTGTTTATGAGAGAATACCGAAGATCTTAGAAGAAGAGTTCTATAGTATGCAGGAGTTTTCGAAGATAACGGATGTTCTTATAGAGAATCAACCATGTCTTAAGAATCCAACAATGAAGAGTATTCAGATGATGGTGTACTCTTTCTTTGTAACAAATAAGAATCATGGTGGAAAACTTTGTTCAGAAGATAACTGTCCAGTTATATCGAATATAGAGTTCATATCTCCAATGAATAAATTGAAAGTTTATGATGGTCCAGAATTGGAATGCAATCTCAAGAGCAAATATTCTAGGAGAAAGAAGATGGTAATTCTTCACACCAAATATTTCATGGAAAAATATGATGAAGAGGAATGGGCAGAATTCTTCGAAGCAAATAAGAAGAAGAATGATGATTTAGCTGATGCATACTTACAAGCTCTCTTCTTTATTAGTAGAGAACATGCAAAATTGTTTAAGAAAAAACGTAAAAGACGAGCTCCAAAGAAGAAAACTGAGGATGAAGCCAAAGGTAAGTCTATAGACATAGACCTAGATATTTCTGAAAATGTTGTGACTTAAAGTATTGATTGCATTAACGGATATTACTATAATTGATTAACATTCTGTGTTGTCTTAAGTTACAACATGTGATAGAAGATAATGTTCTAATAAATTCAAATACAGAATGTTTATTATGTATCAGATATACCGGTAAGACAAGACCGTACTATACTGGTTTGTATGGGTTGTTTTAGAGATTAAGCCTAATTCCATTGTTGATATTCTTAGATTGAACTGGTTTGTGATTTCTCTCAAGATTGTTCAATATATTGTCAACAGATTCAGCTTCTGCACTCGAACTAGATGGTCTAGGCATCTGTCCTCTATTTGGTCTTGGGATATTGAAGTTTCTATTTCTCTGAGAAGCTTGATTCTTCATGTTAACACCAGTTCTCAAAGTACTCATGACTGGATCATCCGCACCAACACCCATCTTCTCACTCATCTTATCCATAGCCGATTTAGAGATCTTCTCAGCGATTTCTGGATTGTTTCTAATCAAATCTCTAATGTCAGGATCAACCGTCTTGAACAGAGAATTGGACAAGTGAAACATGAAACCACTTCCAATAACCATAAGTGCAAGTTTCAACTCTGGTGGCATAGACACAGAACCGCTGTACTTCTCATGCAACTCCTCGAACACTTCATCATAATCGTTAATGTTCTCCATAACATTCTCTGACCAACCATCAAGCTTAATATCAAGTGGATCAAATCTCTTATTCAACTTCTCTGTACCACTAACAGCTAACATGAGAATCTTTCTTGCAAACTTAATACTTGATTCAACATCTCTCTGTTTCTTGAGTCTTCTGAATTCAAACAGAAGGTCATCATAACTAGAAGCCATAGTCAATCTTTTCGACATCTCATAACCCGATTTCTCCAATCTTATCAAATTAAACATGAGTTCCTGCTTCAATCTTGTTCTCTCTCGATAATCTCTTGGTGGACTGTCAGGGAAATTATCGGATTTCTTAGGTTTCTCTTTTTTAACTTCTTCAAAATCGTTCTCCTCATCCATTTGGCTACCCTCAGACATACCATCATCAGATGATACCTCTTCTCCCATTTCAGATTCAGCATCATCATTAGAGTATTCATCATCATCTACATCATGTTGGGGAACATCACTCATGTTTCTATCCATTGATGTATTCGAGAAATCCGGCATTCTAATACTCTCCATCTCATCATCATCATGTCCATCACTCAAATCTATATCCTCCTCATCACTCTCTGGATGATCAGGTGCTTCATCATCACTCTGTGTATTCTTCTTAGGATTTGCAAAAGATTTAAAATCGAATGCATTCAAACTTGGTTTTATCTTAACTCTTCTATTTTCTGCACCTTCTGAATCTCTAGCCAACTGTGGCATTCTATTCACGATTCCCTCTCCACTATCACTTCTATCTTTGTTCTCCAATACAACTATGTTATCATTGTTTTGTGAAGTTTCGATATGTTTCTTATTGAAATCTGAACCGTTATTAAACTGTAAACCACTCATATTATAAAATATTAAGAAGTTATTATAAATAAAATATACGCAACCGTCTTTATACTTTTTAGAAAAAAGTATTATCAAAAAAACTATACTTATAAAAAAAAAAGTATACACAAAAAAACTATACTTATTATTGGGATCGATGTTGCTGATAAAAGCTATACTTGCTATTGGTAGCGATGTTGCCAATAAAAACTATACTTGCTTTTTAAGAAAAGATTTATTGTGAATGGTATTTTTTAATTATCTCTAATGCTTTTTGATATTCTTCATTACTACTCTTGTCAAGTGTCAATTGTTTGTTTCGAATTAAACAGAATTTACTTCTAGTATCAATCAAGAATTTGAAAATTAATATGAATAACAATGTCAGCAGAATCGACATTTTGACATTACGAGTCGAAATGAATGCAATTGAGAAAACTACGAGGTATCTAAATATCGAGTATGTATTGAAATAGTAATCCATAGAATCCGGTATATCCTTCACTAAATACTTTCCACCAATATTCATTATAAACATTATGCATCCATTAAAAAACGTACTTTGATTTAATAAATTGAATACACTCTCCATTAATTATTATAAGATTTTTAATCTATGTTCATCTCTTTATAAATTGAGTTAAAAGTTTTTCTCAAATCCGAAACCATCTCCTTAAAAGGTTGTGTAGCCTTTCCACCCTTCTTAGAGAACTTCTCCAATTTATCCAAATTACTGAATAAATCTTTCTGTTCTTCATTAGATTCCTCTTCTTGTAATTCTTCTGTCTGTTCTATTTGTTGAGTGAATCCCTCTATTTTGTTTTTGATGAAATTTAGATTGATTTTGTCCTTGTAATAATACACACACACTAAAGCCATTATAATAATCCCATAATATATCCTATTCACTATGAAATAAACAAATAATAATAGGAAGATCAATTTAACAGAGTGTCTATTATATTTCTTACTAAGTTTCTCACTATTCAATAATAGAAATATAACAGCAATAACACCAACAATAATGATAATATTGTACATATATATTATCATTATAAAAAAAATACGGTCTAATTCACTTAGTTCATGTCCATCTGATAAGAAACCCCAGAATCAGCATATGGACCTGGAACACCTCCTTCTGGATCTCTTGGAATTGGATCTGGAATACCACTTGCTAAAGCAGACTCTCCAGGTCTATATGGATGTGGGTTGTATGGATTCTGTGCATTTGGTACAATTCCACAGTTAGATGCGAATCTCTCACTCAAATTAACCTTGTTGACCTTAGCCAAAGTCAATAGGTAGATCATGAAGAGCATAACACCGACATGTGCTCCGCCAATCTTGAGCTTGTTGTCGACAGTGATGAAAACAATTGCTAAGATGACGATTAATCTTCCCAATCTGTTACTGACAACATCAGTCACTAAATTTTTGACATCGCTCACATCGTCGAAGAAGAAGAGCAAATATAGCAAATAAGCTAATAGACACAGAATAATAACCAAGTTGATTACGTGATGACTAACCTCCATTTTATATAATCACATATATTTTTTTTCAATTGTAAAAATAATCATAAAAAGCTGTATTCATATCAATGTTTAAGAATTTAGAATTCCAATGTTCAACCGTACTAAGATGTTGTTGTACTATGACTGATACCAAAATTATTAGAAATAAAATAATTAATAATGTATTGTTCATTAATTATTAGAATAAAAAAATAGATATAATGCGTAATATTATTATCTATTATAAGAGTAAGTTATGTCTCTTGGTTTTATGACACTACAAGAATTATGGGGAGACGATTATAATAATTTCGATGAGAACACAGGTGTTGATTACACTGGTGGAAACCGATTTGAAACAGAGTTACAACCAATCTCCAATAACTCTGAGAATTTGATGTTGACGAATGGACAACAAACACATTCATCTATAGTTCCTCATCAACAAGGAAATAATCAAATGCAACCCCAAAGTGAAGAAATGGATAGTATAAAGGATGTATTGAATAAGATTAACGATAGAATTAAGAGATTAGAGGATATGTGTGCAACACGTGACAAAAAGATTGTCGAAAGTTTTGGAAACGCATCAGGAAATAGATACTTCGATCTCCTAATTCTTATAGGATTGGGAATATTGGTCATTTATGTATTAGACTCTATTCTAAAATTAGGAAAAAATTAAGAGAGTGACTCTACCACCGAAGGTGGAAATGCATAGAGGTTTACGAAGAGATACAATATCCCTTTGTTGTAGGTAGCGTAGGACGGTGGCATGACTGCCCCCGTAAACCCCCTGTCTACTGGTTGTAAGTAGCGTAGGGGTTTACGGGGCAGCGAAGCTGTTGCAGAAGGCAATGCAATCTCCCCGTCTTTAGAAATCGAAGAATAATTCTCTTTTCTTGGTTTTTGGCTTCTCTGTTTTGATCTTATTTAGATTGCTATTATATAAGAAATCTCCTTTTGGATTGTAATCATTGATTGGTCTAAATTGGGGTTGTGGTTTGATATCAACTCTCTTTGTTGTGTCTCCGCCATTGTCTATTAATTTTGTATTACTTAAATTTTCCAACTTAAGTGATTTCTGTTTAGAAGGCCATGTTATGAAGATAACCAGTGGATGACAGTACTTCGATTGAAACCCCTTAGAAGTCAGAAAATTAATGATATAAAACAAACACTCAGTCATATTGTATATAGGAAACCCAGGAATGTATTCTGGCATCTGGTACAAACAGAACTCATGTGATCCATCAACAGCTAACTTTATCTTCCTAAACACTCTCTTTAAAATCTTGTTATAAATCATCATTCTCTTCTCTTCTTTTTGTTGTTGTTTCTTGTGAATATCGAAAACAGAGAATGAGAAGTCATTTGTATCGTTATTTCCATAATCACCATAGAAATTGTAATGGTCCATAATACTTTTTAGAAAAAAATTGAATAAATAATACCAACACTTTATCCATAATGGGTTACAATCATGATAAATAACAATTCTGTTCTATTCGATATTATTGATGAATATAGTGTTCATAAACGTAAACACTATATTATACTTTTTGGTGATAGTGAGAAGAATTGTGGGTTCAAATATGAACAGGCTTTTCTAAATTCAGTTGCAAATCATCTTCGTAAAAATGGTGAGATTGTTACCATGAAAACGAAGAAGAGAAAAACAATAGAAGAGATTCAAAATCTGTTTGAAACAGAAGACGATGAGCAATTTATTGTTCTATATAGTGGTCATGGATCGAATTCTTGTGGATCTCTTTTGATATCTGATAAACACAATCTTCCAATTGAATCACTTCCCGAGAACACTATTCTGTTCACTTCTAGTTGTAAACCATATATGAGCAAAAACATGAGGAAAAATATAACCATCGTTGGAGAGAAAACAAGCATTCTATACCCACACAAACCAAAAAAGTTGTTTGGTGTATTCGCAGATCTCAACAAATTAGTGGCTGATGATGGATCTGAAATGTGTTTTGATATTAGAACCTATTGACTCATTTTTTTTTATAATATTTTTGGTCTAATATTCATAACCAAAAGTCGTTTTGACATAATCCTTATCAAAATCCATCTGACTAACATTACACTTTGCACAACTCCTACAAAAATGCACCCAATCACCACTATACGTATCGTACTTCCAATCATGGATACATCTCTTCTGTAGTTTCAGCCTCAATTTCTTGATCTGTTTCTTTGCACTCGCAATCTGTTTTTGTTGAGTTCCGAAATTTGCTTAGGAATAGAGGTCTGATGGGTTTGGGCAGATTGTTGAGTTCTAAACGTTAGTGCCTTTTCTGCCTCAGGAGATGGGTTAACAACTCTTGTCAACTAATATCCGATTAGTTGCACAAATAAGCGAAGCTTATTGGTGTCATCTTTTTATCAAATTTGGTGTAATATGTAAATGATACTCTTTCCATAATCGTTGTTAGAGTGTTTTTATAACATGTGAATTATTAATCATTTTTTTATTCACCATACCATATCCATCACTTCAAGCAGGATACGTTTGATAACAACTGCCTTCTTTTCAGCCTTGTTATTACCAACATCGACGTTCAACTTGAAAGTCTTCATCTTGTTATTCGCTGTGTTGAACAGCGTGAAGTAAACAACATCTCCCTCTGCACCCTTGACAGCTGGACAAGATCCGATCCATCCAGTAATGGATACATAAATGAATGGTCCGCTTTTGTCGAATTGCTGCTCCTCACAAAACTCAACCAATCCCTTGTTCATGGATTCACTGGTTTCACGAGAAACAATTGTTTCATCTGTTGTCAACTTTGCCGGAACGTTGAGCATCTTTTGCTTAACTTCAGGACTGTATGTAACAATACAGAAATCTACAATTGAACTAGAACCGTCAACGCAAGTCAATGTGTTAACAATTCCACCACCTGTGCAACTCTCGGCTGTTCGAATATTCACTCCATCTTTAATGAGACGTCCAACAATTCTGTTTATCTCTAGTTTATCCCAATCTTGTAAATCACAAACGTTTGATTCAGTGTACATTATATTGTTTTATATTCTAATAATTAACTTTAACTTTATAATTACATTTTTACTTAAAATAAAGAATAATATAAATTTACAATAATAATGCCTAAATTTGCATTTGATTTACGCGGAGTTATAGTAGATAAAGATAAAGGTGAAATATCAGATGAGGCTATAAATTCTATCCGTTTAGTTGTAGAGAAGTATGGTGTTGATAATGTTTATATCATATCTAAGGCTAAAAGTAAATGGATTGATATAAATAGAGTTAGATTGAGAGATTGTGATTTCTATGAGAGAACAGGAATGATTGAGAAGAATACCTATTTTGTTGATGAATATGAGGACAAAGAGAAGATATGTAAGAAATTAAGAATAACATATATGATTGATGACTCTATAAAAGTTATGAGACATTTAACAAACACATTTGGATGGCTATTCTCTCCAAAAGAGACAGTGTTGTTAGACAACACAATAAGAATTAGTAGTTGGAAGAAATTGCGTAAAAAAATATGTAAAATTCCTTTTTGTGATAAATCCATTGGATTTGCAAAATAGATAAATAAGTATAAAAAAAAATTAGTATAAACTAATAATGACAGTTTATACTAAAATGGTCATATCTGGTGGTGGTATAAATGGAATTGCCATTGCTGGTGCTGTTAGCGAGTTTGCAAAGAACAACGATTTGAACAAGATAACCGATATTATGGGTATATCTATTGGTTCTGTCATAGGTGTGATGATATGTATAGGTTACACTATGGAGGAGATAGAGAACATATTTTTAGGAATTAAGATGGAGGAGTTTATCAATATGGAGGTTTACAATATATTTGAGAACTACGGTGTAGATAATGGTGAAATGGGAAAGAGATTGGTGAAGGCGATTATTGCCAATAAGGGTTACGATGTGAATATAAATTTTAGGGATTTATTAGATAAGACTGGGAAGAATTTGGTGGTTGTTGGAACAAATGTGAATTTGGGACGTGCGGTGTTCTTCAACGCAGTGGATTACCCAGAAATGCCAGTAGTTGATGCAATCAGGATATCATCCTCTTTCCCTTTAATGTATGAACCTGTTGAGTACAAAGGTGACCTATATGTTGATGGAGCTGTTTTAGCACCATATCCTATAGATTACTTTGGTACAGGTCGTGATGATATTATAGGTTTTTTGATAAATAAGAGCACAGTTATTCCTGAGAACAAAGAGACACACTATGATACAAGTGCATTGGATAAGTTTCTATACTCATTATTGTACATAGTGTTAGATGCTTATCAAGATAGATCGTATGAAGGTCATGAGAAATGCACTGTTTTTATGAGTAAGAACGATTTAGTAGGAAGTGCAATGGAGTTCAAGTTGACTACCGAGAGAAAACTTGAACTATTAGAAAAAGGTAAAGAATGTTATAGAGATTTCATTGAAGCAAAATTGGGTGCAATGGTTGTTGGTAAATTGAAAGATATAGTTCATAACAAATTGACTACTTAGTTGCTCTGGTTAACAGCCTGTGCATTGTCTGGCATCTTGTTTAGGACACCATGAACTTGATTGACAAACTGGTTCAATCCATCAGCAGTTCTTGGTCCTTCATATGTCTGATGGTTTCCAGCATCTGCTATTCCGTTGGGGTAGTGTCTGATAGTTGGGAAACCCTGAACACCATGCTTCTGGACTAATTCTTTCTCGTGATCTGCATTGACCTTCTTGACATTGACTGGACCATTGTAGTTAGTCTGGAATCTGTCCCACTCTGGCATGAGTCTCTGGCAATGTCCACACCAGTCTGCGTGGTAGAGAACTAAGTCCCCAGCATTTGTCATAGCCTCTAAATTAAAACCTCCCTGTAGTCTTCCGACATTGGCGTTAACTCTGAGACCAGCGGTTAAACTGTTGTTTCTTGGGGTGAAAACTGCAACAACAATAATAATTGCCAATGCAATAAGAACTATCTGGAGTATTGGATTCTTTCTAATCTTTTGGAACATCTCTTTTATAATTATAAATATATTTTTTTTTGGAATCGAAGAATTGATTCCGTTATTTTTTCTAACTCTTTTATGACAAATTTCTCTGTCTTAAAAGTAGCTCCATCAAACGAAAACAGTTTCTGACCAAAAAAGCCTATATCTGTACAATGCAAACAGTCAAATCCCCAACAGGCTGTGAACCCTCCATGTGGTATATAGTCTATGGAATCCTCTGATATCTTATTCACAACTTTCTCATCTACAACATATCCACAATAACTCATTCCTGTAAATTTTATCTGGCACTTAAACTCATTAACAACTACATTTGTTACTCCATTTTTCAATTCCTTTCTTAATTCATCTAAATCTTTCTCATAGACACTTCCTGTTCCATCATCGCATTTAATATTTGGCATTAATATACAATATTAATACATCTTTATGTGTAAAATTACAAGTTTATAAAATATTGGGTATATTAATGTCATATGATAATTTAGGAGTTGTTATAACAACACATGGTTACTCAGGAATCTATATCAAACAGTGTATAGAATGCTATATGAGATACTTTCCAAACTCGTTTATCTGTCTATTTGTTAACGAATCACAAGATAAAGTCGTTCTAAATATTGAAAAAGAGTATCCATCCATAAAATATATCTATGTTACAGATCAAAAAGCGTATGGTGGATTAACCGGTACTTGGAATAAAGGTATAGATATGTGTTTTGATCATGGATGTGAAGTTGTTATATTGAGTAATGATGATATATTTTTCGATAACTCTATATATAATATTGTTAACACTGCTTATAAATGTAGTAATCAATTAAAATACTTTGGACCACTTACTAACAATCCAGGACCATCAGTAGCAAATGTGAAAAATCAGAAAGCGAAATTACCAAGGAATAAACCAGGGTATGTATGTAAGTACAAAGGTGCGAAATTTAATATAAATGGATTCTTCATGGTATTTCCGAAAAAGAGTCTAATAGAGAATAAATTCGATGAGGAACACTATTTTGATCCGAAATATCCATTTGGTGGTAATGAGAAAGAGTGGTTCGATCGGTTTATCAAAAAGGGGGGAGTACCGGTTATTACTCCGCGAACTTTTATATATCATTATAAATTAAAAAAGTGGAGAAAGAAGACTGTTCCGAACGATACATGTATATTCACAATTAATTTGGGTGGGTATGATAGTGAAGATATTGCATTGAAGAAACAAGATGGTATTGATTGTTTATACTTCACAGATAATCCATTGATTGTTAAGGGTTCACCTTTTCACAGATGTTTAAACGCAAATATTGTTCCATTATATGTTAATCCTAATGATTATGAGTTCACGAGCAAACTATGGAAAAAGTGTAAATCACTTCAGAGATACATAAAAGCCTGTCCACATCTATTTCTTCCTCATAATTATAAAAAATCTTTATACATTGATGCTAATATTACACTGAAGATTCCTATAAAGAACAAATTAATAAATAGATGGTTGAGTAAATGCGATCTTCTTGTTTTGGAACATCCAAATAAAGTAGATAGAAGCAATTGTGTAAAAGGTGAAGCGGTTGTAGTTGTTAAAAGAAAACTTGAAACAGCTGATAATGTCAACGCTGTTTTTCGTAAGATCATAAGGGATAAATTTCCAGATAATATTGGTTTATCTGAAACATGTTTTTTAGTAAGAAATCACAATAAATTAAGAAATTTCGGTAAAGAGTGGTATGAGAATATACAGATATGCATAAGAGACCAAATAAGTTTCGATTACATGTTGTGGAAATACAGAGTTCGATTTATGAGAATACAAAAAAAACGTGTTCTTACAAAACTTGGACATGTAAAACAAAAAAATAGATATTTACAAAAAAACCCTCAATATGACGTGTCTGCATGTGTCACTTAAGGTACACCAATTTAGATTTTAATTTTCTTTCATTTTTGATGTAGTCTGCAATTATATCAATAATTCTCTTTGGTGCAATTTTTGCGTTCAAACTCTTATTTTTTGTATCAAACCATTTTGGAAACATATTATGATCTCCAAGCATGACATGATATTTATTTGATGTATATGACAAACCTGTGAAATAGTGTATGGATGCCATCCATTATGAATACATTCTATAATAAGTGATCTATCTTTTGCAAACGGTATGCTACACAATTGAGCTCCATATGGACTTATGATAATATCGTGATTTTTGAAGAATTTTATTTGATAATTGAAAGATTTATCCTCAAAATATATAACATCAACTTTTATATTGAATTTTTTGAATATCTCTTTACATATTCTCTCCTCTTGCAATAGAATACAATTTCTTCGACGATTAACAATACCAATTCTAGGTTCATCATTTATTTTTACAAGACCATCTTCACTAAAAAATATTTTCTTCACATCATTCCTATATGGAAACCAATTCAAATATCTATGTTCAATCTCTTTATTATTCAATATAAAATTTCCAGTTGAATGTTCCATTTATATACAAACTCTTTATCTATATCAGCTGCATCATATTTTGAAACAATGGAAAGATCCTTGTATTTATCTTTTAATTTTGAGATAAATCCATCAATATACATGGGTCTGTTATACACAACTAGGATTATCAAGTATCACATTAGCAACAAAGTAAAAATATTGCATACAATGTACAAAATGTGCGCAATGGATATGCTTTATTGGATTTTATAAGGATCTTTTTTATCCATATATACATATGATATATAAATTCAATTTTATGCCCAAAAAAGATATTAACAAAATATATGATTTTGTACATGAAGACGAAACAACAAACAAGTATTTAGAAAAACTTTTACATGTAAAGTTTAATGATGTTTCCAATATGACCAAGAAAGAGTTCAAAATGATTGTAAAAAAACTGAAACAACCAAGTGTACAAAAAAATATAATAAAAGTTATAGACAAAAAAGTTCCAAAGAAACTTATAGAGTACTACAAAGGTTTTGCTGGAGATATTGATACCGAAATTATATCCAAAGGAATAAAGATGTTCATTATGGAATCATACAATAATGAATCACTTTTCAATTTTGATGTGAAATTCCTGTACGATACTAAAGGAAGAGACTGGTCAACATTAACAGATACTAGTCCGCGAGAGTTGATACTTCAGAATATATACCTTCTTTGTACTGGTAATAAACATATTGAATCTGATTTTTTCAAATTCTTTCCACAAGAAACAATAACTATACGATTGAAACCAAAAATAACATTGATAGATATTATTAATGATAAAGAGATATATCAAGGTTCTCTTGGAAAAATTTCTAAAAAGTACAGAGACATTGTTCTAAAATATTTGGATAAAGCCCATGAACATATTTTTGATACAATATTTGCAAGTGTGCTCATGTATTTGTCATTCAGAAATGTTGATTCAGGAGATACAAAAGATTATAGTAAATTGAAGATGCAGAGCTTCAAAATGAACAAAAACAGTATGGTTTACACTGTTTTTGTTAGAAAAGATCAAGTAGATTATTATAAATATGCTATTGAGAATGATATGGATGGTGGAGCTAATGCATGGGGTGAAAGCGATGCTGTTACGATAAATTCAAAGAAAGCGAAAAGTATGAAACTTGGAAAATTACCCAAAGACATTATAATTGACATATTTCCAATGTTATCTACATAACTGTACATCCTTCTTTTTTATTATCAGTTTTTTTGGACTTTTTAGAATAAATTTTGTTCACTATTCTCAAAGTATTATTATGCATTGGACAATTATTCTCACAAAGATATATCAAACATTCATTATTGGTACATACTGATGATGTTTTATATCCCCATGGGCAACCATTATTATGGAGATACCTCAAACATTTGACATTACCACCTTTCGCTGCATCTATAGATGTTTGCATTGTCAATTCACATCCGCAAGTTTTATGTAAGAAGACTATTATATCATAATTTCCAACATTCGCCGCTCTGTTAAGAAGTCCATCTCCAAAACTCACATTGAAATTATCATGAAAATATTCAAAAACATCAACTTTCGAATCTTTTGTAATCATTTTGTAAATTTCAGCATAAGTCAAATCACATTTCCATCCATGCTTCTTCAAAAACTTCAATGCAGGAATTGTCGGTTTTATTTTGGCTTTATTAATAATTTCATCTATATGCTCTGTAGATTCAGCATCACCATCGACCAAGTGTTCCAGAATGTATTCCAAGCAATCAATATATAAGCGTCTTCCAGCTAAAGTTCTGTAATTAATATCAAACTTGAAATCAGGATTCTTACTATGAGCAAACTTCAGAATATCCAAACGACCACGTTTTGTAGCCGAAAAGCACACACTAGGATTAATCTCAAATCCAACTGACATAGCATACTCGAGAAACTCAATTGTTGGATTTTTACCTTCAACAATTTTATTACAAACTGCATCTGTTCTTGGACAATTATGTTTAATAAGATATTTGAAACAATCCATATTTCCACCAATAGCAGCGTATTCTAGAGTCTTATCAATACATTCATATCCCTTACTGTGTAGCAATTGTAGACACTTAAAATCACCTCGTGCACATACAAAAGATGTGTACAATACTCCATCATGTGTAGTTCTATTCGATTGATTCATCATAAATGCATGTCCAATATTGCCAAACCTGTTAATACTATATTCTATCCAATTATATGACAGATTATAAACAGACCAGTCCATAATGTATTTTTGTGGAGAATAACGCAAACCCATTTTATCAATCTTCAAAATACAGTTAATATATCTCTCTCCAAATTGAATACTCTTTTTGGAAAGAATAAGTAAAGCTTCTATAACAGCTCTCGTTTTTTTTGTTGTATTCTCCATCAGAATAACAAAAAAATTGAATCTATCTTCTTTTATAATCTTATCCAAAAATTTTGACCAATCTTTGTAGCAGCAGTTGTCGTCGAAGTTATAAGTCATAATATGTCTAAAAAATTCATAACAATTATCATTAATCGCGTCGATTACAGTTTTATTTATAATTGACCATGACCATATGTAATATCCGTCGTTCTCTACATATTTGGAAAAATATTTTAAATCTTTAATGAATTGATAATCTCGAATACGGTTAGTGTAAATATCATCCCAGTTTAAAAAATTATATAGCCCATGATGACACCTGTTTTTTAAATTTCTATAAAGATAATCAACAATAGAATAAGGAATTTTGTCTGCCCCCCAATATATCAATATCTTAATTCTCTGAATGAAATCACTCTTTGAATCGATAAACATTTTACCACAATCTCTGAAATACTCTGGAGGCAAACTGATACACATGTTATTCTCAAACTCCTTCTCCATCTCTCTGTATAATCTACTTTCTACCAAGTAATCAGGTATATCTTCTTTGTAAATGGATACTAAATTAATTATACTCATTGTACATTAATTCACTAATGATTATTTAAGTATTTTTACACAGAGTAGTACAACTCATTTGGGAATCTTTCAATATCATCCTTCTTGAACATTTTTGTTTCATAACTGTACTGATTCCTAAGTATCTCTTATCATCTTGTTTCTATCAGGTGTGACTCGTAATGTCCAGTCCATTAAGAATTTCGTAAAATACAGTGGTAGAAATCCAAGCTTGATATATATATCGGCATGAGTGTAATCTTCATTAAAATCGAATTGATATGAGTATTTCAATAGTTTGTTCAGATATTTCACAATGAATGTTTCATTATTGAATAACCAGTTACATTTCTCATACAATTTCACGGTGATAAATCTCTATTTTCAAGTGTTATTTCCAATCTTCTCGAGATTCCAAATTCCCTGAGATGTTCTGGCACTTGAGTAGGGGTTGTTGGTGTAAAGAAGTTTATGATATTATAATATGTTGTTTTATAATTATATGAAATAAAATGTAATGGCTGATGGTAGTAAAACAAGAGTGTGTCCTGTAAAGGATTTGAGTTTTGTAATGATTTATGAGGTTTTGAGAGAGTTCGTAAGAGGAAAGTGGAAGCATAATGAAAAGATTAACGTTACTGAATATTCTATAACAACTGTTAATTTTTATCAATAATTTATGATCGTTCGTAAAAAACTTAAAGAATAATATGATATTTATATTAATAATGACTGGAAAAAAGGCAATAGGTATTGACTTAGGTACGACGTATTCATGTGTAGCCATCTGGCAGAACGGTAATGTTGAAATTATAGCTAATGATCAGGGTAATAGGACAACTCCGTCCTATGTTGCATTCAGCGAGAATGAGAGACTTATTGGCGATCCAGCTAAGAGTCAATGTTCATCCAATCCGGAGAACACTATTTTCGATGCAAAGAGATTGATTGGTAAGAATTTCTCAGATGGAACTGTTCAAAAGGATGTTAAGCATTTTCCTTTTAAAGTTGTTGATAAGGGTGATAACAAGACAGGAATTCGTGTTAAAGCCAAGGGTGAATTCAAAACGTTTTCTCCAGAGGAGATTTCTGCAATGGTTTTGGCAAAGATGAAAAGTATTGCGGAGAATTATTTGGGTGACACTGTTACTGATGCTGTTATTACAGTGCCTGCATATTTCAACGATGCTCAGAGACAGGCAACCAAGGATGCTGGAAAGATTGCTGGATTGAATGTTTTAAGAATTATTAATGAACCAACTGCAGCTGCGATTTGCTACGGGTTGGATAAGAAACATCAAGAAGGAGAGAGGAATGTGTTGGTGTTCGATTGTGGTGGTAAATAGTTCTGCTTCCACATTAAAAAAACTCAGTGAATTGCTGGAAAACCTTAAAGCCACTTCCATACCAATAATAAGGTTAAATAAATGGATGGATATTATAGGCAATCAGCAGCCAAGCCCTAAAACAGATGGGAAGGTTCAACGACTAGACTCATATATATATGGTCCACGAGTGCTGAGGTTCAGACAGATATAAAGATAGTTGATATGTAATTATTGATGGACAGTATTGTATATATTTGCTATAAAATAGACAACAAGAAGCTCAATTTTGAGAACATAGAGTGTGAGAAGTTGAGTAATGGTAAAATTCAAATGGTAATAGATGGTAAAATAATAAGAAGAAAGAATCCTTTTAGAGTAACTTATAAATGTTTTGGTTGTGAAGCATTGAACACTGTTAATTTGAATAATTTTGTTTCAAAGTTATCGAAAGATAATGGGTTGAAAAGTTGTAGAATTTGTTCACAACAGTTTAGTGGAAAGAACATTATTGAGGAGTCTGATAGGAAGTTCAGTTGTATGAGTAATGAATATAAATCTAACTATTTCAAAGTGTACTTGTCTCGAGAAGAGTTTGAGTTGTATCGGAATAGAATAGTGTCCATTCAGAGGGATAAATTTTCAGATCTGACTGGGTTTGAGTATTATCCACACATACAGTTGAACAATCAGAAATACTTTCTCCCTTATTTGATGAATACCAAACAAGAGGTGTTCGAACTTCCGAAACATGTTAAATTCAAGTGTGATGGATGTGGTTGTGATTATGGTTATGTAGATCTTGAAACATTTAAGAATAAACTTAAACTGTTGTGTAAAGATTGTGTAACTGTGACAAAACCATTAAAGATATGCATTTATAAGAACTGTGAGGGAGAGAAAGTTATTTATCATACAAATTTCGAATTAAAATTCATAAAGTTCTGTAATACGAATAGTATTCGTGTTGTGAATTGTTCGAAAGGATTTGAATTACCAGATAAGAATATTGTTGTAAAAATAGTGAGTAATAAGGATAGTAGTAAGAGTTGTGACGGTGTCACTATTATTAATCCAAAAAATTACATGAAAACTATTAAGAGTCTGAATAAGATATAGTCTGACCCTATGTGAAAGCATAGGAAATTGGGATAAAGAGCCCAATGATAACACATCGTGTACATATGCATTATATAATATTGTATTGTGTGCTACGGGAACTTTCGATGTTACCTTACTCTCACTTGATGGTGGATTTTTCGAGGTGAAAGCCACTGGAGGAGACACTCATTTGGGAGGTGAGGATTTTGACACTCAACTTGTTGAGCATTGTCTTAGAGAATTCAAGAGAAAGAGTGGTGGATTGGATGCAACAGAGTCCAAGAGATCACTTAGAAGATTGCGAACAGCTTGTGAGAGAGCAAAGAAAACATTGTCTTCATCAACAACAGCAAATATTGAGATTGATGGTTTGTTTCAGGGGGTTGATTACAACACAACTATCAGTCGTGCCAAGTTCGAGTCTTTGTGTAACGATCTGTTTAAGAAGACCATGAGACCTGTTGAGCAGGTTTTGAGAGATGCATCTGTTTCAAAGAGTGATGTTCATGAAATCATTCTTGTTGGTGGTTCTACAAGAATTCCAAAGATTCAGTCGCTATTGAGTGATTTCTTTAATGGAAAGGAGTTGTGTAAGTCTGTTAATCCGGATGAGTGTGTGGCATATGGTGCTGCTGTACAGGCTGCTATATTGTCTGGTGTACAGGATGAGAAGATTAGTGATATTCTTTTGGTTGATGTTATTCCATTGTCGGTTGGTTTGGAGACAGCTGGAGGTGTTATGACAACATTGATTAAGAGGAATGAGACAATTCCTGCTACAAAGTCACAAGTATTCAGTACTTATGCCAATAATCAGACTGGTGTATTGATTCAGGTTTTTGAGGGAGAGAGACCAATGACAAGAGATAACAGATTGTTGGGTAAGTTCCATTTGGAGGGCATTCCACCAGCACCACGTGGTGTACCTCAGATTGAGGTCACATTCGATGTAGATGCAAATGGTATTCTTAATGTCTCTGCTGTTGACAAGGGAACTAACAAGAAGAGTAGTGTGACAATTACCAATGAGAAGGGTAGATTGAGTCAGGAGGAGATAGATAGATTAGTTGAGGAGGCTAACAAGTATAAGGAGGAGGATGAGAAGGTCAAGGAGAGAGTCGATGCCAGAAATGGTTTAGAGTCTTATGCATACTCTGTACAGGGAAGTTTGGATGAGGATAATATTAAGAGTGCTTCAACGGAAGAGGAGTTAACTCAATTGAGGGAGAAGACTGACGAGGTGTTGAAATGGCTTGAGGATAATTATGAAGCTCCAAAGGAGGATGTTGAGGCTCAGAAGAAGTCTTTGGAAGATTTGTACACACCAATTATAACAAGAGCTTACCAGAAGAGTAGTCAGGGAGCGGCTCATGGTGATGGAAGTAGTTTTGCAGAGAGTACATCAAGTGCAGATGCTGCGGGGGAAGAGCAACCACATATTGACGAAGTGGACTAAAATCCCCTTTTCGCAGAGCGATAGTCAAAAGTTAACTAGTAAACCAAGTTAACGCGTAGGGTGTAAAAGGCTATGCCTAACTCTTCCTTTAATTATAAATTACGTATTAAATATTATAGATATTTTTTCGAATTAAACTTGCCATCTTGTTGTTTCTTATGAAAGCTAATGATATGGGTTTTGCCTTTACAGAGTAACCATTAGAATCAACATAGCGACATGTTTTTTCCAGATTGATGCCCAATTTGATGATATATTTCATCATCTCAAAAGAGTCTTGTTTAATAACAAAAGCAATAAGAGGTATAAGTGGATAATGTGACTCATCTGATTCTTTCACATTAACTTTGTTAATATTACAATATTTCAAAAGTTTTTTAATAAATTTAGTATCTTCAAAAACACTTGCGTTGATTGTTAATCGATCAATCCAATCAAATTGCAACTCATGCTGTATGATAGTTTCACGTACAATATCCGCTGAACACCCTTTCAAACATTTAAAAATATTCCTAACCTTTGTTAACTGAATATTTTTAACAAGTTTCTTCAATTCATCCAATGTACAATCACGTGCATCAAGACTATTTTCATGTACGTAATACTCTTGTTCTGGGAAATCTTCATACTTAATTATGTATTTTTTAAAATTCATAATTAACAGTTTATCAATATTCACCTTGAAAATAATTTATCATTTTTTATTTATTTAAAGAGATATTGCTCATTACAATGTACAAATGAGAATTAAGGATATACTGAGTGACGAAACGTTAATTGGTAAAGATATGACGGTAAATGGCTGGATTGCAACTGAGAGACAGCAAAAGAATTTGCTGTTCATTGCTCTCAATGACGGTAGTTGCTTTGGTAATCTACAAATTGTCATTGAATTAACTGATACATTGAGAGAAGAGTACACTGAACTATTGGGAAGATTGACAAGAGCTGTATCTCTAAGAGTTACAGGAAA
>Ga0180437_10002428_pt1 | contig 29738 bp, 23 predicted proteins | sample SS_ome_4_FD_132410 | JGI IMG/M metagenome (GOLD analysis project Ga0180437, IMG submission 132410) | Hypersaline lake sediment archaeal communities from the Salton Sea, California, USA - SS_3_D_1 metaG | ecosystem: Environmental > Aquatic > Non-marine Saline and Alkaline > Hypersaline >...
CGTTACAGGCATTACCTGGTGGGGGTCGTACGCCGATTGGGACAGCGTGGCTCCGCCGTCAGTAGCTCCCGAGAGCTTCCATCTTGCTATCTGGACGGATATACCCCAACGGATGAATCGCGATCCCGATCATCCAGGGACGGTGGTTTGGGAAGCAACCGTCAGCAGGGCCCAGGTGGGAGAAACGGTGGTGGGCAGCGACTTCTACTATGCGTATGGTGCCATGGAAAAGCCGGATTCGTGCTTCCAGTATAATTACACCATACCCCCGGCAGACTGGTTCTTGCAGGAGGGCGATTCAACGTATTACTGGCTGAGTATTTCTGCCATATACGCTCAAGGAACGCCGTACTCTCATGTCTGGGGCTGGAAGACACGCGATCGGTACTTCCGTCGCGATGCGCTTCGTATCCTGGAGCCCGAAGAACCCGAGCTGGATTCGCTCTACCGATCCGGTGAAACCGTGCTTCGCGGATGGGATATGTCATTCGTCCTGTACACGGATGAGTATGTGCAACCCTTCGATTTCGGAGATGCCACCGATCCCGAGTATCCGACCGAATTCGATCACAACGGGGCCCATCATTTTACGTGGCCGGGGTTCTACATGGGCAATAGTGTAGATTTGGAACCCGACGGACAATCCGATGCCCAAGCCCTGTTCGATGATACCGAAGGCACCGATGACGAAGACGGTGTTCAATTCAATACGGCTTTGACAGCCGGTGGAGTCGCTTTTGTGACTGTGAACGCATCTTGCCGGGGGATTCTGACGGCCTGGATCGACTACAACAACGATAATGATTGGGATGATGCGGGTGAACATATCTTCATCGACATGCCTCTGTTTGCCGGTAATAACAACCTGGCATTCAGTGTTCCTTTAAGCGCGGCTTCTGCGACGACCAAGGCACGATTCCGTTTCAGTGGGATGGCCGATGTCGGGCCCAGAGGTCTGGCTATCGGCGGCGAGGTCGAGGATTACGAAGTCACGATATCGCCGGCCACAGCCGTTGATGAGAATGGTATTGGCGGACAGGTACCGAACAAATTCGAACTCATGCAGAATTATCCCAATCCGTTCAATCCTGAGACGACGATCAAGTTTCAGCTTCCCCATGTCGGGGAAGTAGTGATCACCGTCTTCGACGTATACGGCCGTGAAGTTCGTACGCTGGTACATGGACAGTGGGCCGCCGGTTATCATTCCGTGGTCTGGGATGGCCGTGACAGGAACGGTCAGCTCGTAGCTTCGGGCATGTATTTCTATCAGCTTGCCGTCCGAAGTATCGATGGCGAGCGGAAGGCTTACCGAGCTGTAAAGAAAATGATTTTCATGAAGTAAACACAACCCTTCTCACATGCTTGGGGGGAAAGCATGAGGCAAAACGGCATGATCACGAGAGTGATTATGCCGTTTTGTATCGGAGGATTTTATGCGGAATTTGTCGAGCAATCCAACAAGCAGTCACTCAATGTAAGGAGGTAGCCATGAATCAGAAATTTTTTATGACCGTACTTTGTACCATCGCGATACTGATGTTTAGTGTATCCATCAACGCTCAGATACCCCAACTCATCAACTTTCAGGGTATGCTGACGGATGCTGCAGGCACCCCGATATCGGGTAACCGAACGGTTGAATTCAGGATTTATGATTCAGCGCTGGGCGGTGCGTTGAATTGGTCAGAAACACAAACCGTTACGATCGATCAGGGCCTGTTCAGCGTCCTGCTGGGCTCTGTTACGTCCATCCCTTTATCGCTCTTCAACGGTGGGGACAGGTACATCACGATGAAAGTCGATACCGATCCAGAGATGACACCCAGAAAACGTCTGGTCAGTGTGGGATATGCATTCTATGCCTATGACGGAGACAAAGTGGATGGGTACGATGCGTCGGCTTTTGTCCGCAGCATAGACGGTGTGACGCCCGATGCGGGTGATGTGGATTTGGTCGCGGGTGCGAACGTCACCATCACGCCCAACCCGGGCAATCATGAAATAACGATTGCTGCATCCGGTGGTGGCCCTGTCGATGATGGGGACTGGACGATTTCAGGCGATAATATTTACAGCTCGGTGTCGGGGAATGTGGGTATCGGCATGACCAATCCTGGTGAAAAACTACAAGTGGCAGGCACGATTCATTGTACGTATGGCGCAATCAAATTTCCCGACGGCACGGCACAATTTACGGCTGCCTACAACACCAGCGGCGGTATCGACGGTAGTGGCACGGCATTCTATATACCGAAATTCACGGGGGCGACTACCCTGGGCAATTCTTCGATCTATCAGTCGGGTACCAGCATCGGCATCGGAACGACGAGTCCTGGAGCCAAACTGCAGGTTCAGTACGATGGGACTCATTTCATCCAATCACATGTGTCTTCCACCTCTGCCTACACGACCTATCGGAACGGTTCTCATGCCTGGGACATCGGACCTGATGGATACAGTGGCAATTGGTATTTCATCAAGGCCAATGGTACTAATATCATCGGTGTGCATACATCCGGAATCATCAACCTTTATGGCGATCCCGTTTATTTAAGGGAATCATACGACAATGCCATTTCGAGTCCATACCGAGACCTCTACATCACGTCTATCGGAGAAGTCGGCTATATCAGTTCTAGCATCCGGTATAAAGAGAACATCCGCAGTATCGAACCTTATGCGGAGAAAATATACCGCCTGAATCCAGTGGCATTCGATTATAAGGCAACGGATGGGCCGGACAACGAGTTCGGCCTGATTGCCGAAGAGGTTCAGAAGGTGTTTCCGGAGCTGGTGAGCTTCGACGATGAAGGAAATCCCGAAACCGTCACGTACTCCAAACTCGTCCCGCTTCTTCTGAATGAAATGATCAAACTAAAAAAACAGAATGACGTTTTACAGGAGAAGGTCGGTTACCTTGAACAGACACTGAGATAGGTATCCGAAAAGATTGGAACGATCTAAAACTCAGAGACCATCCACAACGCTGAGTAAGGAGGATAATCATGGGGCGATGGAAAACGATGACAGGGATTCATCTCGTTTTAACTGTCTTCCTGTTTTTTCTGATTTTAAGTAGTCAGAACGGATACTCCCAGCACAGTACGAATTACACGCTTCAGAGGTCGGTTATCGATCAGGCAGGGGCAGCCTCTCAGTCGACGAACTACAAGACCACGGATGCAGTGGGTCAACCTGCAGCCATCGGTGTCGTTACCAGTACGAATTACCGGGCCGATCTGGGTTTCTTAGGCGGCTTGATTATAGACACAGGAGTGGCAGAATCCGACGAGACGGCGATCCCCTCGGAGTTTGGACTCTTCCAGAATCATCCCAATCCCTTTAACCCGGAAACGGTGATCGAATTTCAAGTTCCACTGGCCTGCGATGTGCTGATAACCATCCATGACATACATGGCCGCAAGGTGCATACACTCATTCATGAACAGCGTTCGGCGGGATCACATTCGATTATCTGGGATGGCCGGGGCCGAAACGGACAGATGGTGGCTTCAGGTATGTATTTTTACCGGCTTGAAGCACGGGCGACTGGAGAGAGACAACGCTCATTCATGGATGTAAAGAAGATGATTTTCATGAAGTAGTCGTTCAGTTACGACTTGATTTTTATGTCAGGGTTTCGTCATATTCATTCAAGTCTAGGAAGATTGGATTAAACTGATTTTCTGGGAGGGAGCATGCAGAAAAGGCATAGTCATTCAATGATTATGCCTTTTTAATTTTTTTGATTTGTTATCAACGGGTGAATCAGACTCGTAAAAATGGGAGGACTTTGCACCGCATCATTGTGCGCTATGTTGTATGATCTCGTCAATGCAGCCAGGTTGCAATATGATATGATTTAACATCGGTGCAAAGTCCTCCATTCTCATCATCCCAGCCTCCCCATCGCACAAAGAAGCACGGGATGCGGGCTGTAACATGGTTTCTTCTCACTGACAGTCATTTTTTTCTTTTCCATAATGTCGTAAATCCTCATTAGTCAGTGCTCTAGGTGTTACTTCATTGCGACGAGGTACATCTCGTCATTCTTCACAATCTTACCCTCTTTCAGCCCTTTATCGAGAATCTCCTGATAGAGCTTCTGATAAGATGTCACGTTTTCATCGCCTGTTTCCGACTTGTTCAGGCTTCCGTCAGCAGCCAAATCGAGTGCGACTGTCTCGATTTCCTGTGATTTCTTGTTCTGGACGGAAAACATGTTGTACGTTTCCCCGACGGCAAGGACATACGTTCGAAGCATGTAATCATTCAGTAAATCCGATGTCCGATAAATGCGTGAGAAATTTCTCTTCTTGTAGTTGCCGTTGTTCTTAGCCGCGGCGATTCCATGCTGATAGATGTTATCGGCTTCTGCCAGGGACATTTCCCCTTGGACGACTTGATCTAAAATACCGTCTTGCTCCTTGTCGATGGCTCTGAGAAGAACTTTTTTACCATCTTTTTGGACCAACGCATTGTATCCTTCTTTATCCTGAGGGGTCATACTCTCGATACGGTACGTATTTCCTTCATATTCGAACGATATGCCGCTGGTATTCATGGGGGGTCGTGTTACTCCACATCCTATCATTATTGTGGCAATCATCAACGTGACTATCATCATTTGAATCTTCATCGTATTGTCCTCCTTAAAACATGTGTCATTGTAACATCGTAAACATCGTAATCAATCATCATTCATCAAAAGTAGTGTTTTCTGTCACTCACCTCCTTATTCAATGGTTTTGTCATCCAGCATACGTTTTGGCCAAAAAGTAATTTCTATTGATCTTGAATCACGAGTTGCGCCGTGTGATTCTTGTCATGCTTCGTCATTGTACTCGGTATTATCTCTCGTTCCAAGAACTGATTGCTTTTCTGTAAGAACAAATCTCTTAATACTTCTTGACGCTCGTCCATTCCCGGTCTTTTTCTGGCATTCTCGATATCTTTTTTCATGTAGTATGTTAGACGATCGATGGCCCGCCTGTTTAGGTCTTCCTGATCCGGATAACGGAGCACAAAATCGTGGAAGAGAAGGTAATGCAACGGCCAATTTTTCCACAAAACCTTCCACTCTTCAAGAATATCATTCCTAATGATGCGTTGCAAATGCTCATTGTAATTTAAGTTTGGGTAGTTAGCCAGGTATTTTGCCAGTCCTTCATATCGATCGAGTATAGTCTTCAGAACACGGTCGCGTTCTTTCCCCTGGGTTTCATCCACAGAACCGATCAACGATGTAATCGTTTTCATGTATTCTTTGGGCACGAACGATCGATCAACCAATTGATAGTGCATGACCCGTGATACCCAGACCTCGATAGGCCGCCCTTGTTTCTGAGCCGGGTTGTATTTCAACTTTTTAGCAAACTGAATGGCTGCATGGTCGAGAATGGAAAAGCCCGACGATCTCACTACGACGGCATTGCTGACGGTGCCGTCTTCGCCTATCAGTAGATTCATCTCCACGCTGCCTTCAAGCCCATCCATCATCGCCTCGGCGGGATAGTCGGGAATGTAATTTTGCGTCAGGCTCGGAACAGTGAATTCTATGGGTATGAAGGGTTTCGGCTTTTCGGTTATGGGAATCGTACCCTCTCCGAGTATGGGATCGCCCGTATCCTCATTATAAAGAACGATCAGTTCGATAGGCATGATTCTATAAGAAATATTTGCCTGATCCATGATTTTCTGGATCGCCTCTTCCTTTGGGAGCTGATCGATCCGGCAGGTAATCGTCTTTCCGTCTACCAGCGCATCGTTAAAAACGAATCGAATATTCGACTGCTTGGCGATTTCAATCAAGACGTCACGGAGTGATTTGTTTTCCGCGGATACAGAGAGACGGGTCGTTTGAGGAACATTCTCCTGGGTCACGGCGAGTTGCGTCATCCCGAAAGAAACGACGATTGTATAGAAAAGAATTTTTAGATACGATGCGTTTCTCATGGCTGACTTACCTATGGTTTATCCATGATACGATATGTCTCGTTATCGACGGTATACTGGACGTCCAGTGTGAGGCAGATCGAGGATAGAACCGTTTCGATGGACAGATTCTCGAACGTAGCGGTTAAGGTTTTTTCGTTCAGTTCTGGATTCATCGTTTCGATGGGCAAGTCGTAGTATCGATGCAATTCGCCGATGATTTCTTTCAGTGGTGTTCTCACAAAGACCAACTTGTTCTCCATCCATCCCAGCATGTGATCGGCGTCGACAGACTGCGGTTCTTGTGGAAGCACCTTTCCGGACACTTGACTCATTTGACCTTCCGACAGGATGATTTCGCCTTTCTGTTCCTCCATCGGGGTGAGTCGAACGCACCCTTCTTTTACGATGACGCGGGTCTCCTCGTCGCGTGCCCGGATGTTAAATTTCGTGCCCAGAACGGTGGTGATAGCATTCTCCGTGATGACGACAAAGGGTCTCTCATCGTGGGTGACTTCGAAGAAGGCTTCACCCGTCAGCATAACCTGCCGGATGCTGTCGGGAAACACCTTGGCGAATCGGAGGCAGCTGTCGTAGTTCAGATGAACCCGAGAACCATCGGAAAGCGTCACGTCCATCTTCTGTCTGTTCAACGTAATGACATGCTCGATGCGCGGTCCCATGATATAATCTTTCAGTAGAAGAAGGCTCACGGCGAGGATGACGACAGAGGCGAATGAAATCACAGCGGGCCTGTATTTTGGCTCCAGGAGACCAACCAGCCGACCCGTGATCTTTTTAAGTTTGAAGATGTTCGCTTTCGATTTTTCTTCTTGAACCTTAAGACCGAGAGTCCGCTCCAGCTTTTTCCACTCTTCACGCACATCGGGTAATTCTAGAACTGCCGTGGGATTCGTCATATTCCATGTTTGTGCGATTTCATCGTAATACGCTCTATTCTCTGGAGCGGTGCTCAACCACTGCTCGAGCTTTTGTTTTTCATCCGGAGTAATCTGACCGGATATTGATTTTGTACATAGTATGCGATAATTTGAATCGTTCATTCCATCCATCCTTTCATACTCTATTACGATTCAAATCGGGATTACCCTACAGAAAATGAAAAAATATTTTCATGGGTTGAATCGTTTACAAGAGCTCCTTTCGTAAGAAGTCCAGGGCCTGGCTCATACGACTTTCAACGGTCTTCACAGAAATGTGGCATACGTCGGCAATCTCAGCGTATTTCAGTCCTTCGTGCCGGCTGAGGATAAAAACCGTCCGAAGCCTTTCCGGCAGTTTTTGAATGGCCATGTTGATGGACGTTTGAACTTCAATGCAATCGTCGGTTGTCTTGTTATCTTTCTGAGCCATGGTCGTTAGATACGATCTTCTCGATCCCTGTTTTCTAAAATAATCAATCGTCAGGTTATTGGCGATGCGGTACAGATACGCCTTGATCGACTTGGTTTCATCGATGGCGTCGCGATTTTGCCAGAGGCGCGTAAAGACTTCCTGAGCGAAATCGCGGGTCAGTTCCATGGATAACGTACGGTGGTACAAGAAGGTAGTAATCGATTCATAATAGCGGAGATAAAGCGTCTTGAAGGCCGCTGCATCGGAGGCTTTTGTGGCCAGGGCAAGCTCGGAATCTTCTGCCGATGTAAAATCTTTCATCGTTGGAGTCACCGTGATAACCATGCGTTATTCTTGAAAATATACGTGGATTAAATGAAAATATCAACACTTAATTAGAGTGATACTCGGTTATTCCTATTTTTAATCCGAGTCCACACGAAAAGACATCCTTCCAATCCGGCGACGAGTACCAACCATACAGGGATCAAATCCATGAACTGATCGGCGTGAGCCAAGCCGTACCCAACACTTTTCCAGGACACGGGGAAGAACCAGTAATCATTACCCGTGAATTTTTTCTGAAGGGCATCCAGAATAAAATGGCCGAGGGATCCAGCAATAAGGTTGAGAAAAACGCGCTTTCGGAGGGCGGATTCGAAGAGGAGGGAAATAAGGGCTTCGGCTAGGATCATACCGAGGGGTGTATGGAATAGAACCGTCCAGTCGTGGGTCACCGGGAAGATGATGTACCAGGGCCGGGTGAGAATATCCGGAAGAACAGCGCCCAGATAGAATATATAGCGAAAGGGTGCGGCCGGCTGATCGGTTTTTTTCACGTCAAAGGGCCGCCGGATCAGATGACTCAGCGCCACGTGTGTGATCAGGTCAGGCATGTTTTCTCAACTCGATTTGAAACGGATTCCACCGGATTCGGAAGTAATGGAGTAAACCCAGGCCGACGAGCACGACTGGAAAAACGGAAAGCCAAATTTTGTATCGACGATTTCGAGCGATGCGAAACGATACGGCGTTTAGGTATCCCTCATGATGAAAAGTCGCAGTGAGGCTTATGAATTCCCCGGATCGCAAGCCCGTTGTGTCCGAATAAACGCGTATGGACGGTTCGTTTTTTTGCAGGAGCTGGAAGCCATCGGCGTAGATGTGTCCCACCATGGGTTCTTCGTAGCGCGTGACGAGCTGTCCGTCATGGGCTTCTGGGGCTTTCAGACAGTCCGAGGTTTTTATCCAGGGGTGGTAATGAGCTGTGTACGTCGCTGCTGTGAGGATGGAGAGGCTGAGCAGGATGATGGCGACGGATCGTTTGTTCATAGCGGGTATCCATTCATTGAAATAATGGCGATTTTCACACGCGGTTTATCCCCATGAATGAATTAAAATCCCTTCGTTTCTCAAATCGGGATCGTGGATGAAGAGACACTCAAGCTTCAAAATGCCGTACGGGATTCCCAGTTTCACCATTGTGAAAATATACGATGCTCGTGAGACAATTGCAATCCCAATATCGTTTTAGCTTGCATCCCATCCGTTTTCTTAGTATACTCGTTTCTATGGAGGAATGGATTTCCATTCGAGGCGCCCGCGTCCACAACCTGAAGAACATCGATGTGGACCTGCCCAGGGGCAAGATGACCGTCATCACCGGGCCGTCGGGATCTGGCAAATCCAGTCTGGCGTTCGATACACTCTTTGCCGAGGGGCAGCGGCGGTATGTCGAATCCCTTTCCGCGTATGCGCGGCAATTTTTAGAGCGGATGGACCGGCCCGACGTGGATGAGATTCGGGGGATTTCTCCGGCCATGGCCATCGAGCAGAAAAACACGTTTCGTACCTACCGGTCTACCGTGGGCACGGCCACGGAAATCTTGGATTACCTCCGTCTCCTTTTTGCCCGCATTGGAAAGGTCGTGTGTCCTGACTGTGGCTGCGAGGTGAAAAAACACCGTATTGAGGACGTAATTGATGCTGTTTCCAAGATTATGCAGGGGAAATCGTTTCTCGTCGGTTTTCCTCTGATACATGAGGGCATGAGCACGGAAGAGCGTTTGCAGAACCTAAAAGCGGAAGGCTTTGTTCGCCTGTGGGTGCGGGATCGCAGCGTGCGTATCGATGAGCTGAATATAAAGGAGCTGGATGCGAATCACGTTCTTGTTGTTGTCTCCCGTTTCAGGGCCGGTTCATCGAATCGGCAACGTCTGGTAGATGCTCTGGACACGGCCTTTACCCACGGCAGTGACCGATTGATTGTCGTCGTTGAGGGCGAGGAGCCTCTTCGATTTTCACGATCCTTCGATTGCCCGAACTGCCTGCGCCGGTTCATCGAGCCCCAGCCTCGACTATTCTCGTTCAACAACCCTTTTGGTGCCTGTCCTGCCTGCCGGGGATTTGGGGATATCATCGGCATTGACATGGACCTGGTTGTGCCGGATAAGACCAAATCCATCCGAGAGGGAGCCATCGAGCCCTGGAATACGCCCACACATCAACATATCCTGCGGCGTCTGGAGAGGGAGGCACCCAGGCACCATCTATCGCTGGACACCCCTTTTCAGGATCTCGCGGATGAGCAGGTTTATTTGCTGAAGCATGGAGACGGAACCTTCCCGGGCATATACCCGTTTTTCCGCAAGCTCGAGAGGAAAAAATATAAGATCGGCATCCGTGTTTTTCTCTCCCGTTATCGGGGCTATTACCGTTGTTCTGAGTGCGGGGGGACACGCCTCAGACCGGAGGCCTTGTGGGTTTTTATGGGTGGGAAGCATATCGGTGATGTGACCCGGATGACTCTGGCTGAGGCGAAACACTTTTTCCAGAACCTGAAACTCACCTCCTATCAAAAGGACGTAGCTCAACAGATACTCAGGGAACTTCGGGATCGGCTGGACTACCTGGTCGAGGTGGGATTGGGGTATCTCACCCTGGATCGGCGGTCGGCCACCCTCTCGGGAGGGGAAGCCCAGAGAATCAACCTGGCGACGGCCTTGGGCTCCCGGCTCGTCTCCACGCTTTATATTCTGGATGAGCCGACCGTGGGATTGCATCCCCGGGATGACGAGAAACTCATCCGTATCCTGCATAGGCTTCGTGATTTAGGCAACACGGTCGTCGTGGTGGAACACGATAGGGCTATGATGGAAGCCGGCGACCAGATTTTGGAGCTGGGCCCGCATGCGGGCGAAGCCGGTGGTGAGGTTGTGTACCAGGGGCATTTCGACGGTCTGCAGAAGAACGGTCGCTCCCTGACGGGTGCGTATGTATCAGGTCAAAAGAAGATATCCCTTCCCAGGCAGCGAAGAGCCGGGAACGGGCATCAGCTCACTTTAAAGGGCTTGCGAGAGCACAATTTGAAGAGTATCGACGTTGAGATACCCCTGGGATGTTTGGTAGCTGTGACGGGTGTCTCTGGTTCCGGTAAGAGCAGTCTGGTGGAGGATGTGCTTTATCCGGCCTTAAAACTGAAGAAGGGGGCATGGAAGAAGCGGGTGGGTGAGTTCGATGATCTCGAGGGTGATGAATACATCGATGATGCTATCCTGGTCGATCAGTCGCCCATCGGCCAGACGCCTCGATCCAATGCCGTGACTTATGTGAAAGCATTCGACGGAATCCGCCGGGTTTTCGCAGCCACACGGAAAGCCAGGGTAAGGGGATATTCTCCGGGTATGTTTTCGTTCAACGTAAAGGGGGGTCGTTGCGATGAATGCGAAGGGAACGGTCAGATCAAGCTGGAGATGGTGTTCTTGGCCGATATTTTTTTGCCCTGCGCCGTCTGCGGCGGAAAGCGGTTCAAGAAAAACGTACTGGAGATTCAATACCGGGATCAGAGTATCGATGACGTTCTTCAGATGAGTGTGTCCCAGGCTCTGGAATTTTTTCACGATCAACCGGCCGTGGTACGAAAGCTGCGAGTGCTGGAGGATGTCGGTCTCGGCTATCTCCGGCTGGGCCAGCCGGCACCGGCTCTATCGGGCGGAGAGGCCCAGCGGGTCAAGCTGGCCGCCCATTTGGCGCAGAAACCGGGAAAGGCTATTTTGTATCTTTTCGATGAGCCGACCACGGGCCTTCACTTTGATGATATCTCAACACTGCTTCGATGCTTCGACCGGCTCATCGATGCGGGAAATTCCGTTCTGGTCGTCGAGCACAACCTGGACGTGATCAAATGCGCCGACTGGATCGTCGATTTGGGGCCGGAAGGGGGAGAGGAAGGCGGTCGTATCGTCGCACGAGGGACACCGGAGGATGTGGCGCGTTGTAAAACATCCCACACCGGAACCTTTTTAAGGGACGTTTTGAATAAATACAGTGGAGAATGAGCATGAAAATCGGTATCATGTCGGATAGCCATGATAATATACCGGCCATCGCCAAGGCCGTGGGGTTTTTTAACGATGTGGGCGTCTCCCTGGTCATCCATGCCGGGGATTTGATCGCTCCCTTCGTTGCCAAGCCGTTGAGTGAACTGGACATGGATCTGGTGGCTGTGTTCGGGAACAATGACGGCGAACGGTTGGGTCTGGCCCAGGTATTCGAGGGTAAGATTCACCGGGCGCCTCATGCATTGAAGCATGCAGGGAAGGACATTCTGATTCTGCATGAACCCGACAATCTGGAGGCTCTTTCGGCCAGTGGTCATTACGATGCCATCGTCTACGGACACACGCATGACGTCGATATCCAAAAAGGAAAGACGCTGGTCATCAATCCCGGAGAATGCGGGGGCTGGCTTCGGGGCAGGCGTACGGTGGCGCTCTGGGATGTGCCATGGGGAGACGTGGAGGTGATTCCGGTTTGAACTCGGATACACGGAATTTGAGGGGTAGATCACATCCCCCGACGCGATGAAACGGAACATGAAGGCGTCCAATTGGTTTAAACGGATATAGAATAGGGATGTCTTTCAACGATTGTGATTACGAATGATAAAGACATGATTCAGCCCAAAAAAGAAGCTCTTTTATACGAGCCGTTGAGGAACAAAGCTGTCCAATGCCATCTCTGCTACAGGCGATGTGTGATCCCCGATGGCGAGCGGGGGTTCTGCCAAACTCGGCTGAATGAAAACGAAACACTGTACACCCTTATCTATGGCAGAGTCTCTTCAGAAAACATCGCTCCCATCGAAATAAAGCCGTTCTTCCATTTTTTTCCTGGAACGCAGGCCTATTCCTTGGGTTCTCTGGGGTGTAATTTCCATTGCCCCGGGTGTCAGAACTGGGAAATTGCCCACAGCAGAGTCCTGGAAATCGACAGTAAGACTCGGTATATTTCACCCCAGGAAGCCGTAGATAGGGCGGAGCACCTGGATTGTCAGGGCTTGTCATGGACATACAACGAACCGACGTTGTGGTGGGAATATGTGCTGGACGGTGCCAAACTATCGAAATCCAGAGGATTGTACACGACACTCGTCACCAACGGGTATTTTACGCCTGAGGCATTAGATCGTGCGGGGCCTTACATGGACGCCATTCGAATGGACGTGAAGGGTTTCACCAAGGACCTGTATCGTCGCATCGCGGGAATCGAGGATTTTGAGGTCATTCTGACCAATGCGGAGAGGGCAAAAAAGACATGGCACATCCACGTAGAAATCATCACGAACGTGATCCCGGGAATCAATGACGATGAAGCGCAGCTCCGAGGAATTGCCCGATGGATTTATCAATCGTTGGGAAGGGATACGCCCTGGCATGTGACTCGATTCTATCCCCATCACCAATGGACGAATCGCTCGCCCACGCGTATAATTGTTTTAGAAGGGGCAAGGCAGGTTGGATTGGACGCTGGATTGCGGTATGTGTACTTGGGAAACGTTCCGGGACATAACGGAGAGAACACGACCTGCCCGCGTTGCGGAGAGATGCTCATCGAGCGACACAATCACAAAATGTTTCTTAATAGAATAGAGAAGGGGGTCTGTGTGAGTTGCGGAGAACCCATCCCTATCGTCCAGGAGGTGAAGCCGATGTCGGGGTAGCTCCGATTCGGAATAAGAAAACGTGCCGTGCCGTAGTAGGCATGGCCGTTCTGGCTGCGTGGCTCTCGGTCAGCGGCCAGGGACTCATCCGAAGAATCGAATCCCCGGAGACCACGTTTCAGGATGAGCGGAAAAACTGGATCGGCCAGGATATTCGGTTTCTTTATCAGGAGAGGGCCGAGCAATTGGGGAAGTACGTCGGTTTTTGCTGGGATCCAGAAGAACCGCGCAGCAGCATCGTCGAGTATGCACGGCTTGCGGGCCAGCATGGACGGATCCAAGAGGCCTGGGTGGGTAGTGTTGTGTCTTCGAGTCCTCAGGGCCAGAATGAAGAAGAGATCGTGGCCTTCTGGAAAATCCGATTAATGGAATCCGGTCGGGCTGTCTGGTACTGGGATGAAGGCGTCCCGTATATCGATGGCCTGGGTTTCATTCGCGATTATGAAGCAGCCCGTCGTCATGTGGGCGACAGTCTTTGGACGAAGCAGGTTTCGGTACTCTATACGATGGACGATGCGTCCATCGTTCGTCTCAGAAACCTCCAAAAAGTGGTATTGTCGGAGGTTCGATGGAGTGAGCATGCGAATTATCCCTTGAAATTTGTCCTGAAAACCGGCAAGGGCGAGGTAGGGTACCGGCCCGGCACATCCATCGATGCATTTCTGGATGAGTGGCACACGACCGATCCACGGAGTCTGCTTGGCGGTTGGAGTTTGCTGACCTGGATGGCCATCGAAAACAGGAAGCTGACTACCGGGATGACCCCGGATATGGTGCACTTGGCATGGGGAAATCCCATGGCGACAGACCTGTTCATCGCCCCTCAGGGGAATCAACTGACACTGTCCATTTACCATGGTTTGAACAAGCGCATCTACGGTCTGTTTTTTATCAACGGCAGGCTCGTCACCTGGCAATGGAAAGAGCGGCAGCATCAGAATCGAGACCGCCTGCGTTTCGCGTTGAATCACGAACGCGTCAATCAAACTTGTGATGTGCTTATCGAATGGCAAAGCGTTCAGGAAAGTGGAAAAGAGACTGTAACCTTTTATTGGTAATTACGTCTTTATTGTGAACGATGAAAAAGGCAGCCTTTAAAAAGATACTGCGCGAACAGAAAGACCGAGTGTTTAGTTACGCGTTTTATTTTCTCAAGAATCGAGAGGATGCTGAAGATGTGACTCAAGATGTCTTTTTAAAGGTATGGCAGAATTGGGAAAGAATCGATAAAAACAGAATCGTGGCCTGGATGATGCGAGTAACGTACAATCAATGTGTGGATGTAAGCCGAAGGAAAAAAACAACTCAGATGAGCCGGGTGAATTCGGCCGTGTTTGACATCGAAAGAGTAGCGTCGGACGTGACTCCCCATGTCGATCCCTTGTCTTCCGTCGAATTCACAGAAATGCAGGAGACACTGCTATCGGCCATGAGTGCGTTACCCAAGAAGACTCAGAGTATGCTGCTGTTGCATTATTTTCAGGGATTGAAATACGAAGCTATCGGGGAGATTCTGGACACCAAGGTAAGCACCGTAAAAGTCGCGATTCACCGTGGGAGAAAAATGTTAAAACAGCTTTTAGCTGAAGCATTTCCGGAGAGAGCAGGGAAAGTTCAAAATGAATGTACCGTGTCATGAAATAGCGGACCTGATGGACGCATTCTTGGATGGAACATTATCCCGGAAGGAGAAGTCCAGGGTTAAAAAGCATCTCAAGACATGTGCGTCCTGCAGGACTGAATGTGCTGAGCAGCGGGAAGTGGAAAAGATATTTTCCGGACTTCCCCGACTGCGATGCCCCCAGGAGGTAACTCAAAAGATTGAATCGCTGACCGTGAGCAGGGAGAGGGTGTCCCTTCTGGACCGACTGGTTATGATGGGTGAATCGTGGGGCTGGCGGTGGGTGCCCGTGGGGCTTGCCGCCACGGCGATCATTCTCGTATTCGTACTCCACCCGCTTCTGGACCAAAAAGAACCGGTTCCGTATACGCAGGAAGAAGTCATGAAGGCAAAGAATCAGGTCAAGTGGAGTCTGGGGTACATCGCCAAGACAATGAATCAGACAGAAAGGGAAGTGGTAGAAAACGTTTTATTCAAGGATATTCCCAAGACAGTCAGAAAAAGTATTAAAAAGGCAGTACCGATATTTCAAGGAGGTCAATGATGTTGAAGCGTTGTTTAATCGTCGTCCCCGTGCTACTGATCATGGTGAGCGCTGCCTCCCTGGCTCAGCAAGTCGATATTCAAAAACATCCTGGGTACGTCGACCTCGACGATATACGGATACCGGATGCCGCAGAAGAGATCACGGATATCGATCTGGGGCCGGCGCTCCTGGCGTTAGCCCGGCTGGGTGGAGACGAGGATGATGAGGATTTCGGCAAGGGTTTGGCGGGTTTGCTCTCCATCCGTGTCAAGTCGTTTGAGGTCGATACGGAAGACACCGATGAGATTCGCCGCGTCATGAAGAAAATCGACAAGAAACTGAACGATGAAAACTGGACACCGTTGATTCGCTCCAGAAGCCGTTATGAGCTGACGAATGTCAGCATGAAGATCGAGGGAGATAAAGTTGTCGGTTTCTTCCTGATGTCTATGGATTCCGATGACAGCGTTTCGTTTGTCAATATCATCGGCGGCGATCTCGATCTGGAAAGCATCAAGAATTTTGGCCTGGGAATAAGCGATTCGGCTTTGGACAGTCTGGAGAAGAGTCTGGATAAATTCTAAACGGGGAATGCGTGATTCCCAAGGGTCGAGATTTACGTTTCCATAAAAGGAAAGGATCAAACGATGGCTAAAAAATGCATGCTCATCAGTCTGGTTGTATCGATTTTGTTTTCGATGGGCGCCCGTGCTCAGGAGTTCGACCTGGAAAAACATCCCGGTTATATCGACCTGGAAAAAATTGAGGTTCCGGATAAGGCCGGACGTATTACGGATATTTCTTTGGGGCCGGCGTTTGTGAAATTCGTGAAATGGGCAAAGGGCGAGGATGCGGAAGAGGAATCGGGACATTTTTCGGGCATTCTTTCCATCCGTGTCAAGGCGTTTGAGGTAGATGACGAGGATGTTGACATGATAAGAAACATCATGAGCGAGTTTGCAAAAACGATGGAATCCAAGGAATGGGAAAACGTGGTCCTGGTGAAGCACGAGGATGAGCGCTTCGAGGTACGCGTGAAGTTTGATGGGAAAAAGGCCATCGGATTGTTCATGATGGCTCATGAGCCCGGAGATGAAGTGGCCTTTGTCAATATCGTGGGGGATGATATCGATTTCAAGAATTTTGGATGTTTTAAGAAAAGGCATTTTGGATTCGACTGGGACTGGTTTTAAACGATATGAGATCACTCGATTTATATTTATAATAAAAATAGATACCGTTTTTCATACACTTTTCGAGGGCTGTGAACTCGCTGTCACAGCCTTTTTTTCTGTCCCGCCTTTTCTCCTTGCATTTGTGGTGTCGTTCGCCTATCTTTTTTCCCGGTGATGATGGGTCTAAAATGGAAAGCCATGGGATGATGTGGAAGATACCGCCCCCATCCTCCGGGGGCATTATATTATCCTATCAGTGCAGCAACCACTGCCGGCACTGCCTGTATGCGAGTTCTCCGTCCTGGCGAGAATGGATGACCGAGGACGATGCGGTGCGAATACTGACGGGTCTAAAGAAGCATGGTCGCTATCTGACGGGAATTCATATCGCCGGAGGGGAGCCGATGCTCCAGCCCGAACTCGTTGCGTCTATCGTCGAACATGCGAGAGAAATCGGCCTTCCTTTGGATTATGTGGAGACGAATGCGTTCTGGTGCTGGGATGATCAAAAGACCGAACACGCTTTTCAACGGTTGAAGGAAGCAGGACTTCCGGCCATACTGATAAGCTCATCTCCGTTTCATCTGGAATTCATCCCCATGGAAAAGGTGAACCGGGCCGTGCGAATCGGAAGACACATCTTTGGAACCCGTGGCGTCTTAGTGTTCACGGATTATTTTTACAATCAACTCCAAAACATCGATCCAAAACATCCACTGCCTCTGGAAGATTATTTAGACGCCGTAGGTCGCGAACGCGCCTCACTGGCGTTTGCCACCGAGTATTCCCTGATTCCCAACGGCAGGGCCGCAACCCAGCTGGTGGACTTGTACGAAAGGCGTCCGGCGTCCCATTTTTTTGGGGATACCTGCGAACGCGAACTCTCCAGTCCACACCATATCCATATCGACCTGTACGGGAATTATATCGCCGGTCTGTGTGCAGGAATAACCCTGGGTGACGGCAGAGACCTGGATACCCTCTTATCCGGGATCGATCTGGCGGAAAAACCAATTCTGGATAAGCTTGTTCAAGGCGGCGTAGAGGCTTTATTCAACTGGGCGGTCGAGAAGCATGATTATCAGGAAGATGTGATGGGTTACATCGCCAAATGTCATCTTTGTCTGGACATCCGTCGTCATTTGATTAACATCGGTGTCAACCCGCCTGAACTGGAACCGTTGGGATTTTATGCGAACTTGGGATAGGACTATAATGAATGGTAACGGAAACGTATTCGAACAGATCGTACGTCGAGACACGTTGTTTACAGGGAAGTACCTGAAACTCGAAAGGCTACACGTGAAGCTGCCCGATGGACGTACGGGGGAGCGAGAAATCGTTCGTGTGCCCGATGCCGTTTCCGTGCTTCCTTTGGATGAGGAAGGGAACGTTCATCTCATCCGGCAGCATCGCCCTGCCATTGAACGAACGTTGGTGGAAATTCCGGCGGGTCTACTGGACGGAGATGAGAAACCCGAAGAGGCTGCGGTTCGGGAATGCGAAGAGGAAACGGGGTATCGGCCTAAAAAGCTCCAGGAACTTCTGACATATGCCCATGCAGAGGGGTATTCTACGGGATTCGTCACCCTTTTCCTCGGAACAGAACTCGTATATCGAGCCGGTCTGAAACCCGATTCCACGGAATTTATCGAGCCGGTATGCATACCTTTTCATCAGCTTTTTCAAATGGTTCAAACCAATCAAATTGTCGATTCCAAGACGATTTTAAGTACCCTCCTCGTACACGGCATGATGAGCGACGATACGGTGGATTGATCCCGATATGACATTTCATTAACGCAATCCATACCGGTTATGGTGTCTTGCTGAAACATGTCAGTGATATATGCCACCAGAAGGATACGATCACTGCCGGTCAAGAAATGGATAGGATATCTAGACGAGAGAACCATTTCTTGAAACATTATGGGATATATTGCGTATGATGATATGTTCTGGAATACAAGACAAATGACCGTCTTATTTTTTTGCTTATAAGTCTTGGAATACAAAACAAATACACGGGAGGTATCGTGAAAGTCCTGTCCAGTCAGGAAGAGTTATTGATGCTGGCCATATTGGCTCTGGGGAAAAATGCTTACGGTGTGACCATTCGTCGTCACGTATCCAAGGTCACGGGGAAAGAGTGGTCTATTGGCGCTGTCTACGATCCGTTATACCGTTTGGAGAAGAATGGCTACATCCGATCGTTCCTCTCCGAGCCGACCCGTGAACGAGGGGGCAGAGCCAAACGCATTTTTCAAGTGACTCCAGAGGGAAAAGAGGCCCTCGTCGCCCATAAGAATGTGCGGGATAAATTGTGGGACGGACTCACCCGGCTGGCTTTGGGTAAATGATGCTTGATCCCCCGTCAATGATACAGATTGAACAAAGGATCGTGCATGCTTATCCACAAACAAAAGAATAAACCCCCCAGATTTTCATCCTGGGTTATCAAGCGATTCCTGATGTCCTACAGCAAGTCGCCGGCTCTGGGCGACCTGGAGGAGGAGTTCGAACTGCTCGTCCAAGAGGTCGGCTGGAAGCGAGCGAGGCGATGGTACCGGTGGCAGGTTCTAAGGTCGTTACCTTCCGCTTTAAACCATATCATTTTCTGGAGTGCAGCCATGTACGGTAATTATGTCAAGATTGTATTCCGAACGATGAAAAAACAAAAGGTCTATTCTTCCATCAATATCGCCGGTCTGGCCATCGGGATGGCTTGTTTTATCCTAATCTCGATCTGGATCAAAGACGAACTCAGTTATGACCAGTTTCACCAGAACAGGAACAGACTATTCAGACCCATTACAAAAATGGAGAACGGCGATATTTGGACGACCTCATCCTGGGCTTTAGGGCCGGCCTTGAAGGACAATATTCCAGAAGTCCAAGAATTCTCCCGGATTTGGTTCTGGCACCGGTCGCTGGTAAAATACCAGGATAAGCGGTTTGATGAAGAACGGTTTTACCTGGCCGATCCGTCGATATTCACGATGTTTACGTTTCCGTTCATCAAGGGAGAGCCCGAAACGGCCCTGGCTGATCTGAATTCCATCGTCATCACGGAAGAGACGGCCAGGCGCTACTTCGGCGATCAAGACCCGATGGGCCAGGTTCTTCATGTCGCGCAGAATGATGCTGATTTTACGGTAACGGGTGTGATCGAAAATATCCCCAGTAACTCCCATCTCCAATTCGACCTGGTGGCACGCATCGAGTTGATGGGACAGAGGAGGCTGGAGAGCTGGGAATTTACCGGGTATTCTTACGTCATGCTTTACCCCGGCGTATCGACCGAACAGGTCGCCCAGAAGGTGGCGAGCTTCTACAGCGATTTTGTGAATCCCGAGGTGACTGCAAAACTGGTTTTGCAGCCACTGACGCGAATTCATCTGTACGCATCGGGTAAGGGGGACCTTGTAAAACAGGTGACTCTTTTTTCTATCGTGGCTGTTTTTATCTTGTTGATTGCCTGTGTTAATTTTATGAGTTTGAGCTCGGCCAGGTCGGTCCGACGTGCCAAAGAAGTCGGTATGAGAAAAGTAACGGGCGCCATACGGGCGGAGCTGATTAAACAGTTCCTGGGTGAATCCGTCCTTTTCTCGTATCTGGCGCTCGTGCTCGCTATGATGCTCGTGGTGATGATCCTGCCTGCATTCAATCGATTCACGGGCAAGGCGTTAAACCTGTCCGGCAGTGGTACTGAACTTATCTGTTTTTTGTTTTTTTTGGCACCTCTCACGGGGCTCCTGGCAGGGAGTTATCCTGCATTCGTCTTATCCTCTTATCGGCCGGCTCTGGCGGTGAAGGGTCAATCGGATTCTGTTTTAAAAGGTTCCCTGTTTCGTAAATTACTCGTCGTTTTCCAGTTTTCCATATCGATTGGGCTGATAATATGTACGATGATCGTTTACGGCCAGATTCGCTTGATTCAGAATAAGAACTTGGGATTCGAGAGAAATTGTGTGGTCACGCTAAGGAACAATTCTGATTTGATGCGACGATATGATGCTTTCAAGCACACGCTCCTGACCCAGCAGGGTGTTTTCAACGTCACAGCTGCGGCGACCCGTCCGACGGATGTAGGACAAAGGATACGGATCGACTGGGAAGGCCATCAGGACGAGGAGATGCTGCTTACCAGCTATACGGTTGTGGATTACGATTTCTTCGCTACGTTTGAAATGGAACTTGTACAGGGCAGGTGTTTCTCGAAAGATTTTATCACTGACGAGACCGAGGCCTGCATCATCAACGAAACGGCACTGAAAACAATGAACCTGGAGGCTCCTTTGGGTAAATCCCTCTATTTTAATCATCCGGCGTTCGAAGAATCATCGCGGCATTTGAAGATTATCGGCATCGTGAAGGATTTCCATTTTCGCTCCATGCATCAAGAAATCGGGCCGTTCCTGTTTCGAATATACAAGCCCTGGTGGAGTTATATATTCGTGAAGATCGCAAGCGAGGACGTACAGGAATCCGTGAACCGCATACACCGCGTCTTTCGTGAATTCGCACCGGATTATCCGTTCCAGTTCCAATTCTTGGATGAAGCATTTAACGATCTTTATCAGTCCGAAAGACGGCTGAGTCAGTTTTTAAACGTGTTTGGCTTCTTGGCCATTTTTATCTCCTGCCTGGGCCTGTTCGGTCTTGCATCGTACACAGCAGAGCAGAAAACAAAGGAGATCGGTGTTCGGAAAGTGTTGGGAGCCTCTGTGTCCGGCGTTGTCCTTCTGTTGTCCAAGGAATTCACAAAGTGGGTTGTTGTCGCGAATCTCATCGCATGGCCCGTCGCTTACCTCTTCATGAAACGTTGGCTACAGGATTTTGCTTATCGCATCGATCTGCGAATAGACATGTTCATTATTGCCGCTCTGTTGGCCATGGTTATCGCTTTCCTAACGGTCAGTTATCAGGCGGTGAAAGCCGCTCTGGCAAATCCGGTAGATTCGTTGAAATACGAATGAACAGCGGGAGTGCTCATACGTGATCGTTCAAATGTCGGAAAGATATAGAGGTTGTTCTATTGAACGGGAAGCCAAAAGGAGACTTGAGCGTCATTCCAATGAGGAGAGATGATGGATAATCATCTACCAAATTTCTCAAGACGGCTCCTCAAGCGATTCCTGTTGCCCTACAGCAAGTCGCCGGCTCTGGGCGACCTGGAAGAGGAATTCGAACTGCTCGTTCAAGAGGTCGGATTAAGGCGTGCGAGATACTGGTATCGGTGGCAGGTCCTGAAGTCGCTGCCGTCCCTCGTACACCATATCCTATTCTGGAGGATAACGATGTATAGAAATTATATTACTATTGCTCTGCGCACACTGAAAAAGCACAAGGGCTATTCTCTCATCAATATTCTTGGGCTGGCCGTCGGTCTTGTCTGCTGCATATTTATACTCTTGTATGTTCTTTTTGAATTGAGCTTCGACACGTACCATCCGGATGTGGATCGAATCTACATGGTTGGCATCACGAGTCAATCGGACAAAGGCCGCGAGATGACCATCGGAAATATGGCGCTCACCGTACCCACTCTCAGGGAGCGGTTTCCTCAGGTGACGCTCGCTGCGCGTTTAAACACCGGCTGGATTACACAGGTCTCTGCCGGCGGTAACGTCTTCAAGGAACAGGGATTATGGCATGCAGACCCGGATATTTATAGAATCCTATCCATCCCATTCATTCATGGTAATCCCGAAACCGCGTTGGAAAGGCCTCAGACGATTGTCTTGACAGAAGAGATGGCATTGAAATACTACGGTCGTAGGAATCCCGTGGGTGAAACGATCAACGTAGGAGATACCGAGTTTGAAGTCACCGGGATCCTTCAGGATGCGCCTGCGAATACAGGCATGCATTATGATATGATCATGTCGTGGAAGACGATCGAAGATGATGAACACTATAGTACATGGAATGCCCTTATTCGAGCCACCCATTGTTTTATTAAGCTGAAGTCCGGTGTGGATGCAAATGCGTTTGAAAACCAGATCAAAGAGCTTCCCCACGAGTTCGTGGGCGAGGAACTGGCCAAGATGGGGACGGTCTACCGGTATTTTCTATTCCCTTTCAAAGATCTCCATCTGACGTCCTTTGCCGGTGGTATGGCAAAGTCCTCGACGAATCTGATCTATGTGTATGTGTTCTCGGCCGTCGGGTTACTGATCCTGCTTATCGCGTGCATGAATTTTATGAACTTGACCACGGCGCGCTCGGCCAGCCGCTGCTGCGAGGTCGGAATGCGCAAAGTCATCGGTGCTCAGCGAAGACAGATCATCTGGCAGTTCCTGGGGGAATCGGTATTGATCGCCTTCATTGCCCTGATCGTAGCTGTTTGCATGGTGCTCCTGATGATGCCGATTTTCAACGATTTGGCTCGAACGCAATTTACGGCGTCCAGCTTGGTTCAGGTGAAAATACTCATGGGCTTCATGGGACTCATTTTATTCGTGGGTCTGGCCGCAGGGAGTTACCCGGCTTTTTTCCTCTCATCGTTCAAACCGATAGCTGTCTTTCGATCTTCACTCACAGCGGGCATGCGGGGCCGATGGATGCGGCAAATCCTCGTCTTTGCCCAGTTTGGCATCTCCATCGCCCTGATCGTAGCGACCCTCATCGTGTACCGCCAGATTACGTACATGAAGAACCGGCCCCTGGGATTCGATAAGGAACAAAAGCTCGTGATTACGTTGAAAAGCTGGGAAATGATCACAGAGAATTATGAGACAGTCAAGAATGAATTTTTGCGTCACCCATCGGTACTGAACGCAACGGCTGCCTCTGGAGTGCCAGGCAGTATGATCAATCGAACCTGGATCTATCCGTCGGGCGAGGAAGCAGAGAAGGGGCGGGCGTTTCGGAGTCTTCGCTGCGATCATGATTTTCTGAGGGTTTATGACGTCGAATTAGTGGCTGGAAGACATTTTAATAAAGAAATTTCGACAGATATTCACAGTGCCATTATTATCAATGAAGCAGGCGCGAAGGCATGGGGATGGCGTTCACCAGACGAAGCCATCGGTAAGCTACTTTGGGAGCGTCGCTATCCCATCATCGGTGTGGTAAAGGATTTTCACTGGTGGGGCCTTCAAAGGGAGATCGAACCCTTGCTCGTCCGGGTTGTTCCCGATCTCTTTCGATCGATTACGTTAACGGTGAACACGGCCGATCTTCAGGAAACGCTCGGTTTCCTGGAAAAGACGTACCAAGAGCTCTTTCCTGGAGATGTGTTCGAGTATTTTTTCGTCGACACGAATTTTGACCTTCAATACCAGTCGGAAGAGCGGGTAGTCAGGATTTTCCGAGTGTTTACAATCCTGGGTCTGTTTATCGCATGTCTGGGTCTCTTCGGGATGGCATCGTTCATCGCAGAGAAGAGGACAAAAGAAATCGGCATCCGGAAAGTCCTGGGAGCTCCTGTATCTCGAATCATCGTCCTTCTCACAAAAGAGTTTGTCAAATGGGTACTCGTCGCCAATATTGTGGCATGGCCATTGGCATATTATGCCGGTGAGAGATGGCTGCAGACTTTTGCGTACCGGATGAAGATGGGGTGGGAGCTGTTCCTCGTTGCCGCTTTCCTGGCGTTTATGATTGCGATTGTGACCGTCAGTTATCAAGCGATGAAGGCAGCCGCCGCGAATCCGGTGGATTCGTTGAGGTATGAATAATTCGTATATAATTGAATGTATGAAAGGCTCCTCTGGAGCCTTTTTTATTTTGTTTGTAACTTTTTTCGGATTTATATGTATAAGAAATTAAGACAAATGACATAAAGCATCGATTGCGAAACTTGCAATCCTTTTTTTATGAATATATGTCTAAAAAAATAAGACAAATCCTCGGAGGTTTTCTGTGAAACTTTTATCGCGTAATGAGGAGATCGTCCTTTTAGCCATCTTGAGACTCAAACGTAACGCGTACGGTGTGACGATTCGGGAACAGGTATCGGAAGCCACGGGACAGGATTGGTCGTTCGGACAGATTTATGTGCCCTTGGACAAGCTGACGCAGAAAGGCTTTGTGATCAAAACTCTCAGCGAGCCCACATCACAGCGGGGAGGCAGGAGCAAATGCATGTATACCTTGTCGTCCACAGGGAAACAGGCTCTGAAAGAAATCCGTCAGATTCAGGACTCCCTGTGGGATGGAATTCCAGAATATGCGTTTGATTGAGCGAACAAAGACAAAGCACAATGATATCGGTGAGCAATGGACAATAGGATGAGAAAAAGGTCGGATCCGCCGCGACTGGCCGAGTGGTTGTTCAGGAAATTTTTACGTAAGGATGACCGCTTCCACCGGTTGGGTGATTTTGAAGAGGTGTTTCAGACCCTCGTCGAGTCCGAAGGCCGATTCAGAGCGTGGCGATGGTATTGGTGGCAGGTCATGCGGTCATTACCAGAAATGATTAAACATTCCATGTTTTGCGGAGGATCCATGTTCAAACATTATGCTAAAATTGCGTTGAGGCTCATTCAAAGGCACAAGGGTTATTCTTTTATCAATATCGCTGGCCTTTCTGTGGGTATGGCCTGCTGTCTGCTTATCGTCCTTTATATTCAGGACGAGCTGAGCTACGATGCCTTTCATGTGAACGCGGATCGGCTTTTCAGAGTCGTAACCAGCACCTCTCAGGACGGCATTCCTACCAACGCCATCAGTGCATTCGGAATAGGGCCGGCTTTAAAGCAAGATTTTCCCGAAGTAGTCGATTATGTCAGGCTTCGGATGATGGGCCAGGACACAAGAATTTATATTTGCCACGGCGACCGGAAATTTTATGAAGAACGGTTTTTCTTCGCGGATCCCCACATTTTTACCATGTTCACTTTTCCGCTCCTGCAGGGTTTTGGAAAGAACGCTTTGTCAGAACCCAACTCCATTGTGATTACAGAGGCCATGGCGAAGAAGTATTTCGGAGATGAAGATCCCATGGGGAAGATCCTTGAAGTCGATCCCTACAACACAGGAGAGATGATGATGCTCCACGTGACCGGCATTGCTGAAAATGTTCCGGGTAATTCTCATTTTCATTTTGACTTTTTGACGTCTTACGTGAATCAGAAAGAGGACGTGACACGGTTCGATGGTCTCCCTTTAAATTATACCTACGTGCTTCTTAAAGACGCTTCTCAGGCTGTTGAATTGGAATCCCGATTGCTTGATTTTGTACATCGACACTTCCGGGAGGATTCCTGGTATACCAATCACCTTCAGCCTATACGGAAGATTCGGCTCCATTCCCATGTTCGATCGGAGATTGAACCAACGGGGACTATGGCTTCCGTTAACATCTTCTCTTTTGTGGCTGTTATCGTGCTTATTATCGCCTGTATCAATTACATCAATCTCTCCACGGCCCGATCCCTCAAACGGGCTAGGGAAGTGGGTTTGCGCAAGGTCGTTGGTGCCCGAAGGAAACAACTCATCGGGCAGTTCCTGGGCGAATCACTCCTGATCAGTCTGCTGAGTGGTTTTTTCGCTCTTTTTTTAGCTGCGCTTTTTATTCCGCTCTTTAATAATATTACGGACAAGGGAGTCACGCTTCATTTTCTTGCTGGAGTTATCCCGTTGGTTTCCCTGCTGGGTATTATCGTTGTTGTGGGAATCGTATCTGGAAGCTATGTGGCCTTCTTGCTCTCCGGTTTAACGCCGCTTCAGGTTTGGAAGAGTCTTTCATACTCGGACGGCTGGAAAAGAAAACTCAGGGAAGGAATGGTCATTTTTCAATTTTTTCTGGCCACCATTATGATCGTTGGTACGATAACCGCATACAAGCAGATGCGGTTTATCCAGACTCACAACACGGGGTACCATCGTGATGAAATCCTCGCCATCCCGTTAAACCAAGAAGCGAGGGGCTTTTATACGGTGCTTCGGAGTGAACTGCTAAAGTGCGATGCCATCCGAAACACCACCACATCGTCTCATGTGCCTACACGCGGGACGTTACACGATCCCGCCTCATTCGAGGGTGCGGAATACAACCTTACTCCTGTTTTTTATTTTATCGATAAAGAATTCGTCGACACGTACGGCGTTCAAATTCTATCTGGTACAGATCTTATCCGAGATATGTCCGGTCCCTCCAATGGAGAATATTTGGTCAATGAGCAGGCAGTTGCTGAGGCGGGGTATCCGAGTCTGCAGGAAGCTCTGGGTAAACGGATTCAATGGAGAAGTAGGAAGGGGGAGAACAACGGCTTCATTGCCGGAGTCATTCATGATATGAATCTCTATTCTTTTCACAGGGCGGCTTACCCCATGATCTTGCAAATAACGCCGATACAGCAGCATCATTATCTATCCGTTCGTCTGGATGCCAATCGTTACGGTGAGGCACTCACGGCCATTCGCTCAGCATGGGAACAGCTGGTCCCCGATTATCCCCTGGATTATTTCTTCCTGGATGAGAGCTTCGAGGCGCTGCATCGCGCGGACAGACGGCTGGGCGACATCTTCCGGTATTTCAGCGCAACAGCGGTTTTTGTGGCCTGTTTGGGGCTTTTCGGCCTGGCCGTGTTCACGGCAGAACAGAAGACCAAAGAAATCGGAATTCGTAAGACACTGGGGGCTCCTATTATCAGTATCTATTTGCTTTTATCAAAATCGTTTGTAAAATGGGTTCTCCTGGCCAATGTGATCGCCTGGCCCGTTGCTTTCTTCATGATGCGTCGGTGGCTCGACAATTTTGTTTATCGGACCCGCCTGGACTTCTGGATCTTCCTGGCGTCCGGCCTGGCGTCATTGACGGTGGCTCTGCTGACGGTAAGCTGGCAGTCCATCAAGGCGGCACGTACACGACCTGTGGAGAGTCTGAAGTATGAATAAAGTCGAAGCATTCGAAAAAAGACCATAGGTGAAGTATAATGGGCGATAGCCGGAAAATAAAAGAGGCCCGAATCCGACCGCCGCGGGTGGCCGAGAGGCTACTCCGACTCTTACTAAATCGGGAGGAGCGTTTACATCGCCTGGGTGATTTTGAGGAGGTATTCCAGACTCTCATCGAATCCGAAGGACGATTCAGAGCGTGGCGATGGTACTGGTGGCAGGTCATGCGGTCGATACCCGTCCTGATTCATGATTCACTCTATCACGGAGCCGTCATGTTTCACAATTATCTGAAGATTGCTTTACGCCATATCAAGAGGCATAAAGGATATGCGTTTATCAACATCGCAGGGCTTGCCGTGGGTATGGCGAGCTGTATTCTGATTCTCATCTGGGTGCAGGATGAATTGAGTTTTGATACGTTTCACAAGAATGCAGATGACATCGGTAGAATCATCGTGCACGACCAAACAGCCGAAGGAATTCAGTCGGCTGCCCTGTCCCCTCCGCCTCTGGCCGAATACTTAATAAGTGGATACCCCGAAATTGTCAATGCAACCCGATTCAGGATTCATAATAATTGGCTGATGCAGAGCGAGAATAAGAAATTCATGGAGGATGGACTGGCCTTTGTGGAGCCGTCGTTTTTTGAAATGTTCACATTCCCTATAAAAGGCGATCCCGAAACAGCACTTTTATATCCCAACTCCCTCATCATCACACAATCCATGGCGGAGAAATATTTTGGTGAGGAAGATCCCATCGGAAAAAACATACGTGCTAATAATCGGTTGGATTTTGTGGTTACCGGTGTGATCCAGGATATTCCGGAGAATTCTCATCTCTCGTTTCAGTTTGCGGCACCGTTCTCACTCCTCCCGGAACTTTATGACTGGGATTTAAGTCGCTGGACGGATGTGATGTACCGCACTTACGTACAGCTTCGAGAGGGTGCTTCGTTCAATCGGGTAAGTAGTAAAATCGCCGACATTCTCAAAGAAAAATGTGATAACGATCGATTCACGCTGGACCTCCAGCCGTTGACGGACATCCATCTCCGTTCCACGCACCTGCAATTCGATGCGGTGGCTCATGGGGATATCAGGCATGTTCACCTTTTTTCCATCCTGGCATTACTCATACTCGTTATGGCCTGCATCAATTTTATCAGTCTCACTACAGCCAGGGGAGGACACCGGGCGAAGGAAGTCGGCCTGCGAAAGACATCCGGTGCTAACAGACGAGATATCGTAAAACAGTTTCTGGAAGAATCGATATTGGTCACAACGATGGCACTCTTCATAGCAGTTGGTCTGGTGATGTTGTTACTGCCTGCCTTCAACGCCCTGTCGGGAAAGCATCTGACGATGCATATGCTGATGGATGTGAATTTCTTAACGCTCATGATTGGAATCGTCGTGATCACCGGCCTTTTTGCAGGGGGGTATCCCGCTCTGTTTTTCTCCGCGTTTCAGCCGGTGAAGGTGTTGAAGGGAATACGTGAACGAAACGGGAAAGGATCAAGCTTGAGAACGATCCTCGTGATCGTTCAGTTTACGGCATCTATTTTACTTATCGTTTCCCTGATGGTCGTATATAAGCAACTCGCCTTCATCCAGAACATGAAATTAGGATACGATAAGGAACACATGATCTACCTGCCTGCTCGAGGGGATATTCAATCCAATTATGAGGCAGCCAAGCGGGAATGGCTGAGACATCCGGGCATCGTCAATGTGACTGTGTGTTCGAGCCTTCCGACTCAACCCGGACATCATTGGGGCGGATTGGACTGGCCCGGTAAAGATCCCTCCTATAAGCCGGCCATGTGGTTTTATTCCGTGGATTTTGATTTCATCCGGACGTTCGATATACCTCTGGCCGCTGGACGGGATTTTTCCAAGGAGATACCGACCGATGAGCAGAATTATATCATCAACGAATCGGCAGCCCGATTCATGGGATTATCTGAGCCCGTCGGACAATGGTTTTCGAGAAGTGGTAAAAAAGGTACCATCATCGGTGTTGTCAAGGACTTTCACTTCGAGAGCGCCCGGAAAAAAGTGGAGCCTCTGGTCATTAAAATATCGTCATTCTATCAATACATATTTTTTAAGATTCGGCCGGGTCGTGTGCCTGAAACCTTGAATTATATCGGTACCGTATGGAAGGCATTTAATCCCGAATTCCCGATGGAACATCATTTTCTGGATGAAGCATTCGACCGTATTTACCGGGCGGAATACCGCATGGGACGTATCTTTCGGTATTTCA
>Ga0180437_10002429_pt1 | contig 29735 bp, 20 predicted proteins | sample SS_ome_4_FD_132410 | JGI IMG/M metagenome (GOLD analysis project Ga0180437, IMG submission 132410) | Hypersaline lake sediment archaeal communities from the Salton Sea, California, USA - SS_3_D_1 metaG | ecosystem: Environmental > Aquatic > Non-marine Saline and Alkaline > Hypersaline >...
CGATTCTCACATTTCAATGCAACACCAATATCCGCATAATACATGACTACATTCTGACGCCCATTTTCGCCGGAACTTCCACCGGGATAACCAGTTACGTAGAAGTAAGCGTAGGAAGTTCGGTCTAAGCTGGAACAGTGCACTAGTCCCACCACCACTGCTCGGCGGGCAGTTTGCTCAGATCGAGCTTCTCATAGCTCTCCGCCAGTTTGCCGTCTTCGTCGTCGAGCATCTTCTCGCTCTCGAGGGCACGGCGGGCGTTGATTTCCACCCCGCCGCCGATCGGCGTCATCAACGTGTGCCCCTTCCAGATGGCGTTGACTGCGCTATCGACTTGCTTGGGCGCCGTGTGCTTCGCGACGGGGAAGGCCCGCTCGTCGCCGAAGAACCGCATGTTCCAGCCGGCCCGGCCGTACCAGTCGCGGTCCTGGATGAAGGCGGCGGTAATGGCCATGTCGATCAGGTTTTTCAGTTGCCCGAACACCGGAGACGTACGGGCCAGGTGGGGATACTGCTCGGTAAACGTGTGGACAAAGGCGAGGCCCGCCCGATCCACCGCGCCGCTGGCTACCCGCACACCGCCGTCCTTCACCAGCTCGTCGGCGCCGACCAGCTTCACGCCGTCACCCACCAGTTCCATCGCCGCTTCGTCTTCGCTCACGCGGACACATTCGTAGTTCGGCACGAAGTACCAGCGGAGCAAAGCATTGCGGGCAATCGACGCGGGGTTGGCCTTGCTCACGTAGCTGGGGATGCGGGCTTCCGGCCTCTCCAGGCCGATGCCGATCAGCTTCATCCGGTAATCCGCCTCGACCATCACCTGGGCGAAGTGCGTCTCGGGCGAGACGCCCTCGACCCGCACGTTCTGCTTGCCGAGGCTTTCGCGCAGGCCGTTGACGATGAACTGCGTGTCCCGCGGCGTGGCCCGTCCGCCGATGCGGGCGAGGAATTGCTGCATCCGCTGAAGCCCTTCCGGCGTGGGATCGATGGAGCAACCGATTTGCCCCGTGCGGCGGCCGTCCGGCCCAAACGCCCGCAGCGCGACCACCAGGTCTTCAAGTTGCAAGATGCTCTGCCCGCTGACGATACCGACGGCGCGGCCGGAAAGGTCCTGGAAATAACCCTCCGCCGGACCGGCGATCACGATGTCTTTCGTTTCGGGATAGAAGAAGACGTATTGGATCTTCGTGAGGCCCGCGAGGTTTTTCATTTCATCCGGAATGCCCTCACCCCGCTCGATGCTGCGGGCGACGGCGGCTTCCAGCCGGGTGAGCGAGAGCTTTCGCATGTCGCTCGGCCGGGCGAGGTCGCCGTCCAGGGCGGCCTTGGCCTCCATCAACCGGCGGCGGGTGAGGGCCCCCGTCGGATCGGCGAAGGTTTTCACCGAGAGGACGCCGGCGGCGTCCACCACCACCCCCGCGTTGCCCTGGGCGGAAGCATGACCGGCTAACGCAATCAGCCACGCGGCAGCGGTAGTGATAAAGAGGGAAGCTTGGGTGAATTTGGTCATCGAGGGGCTCCACGAAAACGGGGCGTATGCACAGATTCCCGCAACCGACGGACCAGTCGGGCTAGGGATGTTCCTTTATTCGATGGTAATTGAGGGAAGCTGCAAAAGCAACGAAAAGATTTTGCGCGACGGTAGGATGGCGCGCCGCTCCGTACCTGCCCAAAGAATCGACGCAACGCGCGCTTTCGGAACAGCCCTCACCCCCGACCCCTCTCCCCAAGGGAGAGGGGAGGTATTCCAACACCCCCTTCCGGAGGGCCAAGCGTCCGATTTCCGCCTTCCGTTTTTCGTCTTCCGTTTTCCGCCTTCCTACTTCCGCCTTCCTATTTCACGTCTGCCATCTTCACCCAGCACTTTTCCTCGGCGCTCTTGAGCGACGCCTCGAGCACCCGCTGGGTTTGGTAGGCGTCTTCGAAGTCGGGAATCGGCACAACCGGCTCTTTCCCTGCGATCGCCAGGAGGAAGTCGTAGGCCTCGTTCGTAAAGCCGTGCTCGTAGCCGATGATGTGGGCGTCCGGCCACCAGTTGCCCACGTAGGGATGCCCCTGCGGGTATTCCCCGCCGTGCGTCACGTTGATGACGCTCCAGCCCTGGACAGCGCGGGGCAGCCGGGCGTCGTAGTATTCCAGCTCATTCATCCGTTCGAAGTCGAACCTGATCGAGCCCTTCGTGCCGTTGATTTCGAAGCCGTTGCGGTTGAGATTGCCGGTCGCCTGGCGGCAGGCCTCGAAACTGGCGATCGAGCCGTTGTCGAACCGGGCCAGGAAGAGGACGGCGTCGTCCACCGTCACGTCGCCCATTTCGCTGGTTGCGGCGCCGCCGTCGGTGATGCCGGCCCCGCCGGTGACACTGGCCTTGGCCCGCTGCTTGATGAAGGTCTCGGCGATGGCGCCGCAGATTTCGGTGATCTCGCTGCCTGTGACGAAGCGGGTCATGTCGATGATGTGGGCGTTGAGGTCGCCGTGGGCGCCGCTGCCGGCCCATTCCTTTTCGAACCGCCACAACAGCGGCACATCCGGCCCGGCCCAATCTTGCAGGTAGTGGGCCCGAACGTGACGGATCTCGCCGAGTTCGCCTGCCTTGACCATCTGATGGGCCAGGGCCACCGCAGGGCAGCGACGGTAGCAAAACCAGACGGCCGTCTTCACGCCAGCGGCCTTGGCGGCCTGAGCCATCTCGCGGGCTTCGTCGAGCGTGCCGGCGATCGGCTTTTCACACGCGACGTGCTTGCCGGCGGCGATCGCGGCCTTAGCCGGCGGGGCGTGCATGAAGTTGGGCGTCACCACGTCCACGATGTCGATGGCGGGTTCCTTGCAAACCGCTGCCCAGTCGGTGCTGGCGTTCTGCCAGCCCCAGTTGTCGGCGAAGGCCTGGGGATTCTCGACTTCCTGCCCGTACACCGTATGCAGCACGGGCCGCCGGGGGCACTTGAAGAACTTGCCCACCTGCCCCCAGGCGTTCGAGTGCGTGCGTCCCATGAAGCCTTGTCCGATCATGGCCACGTTGATTGTCTCGCTCATTGCAGAATCCTCCGCCGGGTGGTTGGGAAGTGGGGTCGAAATGCAAGTGTGAAACCGCCGTTTATAGCGGATGTCCCGCGATTTTCCAGGGGTTGGGGATCAAGGGTGTGGCCGAATTCCCTGGCGAGCGACTGGCCACGGGCTTCCGCCGGGAGTATCTTGAACAATCGCACCACACTCGCCCAGGAAGGACCTTATGGAAAAAGAACACCTCGACCGCGCCGAAGCCATCCGTCAGCGTCTGCTCCAACTGCGAGACTCTCTTTGACGAGTCCGCCAAAGCTGCCCGCGTGGGCGAAATCGAACAGCAGATGGCCTCGCCCGATTTCTGGAATAGCCAGGAAAGGGCCCAGGCCGTCGTCGGGGAGCTCAAGGGGCTGAAAGCGATTCTCGATCCGCTCGCGGAGGCGATCGCGGCCGTTGGCGATCTCGATGCCCTGGTGGAAATGGCAGAGGAGGACGAAGGGCTGGCGGCCGAGGTTCCCGGCGAAGTCGCCCGGATCGAGCGGATGATCGACGCGTTGGAACTCAAGTCGCTCCTCTCGGGCGAGCACGACGCGGCCCCCGCCATCCTTACCATTCATGCCCGCGACGGCGGCGCCGACGCGAACGACTGGGCCGAGATGCTGCTGAACATGTACGCCGCCTGGGCCGCCGACAACGGTTACCAGATCGAACTGCTGGACCGCCAGGACAACGACGAGGCGGGCATCGACCGGGCCAGCATCGCCGTCCGCGGGCCGATGGCCTACGGCTATCTCAAGGGTGAAAACGGCACGCACCGGCTGGTCCGCATCAGCCCGTTCAACGCCGAGGGCAAGCGGCAAACGAGCTTCGCCGCCGTCGATGTCATACCCGAGGTGAGTGACGCGGTAAACATTGAGATCGATTGGGATAAGGACGTGCGGGAAGACGTTTTTCGGGCGAGCGGCGCCGGCGGGCAGCACGTGAACAAGACGAGCAGCGCCATCCGCTTAACGCACATGCCCAGCGGCATCGTCGTGCAGTGCCAGAACGAACGGAGCCAGCACAAGAACCGGGCCACCGCCCAGAAGATGCTCAAGGCCCATCTCGCCCGCATCGAGGTGGAAAAACGCGAAGCGGAGCTGGCCGCCCGCCGCGGCGAAAAACCCAAGGTCGGCTTCGGCAGCCAGATTCGCAACTACTTCCTGCACCCGGACCAGCGCGTCAAAGACGCCCGCACGGGCCACTACGAAGGCAGCTTCAACGCGGTCCTTGCGGGGAATATCCAGCCGTTTTTGGATAGCTACTTGCGCTGGCGGGCGAAAGAGGGGTGAAGGCGGAAGGCGGAAGTAGCGTCTTCCAGCGGAACGTCTGCGTGCCTTGCGCGCACGCGGAAATCCGGAATTCTAAGCACGAAATTCTAAACAAATTCGAAACACGAATGACCAAAATCCCAAGCCTCCGCCGCGTCAGCAAGGGACTTGCAGCTTTTGCGTTGGCGCCTCGGAAAGGGGAAAGCCGCCCCGCGGCGGCTCAGTGGCTGAGCACCATGATGGCCAGATCCGCGTTGCTGTTGGGGTCCTCGATGATCCGCTTCCCCGTGCCGGTGTTCAGCGCGATTCGCTGGTGAATCCGCATCCCCTGCTCGTCGCACAGCGTCTCGAAGTCGGCGATGGTGAAGAACCGCACGTTGGGCGTGTTGTACCAGGCGAAGCCCTCGTCCGCTTCGACCGACGGGGCCCGGCCCTCTTCCGCAAGCTGCCGCCGCAGCGGGGCATAGCCGAGGTTCGGAAAACTGACGATGCCCTGTCGCCCCACCCGAAGCATTTCATTGAGCACCCGCTCGACATCCATCACCGTTTGCAGCGTGCGGGAGAGGATGACGTAATCGAACTGGCCGTCGGCGAAGACCTCGAGCCCTCGGTTGAGGTCGGCCTGGATGACGTCCAACCCGCGGCGGACGCACTCGACGATTTCGAGTTCGTCCAGTTCCACGCCGATGAGCCGCTGATGGCCGCGTCGCTTCAGTTCCCGCAACAGGCCGCCGCGGCCGCACCCGAGGTCGAGCACGCTGGCGCCCGGTTCGATCAGTTCGAGCATCGTGTGGTAGTCGAGCCGCCCGTCCGCCCGCCGGAAATGGCTCGCCTCCCTGGGACCGGCGCCCACCTGCCACGAGTCGTCGGCCGAGCCGGCGCCGCTTTCGGCCAACGCGGAATCATCTTCTTCTAAATTCGCCAAAAATGCCGTCAGCATTCCTCCATAAATCTCCAGTTCGTCGGGCAGCAGGAAGGCGTCGTGCCCGCAGTCGCTCTTCACGTCGCAATAGCTGACCGGCTGATTGAGCGCGACCAGGGCGTCCACCATCTGCCGCGACTGAAACGGCGGAAAAAGCCAGTCGCTGGTAAAACTGACGACCAGCCAACGGCACTCCGCCGACTGGAAATTCCGGATCAACTCCTCCCGCGTCGCCCCGAAGTCGAACAGATCGAGCGCCATCGACAGCGTGAGATAGCTGTTGGCGTCGAACCTTTCGACGAACTTGTCCCCCTGGTACGCCAGATACGAACCGACCGAAAATTTCGTCTCGAACTGCGTGCGGATTTCACGGGCCCGGAGCCGGTCGGGGTCGAACTTCTGTGTCATCGCCTCCCGCGAGAGATACGTGATGTGCCCGAGCATCCGGGCAATGGCCAGGCCGACGTCCGGCTTGGGGCCTTCGCTGTAGTACTGGCCGTCGCGGTAGTTCGGATCGCGGAGGATGGCGTTGCGGCCGATCACGTCGAAGGCGAGGGCCTGGCTGGTCAGCCGCGGGGCGGTGGCGATCAGGGCGATGCCCGCCACGCGGTCGGGGTGTCTTGTCGCCCAGGTCAAAGCCATCTGGCCGCCGAGCGATCCGCCAATCACCGCGCGCAAACGGTCGATCCCGAGATGGTCGATGAGCAGCCGCTGGGCGGCCATGATGTCGTCCACGGTGATCAGCGGGAAGTCCGACCCGAAGGGTTTGCCAGTAGCGGGGTTGAGCGTGTTGGGCCCGGTCGATCCCCGGCACCCGCCCAGCACGTTGGGGCAGATGACGAAATAGCGGTCGGTGTCGATCGGCTTGCCCGGCCCGACCGCGACATCCCACCAGCCGGGATCGTCGCACTCGTCGTGTTTGGCCACGTGGGAATCGCCGGACAGGGCGTGGCAGATGAGGACCGCGTTGTCCCTCGCCGCGTTGAGCCAGCCATAGGTCTCGTACGCCACGGTCACCTGCGGCAATTCGCCGCCGCGGGCCAGCTTCAGCGGCCCATCAAACGTGACCGACTTCGCATGTGGCAGCGCCCCGCAACCACGGACGCTATCGGTGCTGTGAAAGAGGTCTTCGGCCATGGCGTAAGCATACGCATTGGGATGCGGATTGAAAACGGATCGAAACCCGCAGCGCGAGCAGAAACCCGCAGCGTGAGCAAGGGACGTGCGTCTCCGAGCCGGCCAATCCCTTCAGGAGATGCCCACCGCTTCTCTCATCGGGGCGGATGGCGACTGGCGGGACACCGCCAGTCCTACGAAGTCAGGCCGGTCGGCGGCCGTGCGGTGGATGTAGGACGAAACCACTTCCCCGTTCTCGATGAGGAAGACCCCCGGCATCTGGAACCCGTCACCGGCCAGGCCGCCCATCCCGTGCCTGCCAACAATCGCCGCCTGAAAGCCCCGCCACCAGACCCACGGACCGAAGAGTTGTCCAAACCGGCCCCGTTGCAGGCCGAACTCGCGGTAAAGTTCCGCGTTGGGATCGTGATAGCAGGGAAGATCCTCGATGTTGTAGCGGCGAAACAATTCCCGGGCCGCCCGCCGCTCGCCCATGTGCACAATGGCGACCTTCACCCCGTCTCGTTCGATCTCGTCCCTCCGCCTGGCAACGTCGCCCAAGGCCTCGCGGCAAAACGTGCAGCCGAGATGGCGGAGGAAGATGGCCAGCACCGGCTGCCTCCGCGACATGTCGGCGAGCGACTCGCCCATGTTGCTGGCGATGCGACGCGACGGTAACGCCACCAGCTCGGCGGGGCGAACCGGCAGGGCCGGCGCGTTCATTTCTCGCAGCGCGTAGTACAGGATCGCGGCGAAGGGGACCAGCCAAATCACGTCGTTCATCAGAATCGTCAGCCCGAATTCCCAGGGCAGTTCCCGCGTGAACGCCGCATAGAGAAACCCGAGGGCGCCAAGCAGCTTTCCGAGGAAGCCGAGAAAGACGATGGGCCAGTGCCGCACCACATCCTGGGCGGCGATGGCGTAGCCAAGCCCGAAAACCCCCACCACCATTCCCAGGCTCTGCCAGACGGCCGGATACCGGGGGTCGTCCATGCCGAGCCAACGGAACATGGCGAGCGGGAACACGACGACCGCGACCCCCCAGGCCAGGTTGTATGCGGCCGCCGCCGAAAGCGCCGGGCCCATCCACGCCGGCTGTGTGGGATTTGAATAGCTCATTCCGTCAAGTGAACGTTTGTCCGCAGGGCGAGAAAGGAAAGCATTACCGCGACCCTACGTCGTACCCGAAATCCCGACCGTCCATGCAACGCGAGATTCCGAATTTCAACAAAAAAGGCCAATTTATCTGCATGTTCCGCCGCTACCTCCCCAGCAGATGCCGCAGCGCCGGTTCCAGGTCCGGCCAGCGGAACCGAAAGCCGGCCGCTTGGAGTCGGGCCGGCGCCAGGCGGCAGCTTGCCAGCAGCATTTCGTCCGCCATTTCGCCAAGCGCCGTGCGGAGCGCCCTCTTGGGCGCCGGCAGGATTGCGGGCCGCCATAAAACCCGACCCAGAGCGCGGGCGAACGCGCGGTTCGTAACCGCGCCAGGCGCCGCGAAATTGATGGGACCGTGAAGTCCTTCGCAATACAGCACATGGAGCAGCCCGGCGAGCACGTCATCCATCGCGATCCAACTCCAGTATTGCGAGCCGCCACCGAGTCGCCCGCCCAATCCCAGGCGGAACGGCGCCAGCATTTTTCCCAGGGCCGCTCCGCGCGGGTCGAGAACGATTCCCAAACGAGGATGTACGACGCGGATGCCCGCGGCCTCGGCCGCTCGGGCGGCGGCTTCCCACTGGGTCGCCGTCTCGGCGAGAAACCCCTCGCCGGGCCCGGCGGATTCGTCCAGCAGTGTGTCCGCCCGTGAGCCGTAGAACCCGGACGCCGACATGGAAATGAACGTTTGAGGAGGATTGGGCAGTCGGGCCAGCGACTGCGTCAGCGACCGCGTCCCCTCCACGCGGCTGTCCACGATCTTCCGCTTCTGCTGGTCCGTCCAGCGGCCGCCCGCGATGTTCTCGCCCGCCAGATGAATGACCGCGTCGTAGCGATGGAATTCCACCGGGCCGATCAGCCCTTCACCGGGCCACCACGCAGCGGCCTCGTGAGCGGGGCGGATTTCGGCGAACGGAGGCTGCGGCCGGGCTGCGTCGTTGTCGGGTCGGACCTCCGGCGGAGCGGCAGCGGGTGGTAGCGGCCGCCGGCTGCGGACCAATCGAATGACGTGATGACCGGCGGTTGTCAGGAAACACGTCAAGGCCGAACCAATGAGCCCCGTCGAGCCTGTAATTCCGATTCGCAGCCGCGGCCGGTCGGCAAACGCCTGATGAAACGCCATATCCTCACGGGTAACCGTATGACGATAGCGAAACATCCGCCGCAACTCGCACTGCGTTTGCCGCTCACAGACGACGGCCGCCCGGCCACCCGGCAGTTGGAATTCGATGGCGTCCGTCAGCGTGCAAGACGCGTCGGTCGCCGGCGCCGCGCGGAACTCGTGGCGATGCCGCCAAAGGGTGAACAGCCGGGTGAACAGCCCTTCCACGAGTTCGTCGACAAAAAGATTCGGCGGATCGTACGCCGTGTGCTCCGCGGTGAGCGTCAGCGGGACGCCCCACCGTTTCACCCGCAGACGGACCCTCGCCCCTTCTCGGATATCGGTGGCCGCCTCCACGATGCGAACGTCTTGCCACGGCGGCAGAAGGCGATCCAACGCGCCGGGCCGCTCGTGCCAGGCAAAGGCCTGTGCGGCCGACACGGGCAACGCTGCGGTGGCGGTGAATGTGGCGATGATTCAGCCTCCACGCGGCGGGTTACCGATTCGTGCTTGCGGCGTGGCCGCGCCCGTTCCCAAACGGAACACACCAAAAGGGGGGACACCCATAAAAATGGGTGGCGCCGGATCCGCCAAGCCGAAACGCTGGGGGCACGTTGTTCGACTCGCACGTTCCGACGCCACCCGGTGGCGGGGGACGCCAATGTTTCCAGCACAGCTTCCCTTGTCGCAGACTTCTCCTGGACTAAAGAGGTCGTGCATCTCGTCCACCCTTGGACCGCGAATCGCCGCCGCACGAAACGCCCCTTTGCCCGATTTTCTTCCTGCGCGTAAGTAACTACGAACGGAACAACCCCACGGTTCTCGGCTTGCCGGTTTCTACCGGAGCTGGCGCCGAGACGACTCCAGCGCCCCATAGCCATTTTCCGCCGGAATCAGTATCTTAACCCGTTTACCGGCCGCGCAAAACAAGCGCCCCCTGTCCCTTGCCCACCGTAACCCGGAGAGCACGCCATGTTCCGAGGTTGGTCCCGCCGCCAGTTTCTCGCCACCAGTTCCGCCGCAGTTCTTGCGCCGTCCTGTCTTTCCGCCGCCGCTACCGGGGCGCCGACCAGGCCCCAGGAAGTGCCCGACGGGGACATGGAAAAGATCGCCGCGGCCATGCCCGCGGCCCAGGCAAAGCCGGCCCGGCCCCGCAAGGCGCTGAATTTCTACCGCACGGAAGGGTTCGTCCACCGCTCGATCGGCTGGGGCAACGCGTGTCTGAAAATGCTCGGCGAGACGACCGGGGCCTTCACCTGCGCGGCCAGCGACGACATGGCGATGTTCGATCCCGGCGCCCTGGACGAGTTCGACGTGGTCATCTTCAACAATTCCACGCGGCTGGGTTTTGAAAATCCCATCCACCGCCGCACGCTGATGGATTTTATGGACAAGGGGAAGGGTATCGCGGGCATCCACGCCGCCACCGACAACTTCTACACCTGGCCGGAAGCCGCCGAGATGATGGGCGGGCTGTTCAACGGCCACCCCTGGGGCGCCGGCGGCACGTGGGCCATGCAGGTCGAGGGGCCGGGCCACCCGGTCAACCGTGGCTTCGACGGCCAGGGCTTCTGGCTGAAGGACGAGATCTACAACCTCAAGGCGCCGTACTCGCGGGAGCGTCTGCGAATCCTGGTCGGTCTGGATATGACGAAGCAGGCCAACCAGAAGAACGGCCGCGAGGACAAGGACCAGGCCATCTCGTGGGTCCGCAGTTTCGGCCGCGGGCGGGTGTTTTATTGTTCGATGGGCCACAACGAACTGGTGTACTGGCAGAAGCCGGTGGTGACCCACTACCTCGACGGCATCCAGTTCGCCATTGGCGACTTGAAGGCCGACGCCACGCCCAGCGCGGACTTGAAGAACCGGCCGGAAGTCGCGCCGGCCCCGGAGAGGAAATCCTAAATCCTAAGCACGACATTCTAAACAAATTCGAAACACAAATGACCGAAATCCAAAAGTTCCGCCGCGATTTCCATGGTCGAATCGGCGGCGGACGCGGTCAAGCAAAGCCCACGGCCCCAGGCTCACGGCCCATAGCTGATCGCTGATAGCGAAGAGCCTTTTGGCTGCGGCTTCGCCGCGCTAGAATTTAGTGCTTAGAAATTCCCATGAAGACGCGTACCCAACAGTGGAGAAAAAAGAGATGGGCTCAAGTGAACGCCAGCGGGAGCTTCGCCGTCGTCGGTCGCGGAAAGAGAAGGCCACCAAATGGAAAAAGCGGGCCGAGACGGCGACCGTCTCCGAGAAGGCCCACATCGCGGAGAAACTCCGCCGCTTAACGCCCGGCGCCGAGGAGTTGATTCAGCGGTGGGGGCTTGAGGAACGCGTCTAAACGATATGACATGATTCGGGGAGGGAAGGGGTCGGGAGTCTTTTTCGGTCCGGCCGGCGATCCAATGGAGAACACGTTGACCGAAAAGGATGCCCGACCCCCTGCCGCCTCCCGAAGCGCCAGCAGCAAACTCCGAACCATTCCCAAGCCAACGATGTCACCCTACGCAGACAAACGCCCCCGTTCGCAAGCATCCGAAAGCGAAGCCCGGCCCCAACCGGTGTGGCCGGGCGGTTGGGTCCCCTCGCCGAGGCTGGGCATCGGCGACGATTCCGACGCGTTCGACGACTTTGACGAAGAGGACTTCGACGACGAATTCGACGACGACTTCGAAGACGAACTCGATGAGGACTACGACTTCGAGGACGAATCGGGCGACAACTTCGACGGCGACGACGAGGAGGACGAAGAAGAAGAAGACGAATTCGCCACCGACCTGGTCGACGATGACGAGGATATTGCAGCCGCCGATGACGAGGATGACGTCGATACCGACGAGGAGGACGAAGACGACGATGAGGAAGTCGAGGACGTGCCGTCCGAATGATCGACGCCGGCGAGGTTAGGGAAGGAAGGTTCATGTTCGCGTCGGTTGACCCGCAAGTCAGCTTCCCCCGGCAGGAAGAGGCGATTCTGAAATTCTGGCGTCAGCGGGGCATTTTCGCCCGCTCGCTGGCCGCCCGCGAGGGCGCCGAGCCGTTCGTCTTTTACGAAGGCCCGCCCACCGCCAACGGCCTGCCGCATCCCGGGCACTGCCTCACGCGGGCCATCAAGGATCTCTTTCCCCGCTTTCAGACGATGCGGGGCAGGTACTGCCACCGCAAAAGCGGCTGGGACACGCACGGGCTGCCTGTGGAGGTAGAAGTTTGCAAAGAACTCGGCATCCATTCGAAGGAAGAGATTGAAAACTTCGGCGTCGAGCCGTTCATCCACCGTTGCCAGGAGAGCGTCTTCCGCTATATTTCCCAGTGGGAACAGCTCACCGAGCGGCTGGGGTTCTGGGTCGATCTTTCCGATCCGTACGTGACCTACCACCAGAGCTATGTGGAAAGCGTGTGGTGGTCGCTCAAGGCGCTGTTCGATCGCGGGCTGCTGTATCAAGGACACAAGATCGTTTGGTGGTGGGCCCAGGGTGGCACCGCCTTGTCTTCCGGCGAGGTCGGCCAGGGATACCGCGAGGTGGCCGACCCGAGCGTGTACGTGCGTTTCCCGCTGCTCGATGAGAACGGCAAGGAAACGGATACGTCGCTGCTCGTTTGGACCACCACGCCCTGGACGCTGCCGAGCAACCAGTTTGCGGCGGTGCATCCGGAGCTGGCGTACGCCACCGTGGCGGCGGCAAACGACGAAGGGAAGCAGCGGCTGCCCGGCAAGCTGATCATCGCGGCCGATCTTGTGGAGACGATTGCTGCCAAGACCAGGATGAAACTGGAAGTGGTCGCGACGACGCCGGGCCGGGAACTCGTCGGGCGCCGGTACGCCCCGCCTTTCGACTTCTACTTCAAGTCGCTTGGGGACGTAACGGCCCCACTTGCCGATGGTGGAAAGGAACCGATCGCCTGGCGGGTCGTCGCCGCCGATTTCGTCACGACCGATTCTGGCTCCGGCGTGGTCCACCAGGCGCCGGCATTCGGCGAAGTCGATTACGACGTGCTGATCGCCGAGCAGGGGCGATTCCAACCCGGCAAGGGGCCGGAACTCATTTGCGCCGTCGGCCCGGACGGCAAATTCACCGACGAGGCCCCCGGCTTTGCCGGCCGCTGGGTGAAGGACTGCGACAAGGACATCGTCCGCAGCCTCAAGGAACGGGGACTGCTGCTCCATCTCGAGCAGTACGTCCACGACTACCCGTTCTGCTGGCGGGCCGAGGAGGATCCGCTGATTCAGTATCCGCGGAGAAGCTGGTTCATCCGCACCACGGCCTTTCGCGAGAAGATGCTGGCCAACAACGCGCAAATCCAATGGCTGCCGCCGCACATCAAGGAAGGCCGCTTCGGCAACTTCCTGGAAAGCAACGTCGATTGGGCCCTCTCGCGCGAACGCTTCTGGGGCACGCCGCTTCCGATCTGGGTGTGTGAAAAGACGGGCGAGATGGAAGCCGTCAGCGGCTACGACGAACTGCTGTCCAAGCCGGGCGTGGCCGGGACACAAGTGTGGGAAGCGGCCAAGGCGAAGAAGCCGGAACTGCCGGACGACCTGAAGGTCCACAAGCCGTACATCGACGCCGTTGCGTACGACAGCCCGTTCGCCGAGGGCGCCCGGATGCGGCGGGCGCCGGAAGTGATCGACTGCTGGTACGACAGCGGGGCGATGCCGTTCGCCCAGTGGGGTTACCCGCACCGGCCCGGCTCGCACGAACTCGTGGCAAAGCGCCTCCCCGCCGACTTCATCAGCGAGGCCCTCGACCAGACGCGGGGGTGGTTCTACAGCCTGCTGGCGATCAGCACGCTTATCTTCGATGAGAGGGCTGGGACCGCGTCAGCAGTCATAGCCCCGGCCAGTGGCCGGGGTGGAGGCGTCCCCGGAGCTCCGCAAGGCGCCGAAGGAACCGCCCCATCCGATCCACCCCGGCCAATGGCCGGGGCTATCCCCTACCCCCACCCGTACCGCGCCTGCATCGTCCTGGGCCTGATGCTTGGCGAGGACGGGCAGAAGATGTCCAAGAGCAAGCGGAACTACCGCGAGCCCAACGAGATATTCGACCGCTACGGGGCCGACGCCCTCCGCTGGTATTTCTTCGCCAACCAGCCGCCGTGGACGGGCATCCGCTACAGCGAACAGGCGATCAAAGACGCCATTCCGGAGTTCCTGCTGCGGCTGTGGAACGTGTACGGGTTCTTCGTGAATTACGCGAACACCGACGGATTCGACCCCGCCGCGCGGCTGGTGGGAGACGTCGGGCAGCTCGATGCGGACGTGCTCGCGAAGGCGGACGGCTATCGCCCGGCGCCCGAGCGGCGGGAACTCGACCGCTGGGTCTTGAGTGAACTGGCGGCGACCACGCGGACCGTGATCGCAAAGATGGAGGCCTTCGACAATTACGCCGCCTGCCAGGCGCTTTCCGAGTTCGTGGACGCCCTGTCCAACTGGTACGTCCGCCGCAGCCGCGATCGCTTCTGGTCGCCGAACAAGACCGATCCCGACAAACGCGACGGCTACTTCACGCTTTATGAAACGCTGCTGACCACGTGCCGGCTGATCGCCCCGTTTACGCCGTTTATCGCCGAGGCGATGTGGCGGAACCTCGTGGGGGGCTTTGGCGAGCGGGCCACCGAAAGCGTCCATCTGTGCGATTACCCGACCGTCAACGAGGCGGCCATCGACCCGGTGCTTTCGCAGCGGATGGCCCTGGGACGGGAAATCGCCTCGCTGGGCCGCAGCGCCCGGATGAGCGAAAAAATCCGCGTCCGCCAGCCGCTGGCCAAGGTCGAGGTGGTGCTGGCCGACCGGACGCACTTCGACTGGCTCCGTAGCCACGCGGCGATCATCGCCGAGGAGCTGAACGTAAAGCAGGTGGAACTGACCACCGAAGGCGACGAGTTCATCGAGTACCAGGTGGTCCCCAACTTCAAGCGGCTCGGCCCGCGGGTCGGCAAGCTGATGCCGCAGGTAAAGAAGGCCCTTGGCGAGGCCGATGGCGCCGCCCTGCTCGCCCGGCTTGCGGCAGACGGCAAGATAGCGCTACCGGCGGGCGGTAAAACCGTCGAGCTTTCCGGCGAGGACATCGAGGTCCGCCTGCATGCCAAACCGGGCTGGGCCGCCGCCCAGGGCAAGAAATGCGTGCTGGTCCTCTCCACCGAGATCACGCCGGAACTGGCCCGCGAAGGAACCGCTCGCGACCTGGTCCGGCTCATTCAGGACCGCCGCAAGGAAATCGGCTGCGAATTCACCGACCGGATCGAGGTCGGCATCGTGACCGAGGCCGCCGCCTTGAACGACGCGATTGCCGAGCACCGCGATTACATCGCCAGCGAGACGCTGGCGGTTTTGGTCGGCGATGCGCCGTTATCCGGCGTTGAGGGCGTAACAGTCGCCGTGGGGGGCGACGAATTGACGCTGTTTGTGTCGGTGGCTAAAAAAGACGGTTAGTCGCTGGCGGAGCGGCTTGCTCGCCGGCGCCGGTGGCCCCGGAGAGCGGCGGGTCTCTCAGGCGGGATCGCGGTTCGCTCCGGCGCCGTTTTTGTGTCGAACCGCCAACCGATTTCTCTCGTGCCCCAGTCCCTGCAAACCGAGAACATCTTTTACCCCACGCCCAAATCGCCGCTGAAGCTGGCGGCGCTTATCTCCGGGACGGGCCGCACCCTCCGCAACGTCTTGGCCCTCATCGACGAGGGAAAGTTGGACGCCGAGGTGGTGACCGTCCTATCAAGCACCCCCAAGGCCCGCGGGCTGCAATACGCCGAGATGGCGTCGATTCCGATTCACGTGGTCAATCGCCGCGATTGCGCTACCGACGAAGGATTCAGCGAGGCGATCTTCCGGCCCTGCCGCGACGCCGGGGCCGACCTGGTGATGATGGCCGGGTTCGTCAAGCACGTACTCATTCCGCCCGACTTCGAAAACCGGGTGATGAACATCCACCCGGGCCTCGTCCCGGCGTTTTGCGGCAAGGGTTACTTCGGGCATCACGTGCACGAGGCCGCCATCAAGTTCGGCGTGAAAGTGAGCGGCTGCACGGTCCATTTCGTCGATAACGAATACGACCACGGACCGATCATCATTCAGAAGACGGTCCCGGTGCTCGAGGACGACACGCCCGACATCCTCGCGGCCCGCGTCTTTGCGGCCGAGTGCGAGAGCTACCCGGAAGCGATCCGCCTGTACGGCGCCGGGAAGATGCGGGTACAGGGGCGGCGGGTGATTCTGCGGTGAATCGCCGAGCTTGACGGCCAACGTAGCGCCGCGGAACAACCAGGCTCAGTGACGCCCCCGTCAGGTAGAGGCCCAGCGTATGGCCGCATCCTTGACCGGCAGGTAATGGTAGAAGCCATCGGTTTCGGATTGCACGCACAACGATCCGGGAAATCAAGTATCCTGTGGTACCGCGCGGCGTGTGCATCGACTATCCTTTTCGCTGTCGGCTGTCCGCCACCGGCTCTTTCCCTCCGAAGCTCCCTTACCCCCTCTCGAGGCGCCGCGATGCGAACTTGCTACAACTCCGTGAACACTTCCTTTCTCTCCCGGGCCTGGTTGGCGGTGGTTGCGCTGGGCGTTTTCGTTTCGGCGAGCGGCGCCGAGACGGAGAGTGCGCCCGATCTCGATCCTGCCGAGATGGCGAAGAAGATTCTCACCGCCACCGAAGTGACCGGCGGCCTGGTCGTTCATGTTGGCTGCGGCAAGGGCGAGTTGACTGCGGCCCTGGCCGCGGCGGGTGACGGCTTCCTTGTCCAGGGCTGGGATCGCGACGCGGAGAAGATCGCCGCGGGCCGCGGCACGCTGCTCAAGGAGGACGCCTACGGCCGCGTCAGCCTCGCCACACTCACCGATAAGTCGCTGCCGTACATCGACAACCTCGTCCGGCTGGTCGTGGTGGAAGACCCGAGCCTCGCCGCCAGGGAAGAAATCGTGCGGGTCGTGTGCCCCGGCGGCGTGGCGTTTTTCAAGGAAGGCGACCAGTGGCGGCGGGTCGATAAACCGCTGGATGACCGGCGGGACGTCTGGACGCACTACAAGCACTCCGCCGCCGGCAACCCGGTCTCGCACGACTCGTTGATCGGCCCGCCGCGGCGGCTGCAATGGGTCGGCAGCCCGCGGTGGTCCCGGCATCACGACCACATGGCGAGCCTCTCGGCGATGGTTTCCAGCGGGGGGCGGATCTTCTACATCATGGACGAGGGCTCGCGAGCCTCCATTCAAACCCCGTCGCATTGGAAGCTGATCGCCCGCGACGCCTACAGCGGCGTCATCCTGTGGAAGCGGGACATTCCGCACTGGCACACGCAACTCTATCCGCTCAAGAGCGGCCCGACGCAATTGGCCCGGCGGCTGGTCAGCAGCGACGACGGCCAAAGGGTCTACGTCACGCTCGGTCTCGATGCGGCGGTCACCGCGATCGACGCCGCCACCGGCAAGACGGTGCAAGTGTACGAACAAACGGCAAGCGCCGAGGAAATCGTCCTCGCGGGCGATACCTTGCTGGCGGTCGTGCGAAAGGCCGCGGGCAACGGAGATACGCCGGAGTTCGCCAGTGTGCAAGACGTCAAACGCCGCGGCAACAGCTACACCTGGAAGCCCGCCCTGCGGACCGTGATCGCGATCGACACGGCCAACGGCGAAACCCGGTGGCGGACACCGTCGCCGGTGGCGCCGCTCACGCTCGCCGCGGCGGGTGGCCGGGCCGTCTTTTATGACGGCCAGCGGGCGCAGTGCTTCGACCTGGCCAGCGGAGCGAAGCAGTGGCAGTCCGAAGAGTTGCCGGCGTGGGCTTCCATGTATACGAACTTCGGACCCGGCCTGGTTCTTTACGACGGCCTGTTGCTGTTCGCCGGCGGCGAGAACATGAGACCCCACCGCGGCGGCGAAGATACGATGTGCGGGCTCGACCTGGCGACCGGCAAGAAGCTTTGGACGGCGCCCCACCCGCCCAGCGGCTATCAATCGCCGGAGGACCTGATGGTGGCCGGCGGCCTGATCTGGACCGGCGCCATCACCAGCGGCGGGTATAGCGGTGAGTTTGTCGGGCGGGACCCGCGGACCGGCGAAGCCAAGGTCCAGTTCGCTCCCGACGTGGCCACCTACTGGTTCCACCATCGCTGCCACAACTCCCGGGCGACCGACAACTACTTGATGACCAGCCGCACCGGCATCGAGTTCCTCGACATCGACCAGAGCCATTTCGCAAGCAAGCGGTGGATGATCCACCACTGGACGCGGGGTGGTTGCCTGTACGGCATCATGCCCGCCAACGGGATGATTTATACCCCGCCGCACAATTGTGCGTGCTATATCGAGGCGAAGATGTACGGACTGTGCGCGTTGGCGCCGGGCTTCGCCGACGGCAAGGGGGATGACCTCGATTTCAAACCCGGCCACCCGGACCCGCTACCGGACGAGAAGCGGCTGACGAAGGGGCCGGCGTATGACGCGATCTCCGAGTTGAAGGAAGCCGCCGAAGCGAGATCCCCCGATTGGCCCACCTACCGCGGCGACAACGCCCGCAGCGGGGCTTCGTCTGATGACGTGAACGCGAAGGAACTCGCCGAGAGCTGGAAGATCGAACTGGGCGGCCGTCTCACGGCCCCCACGCTTTCGAACGGCCGGTTGTACGTCGCCCAGGTCGACGCCCACTCGCTACATGCCCTGTGTGAAGAAACCGGTAAGCCGCTTTGGAGCTTCACCGCCGCCGGGCGGATCGACTCGCCGCCGACGATTTACCGCGGCCGCGTCATCTTCGGCTGCGCGGACGGCGCCGTTTATTGCCTGCGGGCCAAAGACGGCGTACTCGCCTGGAAGTTCTTGGCCGCCCCGCTCGATCTACGACAGGTCGCCTTCGAGCAGGTGGAATCGGTCTGGCCGGTGCACGGCAGCGTGCTTGTGGAAGACGGCGTGCTCTACTTTGTGGCGGGCCGCAGCATCTTCCTCGACGGCGGGATGCGGCTGTATCGGCTCGAACCGGCGACTGGCAAGATGCTCGGCTTCACGCAGCTTGACGAGGTCGACCCCGAGACGGGAGACATTCTGCAAAAACGCATCCAAACCCTGCAAATGCCGGTGGGGCTCAACGACATCCTCGTGAGCGACGCCAAGTGGGTCTACCTCAAGTCGCAGCAGTTCACCAAGGACGGTCAGCGAAAGGCGATCGGCCCGCACTCGGGCGACGCCGCCAAGCAGGGCAGCGTGCAGCGCGGCGAGACGGCCCATGTCTTCTGCCCGACGGGCTTTTTGGACGACGAGTGGTTCCACCGCAGCTACTGGGTGTACGGCCGGAGCTTCGCCGGTGGGCACAACGGCTATCACCAGGCCGGCAAGTACGCTCCGGCCGGCCGCGTGCTGGTCTTCGACGACGAGAACGTATACGGGTTCGGCCGCAAGCCGCAGTATTACCGCTGGACGACGCCGCTGGAGCACCATCTCTTCTCGGCGCCCAAGAGGGAGAGAACACCCGCGGCCAAACCGGCCAAAAAGGAAAAGAAAAAGGTCGGGGGCTTCATGGTCGAGCACGACTGGACCGCCGATCTGCCGATCCTGGTACGGGCGCTGACCCTGGCCGGCGACACGATTCTCGCCCTGGGTCCACCCGACGTCGTGGACGAAGAAGAAGCCAACGCACGGCACTTCGCGCCGGACGTCCAAAAGGCCCTTCGAGAACAGGACGCGGCCCTTGCCGGCCAACGCGGCGCCGTCTTGTTGCTGGTGGACAAGATGTCCGGCGATATCCGGGCCAGACACGAGTTCGACGCGATCCCCGTCTTCGACGGCATGATCACCGCCTCCGGCAAGGTTTTCATCGTCACGACCGACGGCGCCGTGCGGTGCTGGCAATAAAGCCGCGACCAGCCGTCGCGGAAACCAAGGCCGCGCAGCGGCCGCCATCCCCCTCTCCCGCTGGGAGAGGGGAAGGGGTGAGGGGATCGCGGCGAAACGTAAAACACATCCATGCGACTCAAACTCATCGCCTGCGAAATTTTCTACCGCGAAATCTGCGCGGTGGTGGCCCGCAGCGTCAACCAGGTCGACGTCGAGTTCCTTCCCAAGGGTCTGCACGATATCGGCCAGCGGGGCATGAACGACCGCCTGGCGCAATCGCTAGAGGCGGTCGATGAGGATCGCTACGATGCGATTCTCTTCGGCTACGGGCTATGCAGCAACGGCCTCGTGGGGCTGGCGGCCCGGTCGATTCCCCTGGTTCTGCCCCGCGCCCACGACTGCATCACGCTCTTTTTCGGCGACAAAGAGCGATACCAGGACTACTTCGAGGCGAATCCGGGCGTCTACTTCAAAACGACCGGTTGGATCGAACGGGGCGACCAGCTCGACCAGCTCACCAGCCAGTCGGTGCAACATAACACTGGAATGGCGACCAGTTACGAAGAACTTGTGGAAAAATACGGCGAGGACAACGCTCAATATCTGTATGAGCAGCTTTGCGACACGACCCGCAACTACCGGCAGATCACGTTTATCGAAATGGGAATCGAGCCGGACGAGCAGTTCGAGAAAGAGGCCGAGCGGATCGCTGCGAAAAACCATTGGCAATATGAAAAGGTTCGGGGCGACCTGCGGCTGCTTACCCGGTTGGTCGACGGCCCCTGGAATGACGACGATTTCCTCACGGTGCAGCCTGGAAAACGCATCGCCGCCAGTTATGATGGGCGGGTTGTCGTGGCGGAGCCGCCAACGTAGTTTACCGCGGAAGAAGGCGCCAGCGCGGCCTTCGGCCGCAACCAAAGAAAGAACCACAGATGGACGCAGATGGACACAGATTTCTTCAGAAAACGTATCCTGCCTGGCGCCGCGAAACCGCGGTTACCGCGAACTTTTTTACGTCGTGCTCGTCGTGCCGTCGCGGTTCCTCCCTGCCCCCGAGCCGAGCCGCGCCCGTCAGGAAGCGGCCCCCGCGCCCGTTGACCCTGCTGCGGCCACTCCCTTACAGTCGTGGCTCAGTGTCGGCGCCGAGCCGAGCCGCGCCCGTCAGGAAGCGGCCCCCGCGCCCGTTGACCCTGCTGCGGCCACTCCCTCACGGTCGTGGCTCAGTTTCGATTTGCTGCGGCCACTCCCTCACGGAAGCTCATGATCGCTCCTCCAATGTGCGAAGCACGAACGCCCTGAACCCCGAACCCCGAGCATTTGCGCACGCTTCGAAAACAATCACTGCCAAAGAGGAACACGATGATCGCTCGCCACACGCTACCACGGTTAGGATGGATCGCCATGTCAGCCGCCTTTCTCGCCTCCGGCGCCTCGGGCGCCGAGTTGCATGTCTCTCCCAAAGGCAACGACGCCGCGGACGGTTCGGCGGCGGCCCCGCTGAAGACCATTTCCGCGGCGGCCGACCGTGCCCAGCCCGGCGACGTCATCACCGTCCACGCCGGGGTTTACCGCGAGCGGATCGACCCGCCCCGCGGCGGAACGGCAGACGAGCGGCGGATCGTCTACCAGGCCGCCCCCGGCGAGTCGGTCACGATCAAGGGTTCCGAGCCGGTCACCGGGTGGCAAAAGGTAGAGCACGACACCTACCGGGCCATCCTCAACAACGCCTTCTTCGGCGAGTTCAACCCCTTTGCCGACATGATCCGCGGCGACTGGTTCAACCGCTTGGGCCGCGACCACCACACGGGCGCCGTCTACTTGAACGGCCATTGGCTGACGGAGGCGGCGACGAAAGAGAATGTCATGGCGCCCGCCGGCAATTCGCCGCTCTGGTTCGCGGAAGTCGGCGACAAGCACACCACGATCTGGGCCCAGTTCCCCGGCGTCGATCCCAATGAGCAGAACGTCGAGATCAACGTCCGGCAGTCGGTTTTCTATCCCAGCAAGCCGGGCGTCAACTACGTCACCGTTCGCGGCTTTACGCTCGAGCACGCCGCCACCCCCTGGGCGCCGCCCACCGCCGAGCAAGTCGGCCTGATCGGCGTGCACTGGAGCAAGGGTTGGATCATCGAGAACAACACCATCCGCTACTCCACCTGCACCGGCGTCACGCTCGGCAAGCACGGCGACCAGTTCGACAACACCTCCCAGGACTCCGCAGAGGGATATGTCGAAACGATTCATCGGGCCCTGGCGCGCGGCTGGTCGAAGGAAAACATCGGGCATCACGTCGTTCGCAACAATCACATCAGCCACTGCGAGCAGGCGGGGATCGTCGGCAGCATGGGACCGGCCTTCTCGCTCGTGGAGGGCAACGTCATTCACGATATTCACGTGCGGCGGCTTTTTACCGGGGCGGAGCAGGCCGGCATCAAGTTCCACGGCGCCGTCGATACGCTCATCCGCCGCAATCACATCTATCGTGTCAACCGCGGCATCTGGCTCGACTGGATGACGCAGGGCACGCGGGTCACGCAAAACCTGCTGCACGACAACGGCCACAACGAAGACCTGTTCGTCGAGGTGAATCACGGCCCGTTTCTCATCGACAACAACATTTTCCTTTCGAAGATCAGCTTGAAGGAAATGTCCGAGGGCGGGGCCTACGCGCACAACCTGTTCGCCGGGCGCATCCTTCTGCGCAAGGAGCACTCCCGGCTCACCCCGTACCTTCAGCCGCACGGGGTCGGCGTCGCGGGCCTGAAAAACATCGCCGTCAACGATGAGCGGTGGGCCAATAACCTGTTCATCGCTCCGGCGGGGCTGAGCGTCTACGACGGACAGGAGGCGCAGCTCAAGCTGGCCGGCAACGTCTTTATGGGCGGGGCGAAGCCGGCGGCGGAGGAATCGTCCGCCATTGTGGAGGACGCGCGCGACCCGCGGCTGAAGTTGAGCGAGGAATCCGGCGAGTATCGACTGTCGCTGGCCGTCAAGCCGCAGTGGCCCAAAAACGCCGATCGGCCGCTCGTCACGACGCAGTGGTTGGGCGCCGCAGTCGTGCCGGAGGCGCCTTTCGAGCAACCGGACGGCTCGCCGTATCGTTTGGACACCGACTACTTCGGCAAACCCCGCAACGCGGAAAATCCCTTTCCCGGCCCGTTCGCGCAGCCCGACGCCGATGCAACGTATCGCGTGTGGCCCGTCGAGTGAACGCGGACAACGCCATGATGGAACCGCAAACCGGCACGCCCCAATCCGACGGCCCGAACCCTGGTCCCCGCTCTCTCGCCCGTTACGCCCGGCAGTATCGTTTCGCCCCGCTGGGCGAGGCGGGCCAGCGGCGGCTGATGGAACGAACGGCCGTCGTCATCGGCTGCGGCGCCCTGGGCAGCGTCATCGCCGAGACCCTCTGCCGGGCCGGGGTCGGCCGGCTGCGGATCATCGACCGCGACTTTGTCGAACTGACGAATCTCCAGCGGCAATCGCTTTACGACGAAGAGGACGTGGCAACCGGACTTCCCAAGGCCATCGCCGCCAAGCGGAAACTCCGCCGCATCAACTCGCAGATCGAGATCGAGGCGATGGTCGCCGACGTGCATCACGAGAACATCGAAGCGTTCCTCGCCGACGCCGACGTGCTGGTGGACGGCCTCGACAACTTCGAGACGCGATTCTTGCTCAACGACGCCGCCGTCAAGCACGGCCTGCCGTGGGTCTACGGCGGGTGCATGGGGGCGGAAGGCCAAACGATGACGGTGCTGCCGGGCCAATCCGCCTGCCTGACCTGCCTGCTCGGGCAGCTGCCGCCGCCGGGTTCCTCGCCCACGTGCGACACCGTCGGCGTGCTCGGGCCGATCGTCAACGTGATCGGCTCGCTGGAAGCGATGGAGGCGATCAAACTGCTCGCCGGCGCCACGGAGTCGCTCAACACCAACCTGATGATCTACGACGTGTGGGCCAATCGCGCGCAAACCATTTTTACCGCCGGCCTGCGGGAGGCCGCCAACTGCCGCACGTGCGTGCAGCGGGACTTCGTCCACCTGGCCGGCGAAGGCGCCAGCCACACCGCGGTCTTGTGCGGCCGCAATGCCGTGCAGCTCAGCTTCCCCGGCCGGCCGGCGCTCGACCTCGATGCGCTGGCCCGCCAGTGGGAAACGCTCGGCGCCGTCACCCGCAACCCGTTTCTGCTGAAAGGCGCCCTGGAAGACTGCGAGATCACCGTCTTCCCCGACGGCCGGGCGATCATCGGCGGCACGGACGACGTTGCCCAGGCCCGGACGATCTACGCGCGGTACGTCGGAGTGTGAAAAACCGCCGTCAAGTTCCAAGGGCGGCGCCAACGGCACAGGGAACCCATGATGATCGAAAATTGGCCGCGCGAATTTCCCGGCGTGCACTGGTTTGACGAAGAAGAAGAGCGGGCCGTGCTGCAGGCGCTCCGGGAAGGAGCCCCGTTCCGCTATTACGGACGCGGCAAACCGTGCTTTGTCGATGCCTTTGAAGCGGCCGCCCGCGAGTTTTACGCATCGCCGTACGCCCTGGCCCTCGGCAGCGGCACGGGCGGATTGATCACGGCCATGCAGGCGTTGGGCATCGGGCCGGGGTGCGAGGTGATTGTGCCGGCCTACATGTGGGTCGCCACGATCTCGGCCGTCGTGCAGAACAACGCCATCCCCGTTTTGTGCGAAGTGGACGACACGCTGACGATGGACGTGAAGGACCTCGAGCGAAAAATCACGCCGCGAACCAGGCTCATCGTGCCGGTTCACATGTCCGGCGGCGTGTGCGACATGCCGGCCATCATGGAACTGGCCGGCCGCCACGGCATCCCCGTGCTCGAGGACTGCGCCCAGGCCAACGGAGGCAAGGTCGGCGGCCAGCCGGTCGGAACCTTCGGCGCACTGGGCATGTTCAGCCTGCAAATCAATAAGAACATCACCGCCGGCGAGGGCGGGTTGCTCGTCACGCGCGATCCGCGGCTATTCACCCGCGCTGCGGCCATTCACGATCTCGGCGTGCCGTGGATCAACGGAACGCCGACCGAGCCCGAGCCGTGGGCCCTGGCGTGGGGGCAGGGCCGGCGAATGTCGGAACTGTGCGGGGCGGTGGCGTCGGTCCAGCTTCGCAAGCTGCCGCAGATCGTCGAACACATGCGGGCTTCCCACCGTCGCATCCAGGCCCGGCTTGAAGGCCTGCCGGGGCTGCAAAAGCGTCGCTTCCACGACGACGAGGGACACACCGGGTCGTTTGTCATTCTTATTCTCAAGACGCGGCGGCGGGCGGTGGACGTAGCGCAGTCGCTCCGCGGAAGCGGTCTTTCGCCGGTTTGCCGCCTGATCGATTTCGGGCTGCACGTCTACTCGAACGTCCGCGCGCTGGTGCAAAAAGTCCCGCTCTCTCCCGCCGGCAATCCGTGGCGCCTGCCGGAAAATGCGGAGTCGGCGTATGACTACGCCCTCGGCGCCTGCCCACAAAGCGACGACCTGTTCGAGCGGTCGGTGTTGATCTCGGTTCCCTCGCGATTGACACGGGAGCAGGAAGACGCCGCCGCGGCGGCGATCCGGCGTGCGGTCGAAGCGTCCGGCGAGTAGATTCGAGGCTCGCTTGATCAAATCAAGCCGCGGAAGAGCGAGTCGATCAAGTCGCGGTCCACATGATGCGTGCGGGCAATCTCTTTTTGCGTCTCCGTGATGTAAAGGTCGTCGCCCTCCTCGATAAAGTCGGGGTAGCTGATACGGTTCGTCGGCTCAGGATCAAACAATACCACCTGAGGCCGGCCCCATAGCAGCACTTTTCCTTGCGGGCTATCGCGCTCGATACCGCCCAGCAGCCACGCGGGATTGCGGTGCTCGTACGAGTCGCCGCGGTGGTTGTGAAACCAATACAAGTAGCGGCCCGCGTGGCGTCCCTCCGCAAGCCGTCGCACAAAATTGGCCGCCCGCGGATGATCGACCAGCGGCCCGGCAAGCCCCGGCCCATAAGTCATGAACGCCGGATCGGTCCAGGTATGCCCGCCGTCGCGGGAATAGGCGTGGCAGGGATGGCCGGCGATGGTCCGGTACGTGCAGAAGAGCGAGCCGTCGCTAAGCGCACAAGGATTGAGTTCGTCGGCGATGGGGCCCTTCGGACTGGTCAGTCCCTGCTCGCCGTCGGGCAGCGTTTGCCACTGGATCTTCTCGGGGTCCGTTTCCGTGAGGATATTGTCCGACCGTAGCAGGCAGCCCTGGCTTTCTTCCATGAACCCGCGGCCAAAGCGGCCGACCTTGGCGAAGCCGAGCCACATCTTGCCGCCGTGCGTGACCGGCTTGCCGACGCCCCAGAAGAATTTCACGTTGCCCTGGTACGGGTTGCGGCGGTCGATTTCCATCGTCCGCACCGGGATGTGCCACCGCCGCTCGCTCCAGGTGCGGCCGGCGTCGTCGCTGTACTTGAAGGCGTACTCGCCGAGCGTGTCCACACGACCGATCTTCCGCCCATTGTCGGCGATCACTTCTCGCATGTTTTCTGCATTGTAGGTGTAGAAGGCGTAGAGGCGGCCGCCGGGGGTGATTAGCGGCATCACCCAGGAGGCCTCCGGCCCGTCATCGTCGTTACCTCCGTCGTTGGAATGGTGTTAAATGACCTTGCGTGATTGCACGGAAGGCCGTGGGAGAGCCGTTTACCGCCGCGGCAGGCCCGGCGGATGGAATATCTGGTCGAACGACAATTCAAACCCTGGCAGCAGGCCCGGCGCGGTCACGGGGCCCTCGCGAAGGACTTCCACCGCCTGCGGCGACGTGTAGACATGCACTTCGCGCGTCCTCGGATGGACGTACCAGACGAGGCTGGCGCCCGCGGTGAAGTAATCGTTGAGTTTGTCCGCCATTTCCTCGCGGGTGTTGCCGGGGCTGATCACCTCGATCGCCAGGTCGGGAAAGATGCTGGGGACCGGAACGTCGGGGCTTCGGCGGCGGGATATGCGATCGGCATGGGAAACGCTCCGGAGGTCTCCTATCATAGTACCGGGCGCCGTCACCGCCGAAAAGCTTGCAATCCGCCGCGGCGCCGGTTAAGTGTATGGTGTCACCGTGTGCATGGTGAGGAAACCATTTCCACCCCCTTTCCGGACAACGCCCAGGACTTCCCATGATCGAAAACCGCACCCCCACCACTTCGAAGACCGCCGACCATTCCCGCCGCAACTTCCTCAAGCTGACGGGGGCAGCGACCGCCGGGGCCGCCGCCACCAGTGTCTTCCCCAGCGGGGCCCACGCCGCCGATGACCAAACGATCCGCCTGGCCTTGATCGGCTGCGGCGGCCGGGGAACTGGGGCCGTCGGCGACGCCCTGAGCGTGCCCGACGGCGGCCCGATGGAATTGCACGCGATGGCCGACATCGACGAGAAGGCGATTGAACATCGCCGCACGGCGCTCGAGCGCCGCTTCAAAGAAAAGATCAACGTGCCCCAGGAGCGGCGTTTCATCGGCTTTGACGCCTACAAGAAAGCGATTGATATTCTCCGCCCCGGTGACGTCGCCCTGTGCACGACGCGGGCCTACATTCGCCCGGTCCACGTGGAATACGCGGTGAGCCGCGGAATCAACGTCTTTATGGAAAAGCCGTTCGCGTCGGATCCCGGCTCGTTGCACCGCATGTATCGCGCCGGCGAAAACGCCAAGAAGACCGGCTCGAAGATCGCCGCCGGCTTGCAGTGCCGCCACTCGCCGGCCCGGAAGGCCCTGCTCGACCAAATCGCCGACGGCGCCCTGGGCGAGGTGAGCTACGTCTGCGCCAACCGCTGGGGCGGGCCCAATAACCTGCGACCCCAAGGCGACAACGCCAACAACCTGATTTCCCAACTGAACTTCGGCCGCATCGGCCTGTTGTGGGTCGGCTCCGGCCACATGGTCGATTACCTGATCCACCAGATCGACGAGACCTGCTGGATCATGGGCGATTGGCCGGTCTCCTGCCGGGCCCTCGCCGGCCGCACGCCCGAGACTATCGAGATGGGCCAGAACCTCGACAGCTACGCAATGGAGTACACCTTTGCCGACGGCCGCAAGGCGTTTTGCGGCTTCCGCACGCAAGAGAACAGCACCAACGACTTCGCCACGTACATTCACGGAACGAAGTGCGCCGCCCAGTTCTCCGGCAACGTCCATCGGGCCACCGTCCACAAGTTCAAGGACCAGCGGATCGGCAATGAGTTTATCGACTGGACGCCGCCGGCCGACCAGCACAGCCCCTGGCAATACGAATGGAACGATTTCGTCGCCAGCATCCGCGGCGACCGCGAACACAACGAAGCGTTACGGGCCGTCAAGAGTGACCTGACCACGCTGATGGGCCGGGCCGCCTGCCACACCGGCCGCGAGGTGACGTGGGACCAGATGATGGCCTCGACCTTCCAGTTCTGCAATTACCTCGACGACCTCGACTATAACAGCGAAGCCCCCGTAAAGGCCGACGGGAACGGAAAATTCCCGCAGCCGATTCCCGGCAAGTGGACGGAGGTTTGAAGTGTGGAGTGTGGATGATTAGGCGAGCGGCAGAAACTAAATTCCCGCCGTTGCCGTACTATGCGGCCTCCAAAGGACGGCGGCGATTTGAACTCGGAGCGGGAGGTGGGTTGCTGTGCGCCGTCTTGTTCTGCATTGGATTTTTTGCCTCGTGCTTACTTGGTGCGAGAAATCTTTGAAGTGATTGACACATACTACGAGCAAAAAGTCGCCGAGGAGGTTGGGGGACTGGTGGAGAGGTATGAATCCAACATCCACGAAAGGGGGCGCAAGTGATCCAATGCCTCACGATAGGCGCGGATTATGTGCCGTCTCAAATAGAGATGGTGCGACCCGTAAACAAAGCACACGTCGTCCGCGTGCTTGGTTCCAATGGTGACGCTAGGGGTCTGTATGAGGTTCGCGGCTCCGTAGGTCACCATAAAAGCGATGGAAATGTTGGGCGTCGCATCGCGCTTCTTCGAGTCAAGGTGACAAGCCGCGTCTCGAACGTGACGAATCACGTCCGAAATATCGACGCATCCTGTCGCCGTGTTCACATCGTCGGTGAAGGAAACTCGGTGGCCAAACCGCTCGGACTTGTGCATCAGATCGCGAAGCAAGATGACCAACTCGATGAACGCAGATTGCACGAAAGGATTCCGACTCTCCTGCGGCAAGAAGATCGGTGTGCCGAGTATCTTTTCGATCCGAGTAACGCACGCCATGACTTGCGACTCGGTTTCGTGATCCATCGTCGAGCAGCTCATTTTTTGCAGAACGTCAAAGGTAACCGGGCGGGCGGACCAACGGAGTAGATCGTGAACAACCAACAACCTTCAACGAAGCGAGAGACTTGGAAAAACCGAACACGTAGCCCGCTCCGGTTCACCGTTTTGTTATCCCTTTTTCATTTGCCCGATTTCCTTCTGTTGCAGTCTGCGCACAGCATTTGACAGTTCGTTGCGATGGTCTTTCCGCCCTTGCTCCACGGCTTGATGTGGTCGGCCTGCATCTCGGCCATGTCCAGTTTCTTCTGCTTGTCCTTCGGGCATTTCGGGCATTTGCCCTTCTGACGTTCGTAGGCTTCCCGCTTCATCGCATCCGTGAACCCGCGAATGCTCAGGTGGCGTTCTTCCCCGTTGAAAACGTACGGATAGATGCCGGCCTTGCGCGTGACATCGTCATCGATCATCAATTCTGCGATGCGTTCTTCCAGGTCGTCGGTGTCGAATTCCTCGTTCTTGAACTCGTTGTACAGCCGGCCCCATTTGACGCCCTTCATTTCCTTGCGGTACTCCGGGAATGTCGCCTTCACCCACGCGATAACCTTCTGGAAGAACTGCCACAACGGCGTGGCGTTCTTGTCCTGCTGATGCTTCCCCATGTACTTTTCGATCTCGCCATTGGACATCCAATCAATCGCCGTTTCGAGATAATCCTGTCGGATCGGGCTGCCCTTAATGTAGTTGCTGGCAAGGCCATAGGCGGCGCAACCGGTCTTGCTGAAATACCGCTTGGCGTCGGCAGTCCACGGCCCGGCATAGACCGCGTTGCGCAATTCCTGATCGGTGTGTTGCTCGCCTGCGATGTTGATGGTTCGGAACCAGTCGAGCTTTTCGCTGTCGGTGCCAGTGCAGAAATACACCATGCACTTGTAGTCAAGAATCTGGTTCTCCTGATCGTCTTGCAGGTTGTTGAATGACAACTGGTGGCCATCAATCTCAATCTGTCCTGGTTCACCCGCAATTGGAATTTGTCTTGGCTGGCGTTCGTCAGTGGTGGAGGGCATCCTGCCGGGTTGGTCGCGGCATCCGCCGCGAAGGTTTAGCGCTTTGCGGCCAATCC
>Ga0180437_10002431_pt1 | contig 29722 bp, 61 predicted proteins | sample SS_ome_4_FD_132410 | JGI IMG/M metagenome (GOLD analysis project Ga0180437, IMG submission 132410) | Hypersaline lake sediment archaeal communities from the Salton Sea, California, USA - SS_3_D_1 metaG | ecosystem: Environmental > Aquatic > Non-marine Saline and Alkaline > Hypersaline >...
AATTTGTAGGAACACCTTGTAATGTACCACTTCCAAAAGAAGAAAATACATGACGTATGCCATTATGAACTACTGTATGCCCTGCTTGATGACCACCTGAAAACCTTGTTACTATTGGATTAATGGAATTATGGCAAAGGAAAGCTGTTACACTTCCCTTGCCACTATCCCCAAATCCAAGGTCAATAACAACCTTGTTAGTTATCATGATATGCCTTTCTTAGGATTTAATTAGGTCTGTAATCATAACCTTATACATTTTACGATAAATGCCAATGAATACATCATGGACAAGCCACTTGAACAAACGTCTTACAGGTTCATTCAATAATGTCCAAAGAAATGAAGTAGGCCAAAATGTTGCCCAAAATGTAAGGCGTTTTGCTGTATTATCAAAATCCAAGTTATATTTTACATCCCATGAATTATTCTCTAAATATTTTTCAAAGGTGATAATACCATCTCCTAATTTATCCTTGTTTTCTATCCATTTCTTCTTAAGTCTTTTTATTTCCCTTCTTACTCTGCTTAAGAGAAAATAGTATTTACCAACAGACCATGCAAGACCTATTAATATATAGTAAAGACAGTACATAGCAAGTTGAGCAGGATTGTTTTTAATCCATTCCCAAATAGGAATATCAGCAAGCCACCATAGCAGGGTAATAAAAACAGCTACACTAATGATAGATGCAAGACCCCAACATTGTTCAACAAACCATGTTAGGAAGATTAATTCCAAGGCAATCAATACCCAAAACCATATTCCAAATCCAAAAAAGACAACCATGATTTCTCCTTTCTTATAACATCATTTCATCTTCAGTTTGGGTTTCAGGAAAAGTAGGTGTATCTCCCATAAGAGGTTCATCATCAATCTCTACTTCACTTTCCTGAATGAACTCATTACCAACACTTTGATAATTTGTGGTAACAATTTCAGAAATAACCGAACTTACATCTTCTTTCTTATCAATGATAATAAGGTTATCTCCCATGAGTTGTTTCCAACCATCCATGACATGCTGACTTCTGCCATTGGACCCCTGTTTCAGATGAAGATGATATACATTGTACATCTCTCTTGCTTTATCCAATAGCTCCATGCTTGAATAGTCTTGTGCTTGAGGAACACCCATGATATTCTTGACATTCCTTGAAGGGAAGTTATCAAGAACAGGTTCATCACCAATAGTAAAAAGATATCCCTTTTTGTTTCGCTTTTCAAAGCAATCAATTGAGGTATGATGACCTGCAAAGTACCATGCAAGATGATAGCTCTCACCTTTATTTCCACCACCACCACCTTCAAGAAAAACGGTAGTCAACCAATGATCAAGCAATTCATCACTTGATTCAAATTGACCTACTTGTAATGGTGCTCTATCACATTCATGATCACCAATACCAAGAAAAAGTAATTGAGGGTCTTTTACACCATCATCAATAATACTCTGCATGATATGGGGGAGACCTTCTTTGACTAAATAATGAGGAATGCTTCCCATTGAACCTGTAACATCCAATCCAAGGATGATAGCAATAGATTCAGGGTGCTCAATAGAATCCCTTGATTCTCTAATATCAACACCATTGGGATTCATAGCATTGTTCATTGATCGTTCTGTAAATATTTCCCTTGCAGATTTGGTATTATATCCAAGTGAATCTGCTCTAACCGTTCTTGCACTAAAACTATATGTTCCACTACCCATAATTATTCACCTTCCCCTTCTTGCCCACCAAACAGAAAAGCATATCGTTTCTGAGCAATTTCAAGTTTAATTTCAGTATTGCGGATTTTGACACCAATTTCCAAATCAGCTTTAACATATTCATCACAGTCAAAATCAGCAGCAAGGACTAAGCTTCTTGCATCAGTAGGAGATAGATCAAGCATGTTATCCTGATCACGTTTCATCCTCTTAATAGCAATCTGCAAATCCTCAATCTGTCTTTTGTACACCAATTCCGTATCTTCCGAAATTGCTGCTGCTCTATCCGCTTTGATCTTTGCATTATTACGTCTTAGAGACTCAAAAAATGCACCTGCCACAACTTCTTCACTCATAATAGTTCTCCTTTCATTTTTGTTTTAACATCTTTGCTGCTTTCTTAATACATTTAGCACATATAACAGCTTGTCTCTTATCGTTATCGAATTTATTTGTATCTTTACCAACACAAATAGCTAATTCTTTCTTATCCAAATCCCTTCCACAATCATCACACCATATAGCAAGCCTACCTGGGAATACCTTCATTTCATCACTCTCTCCATCATCTTATGATTAGTATTATGAACCTTAAGTGATATAGTGCCTATCATCGTGGACATTATAAGAAATAAGGTTATTAATATTACAAATGCTATTAGCATTGATTTAGGTTTTAAATGTCTCATTAATTAATTTTTATATCTTTTCTATCAAGATACTTTTCTCCTTCCTTTAAAGCTTTGGAGACAGCCTTAGTATATTCTATAAGTTTTGTCAACCTTTTTTTAGATATTGGTCTAAGCTTTCTCATTTTCAGCTATTTTTGCTCCTGCTAAACATGCTTTCAAGACATTAGCTGAACTTTCTTGAGCTTGTCTATATTGATCATCAAGATTTTTTGTTACTGCATCATCAATTTGTTTATATGCATCAATGAGATCACTATGTATCATTGATACCCTGTAAGCCAATTTATCATTACCTACTTCATCAAGAAGATCAGATAAATTGTTAAGATACCATATGATATGTCTAATTTTTCTTTTACCTTCCTGATATTCTGTAAGCCAACTCATAATTATATCCTTTCATCTTCCATAATGATAACTGCTCGTTTTAGACAATCAATACATAAAGAGGCTTGACGTGTATCATTTTCAAAATCATGTGAATGTTCACCAATAAGAATGCCTATGGATTTTTTACCAAACTTCTTATTGCATTCATCACATTCTTCACCTTTTTCAGGTATAAAGGTTTTCATTATTACCCCCCGAAATATTTTTTCAATTTTAAGTGAAATACATCAGGCAATCTTGAAAATGCCCCTTCAAAATATGATAATCCATAATCTTCAACAGGTAGATAATCATCATCAATATAATCATATACACCGTTTTGATCATAATACTTATCATTGATTTTGGTCATAATATGGCCTGAATTATAGAACATATGTCCATCAAACAATTCACATAATACAAGACCAAACTTAAGACAACCAAGGGACATTTCAGGATATGTTCCAAATGTAGCTACAATCATTTCAATAAATCTTGAAGGAGACATTAGAAATCCTTTTCTTCTGCCATTTTTTCAATGATAGGAATAAGATATGGTTTATCTGTATCAATTGCTCTTTGAATGCATACTTCCTTTGGTGTATTAAATACTTTTACTTTTGTTTTCCAATCTTCTTTTATCCACCTTTCAAGGTATTTTCTTTTCATATGAGTTGCATCAACAATCACAACATTATTTCCTGCTAAGAATAATGATTTGACCATGTAATCTTCTATAGCAGTTATCATAGGTTCTGCTTCTAATATAAAAGGTTGACCATGTAAAGCTAATCTGATTGCATCCCTATTCACAATAGGAAATCCTGTTTTCTTTGCCCAAGTGCTTTTACCACTTCTTGGTAATCCTATTGTAAGTATTAATGTTTTCATTTTCACTCCTTTTAAAAATACAGGTTGATATTTTATATAGCCGCTTTACCAATTTGCGTATCCCCACATAAAAAAATTTTAATTGGTGTGGGGAGTGGGATTCGAACCCACAAACACTCTCTTATAATGAGATATAATACTTGCTGTAATCAACCTTAAAATGGCGATGCCTATCATACGTCTAGAAGAACAAAAGATGCTAGCAATGCAAGTGTTCTTTTTGCCAAGTCAATGTAGACTTGGGATGATCATCCGTAGAAGGCATCATAAATTGGCATGGGTGAAGGGACTTGAACCCCTAACCTACGGCTTAGAAGGCCGTTGCTCTATCCATTGAGCTACACCCACACATTGTATTTTCTTATATGTTTCTGTTTCAATAGTAGATGCTTTTAAAAATGTCAAGATATATATAATAAATGATACTATAAAAGCTATACCATCTAATTTACCAATTATCCATAAAGTAGTTATTAGAATTAATAAACAAGATGTTGTTCCTAATAATGCCATATACATTCCATATTTTTTAATATCTTTTTTAGTAATCATATTTCAAAATCACCTTTCTCTAGTACATCAGCATTAATTAATGGACACCATTTAGGAATTTCAATTTTATCATCATCTCCCATCCATTTTAAAAATTCATTGCCTCTTTTCTCACATTCCCATCTTGTAATATTATTGTCATATACACATGAAGGACATTGAGTACAAGATTCTATTTTTTTAATATACAGTTTCATTTTATTTTTTTTACATCATTAATATCACATCTATTCCAATAACCACCTGATCCTGCCCAAGAAACTTCAGGGTTTTGAACAATCATTTCCCCTCTTTCCATGTATTCAGCACCACAAAGGATATGATCAATCTTGACCTTATATGATTTTCCTGCTATATGATATTCTCCATCCTTCATGGAATGGTATTTAGTTCCTTTGGGAATGATAACAGTATCACCTTTCTTGAAAGGCAATATGGACAAATCAGAAAAATATCCAATACATTTACCGTCTTGTGTTATTTTATTCATTCTGCTAATAAATCCCTGAACCATTTTTTTTCTCCATGTAGTTTTAATGATACTTGCCTATATACCAATGTTTGATTAGTTTGTCAAGTCATTTCTTTTTGACAAAATTTGACAGACTTTGACAAAATATGGCATCAAATCATGGCAATGGTATTTATAAAAAAATAGTGTCTTTGTAAGTCCTTATAATCACTCAATAAAAAAAATATTGATTTTTGTTTATTATTGGCATACCTATTGCTCTATACTAATAGCAGATAACAAAACAAACCCAAACAAAGGAGAATCAAATGAGCTTCGACTTCAACAAAGAAAATGACATGGTAGCAATGGCTCAATTTACTGCTCAATTGGTTCGTGAAGGTGTTACATTCATCACCGTTTCCAATAACAATTATTTCACCGTAACTCTTACAGGTGGGTTTTAAAAACGGGGGGGAAACCCCCTAGGCGAAATTAACTTTATAATAAGGAGATCAAAATGAAACAACTTACTGCTAATGATCATGCCCTTCTTGCCAAACGTGGAAAGATTGTAAACGGTTTCACCACTACCGTTAATACTGAAGTCCGTACTGCTGCTGACCGTTTCAAGGATTTCAATTTTTCCCCTGCTCCTAAAAAGGTCAAGAAGGTAAAAAAGGCCAAGAAGGTTGCAAATCCTAATGTAAATCATCCCTTGGTTGGTTGTATGTTGCATACCTCATGGGGATATGATATGACCATCAATGAATTCTGCAAAATTCTTGAAGTTTCCCCTACTGGCAAAACGGTTGTTTGTCAGATGCTTTATAAAGAAGGTTTCAATGGATTTCAAGGACCAGTAAAAGCAGGGAAAAAAACCTATGGACCTAAATTCCGTTTACGGGTCAAGGATTATGGTACTTGGAAATCCTTCAATGGTTCTTATCCTTTCATCGTAAGGGAAAACAAGGAAAAATCTTCAATGCGTATGGGTTATTTCGGTCTTCATAATGGTGGTGAAGTCTATGAAAACCACATGGACTAACCACAAGGGGGGAAACCCCCTAGGCGAAATTAAATCTTAATCAAGGAGTCTAAAATGCCTGAACTTTTTATCAATGATGTTTATTCAAGCCAAACTGATCTTTATGAACTCATGGGTGAAGATGAAATGTTGGTTCTTTATGATGTTTATATTTTCGCCATTGCTGATGGGGAAATTTATCGCCATAGTCATGTTTTCAAAGGTCATGTACAGGATGAAGATGGGTTTGAACATCCTAACCGTAATGCTCAATATGATGCTGATCGTTTAGTGGATCAAATTCGTTCCAAGGGTAAAATCAATACTGATTATTGGGTTTGCATTGGTAACATTTCTGAAATTGAAATGAATGCTGCTTAAGAAAGGATATTAAAATGAAACTTGCTGACTATCTTAAAAAAATCAATCTTTATGATCAAGTTGTTAATGGAGTTAAAAAATACTTTGGAACCAATACAGACATATTCTGTATGGTAGTTGCACGTATAGAAGATTGTGAATTTAAAATCATGAACAGGTCTAAACATATTGCAGGAACGTGTTTAGGGACTTCCCTTATTCGATTGCATGAAAAAGTAGCTGAACGTCCTGTTGACCGTAATAAAACAATGCTACATGAAATCGGTCATTTAATCCGTAATTGTGAAAGAAATTTTTATGGGGAAAGTGATTCAGGTGTTACTTTTCGTTATGTTAAAAAAGGTCCATTTACAGGATTGAAACAGGTACGAAAAAGAAGGTCTCCACATGGCAAGGAATGGAAATCCATAGTAACAGCTATTGGTGGAACTCCTAAAACTTGTCATGATTATGATTACCTTCAGGGAAACCCAAGTCAATACAAACACAAATATACTTGCAAAGATTGTGGGTATGTTCACTATACCCAACGTCTATTGAAAAATATGGATAGACGGTATCATAGTGGATGTAAACGTAAACCTCATGGTGGTCATTTTATTCATACTCAATTACGATAAAAGGAATAAAAATGGTAAAAAGCTTGACAAACAGAAAGGAATCTGTTATGTGTACTGATATTATTGATATGGTAATCAAAGAAGTTGTCAATGATCTGTGTTATGATGCTATGATGTATTTTGTGGTTTTCTGCTCTTTCATCATTTTCATGTAAGGGGGAATCATGATTAGAGACTATAAAGAGGGTGCTAAAGTTCAAGTTACCATTTATACTTTTCATCATATTCTGAATTCTTATAAGGCTACAGGATATCCAAATTTGAAATTCTGTAATCTTGTCAAGTCTTTGATTGACAAAGAGGGAACTGTTACCAAACGGTTCAAGCCGGGATATGAATTCAACGTGGAATGGCCTGTTCCATATAAACGTGAAGATGGAACCATGCAGGATATTACAATTCTACAAATGAAAGATCATTGGGTTAAGCCTTGTGATTCCAACTATGAAATTATTAAAGGAGATTAAAAAATGAAAAAGCAAATGTATTTTGTTGCAGGTATGTTGGTTGGGGTACTTATGATGATTGTCCTGTCAGTCAACAATTCCTATGCAGGACCAACTGTAGCAACTAAAATCGGTGAAGTGGAATGTGTCAAGCGTATGATGAGTGGCAATGATAAGATTCAGGTGATTCGAATTGTGGACCCTGATAATCCTTTTGTTGCTATCTTCTTTACAAGGATTGATAGTGGTAAAATCTTTGCTTTGGCAAATCCATCCAATACCGCTATTGCTGCAAGGTTGATCAAGCCTGTACCTGTAAAGGATGGTAAACAAATTGTGGATAAACGTGATGTGACCAATATAGCTAGCATCAGTCAATCCATTGGATCAAAGACAATGAAAATTGCAAGGTTCTATGATCCTGATATGAACACTCTTTGCTATTTGGTCTATACTACAAAGCTCATTGATGGATCATTGAAGCATTCTCTTTCTGTTGTGCCTTTGGGAATGCCTTTAACCCCTTAATAAGGAATATTATTATGTATGCTAAATGGATTGCAGAAGATTATTATGCCGGTCCTAATCACTCCAAAGAAATTTTAATAAAACATGGTGAGATTCGGAAAATCCATGCCAAAAAAGAGGATGATTATATCCTTGAAGGAAAAGACGGTAAGGGTTATTTCGGTTGGGTGAATGCCAAAAACATTGAAGTTTTGGAGTCAAAAAATGCCTAGACGTAAACTGACTGAAAAAGAAAAAGCTGATCGTAAAGAAAAAATGAGAATCAAAGCAGCAATCCATCAAAAAGATTATGCTTTGAACACAAGCCTTGAAGACTGTAAGAATACCATTAAAAGAGGAAGCATTGGTAAACCTACCTATTTTTTCAAGACAGGGGATAGGGTTACATGGGGTGCATGGGATAAAAATATTGTCATTAAATCTTTTGATAATGGCATGTATTATCTATGTGTAAGAGTTGGATGGCATGAAAGATATGGCAAGAGAGTAGGTGTTAAATGTAATATGGATTATTGCCTTTGGGCTGAAATAAGACCCTATAAAACCAAAGAAGAAATGGAAGAAAATCCAAGGGTTGAAGAAGATGATGATATATTTTTTAATTATGGACAACGTGATATTCAATCAATTCTTTTTCAAATGTATGGTGGTGCTGGAATTGATTTAAGTCCTGACTATCAAAGGGAATTGATATGGACTGAAGAACAGAAAGTCTCCCTAATTGATTCCATTTTTAAAAACATTGATATTGGTAAATTCACCATTATCAGAAGAAAATATCAAGAAGGACAATTAAATCATTATGAAGTATTAGATGGTAAACAAAGAATTCAGGCATTGCTTGATTTCTATGAATGCCGTTTTAAATATAAAGGATTGACCTATAATGATATGAATTGGAGGGATAGAGTCCATTTCAAAGGATATTCAATCAATTGGGCTGAAACTGAACCCTTGACAGATGAACAGAAATACCGTTATTTCCTTAAGTTGAATGTAAGTGGTGTTCCTATTCCTAAAGAACATCTTGACAAAGTGCGTAAAATGTGGTTAGATGTACAAACAAAAAAACTGAAAGGATAAACAATGGATACCATATTTCTTTTTCTAGCTTGGGTTGCAGGTGTTATTGCTTTCTTGTGGTTTTGTCTTGGTTTTGTGTATTTTCTCTATAAACGCAAATTTAATAAAACCTTAAATAGAGTGAAATCTGAAATCAAGCATTCTATTTTAGAATCATTGGAAGAAACAGAACGTCTAAGAAGTAATGAAATTCCTTCTGATGAAGATATACTTCTTTACTATAAGATGTATTGTAAGAAGTTTGAATTAGACACAAGGGATACATGGACAACCTTGAAACCCATGACTCTTGATGAATGGGAATCAACAGTTAAAGATGTAGATGGTCTTGTATTTGGTTGGAGATTCATGATCTCAAGAACTTCTGATGTAATGGTAGGATTTCCACCTAATTGCACCTTCCATCGTTACCGTGATTATAAGGCAATGGTAGAAGCAGAAGACAATGCATTTTTTGATCGTATTACTCAAGAAAGTGAAACAGAAAATGAAACATAGTAAAGAAGATAAAAGAACAGATGAACATATCGAATATCAAAAACGATGGGGGAATTATAAATCCGATAAATGGAAAAAAAGGACTATTTTACGTGCTGAAATACAAGATATGCTTCATATATTCCATTTATCAAAAAAAGAATTAAGTGAAGTAAAAAATAAAATATTGGAGATATCATTAAGATGAATTTCATACAAGATAAAGTACATAACATGCCACTTCAAGACATGGTTCAATTGACAAAGGATTATGAACTATTTGAAAAGCAAGGTGCCATTGGTGATTGTCTGTTACGTGAAACAGCAGAAAAATTAGCATCTAAAAATGGTCTTACAGAAGGGTCAATGGTTCTTTGGATGGATAGAATAGCTTTTGAGGCATACCGATACCTTGCACAAGTTTTTATAATGGAATCAGGATTAATTTAAAAATGGCATTGATTTTACATACAGACTATGATATAGAATGGAATAAATGGAATGATGCCATTATAACTTATCATCCTAAAGGATGGAAATTCATTGGATGTGGAACCAATAACAAATATCATAATCTTAAAGTAGCAATAGAGACTATGGTAAAAGTGATACAGGTGAAAGACAATGGACATTGACACAATAGAAGCACTATATAATGCAGGAGCATTTGAAGGATTAGTTACTGAATGTCCTGATTGTAGTGGTATTGGTGATGAACAATATACCTGTACTACCTGTTGGGGTCAAGGTGGAAACATTCAAATTGATGTTAATGAAGTAATAGAAAACCTAATTGAAGGAATAAGAGATGAAATTTAAGAAACCTATAAATGAAAACTATTGTGCTACTGTTGTCAAAATAAAGAATGTTGTCCAATTGGACAACTGTGACAACATTCAGGGTACTATTATCTTTGGTAACAACATCATCATCAGCAAAGATGTAAATGTTGGTGATATAGGTGTTTACTTCCCTGCTGAAACACAATTGAGTCATGAATACACTAACTATAACAACCTTTATCGTCATTCAGAACTAAATTATGATGATACGAAAAAGGGATATCTAGAAGACAATAGACGTATCAGAACCATGAAGTTAAGAGGCAATAAATCAATGGGTCTCTTTATGCCTTTGACTTCTCTTGAATTTGTTATTGATGCAGATGAACTATCAGAAGGAGATATCTTTGATGAAATCAAAAATATTCCTATCTGTAATAAATATATCGTACCTGTAAAGAATTCAGGTGGTGCTAATAAACAGAAAAAGAAGTTAAAGAAGATATCTAAACTGATTGATGGTCAGTTTAGATTCCATGATGATACTGCTCAATTTGGTAAGAATGCTCATCGTTTTAAACCTGATGACATTATGAGCATTACCTATAAGCTTCATGGAACATCTGTTATCATTTCAAATATCCTATGCAAGAAGAAATTGAACCTGTTCAATAAATTTCTTAAGCTTATTGGAGTTAAGGTTATTGATACTGAATATGATAACATTTATTCTTCAAGAAAAGTAATCAAGAATGATGATCTCAATACTTCAAAAAACAGTTATTATGAGATTGATATTTGGGGTCTTGCAAATGACAAGATTAAAGAATTCCTGCTTGATGGAATGACTGTCTATGCAGAAATTGTTGGTCATCTTCCTAATGGAGCATATATCCAAAAATCATATGATTATGGATGTGGCAAAACAGATTATGAAGTCTATATTTATCGTATCACATATACTAATCCATCAGGAAATGTATTTGAATTCTCTGCAAAGCAAGTTCAGGATTGGTGTAAAGAACGTGGTCTGAAAGCTGTTCCTGAACTATATTATGGAAAGGTAAGAGATATCTTTCAGGTATACACTTATGATGATGGTCTTGATCTTGCCGATAATTTAATCAATTATCTAAAACAAGTATATCTTGAGCAAGACTGTTATATGTGTAAAAATAAACTTCCTGCTGAAGGTATTGTTGTCAGAAAAGAAGCAAATGACAATCAATCTTATAAACTGAAAAGCTTCAGATTCCTTAAAAGAGAAACTGATTTACTTGATAAGGGTGAAGAAGATATTGAAGAATCTCAAAAAGGAGATGAATAATGGCACATGGATTTAAGGTTCTTTTGGTCTATGAACATGAATATGAAGATTGTGGGGAACCTACTGAACAGGATATCATTGCCGAATATCCTATTGATGAAGTAAAAGGTGGAAAGGTGAAATTCCTTCCCCCAACTAACTTACTCAAACGTGATCTTTTAGCATATGTCAATAAAGGAGATGCATGAGTAAATTACATATACATGTAAGAAACCTAGAACATTCCATTGATTTTGAATCCTTGGGATTACATGAAACACAAGTAATTGTTCTGTCTGATGCAGGATCAAACTTGTATGGTACTGCTACACCTGAATCTGATGTTGATTATTTGGGTGTATTTGTGCCTACCAAAAGGCAATTGCTTTTGAATAATTTCCCTAAGCAGGTTCATTTGCCTAAAAGTAGTGGATTAGATGCTCAACTATGGTCTATCCACTACTTTCTAAAATTGGCCTGTCAAGGTGAAACAATGGCTATGGATTTGTTACATGCTCCATTTTCCTGTTGGAAAATATTCAATAATGACATATGGCCTGAATTGTATCATAATAGCCATTTATTTTATACTAAAGAAATGAAATCTTTTGTATCATATGCAAGGAAACAGGCAGCTAAATATGGTATCAAAGGAACAAGGATTGAAGCTTATGAGGATGTAATTAAGTTTCTTTCAAACTATGCCCCATATAATGCTAAATTAAAGGATGTATGGGACAAATTACCTGCTGAAAGTGAACATATTCATTTTCTTAATACTGAACCTTTCAAGATGTATCAGGTATGTGGTAAAAAATACCAAGAAACTGTCAAGGTTAGTTATGCTCTTGAACACTTAAAAAAGGACTTGACAGGATATGGTAGTCGTGCTATGCTTGCTAGGAAGAATGAAGGAGTTGATTGGAAAGCTATTTCTCATGCACTTAGATCAGCATATCAGGTATGGGATATCTTAACAATTGGAACATATACCTTCCCATGTCCTAATGCAGATTACCTTAGAGACATAAAACAAGGCAAGATTGATTTTACAGAAGTGCAAAATTGGCTTGAACTTTTAATGAAAAATATTGAGGAAATGATTCCTAAATCCAATTTACCTGATGAAGTTGATAAAGAATATTGGGATGATTGGCTCATAGAAACTCTTAATAGAAACCTTTTCTGAAAGGATAAACATGTCTAAAAGTCAAATAGTATTTCTTGTAAGTATTTCTTTTTTTATTGCAGGTATATGGTTAGGAATATCTTATAAAGAGAAAACTACTGTTATTCCTGCTCCTGAAATTGTTGAAAAGGTAGTTGAAAAAGAAATAATCCACTATGTTGAAAGAAGCAAGACTAAAACAAGTGATTTCTTGCTTCATCTCAATCCTGATATTGATCCTGCATTAGCAGAAATCATTGCTAATAGTGTTGATGAAATGAGCAAAAAATATCAGCTACCAAGAAAGCTTGTATGCTCTATTATTAGAAAAGAAAGCAACATGAATCCCTTTGCTAAAAGCAGGGTTGGTGCTGTAGGTCTTATGCAAGTAATGCCTAAAATCCATGCTGAAAGGTATAAAGGTCAAAATTTATGGCATATAAAAACCAATATTGATGTTGGGTGTTCTATTTTTCGGGAATACCTTGACAAAGAAAATGGAAACATGTATAATACCTTTCATAGATACCTTTCTAAGAATGCCACAAAGGATCAACTTAATGATTATGCAGGTGATATTTATGAAAATTGGTCGAAACTTGAAATGTTCGATTATCTGTCTATTGCAGAACGTCAAGCAAATGCAAATGGTAAAGACAAAATAGAAGAAGTCCCTATTGAAGAAGAATTACCTGAAACCATAATAGAAATAGAAGGGAAAGAAAATGAAAAAGGGATTCACATTAATTGAAGTATTAGTTGTAATTACTATGATATTTATATTCATATCCATTGTTGTGACAAATTGGTATGCATTTAAAGGTCATGATGAATCTAATGATGTTGTTATTGTCGAAAAGAAAACAGCAGAATCATTTCCTGAAAAGAAAAGTGTTGAAAAGGAAGTTGTTGAAAAGGCCAAAGAAGCATATGATTATAACCAATGGGAACAGGAAAGCAAATACTAATGATAGACATAAAATTCTCTAAAAAATTCAATGTCAATACTCATGCATTTAATGGTGAAGGTGGTAAACTGAATGTTCCTATGATGCTATGGTTGTCAGAAGTTGAATGGGATGCATTACAGCAGTTGGAACATGCTGCATCATTGCCTTTCGTTCATCATCATGTAGCAGGAATGCCTGATATGCATTATGGGTTTGGTGTTCCCATTGGTAGTGTTATTCCTACCAAGGGATATATTATTCCTAATGCTGTAGGTGTGGATATTGGATGTGGTATGTGTTGTGTTAAAACTGATCTTACTCATATAGATAAGCCTGTTTTGAAGTCTATTATGGGTGATATAAGAAAAGCTGTTCCTGTTGGGTATAAACACAATAAAAAATCTGAAGGTATGCCACCTATTATTTCCATGCCTGATCTATCTAAATCTGTTGTTGCAAAAGAATGGGATTCTGCTTCTAAACAGCTAGGAACTTTAGGTGGTGGTAATCACTTCATTGAAATCCAAAAAGGGGATGATGGATTTATCTATGTCATGATTCATTCAGGAAGTAGAAACCTTGGAAAGAAAATTGCTGATCATTATAACAATATTGCTAAAGAAATGAATGAAAAATGGAAATCTATTGTTCCTAAAAATTGGGATTTAGCATTTCTTCCCTTTCATGATGATATTGGTCAAATGTATTATCATGAAATGGTTTATGCTTGTGATTTTGCATATTGGAATAGAAAAGTTATGATGAAAAGAATCAAGACTTGTATTACAAATCATGTTGATGCCAAATTCAGTAACTTCATTAATATTCATCATAATTTTGCTGATATGGAAAATCATTTTGGAGAAAACGTATTAGTTCATCGAAAAGGAGCAACTAGAGCAAAAGAAGGTGAATTAGGTTTGATTCCTGGAAGTCAAGGTACTGCAAGCTATATTGTTAAGGGTAAAGGTAATGCAAATAGCTTTCATTCCTGTTCTCATGGAGCAGGAAGATTGATGAGCAGAAGAAAAGCAAAAGAAACCCTTGATCTTAAAATGGAAAAGAAGATATTGGATGATCAAGGTATTATTCATTCAGTACGAAACTTGAGTGATCTTGATGAGGCAAGTAGTGCCTATAAAGACATTGGAACTGTTATGGATCATCAAGAAGACCTTGTAGAAATCGTAACTGAATTAAAGCCATTGGCAGTTATAAAGGGGTAATTATGAGTGCAAGGTATTTAATTTCAAATGAACAATTAGAAAGTTTAGTCAAAATGATTCAACTAGGTCACAAATATAAAGCAATTGACCTACTTGAAAAAGAAGTAAAGCAACAATATGTTGGATATTCTGATGGTGATGTAGAAAGTGATGCTATAAGAATTCAAATGGATCGAAATCATTGTAACTGTTAAAGGAGATTATTATGGGCTGTTTTAGCTATATGTGTCAAGTATGTGGTAATCCTATTGTATCTGATTCTGAACGTGGTCAGAAATGTATTCTCTATCTTTTAAAAGATGGTAAAGTCATTGAAAAAATGGAAGGGGAATATGATTCCTATGGCAGGGTTTTTGATGAGAATGGAGAATCCATTGAATGGGATACACCTTGGGGTGAGATTGTAGAACTTCATTTTAATCATAAAAACAATGATGGTATTGCTGCATTTCATTATAATTGTTATAAAAAATTTGATCATATTGATCCTCAAACAATATCAGATGATGACCCTGAACAAGGTTGGGGTAGTTTTTATAAACAGAAAACACCATACAAAGGTGGAAGGAAGATAGAAATTCATGGTACTGGAAACATTCTATCTTTTTTGATAGATACAGAAGAAAAGAGAAAAGTCAAAGAAGTCCTTGATGTGATGACACAAAAATTCACAAGTGGAAATGAGATTCCTGTACCTCAAAATACAATCACAAGGAAGGAATGGAATATAATACGTCCCATTCTTGAAAAGGAGTTGAAATGAGGGGAATGAAATGCATAGACAGGATATATGATCCTGATTTAGATATGTGGTGGGGTCTATTTCAAATTGAGGATGAAGTAGGAAAAATACGATTTAGAATACCTATTAATGAAGAAGACTTTGAAATAGGTAAAATATATTTTGCTAAGTTTTATGAGGCATAAATGGCTAAAATAGAAACACATTGTAAAGATTGTTTACAGGTCTTTGGAAAAGAATATAGAGAAATTCATGAATGGTTGGATGAATATGCTAAACAGTATAATCCTATGCTCTATTTTGAGCTTCATAGAAAATTCAGGCATCATGATGATGGTGTTAAACAAGTTGAAGTGGAATTTGGATACTATGCTGCTCAAGCAGCAAAATTGCATATTATAAGAGATAATGAACTATACGTGAATTTCGATATCAATACGTTAAGGGAAGATGATATAGAAGACCTATACCAAAGAGCATTAGAATTTTGTCATGATAACATCTATAATTGACTTATTTTGTCAAACTTTGACATAATTTGTCACAACATAACCTAAAATCCACATAACCTAAAAACCTAAATTCTGTAAGTGCTTGATTTTATTAGATGCAGATTTTTTTCATTGTTGGCATAGGAATTGCTCTATATATATGTCATGGAATCGAACTCTAATAAAAAGGAAATTAAAATGACTGAAAAAATCGTAGAGTCCATTGACATTCCTGCTTACAAAGTTTCCTATCTGACCAAGAAGATTGAAAAGATGAACCGCAAAGCCTTGAAAATGGGTTGTGATCCCTTGGTTCTGACTTTTGACAATGAGCATGTTCTTGAGTATTGGGAACATCCCCAAACTGGTCATAAACTGACTTCCCCCATCATTATTGAAATGGTTACTGCCACTTTGACCTACAACATTCCCATCATTGAAGGGTATGAGCTTGTTGCCAAATTGGACATTTTTCATGGGGAAGATGGAAATCAGGTTTTGATTTCTGCTGTTCCTGATGCTGTTGTTCCTGAAAAATGGCAAAATGCCACTTCCATTCAATGTGATCATTGTGGATGGAACCGCAATCGCCATCACTCTGTTCTGCTTCGGGAAATTGAGACCAATGAGTATAAGGAAGTTGGTAGCACCTGTGTTAAAGATTTTTTCGGTCTTGATCCTTCCGGTTTTATGTTCATGGCATCCATCAAGTTTCATGGTATCGTTGGTGGAATCAAAGATGAAGATTGCATGAAGGGTGGACGTAGGATTTATTCCTATCCTTTGAATTATGTCCTTGGTTATGCTTCTGCTGTTATCAATCAATTTGGTTGGGCAAGCAAAAAATACGCTTATGATTTTGGTGGAAATTCTACTTGCAATCGTGTTTGGGATAACCTTGAACCTTACCGTGGAATGCCCCGTAGTGAATTTGTTCAGATTTCTGATGAGGATCATGCACTTGCTGACAAGATCATTGAATACTACAAAAACCTTGATCCTGAAGGAAATGATTACCTGCTGAACTTGGTTAAGCTTGCCAAGCTGAATTATGTTCCTTCTAAGTTCATGGGATTTGCCGTTTCCATGATTAATTCCTATAAAAATGCAATGGAAAAAATCGAATACAAGAAAAAACAAGATGAAGAACGTGCCAATGAACCTGAATCCAATTATGTTGGTGTAATTGGGGAACGTCTGAAGGATGTACGGGTTGAAGTTACCTTTGCCAAGGAAATTGAAACCATGTATGGCATGAGCACTCTTTATGCCTTTAAAGATGCTCTTGGAAACATCTTCAAGACCTTCTATTCAGGAACTTCGATTGAGCTTAAAAATGGGGATGTGGTCCTTTTAACGGGTACGATTAAAAAGCATAATGAGTATCAGGGACGTAAAGAGACCATGCTTAATCGCATCATCGTGAAAGATGCCCCTGAAGAACTGATTGCTGTTGAAGAATTTGCAGTAGCCTAAACCAAAGGGGGGTAACTCCCCCCAAGGCGAAATTAACCTTAATCAAGGAGTTTAAAATGAATGAATGTATTATTACCCAAACCCTTATTTGCCCTCATTCTGAAATAAGTGGTAAAATATGCTCTGCATGTAAGCTACCTGATTCCAATTGTAAATTCTGTGGGGGAACTGATTATAAACATTATCTAAATTGCCCTTCATGGAAATATCTTATTGAAAGAGAAAAAAGATTGCTTGACTCCTGATAAATTTAATGATATAAAAAAAGTCTAATTAGAAATTATTATTATAAAGGATAGATCAATGAGTAAAAAGCCAAGTGGTAAAAAAAACAAGCAACCTTATTTGAGAGAAAAAATCATTACCGTTCATTGTCAAAAATGTCCTGCTTTCATTGATGAAAAGTATGTGGAATTCATTAACATTGAGGAAGATTTTCAGGGATTTGATATACTGACATTCAGATGCCCTAAATGTGGAACCCAACAAAAATCAAAAAGGTTTGGATAAAATGATTGATATCAATAAGTCTGTTCAAACAAAAAGTGGTAAACGTGTTATAAACCTTCAATATGTGCCATTAAATGGCATTGGAAATGAAGTCACTTTTCCAATTAAAGGAACCATCGTTTTACGTGAAAAACCATTTAAAACAACTTATAATGTTTGGACTAAAGATGGTTTGAATGATCCTGTTTGGAATAGTGAACCTGAAAATGATATCGTAAACATATAAATAAGGATAATAACATGAATGATTCTAAATATGTTGTAGTATCTAATAAACCCATGAATAAAGGTGGAATTGAAAAATTGGTTGTATTTGATGCTTCCTTGAATCACATTGATATGGCTAAGGCAATGGGTAGACTTGGATATTCTTTCATCATATCAGCAGGATTCATTGATGAATTCATGAATTGTTTTGGATCATCTATGACATGCAGGTGTTCAACAAGGGGGGATATTGATACTATCATGCTCCATGAAATGCTAAATATAGATGATAAGGAATTAAAATTTAAATAGGGGGATGTTCCTAGTAGCGGTCTGTAAAACCGTGGACGTTAAATAATCTAGGAGGGTGTCGGGTAGTTCAATTCTTCCATCCCCCACCACTTTAAAAGGAAGGTGAATCATGGAATTAATTTTTATAGGTCTTTTTACAGCATTGATTATCGTGATCTTTTGGCCTAACATCAAAATGTGGTGGAATCTTTATATTCAAGCTAATTTTGATGATGAAAAATACAAAGCACCTTTCTGTTTTGATTGTAATGAACCTTCTTGTGAAGGATGTAAAGCATATAAGGCATATACAGAAGAAGGTGATGATGCAGGTTGGGCTGAATTTTTAAATATGAAATACAAAAAACCCATTGACAATTAAAAAGATATCTGATATACACTTTTTAAGGTTGATTACAGCAATACAAAAATTTGACTCTTAATCAAACATAAACATCAACCTGTAACTTTAGGAGAAACCAATGATTAAACTATACAAAATAGATGCTGTTCATCCCATAGCTAAAAGGGTTGTCAAGAGCAATCTTACAAAAGATCAAATGCTAAGGCTTTACCAAGAACTTCAAACAGCAGGTTATAAGGATGAAAATATTCATCGTGTAGTATCTCAAGTCATCTATGAAGATGGTGATGAAATTGAAATTGATCCTTCCATCTTTGATGTTCTACCTGATTCTGTTCAAGAATTAGAAACATATACTCAAAAAGATGTTGAATTGGTTAATGCCAAAGCAGCATTAAAATATATTTTTGGTAATGCCCCTAAAGTTATAAAGGGTAAAGTTGTAGCTCAAAGAATGAACCGTTCATTTGGTCATCTTATCATTGAATGGAAAAATGCAAATGAAGGTTGGGAAAAGACCAATACTAGCATAGCTGAAGCATTGGGATTTAAGTTCAATGAACCCGATTTTCCTGAAATTCCTATTGACAAAGCCCCTGATAATATGCTAAATGAAGATGAATGTGTTATAAAGTATCTCATGATTCAAAACAGTTTTAATGAGGTAGAAGCAAGAAATTATCTTAAACCTATTTTTATGGCAATGCGTAGTGCAAATGCCGTATTTTATCAACCTTAATCTTGAAAGGAAGTACAAATGGAAGAACGCTTTGTTCGGTATGGTGTTGTTAATGTTGTGGAACGTGCCAAGTATGAACGCTTGTATCAAGTTCCATATGGTTATCACTTCACTACTTTCAATGAGGCTGAAGCTATTACAGCCTGTCGAAAGAAGAAAAATCCGAATTGGATTGTGGAAAAGATTTTCCACACCAATGATGATGTAAACAAAACACATGAAATTTTCCGTAGTGGAAAATTTGAGGAAAAGAAAGGAAAATGAAAAAGACAGTAGATTTATCAGAAGAAGAAATAATGTTGGTTGAACAGTTCCAAGAAAGAACAGGAGCAAAAAACTTTAGTGAGGCTGTTAGGGGTCTCATAAAGTTGAGCAATTACATTGCTCCTAAATCAGCAGGAGAAGTTAAAAAATAGTGGAATGGAAGAAAAACATCAACATAGTAGATGCAAGAAAGTTATCAAAAATCTTTTGTGATTACTTTGAGTTATCTCCATGTATGATCTACTATGTTGATGTATTCCATGATAAAGATGATTATGGAATATATTTCGATATTGAACCTACTATCCTGATTTTAAAAAAATGTCCAAATAGAATAGGTGTTTTGGTACATGAATTGACCCATCATCTACAATATCAAAAATATGATATGAAAAAAGATAGTAGAATTCATGGTTATCCTTATCAGCTTGCTAGAAATAGGGTAGATAGATGGTGTAACAAATACATAAGTTCAAAACCAAATTGGGCGAAACCACTAGGCGCATTCCAAGATTTCAACGATATGAAGGAGTTTGAACTTTAATATATAAATAATAATGAAAGCCTGAATTTGAACACTTCAAGATATAAAAAAGGTTGGGAACGTAAAACCATCGGCATTCGACCATTTACCAAGTAATCAAATTCAGGCTTTTCTATATAGAAAGGCCAAAATGTGGAAGACTTTGATGTAGATAATACTGAATTCTTTATTAATCTGACTACAGGACTTGAATATCTAAAAAAGCTTTATCACCTACAAAGAAACCCTCAATTTATTCGCATTCAATCAACCTATCTTGAACATGGACTTTTTGAGCTTACATTAAAAGAATTAGATAACAATCTTCTTATGAAATTAGCCATAGGAAAGGATTGTGTCATCTTAGATTGCACTTCAAGAAAATTGAAAAACAATACATCAAGAGCATGTTGGCAAGGTGTAGAGTGGATTAAATACTGTTTAGAACGTATATGGTTTTATAGAAATATAAAATGTCCTAGCGGTATGCATGACCATTTTAATAAAAAATTCAATAAATTATCTAGATGTACCCTGAAAAAACTAAAGTATTACAGAAAATTTCTCTTGACAGATAAGGTAAAGTTGTGGTATCTGTGTGATCCAACAGATAATGATAGTAATGTGGAATACTATAAAAAAATTGTAAAGAATTATTTATAAGGAGAAAGTGTGATGAGAGAATTACCTATTATTAATGCGGTTGAATTGGAAATGATTCAAACAAAAGAGAAGTATATAAAAATGGGAGTATTACCTTTAACTATAACTATAAGAGCAACAAAAAGGACTGTAAGTACAGTTATTAAAAAGAGAAAAATACCTGAACACCTTGGAAAGGTAACAGGAGATTCTTTCATTAGAGATAGACGTAAATCACAAATAGATAATCATGCAAAAAAGTTCTTTCTAGATTTAAAACATCCAACATGTTTAGAAGAATATATAGAATGGTTTAATGAACAATATCCTGAGAAAGATGGATGGATAAAGAAAGTACAACAATTTGAAGTAGAAATCATAGATAATGACAGTCCATATAAAGGATATAAATTACAATTCAATAAAAATGAATCATTAAAAGGTGAAAAATTTGTTTATTCTCTACTTTTAACTAATGTTAAGATTCCAAAAAGTAAAAGATGGTTTGATGAAGGATATTTTAGTGATAATGATTTGTTTAAGTTTTCAGAAAGTATAAATGAAGATATATGTATTGTTGATTATAGTGAGAAAGAGAAAAGAAAACCTTTATGTAGATAGATAATATGTTTTCCATATCCTTAAGTCACAAGCTGAACACTTATGAAATAGGCAAATACTTGGTTTATAAATTTCAAAGTATTTGCCTATTTCATCTTTATTTAGATTCATAAACGGTTTTCCTATACTCAATTGATGAGCTACACAATAATACATATCACCATTAACATCTATAACAATATTCTTTTTCCCATATTCACATTTCCATCCATAAAAATTATTACGTCCCTCTAGTTCAATCTGATTCAAGCTGAATATTTTATCATCAAAACAAAACTGTCTTGTAGTATCGTGATCATAAAAGAACCGTCTTTGCTGATTTGTGTATTCAAGCTCACTAATACCATCAAAAATGGGTTTAGGAACCACATTCCATTCAGGATTCAAAGAATCAAAAATAGCCTTACATTCATCAAATGTGGAGCTTTCAACCATAATATTGAACTGTTTAGTACATTGTAATTCATCAAATTTCTGAATAAAGGAATTTAGGTCATTTTGACCCATATGAAGGGTGCAATTCACTTTGGTCTTATCAGGATCAACCAACTCACAAAATTCCCCCCAAAATGAAGCTGTTTGGCTAAAATTGGTATCAAAATATAGGAAGTGGTCCTTACCCTTCAATACCTGTTCAAGCTCATATATGAAGAATAAGAAGCTTGGATGGATAGTTGGTTCACCACCATGCAGATAGATATAAAAATAGGGATATTTATCCTTCAATGTCCAAAGGAATTCAATAACCCTATTTAAGTCTGCAAATTCAGATGAATTGTCCCTATAAAAGCAATAATGGCATTTAAAATTGCATCTATTCGTAAGTCTTATTTTTAGAGACAATCCATCATTTCTTTGTGGATCATTATATCTATTGAAAATCATGCAACTCCAACCACATTGATAAATTGATTAATGACCATTTCTGATTAAACGTAAAGAAACCATTGTGCATATGCTTTACATCCACATAGCTATTAAGCTTATCATTATCCCATACCCACTTATTGAGAAGGTAATTAATAACTCCCTTATATCGCTTTGCCCAAGGGTCTGAAGGATTGAATCCTGTTCTTGTCTTTTGTATAATATACAATGGCAAATAATCACCATAAAGATCAACCATAAGATGTTTAGTGCTATGCAAACAATATCTATAATGAACAGGTAATGACATAATAAAGTCATTCATCATCATATAAGGTGAGACCTGTTTAAAATCAAATTCAACTAACATCTCATTAGTAGGTTTTCTTGTTCTAATAAGAAACTGTACCCATTCAGCCCAAATTCTATGTTCAATGGTATTCTCTTTTAATTCCCATTTAGGAACATCACCTTTAATCTCATCTTCTGACCATGTATTATAGAAATATGTTGTGTTGTATTTTGAGTCAATTTTAAATTTTTTAAGTGCATTCCATAAAAGTCTTGAGTGTTCCATGACACAAGGTTCTGAATAACTACTTTGCTCAATAGTCTCATTGGCTTTATTAAGATCATATTGACCTAATCGAATTGCATTTTCAATAATGTCTTGATGAAGTGCATGAGTACCCAACATAGATACATCAGGACCATCCCCCATTACAAGAGTATCATATCCTTTTTCTTGTGTGTATTTAAACAAGTAATAAGAAAAGAACAAATATGTATGAGCAACAGGTGAAGAAAGCATATGATTAATGTCTAAAAGATAAGGTTCTATTTTATTAGGATCAACATGAACAATATCAAGATGAGTAAATCCCCATTCATCTGCTAATCTTTCACTCATCTCTGCATCTCCCCTACCGTTATCAAGACAAACAACATTAGGATCAGTATTATATTCCATAACATGAGATAAAATAGAAGATGTATCCAATCCACTACTCATTGTAAACAGAACATTATCACTATTAGCTATTGGCTCAATAATGTCATCCATTTTCATCCAAAATTCTCTTTTAGCATCTTCATAATCCATTTCTTCAATTCGTGGAACATTAGGATGAGTCTCCCAATATTTTCCATTCCAAATAAACCCTTTATTCAAATACTGATTAATATCCATATTTCTCTCCTATCCATATTGACAGATTCAATAAAGTCCATCTTTTATATGGTTCATTTTTATCCATAACAAATTTTTGAACAGCATCATAATTTAGCCATTCAAATATACTTCTTCCCCTATCCATTAAATATTTTTCCATCAAATAATCTATTAATTTTGCATTTTCAAACCACCAATCAATTCTTGGTTGAAATGGTTCTTTTGGTCTGTTGACAATATAATCAGGTAGCTTATTATCAATAAACTGTCTCATTACATGCCTTTCACTACCCATACAAAATCTATATTCATATGGCATCTGAAAACACCACTCTCTTAGCTTATCATCTGAATAAGGAGTGACAAATGTAACACCTATGTTTTCCTTTAACATTGGATATCGTTTACCTATCATATTTGGATTATACCAATCATAAGTAGCCTGTAATGCATGAGATAGACTTTCTTCTTTTAATTTTATTTCAGGTGGTTCTATTCCCATAAGATGTATTTCTTGTGAAGTAAACACACCAAAGCTGTTTATAATATCAGAATATGTAAGATGCCTATTTTTTATTGCTCTATTTACATCGAATTGATCCATAGCCATAGGATCAAAATATTTACTGCTTTCATATATATTCTTAGCGTGAGTTATGTCATATTCCCCTCTTATAAACGCTAGCTCAATCATAGGTGAATACATCCAACCAATACCTAATGACATAGGTTCTGATCCCACACCTGATAGAAGTAATTTAGAATATTCTCTTGTCTTTATATATGCGTCATATGTATGTAAATCACCCGTTACACACCTTGGCTTATCCCATATTTTGTTCATCTCAATAAGAAGTGTTTCTAAATTATTAACATCAACACCTTCAATCAAAAAGAATCTTTCTAAATTCCATTCCTTAGCAAGTTTCTCTGCATAAATATGATCCAAATTACCTTCTATGATATAAGAATAAACAAGAGGATTAGTGTTTTTCAGATAGAAGATGTTTAAAGAGGAATCCAATCCACCACTTAAAGCGCAAATAGCACCATACAAATCAATATTGCTCATTGCTTTTTCATAGTATACCTTATATCCTTCAACATAATCTTCAAATCCATATGTTTTATCTATCTCATATGGTTCATTATACCACATGTCTTCAGTAAATCCAAATTTAAGGTAATTTGCTATTTCTTCTTTTTTTATCATATTATTGCCTTTATTACATAACAATTATATCCATAAGCATGTTTAACAAAATCTGATACCACTTTAAACCCAAAATTCAAATAAACAGATAATGCAGGTTTTCTTGGCATACTCCATAGAACTAATCTTCTTTCCTTTTTACCCTGTTCATAAACAGCATTAAACAACATTTGAGCTATACCCCTTCTCCTATATTCAGGAAGTACGTATAGACCTCTACTTCTATATTGAATATCATTTACAGCATTACAACTATTAACACCTACTATTTTTCCATCTATTTCAACTCCAAAATATAATGGAACGATATTAGAATTTGTTTTGATAGTAGAATCATATCCACCAAATAAAAGACTACATGCTTTTCTTTCAAGATGCATGTTAGGCCAAAGAATATTCCAAAAAGGAGTTATTTCATCAAATGTTATTCTTTTTACATTCAAAAAATGCACCTATTTGTTCATTTGTTAATCCATCATTTCTTCTTTCTATAACAGCTATTGTATCATGAATAGCACCACCATGACTTAATAAGAGAATATGCTCTTGTTTATAATTTCTTGTCTTGCCCATTACATTACTATGATAACCAAAACTAATTATAATGCCATGAGGATAAAGAATTCTTCCTATCTCATTTTTGATTTGATTAAATGGGGATGAAATTGCTCCATCATACATTTCCATTGATTTTCTATATGCATAAGGTGGATCAAGAACAACAGTATTGAATTTTTCACCTTGCCATGATTTAACAAATTCAAGTGCATCCATATGATAATCACAAGGCATATCTGTTCTTATATCATTTCTAATTTCATCGCATATGAGTTTATACTTACCTGCAAACAAATTCAAAACTCTACCTTCTGCATTTTCTTCTACCCATTTACGAACCTTCTTATTCTTAAATGTGTATCTATAAAGGGGAGTTTTCATATATGTAAATCTTAACATATTATTTCCTTGATTTTTTTAAGTGTTTCTTCCTTTTCTTGTCTTGCCATTTCTTTTTCTTCACTTAAATCATAATCATAATCATCAAGCATTTTTATTTTATCCCATAATCCTTCTTTACTATTAACAATAAAAAAATGATCTATTGGATAACCTGACTTCCTTATGGTATTCATACATGATAGATCAAAAAAAGATGGAATATTATAAGACAATGCTTCATAGTATCTATTAGCAAGACAACTATACCATTCATGAGTAGCTTCATCTTCTATATACAAGGATGATTTATAATTATGTAATGTATTAATAGAACCATACCAATTCAACCTTTTATTCCAAAGACCATGTATTCCATTCTCATTATATTTCTGATAGTTCTTTTTAGAAGTGGAAAGTGGAAAATTATTATCTATGTATTTCTTAAAGTATTTCACCCTTCCTTTTCTAAATGCACCAAAATAAATAATATCTGTCTTTTTGAAATCAGTATCAAAAAAGGATGAAATAGAATTATTATGTTCTTTTATATTATGATCATAAATCAAAGAGTTTAGATTTACTATATCCCAATTTTCAATTCTTTCTTTGAGATTGATACCCCTTAACTTTTTATTTTCCTCTCCTTTATGATTAGCTATTACATTATATTTTATTCCATTTTTACTTGATAATATCCATAATAAAACAGGTTCTCCAACATTATAATCATTACAGATATAATAATAACGCACATTATCATTGTGATTATTTAATATCCAATCAACAAAATAAGATGCCTCTGTATATCCTGAAGAAGATACAAAAAGAATTCTATCATACGATTTAGTCAAGCTATCAATATATTTTGGTTCGGACCCTATTAAATCTGCACCAAGATAATTCTTCAAAATATAGCTATTCCTAACATGAAGACTTGAATTCTTTTCGTTCATCCCCTTTGTGGAATCTATTATTAATATATTACTCATCTACATCCACATCTATTAGTAGTATATCATAAATTCTATGATATGGAATAATGGTAGTTTCTCCAATATCATCTCTTGTAAATCTTGCTACCATATCATCCCATTTAACATCATCAAACAAATTTTCCAATATTACTTCTTGCCCTACTGAAGTATTTGCGGATTTCCACTTCACATTATATTTTCTCATTTTGTGATTTCTCCAACATTTCAAAAAATGCATCCATTTGATACATTAATTCTTCACCATTATCTCCATCACCACCTACTTTCCAACCAAAATAATCACCATAATCATTATAATCATGTTCTTCTAAAAATGACATTAACCTTTTTGACATTGGATGATGTTCTATATCATCTTCCCATCTATTCAAATCAGTTAATCCCATTTTTTTTGCTTTTTCGTAATCGCTCATTAGAATCCTTTACAATTATCACCCTCAACCATACATCTAGCCAATGCAAAGTCAACTGAATAGTCATATAGATGAAGACCTTTAGATGCACAAATCATTTCTCCCTGTTCAATGCCTATTTCATTTGCCATATGTTCTTGCAACATTGAAATACCTGCAAGATTAGCAGGATATCCACTCCATAAGTCCCATGAACGAAAATATGGATAGAAATGAAGTTTACCATCTTGAACTCTTGTATCAATATGTCTTAAGCAAGGTGGATCAATAAGAAGCATATCAGAAGGTTTCGCCACTTGCAAACACATTTGATTAGTTCTTGGATGTTCTCTATAAACTTCAATAGCAAGTTCTACTTGAGATAAAAACTTATCAGCATCATAAATTATATTCTCAAGAGCTTTGACACCACAATGATTCCTATAGATGCTTCCACTTAGACGTAACATTTCATCTGCCATTGTCTTTGAAATAGGTTCTTTATTCAATCTCTGACCATATGTATATGATTCACCTTCAGCTACTTCACCACTTAATAAATAGGGTGCATAATCAATAAGGTAATCATCTGTTACAGGAGCAGGGATATTCATATGTTCAGGAATTCTTGGAATCAATGGCATTCCATGAACAGAATCTCTTTCCCAAGGTCTTTTAATATGTGCAACAACAAAATCAAACTCTTTTCTAACACTACCTGCAAATGATCCTTGGTCAATTTTAAAGTCTCTACCATGTTCAATGATATTCCAAACCAATTGAAACCAAGAATCATCTAAGGTAACAGCTTCAATAGATATAATTTTCTGCATATTTTCTCCTTATATGTTTAAATCACCAAATCCCCTTGCTTGTCCTTCTTTTGGAAGATTAGAATTTTGAGTCAATACAATACCTGATGATTGTGCTCTCATATGCGTAACCCATTGTTCATAAGCATTAATAATATTAGTATCTGATTCAGATTCAGAAACAATATGTTCAGGATTCAAAACAATCTCTTTTGAGTAATCAGAAAAAGGCATAAACTTACCAAAACCAATTTGATTCTGCATACCACCTGCTTGCTGTGGGGGAATAGGAACGATCATAGCAGGATAATCTAAAACAATCTTTCCTTCCGTTGTTGTTTCTACAATTTTCGTAACCATCATTTCACCCGTAACCAATTTAAAAATCTTAAATTCACTTTTCATTTTATACTCTCCTTTATGTAATCTTCTACTTTTCTTTTTGCTTCAAAACCTAATATCTCTTTAGCCAATCCTGTATCAGCTATTGAAGATAACGTACCAATATTTTGACATTCAACAAATTCATAATGATTGTTTTGTTTTCTTGGAAACATCTCTGCAACTTCTAAAATTGTATGTCCTATACCTGTTCCAATTTCAATTGGTTTCATATAATATGGATTGAAATCTAAAATAGTCATTATAGCTTCACATACATCATAGACATGAATGAAATCCCTAACTTGAGTACCATCACCATGAACTTGCATAGGTTCATTGTTATTATATCTCTCTAAAAATTCTCTTATACATGTTCCTTTTTTCTTCTTAGTATAATACTCTCCACCATATACATTAGATAACCTAACAACATGAATATTACCACCTTCACTATTGTAATATTCTGCCATTTCTTCAATCATCCATTTCATTGATGCATAAATACTTGCTTTAGGGTCTTTTGCTGCACCTGATGAAGTAAATACAACAGGAACTCTATATTGAGTTGCAAGTTCAAAAATCTTATTAGCACTTATAATATTATCTCTAATAGCTTTTTGAGTATTGTTCTCACATGCGATAACACCACTTAAAGCAGCTAGATGAATTACACCATCAAAATTGTTTAGATTTTGATATTCATGAGCAGGTGTAAAAAATTCACCATAATCACTTACATGAAATCTGTATTTATCACTATATTTGCCTCTAATATTAGTTCCAATATAACCTAAACCACCTGTAATTAAAATTCTTTTCATTTTATCTCCTATTTCCAAATATGTATATGATTCCTATCTGTTTTTTTATCTTCTAATTCATCTTGTATTTGATCCCAATCTACAGCATCAATATCACCATCTACTCCATCAGGATCATGAATAAAGATATATGCTTTATTATGGTTTATAAGAGGATATTGATAGTTGCTAACATATATTCCAATCAATCCTCTTTTCATTGTTTGTGGAGCACCTATAAAAACAGGTATAAGTTTATTATGTTTACTTATCACATAGCAAGGAAAATAAAGAGAATCATATTCTGTATCATCATTCATCAATAATTTAGACATTATTTCCATCCTTTTACTACTAAAGATTCTGCATATTCATATGCAAATTTCCAATCATCACCCTGAAACCAATATTTTATTGCAAGAAAATATACTCTAATTTTTTTCATTTTCTACATCCCCCACAACCACCATATACATAACCATTCAACCAAGGATATTGTCTAATTATTTTTTCAACTGTTTTCTTTTGCTCATTTGTCCATTTAACTTTATTTCTTGTTATTCTTGGTCTTTTCCAAACTGTACTTCTTACATTATCTCTCCAAATAGGAT
>Ga0180437_10002434_pt1 | contig 29660 bp, 38 predicted proteins | sample SS_ome_4_FD_132410 | JGI IMG/M metagenome (GOLD analysis project Ga0180437, IMG submission 132410) | Hypersaline lake sediment archaeal communities from the Salton Sea, California, USA - SS_3_D_1 metaG | ecosystem: Environmental > Aquatic > Non-marine Saline and Alkaline > Hypersaline >...
AAGAAACCTACTCCAGCACGGAAGCCAAAGAAGCCCGCGCCGACCACCCCGCTGGATCCCAGCGGCCGGATACCGGGTGTGGTCAATGATGGAGTGAGAGGTCCGGATTGCCTGAACATCGAAGAGCAGGCTGAGACCTTCGCACGGGTCATAGTGTCGAAGGAGGTTGATCCGCCGCTGGTCTAAGGGCGACCGAGGTTCTGCGCTGAGACGACCGGTTCTGCGCTGGGCCCATATAGCGAGAAACCCCTGCACGGCCCGGATGTGTCCTTGAAACGGGTCGCTAGGGGGGCGAGTTCGATTGACTTTTGAAGCGGGTTCAAACCCGCTTCGAACGGGGCTCGATCAACCCCGGTTGTTATTCATTCCGACAGGTCGCCTAAAGCCGCCACAAGGCCCCTGGCGCAATTCCGCGCCTTTCCCTACCGAACATCCTCCGAACGCAGCACAGACGTCGCCTGTGGCCCTCCAGGGGGCCCTGAGCGGTTGGCGACGACTCCTTGCCCACTCAAACCGGCCCGAAAGCGGGATCCGGCCGTGGGCACGCCCACGCCGGCTTCGCGTTCTTGTATTCCAGGTGGGACCCAATCTTGCCCACGTTCCACATCGGACAGTTGCAGCAGCCGCAGTAATGCCGCCCGTTCATAATCGTGCAGTACGGACACACGTGACACTTGCCCATACGCATCTCGTACACAGCGCCGGGCACCTTGCCCGACGCGACTACCTTGGCGACCGAGACGACCAGCTTTGACCAGCCAGGATTCTGAGACGGACATCGCTGCCCGCGTTTCGTGATATTGCGATCGGGCCGCTCGCGCTGACGCGTCGGTCTCGCCGGCCTGCGATCGCGCGGGGGCGCAGCCAGCCCTTTGGCGCGGCGGTACTCCGCCCGAGCCAGTTGTGCCCGCTCTCGAAATGGTAGCCTGTTCGACATTCAACCGTATCAACCTCCTGGGCACGCACACCCGATCTGATCAGGCTGTTGATCGTCCAGCAGGCCGATCACAGCATCACCGCCATATCGCTGCGGCCCTTCCGGATCATCAGCGTTGTTAGTCTCACCTGGGATCACAAGACCATTCCCTTCCGGCCCACCGTTCAGCGCTATCAGGAAGTTGCAGCACATGGGCAGTGAATACTGGCACGGCGGATCGCTCCACACATCTGTTGAAGGATGCGCCCAAGGCGCCGGACCTCGCATCCCATGCCAGTGAATACACAGCGGCACTCGACTGCAGCCCCCGGAAGTGACGATCCGATACCTGTCAGGATCAAACCCGAACGTACAGCCGCCATCCACCATGTTTGCGATCTGCACCGAGCACGAGCTATTCTGCCACCCAGAGTGCAAGCGTACCCGCAGGTCCAGCATCACCCACAGCGACACCAAAAGCCGCAGCTTCGTCAGGTTCGGTTCACTGCTGAACAGCATGTCCACACCCGGTTCACCCGACACTCGAAGTTGCATTCGGAGCCGATGCAGCAGGATCCACGCCGGCCACCGGCAATCCGTACCGGCCGGAATAACATCAACCACCCACGGCTCGCCGTTGGCTCGTGTGACTTTCGGTTCATTATGACACGGCCAATAGGAAGGCGGGTCGGGCGGAGGCTGTGGCAAAAACCCCCCGTCATGCGTCCACTCGTTCAGTCCGTCGCTGTCATGGTTCCAGTGTAGCGTGTGCCCTTGGTCGGGCCCGAGCCCAAACACCGGCGTAAGCTCGCCCGCCTGGCGCAGGGCATCGTTCATGATCTCAACACATTCTGGCTCGCGGTGCGGATACGCATCAGGATCAAGTGCAATCCGGGCATTAAGGTCAATCTGTAAGTGGTGCAGCGAGTTCAGCCTCGGCCCCAGGCTCAGATGTTCCCAGTAGTTGCTCCCGTTCCCGTCCGTCATGCAATACTGATCCAGGTAGCGGAAGCACTTGGCCCGAGGCCCGTCAAACGAAACGTGCACGCCGGCCATCTTCCAGGGGATAGTGCGGAAGTCGAACGGCCGGGGCGTAGTCTCGTCAGGCGCCGGCTCACCCGGCAAGTGCTGCAGCGGCGCATTGCAGACGATCTCCCAGCTCGGGTATGCCCCATAGGTGACGACGATGTGACACAGCCACACCTCACAGCGCGTTTGCGGGAGCCCCGAATCACGAAAGAACGGATCCACCGCACCGGCAAAGTTGGGCTTGACCTGGTAGCGCACCCTGCCCGTCGCCCCGTCGCCCGCGTAGAACGGTGTGTCATCACCGGTTATGTCCCAGAAGCCGGGCTCGGGTATGATCGTCGCTCCAGGCGGTGCCGCCACAACCAGGCCCGGAGCGCCCACCGGGCTGCACGGGCACTCCCCGGTCTGCTCGATCGTGCACACCCCTTGATCTTCATCGTCGAAACAATACAGGCAGTCCAGCCCGTCCGGCGGTTCCACGTAGCAATCTTCGCGCAACCACGGCACGTCATAATCATCGTCGCGACCTCTAAACGGCGTACAGTACGTAGTCGTATTCCAAATTGTAACCGCCCCACAGATCGTACCTCGCAGCGGCGCAGCCAGCGTTCCCACCGCTTCCGGCACGCCGGCCTCTTCGGTGACGACTGCGAAGTCGCCTACCGCCAACTGGCCACAACTGCTGTACTGCACACAGAACGCCCCGTTGGCCGGATCAAACACCAGCTCCGCACATACGTGCTTACACTCACCGATCTCCGGGGCGTCATCGGGCGTAGAGATTGCCGGCCGCACGGAGAGCATCTCCAAACCGACCTCGCCGTTTCTGACCGCCGGCCGGAATCCGAACAGGATGGGTTCGCACAGATCAATCATTGCGTCACGCCGTAAGAGCACCCTGACCACGGCGTGCCCGTGTTGAGTGTGGTCATGAACGAAATCAACGGAACCTTCAGGTGCCAGTGGCCTTTCCGGATCGTCGCCTCCAAAGGGTAGTAGACCGCCGGCAACGGATCGTTGGCCCCGAGCCCGAGGGCAAACCCCACGTAGCGTTCGTACGGCATGCGGTGAAACGGATACGCCCGAAATGCTCGGCCGACCATTTCGGCCTGATCGGGCTCCGGCGGATCAGTGCTGTACTCTAGCGTCCGCACCATGATCGTGCCCGCCGCAACCTCTTCCTGCGTCGACACAATTACCACATCGAGGTCGCCACTGCTACCGCGAAACCTGCCAGGTGGTGCCGGTGTTGACGCAGCGGCGGCGGGGCCTTCAATTCGCCGTCTGCGCCGCCGCAGTTCCGTCGCATCCACCGGCACTTCTCACGCCCTCCTCATTGACAGTCCCACCGGACCGGCAGCCGCCGGCCCCGTCGCCTTGGCCACTTTGCTCTTCGTGGTATACGTGTTGAGCTCGGCCACGCCGTTCGTGTTGCGTGACCGCACGCCGAACACACAGGCCGTGCCGTCGTCGTACGCCCCGGTCGTGAAGGTGTATCGCGTCAGCGCGTTGAACAGCACGTACGCCAGCCCCGTCAGCGAATCGACCAGCGGCGTCTCATAGTCCACCGTCTCCGCCGTCGCCCCGCGAAACACCTGGAAGTCCTTCGGCCAGCCTCCTTGACCGTATGAGCTGTACTCCCACGACAACCTGAACTTCCCCCCGGCCAATGGCTTGGCTACCGCAGACAGCGGAAACATCGGAAGGGCCGGCGTTATCCGGGCCCCTTCGCTGTCGAAGTCGACCCGAATCGGTTCAGCCATCTTCGACACGAATCCGTTGCCCAGTACTTTGACGACGGTGTACTGATAGGCCTGCTCGGGATCGTGCCCCACGCTCTTCATGTTCTTGATCGTCGATTCGCTAGGCCTGGCAAACCCGCAATAACGCCACTTACCCGTGGTCGGATACAGCCTGCGCCGCACGAGCAAGTGCCCCCCGCCGGTCCACGGAAACACCAGCCCGCGCGTCACCAGATAGCCCAGCGTGATCAGTTCCGCCGAGGTATAGCCTCGATGGTACGGATCACACGCCAGCCGATAATGGCTCAGCATGTAACTCATTGCGGGACGATCCCTTGCGTATCGTTGTCGATCTCCGTGATCTGCCGGGTGAACCGCACCGTCTCGCCGTCGTCTTTGTAGACTTTGATGTCGCCGGTGTCCCGATCTACCGTGATCTTGTTCCTCGCTTCCGCGTTGGCATTGTTGATCGCTTCACCCATCGAACCGGCGTTGTCATGATCCGCCCGAGCTTCATCAAAGACCGCATCTGCAACCTGCGCCGCCGTAGGTGCCGTAGCCCCGAGCGCAGTGCAGAAGACCTTGACGGCATCGGTGGCAACCACCGTGAAGTCTGGTGCGCTGTCGATCGTCACCGCCTTCGTCGACGCCACCCAGTTCGTCGCCACCCGCACGCTGGGGCTGTCGTTCTCGCTGCCATCGAAAAACACGATGGTCTGATTCCAGTTGCTGATGTCATGATCCGGCCCGGCGGCCAGCACGAAATGCGTTTGATCGGTTACGCTCGATACAGTCGTCTCCAGCAGCATGCTCTGATCGATGCCCACCGGGGCCTCCTCGAGGGCGTTGGCATTGAGTCGCTGCGTCCCCCCGTCATCTTCAGTGAGATCTGCAAAGAGCGACCCGGCCGCCGGCTGGCTACCAAGAGCGGTGTACATAAGCTCATGCAATCTGTAAGCTTCGATCGCCGCGCTGATCGCCGCAAGAACCTCTGCTTCCGCCGTCGCCCCTAAAGCGGTGACCTCACCTATGGTCGCTCCGCTCTGATCGGCGTTGAGATCCACGCCGTCCGACGTGTGGTCGAAATCGCTCGTGCCCCGCGTGCTGACCGCCGCATCGAGCATGTCCACCAGCAGCTTGCCGATCGTACCCGCCGTTGTCAGCGCCGATGTGACTTGATTCCACAGCTTCAGGATCGCCGACGCTGCGAAGTGTTCCGCGCTGAACGCATTGTCCGCAATCTTCGCCTCCGTGATGCAATCTGCCGCAAGTGCGTCAGCAGTGATCAAGCCGTTGGTGATCTCGTCCGCATGGACCTTCAGCTTGTCGGTGCCCGCCTCAAGCGAGTCGAAGGCGTTCCCAGGCTTGACCTCATAGTGCGGTGACTCGAAGGGTAATACGCCGTCGCAGACGCCTACCACCCACAGTTCCCCTAGAGTGTCGTTCTGTGCGGCGGTGATCTCGATCTCATAGATACCGTTACCCTTGTGTGTCCAGTCATTATTCCCACCACTCGTCAATGTCAGATCGAGCTGGGTGACACCGGCGACGCTCTCCTTGAACAGATCGACACTCATCCCCGATTCGTTGTAGCTGATTCCCGTTTCGAGCGTCTTGAAGTCCGTGTCGTCATACAGCGGCCCCACGCTGACCACGATAGCTGTATCTACCGGCTTCCTTGCCATCAGGCGGACCTCCGAATGATGTTACGTATCCTCTGAACCATCGGCGGCGGGTTGTAATCTACGAGCAGTCGCGGCCGCCACGCTGCGATGGCATTCTCGCCGCTGCCGACCTCGAGGTACTGGAGGGGATACCCCATGTTGCTCATCCTCCACAGCAGTTCCAGCACCTGCCCGCGATCGGCAATGGCCCTGTCGATCAGCACTTTGAGATCGCCGCTGTCATGATCCCCCGCCGTAGTGGGCAGATCGAACGTCACCTGGTTCTCCGTTTCATAGTCCCCTCCTCCGTCATCCCACGCCGTTTTGTCCTTCCGATCGTTCCACGTCACCTCCGATTCGACAAACCCCGTCGACCCCGTACTGATCTCGTGCAGATACGTCGTCCGGGTAAGATCCGCCGGCGTGATCACATGCGCCCGCAGCTTCCCCCAGTTGACCGTCGATCCATCCGGCAGCGCCACCGTATATCGCAGTATGCTGTTCCAGCGTTTCGGGTAGATCCCTACCGAGCGTGCCCCGATCCTCAGCGTCCCGTCCGACCCGTAGTTGGTGTCCGGATTGTCCTCGTCCAGGACCGCATCCGGAACCACAACCCCGCCAGCGCCTTCTCGAAACTCTACCAGCATCGTTTTGCATTTACGAAGCGGGCACCGCCCGCCGCCCGATCACCGTAACCGTAAGTTTCCCGGCCCCGTTGATGTCATGCGTCTTGAACGAGAGCCACCCCGGCCCCACCGTCTCGCTGATCGCGTCCGACGAGTCCGAGTGTTCCCCGTCTGCAATCCTCGCCATGTTCTGCTGCGACACGAACAGCGACACATCGTCGAACAGACAGTCCACCACGCAGTAACCACCGCTGGGGGCGGTAACCGCATAGGCGTGGATCTGCGTGATTGTCGTCGCAACGGGCAGGTAGACCCGCGTGTTGTATTGCGTATCCGCAGTCAGCGTATCGCCGATGTAGTAAGCCGGCTCCCACCGCAGCCCCTTCTTGTCGCTGTCGCTCAGATGGAAGATCGACCAGTGTGATCGAGCCAGCTCCACCCAGTTCGACCCGTCGTACTGCAATACGAGCCTGTGCTCCGTATCCGCCAGTACGTACGACTTTCCGTTGCCCAGCTTGATGTTCCCGGTAGCGTGTTTCACCGTCGGCACTTGCTCGTTCTGCGCCGCCTGCAGAATCAGCACATCGCCTTCGATCCCGCCGTTTATCGTGTCCAGGTCATCCGTCGCCCCTCCGCCCTGGTTCAGCAGCACGGCCCACGACTGCGTCTTGGTGACCTCTCCCGATGCGATCGTTAGCGACTCGGCATCCTCGATATTGAGCCGTCCCACGTTGGCGATGTCGTAGCCCTGACAGTTCAGGCTGGCCTGCACCAGACCGCCCAGCGTAGAAACCGGCAGTTGCACCCACCCATCCAACCACCCGCCCGGCGCCCACTGTCGCATCAGCATCAAACGCGGGTAAATCTGCGTAAGCTCGAAGTCGCCGTTGTACAGGTAGATGTTTCCGGTAGCGTGTTTGACCGTCACCGCCGTCCCGGCGTTCGGGTTATGCAGTATAAGCAGATGGACATTGTCCGGTGCCGTGATCGTCTCCAGATCATCGGTCGGATCCAAGTCTTCCGTCGCCACCGCCACAACCGTACGATCAACCGTAAGCACGCCGGCGTCGATCTCCGCCTCGCACGGATCATCGAATCCCAACCCGCCCATGCCCTGCAGCAGTTGACTGTCGAGGTCCACCGCCGCCGTAGGCTTCGTCTCCCACCAGTGATCGATCACCCCCACCTGGAAGTTCTTGTAGCGCGAATCCTCGATGCTCGTTATCGTCGTAGCCCCGGCCACGATCTTGGCCAGCTTGAAATGATCCCCGCTCGGCCACCCTTCCGTAGACTTCTTCAGCGTCGCATCCGCGTCGAGGTAGAGATAGTTCGTTTCGCTGGCCGTGAGGGCAAACGTGGCGTCGCCCGCGTAAGCTTTCGCCGTCGCCCCGATCTGATATGCCAGGGCGAACACGCCCACACTGAGCCCCCCTAAGGGATACACACGCCCTTGGTTCAGCCCCCCCAGCAGTTGCAGCGCGTGATAGATCTGCTGCTGCATGCGCGCATGCAGCGTGGGACTACCACCCGGCTCCGCGTTCTTGGGGATCGGCTTGATCCCCGTGTTTGCATCCGCACCCCCGGCGGCAAACGCGTTCGCTTCCGCCTCGGTCATATCCGGCAACGTTGGCTGCGCCATTCCTTTACTCCGTGTTCGCCCCAAACGACAAGGTCACCTGGTCGTTCTCGCCGTCGTACGAGTCCAGAGCCAGGCTCTTGAGCGTCGGCGGCTCCGTTGCGCTTATCATCCGCTCGATCACTTCCACGGAATCACCCTGCACGTTTCCCTGTTCGTCCACCGCCGCCACGCCGAACTTCCACTTCCCGAACGTCGCCGGGATATGCACGGCGATCTCGATGTACGGCTGCGATGTGCCGTAAGGCACCCCCGCGTACACATGATCGCCGTACCCGCCGTTTTGCAGCCGGCTCGGCAGATTCGTCCCATACCTCCCGCCGCAGTACGGGTGTATACCGTAGCCCCGCGCTTCCAGGGCACCCGGAAACACATTCTTCGCCCGTGGCAGAAGCGGCGTGTCCGTATCCACGTCCCCGCTTCCTCCATTGCTGAACACCTGCAGGCGTATGCCCGCTCCCCAGCTTTCATCGATCGGCACCTTTAGCGTCACTTCCGTCTTCATGCCGCCTCCACTTCCGGCGTATGCCGCAGATCGGTAAGGTGCAGAATCGTCCGGTGCCCTCCGCCTGGCACATTCACGTACTGGACCGTCCGTATCGCCGGGAAAGTCGCAAACTCGATCCCCAGCCCTTCCACTCCAGAGAAGCTGTCCCCGCAAGCGTACTGATCGTCGAACCAGAACAGTTCCAATGGCCCGCTGACTGTGGCTTTGCTCTTTCTCGCCGCATCCCGTTCCCCGAACCGTTCCATCCGCTCCGTATCGTCGCGTGCTTGATGTTCCGCCTCTTCGTAGTTGAACCGGTCCGCAAACACGTTGTGCGATGTGTCCGTCTTCTGGAACACCTCCCGCCCGTGATCGTGAATTCTGTACCTGCGCCGGTGTGCGTCGCCGCTGCTGGCGTCCTGATACATCCGGTAGTCGCCGTCGATCGTACAGGTGATCGCCACCGCCAGGCGTGCCTCAATGATCGCAGTCAGCAAGTTGTCATTGTCTTCCTTCGCCCCCAGATCCGCCCGTTTCCTGAAGCTTGTATCCGTTAGGAGATTGTCCCCCTTGAACCACACCGTCCCCTGCACCGGGTCAAGATCATAGCACGCCGGAAGTGGCACCCAGCCCGGTGTCGCCAGGGCGGTTTCCGGCGTCGGGGCGTTGTAGTTGATCCACACCACCGGAGCCCGCCCGGAGATCCCTTCACGCACCCCTATCGTATCCCCCAGCGGCCTGCGCCTCGGCACCCAATTCACCGCGTCCGCAATCCCCGCCCCGATCTGCGGATTCTTGTACACCAGCGCTGTGTGATCATCCGGGTCATACGGGCTGTACATGTACGCCGGCCAGTTGTCTCGGGCGTACTCCGAGTCGTCCGGATCGTCCGCTTTCATGTACCCGGCCTTGTCCGGGAAGCCGAAGAGCCGCCCGACATCTCGCACAGTGTGGAATTGCGAATGCGCCGGGTGATAAATGCTTCTCGGCTCCGTTGGCTCTTGATCCGCCGGCTCCCACTCAGGCCCGAACTGGTCATCCCAGAAATCCATCGCGGCCGTCTTTTCTTCGTCCGTCTCCAGGTTGTCCAGGTGATGCGCCGCATCCGGCACCCACAGTGGTCTAAGCAGCAGCGTCACCTCGTAGCGTTCGGGTCCGCCCAGATAGAGCGGCCCGGTGATCTTTCGATGATCCGTTGCCAGCGTGCCCGTAACCAGGGCATTCGCCTGTGCCACATCCGCCGCCGTCCGCTCACCCGGCTCGGACCACGGGGCCTCGCGTGGTGCGTTGTCGCTTGCCGGCCAGCGCATCGGCCCCTTGGGTCGCTGCCCTTGACGCTCTTCACCGCTTTCCACCGTGGCAAACACGCGGAGATAATGTTCCGCCTCCAGCTCCTGTTCGCCGCCCAGGTAGCTTCGGAGCTGCACATCCATATGCAGCCCCGCCTCGTCGCACAGCAACACGATCCCTTCCCTCGCGTTCATCGACTGGACCGACACGTCGGCCACGTGCGCACAGATGAGGCGGGTGAACAGATCGGGGTCCTCCGGCACTTCGTCCAGATCGACCAGTTCCTCCGTCGCCTCCAGAAAGTAGTCAGCCGTGACCGGTACTTGATCCTCGCTCAACGCCACGTAGAAAAGCGCCAGATAGCGGAGAGCGTCGACGTATCGCCACTGTTTGGCCTCCGGCGCTCCATCTTCGGTGAACAAGTGCACGTTGTGCGTCGTGTCGCCCACCACAAATGGATAGGCTTCCGCGCTGCGATTGCCCCTCCCGCCGGCGTTGAACACCGTCGGGAGCGTTTCGCAAGACACGGCATCAGGATCACTCGCCGACCATTCCGACAGCGGATCATAGCGCATCTTCCTGCCCAGCAGTTGCTGGTAGAATCCGCACGCCAGTCGGTCCAGCCCTTCGCAGACGCACTCGACATCGAACGACTCCGATCGCTCGTTCCAGCTCAGCGTCTGCGGCAGCGGAAACCCCTGAAACAACACCCGCCCCTGTGACGCCCCTGACGGCTGCATTATCCGTACCCGCTTATCCGGGTTCAGTGTTTCCAGAAGGTGTGTAAAATGCCGCTCGCCGATTGTTCCTACCTCGGCGATGTCCGCAGCGTCCAGGTGTGTAAACAGCTTGGCCCTCGTATCCGTCCCATCCATCCCCAGCGACACTTCCCGCCAGTCGATCCTGTCCGCGATCTCGTACTCTTCGCTGCCCGGTTCAGTCTCGATATAGACATTGACCGGCGGCTGTTTGTATCCGTAGCTCTGCGGCGCGTTGCCCACTCGGGCATCCGGCGTATCCGGCACTTCCGGTGGTGGTGGGTTGAACGGCGAAAATGGTCCCTTCGGCGGCAGGCCGCGTTTTCCGAATGCCGTGTTCACCCCTGGGTTCATAACTGCTTACTCTTCGCTTACCGGCGTCGGTTCCAGGCAGGCAAACGTGATTTCAAGCTCCGCCCACAGATCGTACGCTGCATTCCTGATCGACTTCGGTGGCGTCGGAAACCGCCAGCCCGCCATCACCGCTTTTTCGGAGAGCACCCGACCGGCCGAGTTGGTCAGCGTGGTTTCCTTGAGCTGCTTCGGATCGGCCGTCTCACCAGTCCCGCCGTGCAGTTTGCGATTCAGGTCGCTAATGATCTCCGCCAGCGTGTCATCGTCTTTGACCCTGATCGACCCCACCCACTTCACCGTCTTGTCCGTGAAGCCGCCCACGCTCCGGTAGCTGACACTCTGCCCGGGAAGACTGTGCAGCGCCGACGCCGTGTTGTCCGGCCCTTCGTCGACCCGCCCGACCCAGTGGGCATCGCCCGCCGCGTGGCGCGTACCGCCCGCCTGCCCGATGTCCAGCACCGTTACCTCGTTGGTCCCACCGAATTCCGGATACGCCGACATTTCACCTTCCGTCCTTCATCCTTCATCCTTCCGCCTTCATCCTTCTCTCCCTACCCCTTCTCTCTCCGTTCCCACGCGTTTTCGCCGTTGATGACCATGCCGCGCGGCAGCGGCCCCGGCGTTACGAATCTGGCGTGTTGCAGATGATTGTGCACCGTAGCCGGCTCTGCCGCCCTCGTGGCACTCAGCTCCCCCGCCCGCTCCAGTCTCGCCGCCGCCCGCTCCATCGCCCGGGCCGCCTCGACCTGGCTCCGCCCCGCTTCCGCGAACAACTCGGGTTGCAGCGGCGCCGGCTTTACCACTTCGGCTTGTCTCGGCGCCTCGGCAGCCACCGCCGGCCTGGTTGCCGCCTGTGCCGCTTCAGTGTCTCTCCGCCCTTCCGCAGCCACCGCCGGTTGTGGCGCAGCCTCTGCGCCTTCAGCTCGTGCCGGTGTCTCGACGGCCACCGCCGGCCTTGGCACGGCCTCTTCGGCTTCAGCTTGCGTCGGCGCCTCGGCGGCAACCGCCGCTTTTGGCGCAGCCTCCTTCACCTCACCCCGTGACGGTTCCTCTGTTTCCGCCTGTCGCGTCCCCTTCGATTCGTCATCCGCCTCCAGCTCCCGAAGGTACTCCTCGTAACGTTTCCCCTCTGCCGCCGCTTCTTCTTGTTGCCGCCGCTCCTCTGCCAGCCGCTTTATCGCTTGTTGCGTCAGGTACTTCGCCGCCTCGCTGTCCCGCTCCGAACCGCCGATCGGCACTGCGATCGGTGCCACCTCACCCGCATCCAGCCCCTTCCCGGTGCCTTTTGCCTGCAGTCGCGTCAACAACTCCATCAGCACACGCACCGTAACCCTCTCCTCCTCGCTGGGAACCAGGTCTCCCTTTCTCGGCATCCGCCTCGGACCGAAATCCCGATCAGCCCCAAGTTCAGAGTACTGCTGCAACAACTGCGCCAGCCGCTCCGTGTCAGCTCCTACCGGTGCGTAGCGTTTGATGAACTCCTCGAGGTCCAGTGTCGCCCCCCCGAGACTGACCGCTTGCTTTCCCGCTTCTTGAAGACTCTCTCGCCGTTGCCCGGCTTCGCGTGCGAAGATTGCATCCAGCTTCTCCGCGTAGTACTCCAGCATCTGCGTCGCTTGCCTGTCGACCCTCTCTCCCGACAAACCCGCAAGATCGATCTCCTGCCCGAACCGCTCCAGTATCACCGCCAGCCGTTCGATCTCTTCGATTCCGAACCGCCCGCCGCCCGCCCGGTCCTCGCGTCCACCCACCGCCGCCACCGCCCGGTTGATTGCCGCCTCGTCTATGAACGGTGCCCGTGCCTTCACATCCTCTGCCGTCTCCTTTGCCGCCCGCGCTTCCTCTTCATCGAACGGCCCTTGCCTGCTCGCATCTCGCAGCCGCTCGATCTCCGCCGCCCGATCGCGTTCCGCACCTTTCAGCTCGTTCTGTGCCGCCGTCCGTTTCTTGATCTCCTCATTGACCCTCTCCATCGCTTCGCGTTCGGCGTTCAGCGCCCTTACGATCAGCCAGATCCCCGCCGCCACCGCCGCCCCGGCCCCCAGCAGCTTCAGCGCCCCGGCGTTGGCCTTAATCGCTGCGCTTAATGACCCGAACGTTTCCTTCAGGTTGATGTTTCGCGACGCCAGGTCACCCGCGATCTTCCCGCTCTTGAGCATCCCGTCGACGAACGCTCCCAGCGTCGGGCTCGCTTGCGTCAGCAGGCTGACCACGTCGCTTTCAGACGCGTGGAACTTATCCGCCTGTTTCGCCGCCGTTTCAGACGCCGATCCCGCCTTGGAGGTCTGACCGGCCAGGCTTTCCTCAGCCTGCGTAACCTTGTCCAGATCCTTCGCCGCCTGCTCGGCCCCGACCGTCTCCGCCCTGACTGTCGCCTTGTGTTCGCCCATTTCAGTTGTCAGCTATCTGTAGGGCGGGCTCTGCCCGCCACCCTTCATCCTTCATCCTTCCGCCTTCATCCTTCTCTTCTTACGCCGGCGTCGCGAAGTTGATCAGCCTCTCCGCCGGCGTCGCATGGTCGATCGTCCGCATCGTGTACGGGCTGTCCGGGTCCTCGAACTGGAGGCCCCCCGAAAGCGTATGCCCGGTATAGTCCTTCCCCGCCGCCTTGCGTCGCGACTCGAACGCGCAGTTCCGAAGCGTCAGCTCCTGGTTTCCCTGTTGCCCCACACCTTCCAGGGCAATGACCAGGTCCTTCGTCCCCTGATCCAGTAGCTGCGTACATATGTCGTAGCTGTTCGTCAGATACGCGTCGGAGTCTCTTACCGTAGCCTCTACCGCAACCTTCCACCCGGCGATGTCGAACGCCGACAGCCCCGCGTCCCCGTCGCCGTAGTCCTGGCGCAGCACCGGCGTGATCCGGATGTTCGCGTCCACCGGATGCAGCACAGCGATCGTCCCGTGCGTCAGCGCCGTCGGTTTCCAGAGCCTGGCCGGAAAGACCAGCGTCGGTGCGCTTTGCCCGTCCTCGTGTTTGCAGATCTCTGTGAACGTATCCGCCCCGTCACTCCGCACCGTCCCGTCCACCGTCATCTGGGCATACGCCCCGCGCGACAGTCGCAGTGCCCCCGTGTGCATCACCAGCTTGCTCGTGGCCGTGCCGATCGTCGACTTGACGTACGTAGCCGCTCCGCTTTCCCGGCCGTAGAAGATCGCCGTTGCCGGCGTGCTGATCAGCAGGGCGATCAGGTCGATCACGTCCGTCGACACCAGCGACAGGTCCACCTTCTGACCGCCGCGACTCCGCACCGCCGGCCCCTGGTTACCGTCGTCGCTTTCCACCGTGTCGATGTGCCCTTGCGTGATCCCTATGCTATTGATCCCGCCGACTTCGACGCTGTTGACCGTCAGGGCGTCGACCTCGTCGAACACTCGTTCATTCGCCATCTCGTTTCTCCGTGGTTAGCCGCTCGCCCGAACCTCGTCGACGTGGAGCACGGCGTAGAGGATCGCTTCCGTTTTCGTATTATATGCCACTTCCGATCCTCCCCATCGCGTGCGGTCCGTGTGTCGCCCATGCGCCGCCACCGCCGGGCATTTGTTGTGCAGTGCCCCGTAAAGCAGATCGCGCATCACGTTCGTTCCCAGCACCGTTCCATCCCCGCGCCTCGCCGCCCGTGGCCGGTCGTTTTTCACCCCGACGAACACTTCATACATCGCCTCGTGTTTCTGTTCGCCGCCTTCGAGCGGCACTACCGTGTCGCGCCGGTACCGCACTCTAGCGATCGGCGTCCTCTTCCCCGAAAGCAGCTCATTCGCCGTGTCCCGGGCGTTCTCCTGCAGCGACCCTTCCCACGCGGCGACCTCGACATCTTCGAAGACCAGCGGCGATTCTTCGTCGACCTGGATCGCCTTGATCTGCGTCACGATCCAGTCTTCGGTCAGCGTCGCCATCGATTGATCATTCGTCGCCATCGCCGCTTACCTCATCCTTCATCCTTCCGCCTTCATCCTTCTATCTTGAGCCACTCCGGTATCAGCTCCGTTTCGATCACCGCCCGGTCCTCGTCGTCGAAGAAGATAAACGGCGTCGCCCTCTGCTCTACCCAATACGCCAGGGCGTAGAGCGGTCCCGGCCCGTACGGCGTTTGCCCGCGTTTCTTTCGCTGCCTGCCGGTAAGTTCTTGTTCCTCGTCGATCAGCAAGCCGAAGACGTTCGGCTTGCCGCCCATATACGGCTGGAAGCGCAGCAGCTCGCCGGTGGGATCCAGTTCCAGCGGCCCGACCTGTTGGCGTTGCAGTGCCGGGTGCAGCGGTATGGCCAGGGCCTTCTTTTCGCGCGGTTCGATGATCCCCCCGAACTGGCGCATCGCCGCGTATTCGACGTTCGACCCCACTTCGACCCGATCGTCCGCCAGCTCGAAGATCGTATCCGCCGTGCCCCCGCCCGGCACCGTGGCCGTAAGCGACGCCGCCAGTCTTCCGGTGCGCACCGCATCGGCATCTTGTTTGAGCACCGTTTCCAGTCGTTCCACCGCTCGCGACATCGCCAAAACCCCGATGTTTTGCATCAATGCGCGCGGGTTTCGAAGGCTGTTCGACACCCGTTCGAACACCCCTCGATCCCCCGTCACCGTGAACTTCAGCGTGTACCCGGCCATTCACTCGTTCGTCCCTCCGACGCCCATGTTTTCGCGCGACGCGGTTGCCGGGCTCGCTCCCCAGACAGCCATCGGGCTGTCTGACGTAGTTGACGCCGGCGTGATTCCCGCCGGCAGAACAACCTTGCCTTCACTCACCGCAGTCAACCACTTGATCGCATCCTCGCGTATTGTACGAACACCGTCCGACACCGGCTGTCTTCGCGAGCGCAGCCGGTACTCTGCAATATCCAGAGTGAAACCCTTCAGCGTCCCCGCAAGATCGGCGTGAGCGCTGAGGTCGACGGGCACCTTGTAGCGCCTTGCCAGATACCCATTGACTTCACCTTCGCTGCTGTTGACCACTTCCGTGATCACGTCGTCATCGACCGTTGATCCGCTATCGGTGGTAAGCTGCACCGCAGCGTCGTTCCCCACCCGATCGATCAGATCCTGGTTAGTGATGTATGAGCTCATCGGCAGCTCCTACCGACGTCCAGATCGTCGCCAACCGGTGAGCCCGCTACGTCGCCAGGCAGTCCTTGAAAAGGTAGCCCACATCCGTGGCAATCACCTTGATCACGTTGGACTCCACGACCCTTATCATCTGACCCCCGAACGCCCCTCGGGTAGTCGGGTTCGTGAGCACCTGGCGCTGTTTCCAGGTGAACTGGGCACCCCAGACCACGTCACGCAGGGCCACGCCCGCCTTGACGCGCAGCAGAGCCGCCCCACCCTTTCCGGCGTTGGTCCCATCCCAGATGCGGGCGAACGATGCAGTCTGCCCCTTCTTGGCCGAGTTGACCCGCGCCCGGCTGACCAGCACCCCGTCGAGACCCAGGTACTCGGCCAGCTCCTGCTGATTGACCGCCGGAGCGCCCACGCCCCCCTTTCTGAGGACCTGCGGCGCGAGCGTTCCTTTGACCGCCGCGAGGATTTTCTCGTTGCGAGCCAGCTTGCGCCAGGTGGCGATCCCCATCGCCATGATGTTTGGCGGCGAGAAACACGCGTCGATGCCGGCTTCGATGTCCGTCAAGGCGTCGTCCGACAAGGTCGCCCAACCCCCTTCGATGTCGACTTGGTTGTCGGCCCCGTAGTTGTTGGCATTGAACACCGCAGCGGCTACGCGTTGCTCCTTGGCCATGAGCACAAGGTTCGTCACAAACTCCGTCGTGTCGCTCTGTGGCTGGATCGGGGCCTCGGCGTTGTCGATCGATTCCTGATCGAGGAACTCCTGGAGGCCGTAATCCTTGCACGCATACGTGCCCTCGGACACATCCCATTCGACCTCGTTCGGGTCGGACTTCGGACCTACGTAAGCCGGCGGGACGGTGAAACGTTGGTTCTTGTCGTACTTCTTGAACTTTCCTTCCTTCGTTCCCACCGGCGTCGGTGGTAACACCAGATCGGCGATGTACTCCGGGTTCTGGTACTGGATGGCGACGTTGCTCAGTCGCCCATCGAACTGTACGTCTGCTACTGCTGGCATATGCGAATCCTTTCGCTATCAGGTTTCAACTTCACAGGCGATCATCCGTCATCGCCCGCGTTCGATCTGCCGCATCACGCCAGGTCGAACTGTGATCGTGCAATCAGGCAGGGGAAAATGTCGTTGTCCGCCACCCCGGCCATTGCGATTCCGATCGCTTGCTGCTTGGCTGTGGAGGCCGTTCCGGCCACACCCTCGCCGCCGGTCGTTGCCACAACGTAGTCCCCGCGCGTGATGTCGCCGGCCGCCTTTACCTCGGCGATACCGGCCACGGCCACCTCGATGCGATCGTCCTCCGCCTCGGCAGCCACGATCGTAATGCCGATCGGAAGATCGGTGTTGGCCGTAGCTACCACTACCTTGTCGTCGCTGTCATCGAACTTGACGATCGTGTTTTTCGCGATCGCCCCTCCCGCCACGAACGTCTTGGTCAACAGATTGTTTGGTCCTGCCATGCTCAGATCCTTTTCTGTGAGTACCGGTCGCTTGCGACCGAACCACCCGGTTTTCAGTCAGCCGCCGTTCTTGATTCGCGGCCCCTACTCCGTCGTTCCGAAAATCCTCGGATACCGACCCTCGCAATGAGCCCTAGCCGCCTGCGTGGACAGCCCGGCGGAAGTCTGCTCCCTCACCAACTTGGTCTGCAGGGCCACCAGGGCGGCCTTGTGGTTGCCCTTGTGTTCCTCCAGGGCCTTGTTGATCATCTGCTCTTCATCCCCCACAGTCCCCGTGTCCGCCGGCGGCGTAGTCCGCCCCAGCGGCGGCCGCAGATCCGGATGATCCTTCATGGCCATCTTCAGCGTTTCGGGATCGCTCATGGCGAGCTTGCGTGCCCAGCTCAGCTTCTCCCGATCATTAGGCAGGATCTTGCCGGTCGCGATCAGTTCCTCGACGTGCTCGTTGGCCTCGCGTTGCTTGTTGGCCCGTTCGAGATCCTCGACGCGTGTCTTCATCGCGTTGTACTCGGTCGCCGCGACCCGCCCCGACATGGCTTGCAGCACCGTCTTCTTGTCCGCGTCCTCCGCCAGGCCCAGGGCGCTGCGCACACTGGCCGCCACCTCCGTGTCTTCCGCCGGCGTTTCCGCGGAATCGCCCTCGATCTGTTTGATGGCCAGTCGCAGAATCGCTTCACGCGAGGCCCCATCGGGAACCTCAACGCCCTTCGCTTTCAGGGCCGACTTCAGCTCACCCAGAAGCTGATCCGGCGATTCGGCGTTCTCACCGGCGTCCTGATGAGCCTGCCGGAACCACTTAGTGATTGTGTCCATACTGTTTTTCTCCTTGTCTTCGCTGCCTTCCTTGGCGGCCACCCGCTCCATCGCAGGAATGGCAGGCTTGTTTGTAAGTCCCGCACTATGCAGCTCCATAACGCGCTGATCCGATCTGCGCACGTGCAGTACCGGCGAGAGGTAACGGTACTCGTCGGCTCTGATCATTTCCTTCGCTGGCTCAGTCCACTTGACCAAAGCGACGATCCCGGTACCTGGTTTGTATTCCAATGCTTCCATCCAGCCCGCCGCCGGCGCCTTTCCATTAGGTGCAGGATGATCCGCAAGCGTCTGATGTTCGTAGTCAATGACCAGGCTCGTACGGTGCGCGCGGAATGCGGTGTCTACTGCTTCCCATGCCTCAGCGTCCATCAAGAAGGTCCCCGCCTTCGACGCGACCCTTCCGTCAGGGACGATGGTCACTTTGACCAGACTGTCCCCACTCTTCTCGTCACGACACACGGCCAGTGGTGCGTAAATCTCGTCGTTCATTTACCTCATCCTTCAAACAGTCTCCGCAGATCCGGATCCAGCTCCGACAGATCGAAGTCGATGTCCGTGCCCGTGTTGAACCCCGGCCTCGGTTTCAGTGGCACCCCGCGTTTCGTCTTGAGCGGCTTGCCGGTCTTTGCACTTACCGGCCGGATCATCCCCCCGGCGTACGTCCAGATCGTCGCCCGTCGCTTCCGTACCTGACCGACCGTCAGGGCGATAAACGTTCACCGGCACCCGTAGTCCCACGGCGGCGTGAACCGGTCCCAGAACCGATCGTCCCACCGGAAGACCTTGCCATGCAGCACCGCATGGTCCGGTCGCACGTTTCGCACGCCCGGCGTACCGTTCCCCACCGTCATATAGCGTCTGTAAGGAAACGCCGCCGCGACATCCGGCGAGTCCAGCATTTCCCGTCTGGCCTTCGAGTAGGCGTCCATCGTATTCTGGTGGAACGCCGTTCGCAGTCGGTTCCGGGCCGGCGCGGGGATACCCTTGGTTTCGAAGAGCTCGAGTACTTTCCGTCGCCAGTCGGCAAACGACGTGCCCTCGCGGATCGCGTCTTCCAGAAGATCGCGCACGCGCTGCACCACTCGGGCGTTGTGCACTCCGGCGATCCGGAAGGCCCGCCCTTTCATCGCCGCGATAAGCCGGTCGAACTGGTCCGACGTAAGCGGCACCTTCCGGCGCAGCGCCCGCCTGGCCTCGTCCGCCGTCTTCGGCGAAAAGTCGTCTTTGGTTAGTACCCGTATAGGCATCCATGCCACTCGTTGCGTCCGCCGTGCGGACCACCGTCACTCGCCGTCAACTGGCGTGATGAAAGATGAAGTGGTTATCCAGTCCCAAGAAACCGATGGTCCTACCTGCCTCGTCTTCGAACCAACCCAACCAGCCCACCAGATGCGGCCGTTGATACGCTTTGAACTTCATCGCATTTCTCCGTAGGGCGGGCTCTGCCCGCCGTCATTCACATCTTCAATCCGTCAGCAGTCGGCTCCACGGTCGCGTTCTCCGGGTCATAACCATGCTCGTAGCACGACTGCCTGCCGTTTAGTTCCTTCAGATCCATCCCGAGCCACATGATCGCTTCTTGGATCTTCGTGATGGCCAAGCTGCGTTCACGGCTCGCCGGGCATGCGCGCAACCGCTGCAGAACTGCGTCGAGATCTTTGCGAAAGCCCTTAGTCGCTGTGATCGCCCCCTGTCTGACTACTTCTTCCATACTCGCCGTCTCCCGCAGGGCGGGCTCTGCCCGCCATCCTTCATCCTTCCGCCTTCATCCTTTTCTTTGCCCCCGGCCACGCCGCCGCCGTTGCGATAAGCGACGCCTGCACGCCCGCGTCGGTTAGTGCCGTTCCGATGGCATCGGTCCCCAGCCGCTTGGTCAGCCCCGGCGTAAGTCGCCGCTTGAGATCCGCTGGCCCTTCGGCCTTCTTGATCGCTTCCATCAGCGGTGCGATGTCTTTCCCGTACTGTTTCGCGCTTCTACCCATCGCCCTGCCGGCCAGGTGGTCCACCCCCGCGATCACTGCTTTATGGCTGCCCAGCGCCATCAGAACCCGCCCTCCTCCAGGTTCTCACCCATCCCAAACGGCGATGGCGTCAGAACCGGCTCTTCGATTTCGTCGTTCGCGTTTCGTTGCGGCTCAGGCACGCCCGTCTGCTTATGGGCCCACGCCCTCGGCACTTCCAGCCCCGCCTGTTGAGCCTTGGCGATCAGCTCCGCTTCTTTTCCTCGATCGATCACTTCCGGCTTGATTCGCCTGAAGCGCGGCAGCGGCATATCGCGCCTTGGAAACTTGAACGCACACATTGGAGCGATGATCTGGCTGTGAACCATCTTGGCTTCGCGCTTGATGTCACCATCGCGCAGATCTTCACGCACCTCGTTTTGCACCGCCCCCGCCGCATAGGTGCCCGTCGCTCCAGTCGTATCGCTGGTAAGATGCCCCCCGAGCCAGGCCTTCGCCTCCGTTCGTTCGCAGGCTTCGATAAGCGCTTGATAAGGTGCCGCCCCCCTTTGTGTGGATTCGATAAGTTCCAGTTGCACCGACTCGGAGAAGACCCCAAACGCTCTAGTGCCGAGGTTCTCCATCATCTCGACAAGTTCTTGCTTCTCCTCAGTGGTAGCCCCCGGCCGGTACTTCGCCGTTCTGATCGGCATCCCGTAGAGTTCGCAGAACACCGCCCAGTCACTTATGGCCAATTGTTTCGTCAGGTTGACGCGTGCCAACGATCGCATGAGCGCCCCGACAAGCGGAAACTCACGCGGTCGTCTAGGTACATGGACCACGAACTTCGGCGAACTCGCCGCCACGCCCTGTGCATTCTCTTCTGTTATGACATTGACCTGGCCCGGTACCTGCGAGTCCATTATCAGCCGCCGGCTAGACACCGAACTCACTTCGACGAGCGTGTACACGCCTGATCGCAATTCCCACACAAGTTCCGCAACCGCCAGGTTTGTCCCTATCGCCGTGGCCAGGTCTTCCAGCGCCTCTTCCAGCCCGTTGATGTCGGCGAGACAGTCACGCACGTACTCGGCGGCCTCATTCGCCGCTTGTCGATCGTCGCCACTCTCCTGGTCTTCGGCCGCACTGACGATCTCGTAGTCCAGTTCTGTCAATGCCGCCCGCCGCGTCTCGGCAACGCTTTTCAGGTTCCCGTCCTTCTCTTCCATCTCCTCGAACAGTGACAGTCCGTCCGCCACACTGCCCGCATCGGCGCCGGCGAGCAGACTTCGTAGTTTCGCGAAGTCCAGCCGCTCGCTTACCAGCATTCGATATCCGTCCAGGCGTTTGTCGAGCGACACGCGTCGTCCCAGCGGTGCGTGCGTCCCGTACCGCCACGCCTCTCTTGCCGCTCCCCACGCGGCCGCCGCTTTGTCAAGCCAGCTAGACTCGCTCATATCGTCGCCCTACGGAATTCGATCGCAGTCTCCGCCCAAAGACTGCTTCCCTCGGTCCCCTAGCCGCGTCCGTCGCCGCCCACAGCGCCAGTCCGTTCGCATACGCCATGTCGCAGTGCGAGTTCTTGTTTACTGCGTTTTTCGTCTCGTGCAGGATCAACCGGCCGAGTCGCACTTCCTTCTGCACCGCGTGCAGGTCGTGAATGACATCATCGAAGCCCTTTGCCGGGATCCGCTGCCGCACGTCCTCGTACACCTGCATCATCTTCGATCCCAGTGCCGGCTTGGCGCTGGAAAAGTTGACTTCATCGAACCAGCCGGGATAGCGCTTTGCCGTAGCCTCGCAGCTTTCCATTCCCAGACCGGTCGCGTCACCAGCACCGCGACAGGACATGTCCATCGCCTGCCAGACCACCTTGCGCATATAGGGAAAGTCCATCTTGTGCATGTTGACCAGCACGCGCAGGTAGTGGACATCTCCGACGACTTGATTCAGCCACAGCGAAGACAGGTGCCCCTTGCGGGCGACGTCCCAGCCGAGGAAGTACGCTCCACCTCCGCGCGGCAGCTCGGCAAAGACGTTCTCGTGGTCCGGGTTGTAGTCATCGATCGAGCTGACGTCGAGCCGCACAGCTTCGTAGTCTGCCTTGGCCAGTTCCAGGTAGTGCCAGCGGATCAACGCGTCGAGCTCATCACTCTCCTGTACTAGGTACTCGCGCGTCCAGCCAGCCGGATCGGCATAGAGTTCCTCGAGCTCTGCAACCGTTATCGAGTTGCCCTCTTCATCGCGAAGCTTCACCCCGTCGCCCACCATGCGGTGCACGTCTACCACGCTCACCCAGTACTTGCCCTTCTGATCGCGGCACAGCTCGGCGAACTTGGTGTCATGGCCGCGCGGTGTACTGATCGCGATTATCCTGAAGCCGCGTGTAATCAGCGGGAAAACCACTCGCCAGTGATCCTTTCCGCCACCGGGAAAGAGAGCGAACTCGGTGAAGATCACGTTTCCGGTCAGCCCGGCGATTGCGTCCGGGTTGCTTCCCGGCAGTGCGGTTACACTCCCACCGCCCGGCAGCACAACCTTTTTGGCGTTGACCTTGCACCACTGCCCCGTGTTGCGATCTTGGTAGCCCAGCTCTTCGTCGACGAATTGCAGGTCGGTCAGCACCACGCCGAATGCCCGCAGGTGCATCTTGACCTTGTCGAACGTCGCCAGGGCCTGCCGTTCGGTAAGCGACACGATGAACCAGGGCTGCCCCGTGGATAGAGCTTGAAGGCTGGCCTTCAGCGCAGCGGTGAAGTCCTTTCCCGATTGTCGGCACCACTTATAGACTTCAACGCGGCCCTTGGCCTTCATTGCCTCGTGCTGGTATCCGGGCAGAGGCACGACTGCCTGGCGCACCGCCCGCTTGGACGTCTCCGCAAAGTTGGCGTCCGAGACATCAGGCAGCGCCGCCATTGCCATCACCGTCATCAACGCCGTAAATGTTTTGGATCTTTGCAATAGCATCCGCCGACAGCTTCTTCCGTTTGCCATGCACCTCTACTCGCACATCCGCATCGCGCTCGTCCGCCGCCTGATCTCCCTCCATCATCTTGCTGAGCACAAAGGTAAACTGATTCATCGCCCGTAGCGCCCGCACCTGCAGTTTCGGATCCGTCTCCGGGCTCACCGCCAGTTCCGCGATCGTAGTGAGTGCTCGCGCGAAGTTGCCCCCGAATCGTTCCACGTCTCCCAGCAATGCGTCTTTGAACTCCGCAAACCTGGTAAGTCGCCTGCGCGGCCCTTGCCTTCGCACGTACACCTGCAGTGAGCGGAGCTTGTCCGGTGGCAGCTTGACTTGCCGGGCGATCTCTGCCGCCGGGAAGCCGTCGCCGATCAGCTCGCCTATTCGCGTCCATTTCTTTTCCCCGAGCTCTGCGGCCCACCGTGGAATATCGCCCGCTTCGGTCATCCTTCATCCTTCATCCTTGTCTTCTACGGTTCCAGCGCCGGGTCCGTATTGATCGCGTCGGCGATTTCCACGCCCACAGCGGTCAGCTTGTACTCGCGCGACGGCCAGTTCATGTTCGGTTTCCGGTTCACCCAGGCGACGTAGCCTTTTTCCACCAGGTACGTGATGTCGCCCTTGAGGTAATGCTCTTCCACGCCCGCCAGGACCTGACGCAGCGAGTAGAACGTCAGGGCGAGCGGGTAAACCAGCTTGAGGGCATCGATCAATGATCGCCGGTTTTGTTTGATCAGGGCCGCTCGGGCCTCGCGCTCATCCATCGCTGCGTTTCTCCAGTAGTGCACCCAGCTTCTCCGCCAGCTTGTTCATCGCGGCCCCGACCCCGAACGCGTCTTGGAGTCGCTGGTTCACCGACGCTACCGTTTCGCCCATACGATCCAGCTTCTGCCGGTTGCTTACCGTCTCTCTGAGCCAGTCGACCTTGTCCACTTTGCGTTTCTCGACCTCGCGGATCTGCTCTTCGACCCCGTTGATCCGTTTGTGTGCTCCGTCCTCCACCGTATCAACCCGCTTGGCCACCCCCTTGATTGAAAACAGCGTGATCATGATCGGCACTCCCACAAACGCTCCCAGCAGTCCGCCGATTATCGCGAAGTCGCCGCCCGTCAGGGCCATCGCCAGTGTCATGCTTACGTCCCTCTGTCGCCCATCTCTCCCGAGCGGTCTGCCCCACACCGCCCACTTATTGAAACGCCGCCGGAACGTAGGGTCCGCCGTGCGGACCAACGTAGGGCGGGCAGAGCCCGCCGTCTTTCACTCACACGCCGCCAGTGTCTGCGTCTCAAACAGCTTCTGCTGTCCGCTTCTCTGTTCCCGCGCCGCCTCTTGCACCCGTTTCACTTCCACGAACGTAAACACCGCGTGTTCTCGCCGGGCGTTCATGTACGCCGCCCATTCCGCAGCATCGCGAGCCATCCAGTACCCCGCTTCCGTTCCCGGCTTCCCCGTCGTCGCACAGATCCGAGTTCCGTTGATTGTCCGGCAGTGGCGGACAACCTCTCTCACCTTCCGGCGTTGCGTTTGCACATCGCCGGTCACGTTGCAGATCGCCGCCAGCGTTCGGGCCGTTACCGGCCCGGTCGCGAGTTCGAGGTAGCGTTGCACGGTATGAGCCTGCACCTCGATCTTGCTTTGCGACTGCCTAGCAAACTCCGGCCGCCCGTTCATCCTTCATCCTTCATCCTTCTCTTCTTCCGGCGTCTTGACCGCCACGCGCATGCCCCAGTCCAGTTTCCGAAGGATCGAGAGCGCCCCCACTTCCTCGTCGTAGATGTCCGTCCACGCAAAACACGCCGGAACATCCCCGAGCTCACGGCCTTCGATCCGTTCCTCTGGCGGCAGGCCGCAGTAGAAGCACCACGCATCGAACTGCCATTCGGCAATGTTTTGGTCTTCTCGCCGTGGCCCAAATCCCAGCGACCCGAGGTATTCGCCCACTTCCGGCCCTACCGGCGTTGCCGCGTAGTCTGGTTGAGGCTTGAAACGGATTGTGGTGAACCCGAAGCGGCCCGGCGGCGTTCCCGCAGGCGGGGCGAGTATCTTGAACGTAAACACGCCGACCACCAGTCCGTCCGGCGTTGCCACCGGGTACCGGTCGAACCGCGCCCAGGCCGTGTACCAGGCGTTCGCGTCTTCCAGCGAGTCGTTAAGTCCGTCACCGTTCGAGTCCGCCAAGAAGCCGTTGATAAGCCAGGCGTACGGCCCGCCGTCAACCACGGTGTATCGTTCAAGCCAGTGTCCATCGCCGGGCGTCGTCGCCAAGGTCAGCACTTTCGGATCCCAGGTGAAGACGAAGTCGAGGACACTGAACTTCTCGTAGTTGCCGTAGACCGCGATCGTCGCCGTGATGACATCCCCCACGCCTCCGATTGCCGTATTCTCCTTGATCAGCACATCGATGTTGCCGGCTTCTATCGGGTACCGGTCGGCCGGTGTCTTTGGGGCGTCACCCGCGAATGCACTTCCCGCGACCACTGCCATGATCGCCACCGCTGCTCTTATGCTCTTTTTCACGATCTGTTTCTCCACTTGTTCAACGGCCGGCGCAGCCGGAACCACATATCCCCCTGGGGCGACCCGATGCACCTGATGTACTTCCCGTTGAGGCTAAACGTTCTCGGTTTTCGGTCCTCAGATCACCGACCACTGACCACTGATCACCGACCACTGACCACTGACCACTGTCAACCCTTCTTTACCGCCCCGCCTTTCGCCATGGCATCCCTGAAGAAGATGCTCCCCACCGCGAGAAACGTCGCCTCTACGGCCTCCTTGACCTCCATCTTGTCCGCCAATACCGCTAGCCAGACCGTACCGATCGCGCACACTGCCAGCCTGGCCGCCTTACTGTTCCACAGTCTCGAAAACATCTTCATCTCCGATCAGCAGCGAATCGATGTAGCTCTGTGCCTTGTTCGCGTCACCGGTTTCGGCGTGCGCTTTGTGCGTATGCCGTTCGAACAGATGCACGTGCACCGGCCCGATGCACCCGGTTGCCCACAGCAGCACCAACCCGCCCACCATCGCCGTTTTCCACCGTCTCCCGTTCATCCTTCATCCTTCATCCTTCATCCTTCTCTTCCGCTCATTCTTCCGTCTTCGCCGCCATCCCCGCCGCCGCCAGGTTTGCCGACACACCGACAGCCTTCATCGTGAACCGGTAGACCACCGCCGGCCCGTACGTCATGTGCCCTTCGACCTCCATTCCCGGCTCGATGATCGACGCCTGACCTTGGATCTGGGCCGTCTGACCCGCAAGCTGTTCGCCCGCCTTTGTCACCGCCGGCACGATCACCTTCTCGGCAAGTTGGGTTATCCCCTTTTCGACCGCGCTACCCTGCGTCAGGGCCGCACAGCCCACGCAGTGCCATACCATGACACTCGCGAAAACCACTATAAATACAGCTCGAACTCGATGTGCCATCATTTCGTCACTCCTTTGACAGTTGTCCGTCCTCACACCTCATCTTCATCCTTCATCCTTCCGCCTTCATCCTTCTCTTCCATCCTTCTCTTCAGCTCGCCCGTTCCTCGCCGGCGGTGGCATCCCTGCCCGGCCATCCTGGCCGCCGCCGGCGAGTCCGGGCCTCGCAAAGGAAAGGAAAGAAAGTTTCGGTGGGCACGCGGGGGAAGTCTCTTGCCTGGCGAGGCACCCCGCGTGCCGGAGGTAGTCGGTATCGCTTCGCGTTGGCTCCGCCTTCATCCTTCATCCTTCCGCCTTCATCCTTTCCCCTGCCCTCTGCACGGAGAAGCGCCGGGCACCCACTCTCGGGATGCTCGGCACTCTCTGGAGGGGATAATGAAGCCGTAGGGTCCGCCCAAGAGACACACCGGGCGCCCGAAGGACGCCCGGCGCTCTCCAGGTTAAGGAAGAAAAGAAGCTTCCGTTTTCGACCATCCCTGCCATTCGCCGCATCCCTGCTGCGCCCGCACCCTCCTTCGTGTGGGCGTCCGGTCCCGCGCGGACCACGTCCATGCAAAAAAAGACCGGGGGTGCAGTTGCCCAACTTCAGGCAATCGCACCCCCGGCCTTTTCCTACGAGCCGCATGCTTCAGCTTGCGCGGTCATTACGCAGCAGGAAGCCACGACTCTTGATCACAGCGGCGTCGTACGAGCCGCATGCTTCAGCTTGCGCGGTCATTACGCAGCCGAAACGCTACAGCTCTTAATTACGCCATTTTCACTTTAGCGCATGTTCCGCCGTGTTCGGCTCGGTTTTTCGCGATCTGGTTTCTTCTTTCAGGGCGGTGTTGCTCGCCCTTCTACTTGTCAGACGGCCTTTCGCCGTCCGTTGTGCGGCGCTTTTCCCGCACGTTCGCGCTCTATCTACCGGGCACTCAAACCCCTGTCAACCAAAAACTCAGCGAAATCTTCACTTTCTGGCAATCCGTTCCAGCGTTCCCCAAATCCCGGCCAGCGCCCGCGTCAGCACCCCCAAGTACAACAAGCCCAATCCACCTACAAGCAACTCCGGCCCCACGTACATCGCCCCACACAGCGCAAGAAACCCCAACACCAGCATTATTGTTCCGACCATCGACAGCGCCCCGATCTCTCCGTAGGGTGCTCCCTCGCCCCAGCCCCTCGCCCGCCGTCGTTCCGCCTCCTCTCGCACAAACCTCTTCGCCGCGTCATCAATTGCTGCTTTCCGTTCATCTTCCGCCCGCTCCTTCGCCGCCCGCTTCTCCGCCCGCTTCTCCGCCCGCTTCTCCGCCCGCTTCTTGTCCTTCACCGCCCTCCGTTCACCGCGCTCCCACAATCGCTCCTTCTTCACCTGCTCCCGTTGCCGGTCCCGTGCCTCTTCTTCCTCCGCCCGCCGCTGCTTCTCCAGCTCCTTCTCGAACCGTCCCACCCCACCCGCATACCCGCACTTCTGGCACCTCACCGTCGCCACCCGCCCCGCCGGCACCTTCTCCAACCCCGCCGTATTAATCTGGAATCGTTCGTGGCACTTCGGACATCCAACCTGTACAAAGTCCATCCGTAGTCTCCTTCGCCGCCCCGACCACCCGCAAAACTCTCACCGGCATAGAGGCCACTCCTCATCTAATTTGCCAAAATCTCAGAGCGCGCCGGTCAGAAATTGCATTATACCCTATAGGCGGTCGGGATGGAGGAATCTCAGGAAAACGGCCGGGGTCCTCGCCGTGAGGTGTTGCATGCTAATTCTCCGCGCGGTGGGCGGCCTCGGCCTTCTCTTGCATACGCCCCCTACCACGCGACCGAGCCTGACTCGCTTGCGAATGGCACAAGCACACGCGCAGATTCCCTGCGCATCGCACTCATTTGCCACATTATGTCCCTGTCCGACGATGCGATCCTCGAGCTTTTTCCATTCCTTTCACAGCCCGCTCCAGAGCCGCATCCAACTGCTCCACCGTCACTAATTCCTGCACCTGACGCTTCAGAGCCGCATCTAACGCTTTTTCACCCAGCGCTATTAACTTCTCCTCGCACCGTTGGCGATACAGCAGGGTGACTATATCGTCTACGTGGCTCTCAGGAATCTGCTTCACGGCGATCAGTTGTACCATCTCATCCTGCTCCGTGAACCACTCAAGCAGCCGACCGAAAAACTCCTGGTGCTTCATCCCGAGTTTGTCCGCCGCTTCGTCGAGCAGCCTCTTTGCTTCGTATGTAACTGACGCTTTAACGGTCGTCCTCCCTTTCTTCATCCAGGCATTCTATCCAATTCTCTGAAGACAAATGTGGCTTAGTGCGGATTTGTGTGGATTTTTCATTTGACTGCCGCCGATACCATGGTAGACTTTGGTGGACTTCGGAGGATTCCTGTGAACCACAAGAGCTCTACTATACGAATCCGCACGCCCGACAAGGCTCGGCTCGACAAGCTCTGCCGCGAACAACATCGCGGCATCACCGACATGCTCGCCTACCTCATTGAGGCCGAGCTTAATCGCACAGCTACCACTCAACGCCCCACACGTCGAAAGGCGGTCTGACCCATGCCCAGGCGCCGATTCGGAACATCCAAGACCATCACCGTCAGCTTCTACGACTCCGTTCGGCGCAGGTCCCGTTCCATAACCGTTTACTCCGGCGACCTGGAGGAGATCGCCCGTTGTGCCCAGAACGCTCTTATGCACCGCTGGCGTACCACCAGTTTGTCCGACGGCCGCCACCAGAAGCGGCTTTTCTACTAGCGTGTTGCGTCGCCGGGGCGGTCCCGGCGGCTTTGGTTTCTTCAACGCCCAACGCGGGCGAGGCGGTTGCGATTGTTGTTTCAACTGAATGGGCTTGAAGTGCGAACCACTAACCCCGACCATCGGTTGATCGTCGCTATTCCTTCTGGCAGCCGCCTCGCCCGCAGGGCAACTACTGATCACCGAAGACTGATCACCGACAACCGATCACTGTCTTCAGCTTACTCCCCCGGTAGCCGGATGCTACCGTCCGGCCCTGTGATTTCTCGGCAAGGAGGCCGCTCGTGGACGACAAGCCCGTGAATAGATGGCAGGAAGTATTGTACGATCTCTGCTTTCGCACCGACCTGGTCTGCGCCAAGTCGATCGCCCACCGGCTGCACCGGGCCCACGACTACTTGTCCGACATCTGCAGGCGGGAACGTGTCGACCCCTTCGCCGTCTTCAACGAGATCCTCAAGCACGCCGAGCCCCTGAGCCAAACCGACCTGCCCAGGTTCACCGCCGTCTGCGGCCCGATCTTCGGCCTGCTCACCGGCGGGACGAATTGGATGGCTTACTACAAAACCGCCATGCCCCCCGGCGCCACCTTCGGCAAGCTCTGCGAGCAGACCGGCGTCCTGCTCCAGGATCTCGGCGCCGTCATCGAGCACCTCGCGGCCATCGAGTCTGACGGCGCGTACAACGCCGACGACACCGTTTCTCTAGGCGAGCTCCAGGTAAAGGCGGACCAGGTGATTCAGCG
>Ga0180437_10002435_pt1 | contig 29647 bp, 27 predicted proteins | sample SS_ome_4_FD_132410 | JGI IMG/M metagenome (GOLD analysis project Ga0180437, IMG submission 132410) | Hypersaline lake sediment archaeal communities from the Salton Sea, California, USA - SS_3_D_1 metaG | ecosystem: Environmental > Aquatic > Non-marine Saline and Alkaline > Hypersaline >...
ACCACATGGCTGTTTATCGGAACATTCGGAAAACGATTAGCGGGCAGCCTTCCTTTTCATAATTTGCATTCTGAGGAATTGGTGACGGTTCTCATTGATACCATAAGCTCTCCCTGGACTTACTTTGCACTGGGAGTAGTTTGTTTAGGGCTGCTGATCTGGGCAATACGTTCAAGCTTCACCCGGATTGCACAAACGCTGGCACCTGCCGCCGAATTCATGCGCCAGGGTTTTGGATTTGAACACATAAACAGGTACATCATCCGTCTAACTTGCAGCACGGCAGATATGCTGCGCAAGCTTCAAACTGGGCAATTGAATTGGAATATGGTGGGCATCGTGCTTGGATTGGTCATTGTTCTTGCATTCGCAGCTTGGATTGGTTAACATGGAAACACTACCTTTCGTTTGGATCATCCTATTTCCCCTTGCAGCTTCCCCATTAGTATATTTGAGTGGAAGATTGGGGAAAAAGCTCAGCCAAAACCTCCCCCAGATTATCGGACTGATTGCTTTGCTAGCTGCTTGGATACCCTTTGCACAAGCAGCCCTGGTGCTCAATCATGGAGAACAACTGTTTTTCAAATTGGGCACGATCTCTTTATGCTTGGACGGATTGAGTTTGCTTGTGGCAGCTGTGTCTCTGGGATTGGGCGTTTTCGTCGTGCTATTTTCTGAATCTTACCTGTCGCTTGAAACAGGCCAAGAGAAGTATTACGCTATGCTCTTGGCAATGATCGCCATGATAGTCGGACTCGGATGTGCCTGCGACCTGTTTAATTTATGGATCTGGTTTGAAACAATGGCGATCGCCTCATACCTGCTGGTTGCCTTCTATAATGAGCGGCCGGCATCACTGGAAGCGGGAATAAAATATCTTGTGCAAAGTGCAGCCGGCTCTGTATTCGTTCTTATTGGAATTGGGATCGTGTACGCTCAGACCGGTCAATTGAATATCAACGAAATCAAAGCAGCTGGCATCAGCTCTCCTTCTCTACTGGTTGCCGGAGTACTCTTTGTGTTCGGATATGGGGTCAAAGCAGCCTTGGTACCACTGCACACCTGGCTGCCGGATGCACACTCCCAGGCACCGAGCGGAATTAGTGCAATGCTGTCCGGCATCGTGATTGAAGCAGGTCTGGTAGCCATGCTGCGTTCGCTTGGTACGCTTTCGTCTGCAACGACATTTTGGGGACCACTGATGATTGTTTTTGGCGTCCTCAATATGTTTATCGGGAACATGTTAGCTCTAGCTCAGAAGCAGGTCAAACGAATGCTGGCATATTCCAGTCTAACACACGTCGGTTATATGCTGGTCGGGCTGGGAATAGCCATACATCTTGGTAATTCGGACGGCGCCGTAGGTGGTATGTTCCATCTTTTCAATCACGGCTTAATGAAAGGCTTGGCATTTCTTTCGGCAGGTGCTCTGCTGTATGTCCTGCATATCGCGGCGGGAAACCATGATCCTTTATTAGTAAGAGATCTGTCCGGCGCCTCTCAGCGTTATCCGTTGGTAGCACTGATTTTCAGCCTGGCGCTGCTCAGCTTGGGTGGTATTCCAATGCTGGCAGGCTTTACTTCCAAATGGCAGATTATCCTGGGAGGTTTTGAGACTGGTGATATTGTGATCATTGCACTGGTGATTTTCACTGCACTGAACAGTGTATTCTCGTTTGTTTATTATGCTCCACTGGTAAACATGGTTTACCGGCGCCAACAATCTGAGGTAGTTCAACTCGGAACATCCATTCCTGGGGGGATGACTGCCCCGTTGGTTATTATGGCGATTGGGGTGATCATTATTGGAATATGGCCCAGCATTATGAACTGGCTGATTTATCCGGCTGGCAGTGCAGTGCTAAGCGCCTTTGGTTGGTAGATATTTTATGAGGTTATGATGGAAGACATCATCTTGAGTCCCCCGCTTGCTTTCTTGATTTATATTGTGTTAGTTGCTTTATTGTTTGGATTAGGACGGGTGTTGGCTGGACCTGCTCAACCAACACAGGTCAAGTCCAGTACATATTCCAGCGGAGAAGAACCACCCAGCCGGTTCGCTGCACCTGGCTACCGTCCATTCTTTGTAGTTGCGTTGTTTTTTGCCATCCTGCATCTGGGTGTTTTGGTCCTTGGCAGCAACAATATAAGCCTGACTTCTGTAATCTACTTACTGGGATTACTAATGGTGCTGGCGGCATTGATACTTGGATAAAAAGTTTAAGTGGAGAAACGAATGAAAATTGATCTAAATAAGCCACTTGACCACATAAGAACCTGGGGACGTATCAATTCACCGTGGTTCTTGCATTTCAACAGCGGTTCTTGCAACGGATGTGATATTGAGATTCTGGCTACCCTGACACCCCGTTATGACCTGGAGCGCTTCGGGGTGAAACTGATGGGCAGTCCACGCCATGCAGACATTCTTGTCTGTACCGGAGCGATAACACGCCAGGCGCGAGACCGGCTGCAGCGCATCTATGAACAGATGCCCGAACCCAAGTTTGTGGTTGCAGTCGGAACATGCGCCATCACTGGCGGCGTTTTCCATGGCTGTTATAACGTCATAGGTGGTATTGACAAACTGCTCCCAGTGGACGCATATATCCCGGGCTGTCCTCCGCGTCCGGAGGCGATTATTGATGGTGTGGTGAAGCTGCTTAACAGCTTGAATTTTACCCCCGAATCTAACTTAACCAAAGAAGACCATCCGCAAAACGTGCCCGCGCCTTTTTTGGAGACCTGAACACTTATGGATAAAAAAATCGCCTTAACGACAGCCCGACTTCTGGTAGAGGATTTATCTGGAAAAGTGGAGAGCCCGGAAACTGACCGCCTCGATTTTTACCTTTCGGATCCAAAAAATCTGATTGTTGCAGCAGCTGGCTTAAGAGTGAAGCACCTTGGTTACCTAGCTGCGATTACCGGCTATGACCCAGGCTCTGACCAGGAAATCCTGGAAGTGCTATATCACTTCTGTACAGGTTATGCAACTATCACGCTTCGGGTGACAATTCCGAAAACCTCCCCGAAAATTCAAACGCTCACGGAAATAATCCCTGGAGCAGAACCGTTTGAACGAGAACTCAGCGAAATGTACGGTGTTGAAGTCATCGGATTGCGCAATCCAGATCATCTATACCTGCCTGATGATTGGCCAGGAGGCGTTTATCCACTTCGTAAGGATTTTCAAGCCCAAATTCTGGAGGAATCTCGATAATTATGGGTGCAAAAATGCAGACGAACAAAACAGATGGCAAATTTACCGTACCCATCGGGCCGCAGCATCCAGCACTGAAAGAACCGGCCTTTTTCTCAATCAATGTTGATGGAGAAATCGTTACCAATGCGTATGTTCGATTGGGATATGCGCACAGGGGAATTGAAAAGGCTGCCGAAGATCGCAATTGGGTGCAAACACTATACCTGCTGGAGCGCATCTGCGGCATATGCTCGCACATTCACTCCACAGCTTATTGCTTGGGGGTTGAAAAATTAGCTGGTATGGAAGTACCTCCCAGGGCACAGGCTATTCGTGTGCTGGTTGCAGAACTTGAAAGGATTCACAGCCATTTGCTCTGGCTGGGTGTGGCTTCTCACGAAGCGGGTTTTGACACCCTTTTTATGTACAGCTGGCGCGATAGGGAAACAGTTATGGATATCCTGGAAGGTCTGACCGGGAACCGGGTTAATTATTCCGCCAATCTGCTGGGAGGTGTTAAATATGATATCGACAGCGCACAAGCGGACAGCATACGTCAAGGACTTGAATTCCTCCAGGAGCGTCTAAATTATTATTTGGGGATCGTCACCAGCGACGCTTTGTTTCTTAAGCGCACACGCGGTATCGGCAGGATGACTCGCAACCAAGCGGAAGTGCTGGGCGCTGTCGGACCGACCGCGCGTGCCTCGAATGTGGCACGTGATATCCGGATCGAAGCGCCTTATTCAGCTTATGAGCATTTTCATGTATCCATCATCTTGGAAACGAACGGCGATCTAGAAGCAAGGTTTGTAGTGCGTATTAAGGAAATGCTTGAAAGCTGCCGCTTGATAAATGAGATACTGGACAGCCTACCAGAAGGAGAATTGGTGATGCGTATGAAAAGGAGAATAAATCCAGGAGAAACGGTTGTGCGGGTGGAAGCCCCACGTGGTGAGCTGTTCTATTTCATTAAGTCTAATGGTACAGATAAACCTGAGCGAATAAAAGTGCGCACGCCGACCATCTGTAACATGTCATCTGTGGTAAAGCTAGCCATCGGCAGTCAACTAGCCGATGTTCCAGTGATCCTGGCTGGCATTGACCCTTGTTTTTCATGTAATGACCGTTCAGTTCACATTGACCATCGATCTAGTAAAACATGTCGATGGACTTGGGAGGAGTTAAGAAAATACGGGATAAGGTATTACAATGGAGATCATTCGTAATCTTTTTGTTTTATTGATTTTCCCTGGCGGTTTATTTCTGCTAGCAGCGGGAATGTTCTACGAGTGGGTAGACCGGAAGCTGCTATCTCAGTACCAGAATCGCATCGGTCCGCGCTGGTTCCAACCTCTGGCTGATGCAGTAAAACTGCTTGCGAATGAAGAAGTCATCCCTGAAGGCAGCAATCCAACCTTATTTATCGTTCTTCCAGTGGTCGCTCTTGCAGGGGGTATAACTGCCGCTTTGTATGTTCCCATGGCTGGTTTCCCACCGGCTTTCAGTTTTGCTGGCGATCTGATCGTCACCATTTACCTGCTCAGCCTGCTCACACTGTGTATGGGTCTCGCGGGCGCAAACACGATGAACCGCTTCTCACTGGTGGGTGCAACGCGAACGCTCACCCAACTTTTTTCGTACGAAGCGCCTTTTTTACTGGCGTTGTTAGGTCCTGCGCTTGCGGCTGGAAGCTGGCAGATCAGCGAAATTTCTGCCTACACTACTCAAAGGTGGCTGTTGTTCACTCAACCTTTAGGTTTTATTGTAGCATTGATTGGTTTGATGGGAAAATTAGAATTGCCGCCTTTTGATGCGCCAGAGGCGGAAACCGAGATAGTCGCCGGGGCATTGACAGAATACAGCGGCAGGGGATTAGCTCTATTCCGACTGGGCAAAGGGGTGGAAATGGTAGTTGGTTTGACTCTCATCGCTGTATTTTACCTGGGTGGGGTCTCGAACCCTCTATATTTTCTGCTGAAGACGCTTGCACTTCTGCTTGTTGTAGCTGGTCTGCAGGCGCTTTTAGCCAGGCTGCGTATTGACCAAACGGTGGGTCTGTGGTGGCGGTACGGTGTTTTGCTGGTATTGGTACAGTGGCTGTTTATGATTGGCGGGAGGATGGTTCTATGAAAATCGGAGCGATGTTCACCGATGTAGTTAGCTCATTGTTTAAGAAACCAGTTACTGAAAAATATCCCCATGAACGGTACGAAGTTCCTAAAAGATTTCGAGGCAGACTGGATTGGAATGCGGAAAATTGCACCGGGTGTGGAATCTGCGCCATGGATTGCCCTGCGAATGCAATTGAGATGATTGTTATTGATAAAAAGGAAAAGCGCTTCGTGCTGCAGTACCATATTGACCGCTGTACCTTTTGCGCGCAATGTGTCCACAGTTGCAATCACGGTTGCTTAGTGATGAGAGCTGACGATTGGGAACTGGCGGCTTTGAATAGAAAATTTTATACCAAATGGTTTGGAGAATTGAGTGACGTTGAATATGTACTGGCAGAATCAGCTTAATGCAGCAGTCCTTAAGCCGATATTGGAAGGCGAAATTTCCCGGGTGGCAGTTCTGGGAATCGGCAGCCAACTTCACGGCGATGATGCAGTTGGGATAATGATCGTGCGGGCTTTAAAGCAGAACGGTTTTTATAATGAGCGGCTGCTGGTGGTTAATGCCGGAATCGCGCCGGAAAACAAGTTAGTCAAGCTACGGCAGTTTGCTCCTGATCTGGTGTTGATGATTGATGCTGCCCAGATGGGGCTCGAACCTGGCAGTGTATGCTGTCTTGATCCTCAAAAAATTGACGGTTTCAGTTTCTCAAGCCACACACTTCCGCTGCAAGTACTTTGTAATTATATAACTCTCGAAATCGGCAGCCGGGTTTCCATCCTGGGGATTCAACCAGAAGATATTTCGTTCGGCGCAGCGTTGTCGCCGCTTGTCAGCGATTCAATAGGCGCTGTACTTCCCGCTCTCGTAGAGATTCTCAAACCCACTCATTTTGCTGCAGATTTATGCGTTCAGGAGGAAAAATTAAATAATGTACAAATTCCCGGCAGTGCTTATGACTGGCTACCTGTCACACATCAGGAGTGATAAATTATGATCCTAAAGATTCTCCCAAAGGAAGCTGTTAACGACTGGATAGATCATATCCTGGTTGATTACCGGTTGATTGCGCCAAAGTCTGTGAAGGATCAATGTATTTTCAGCGAGATTAATTTCTCGGATCAGGTTGAGTTGGAATATAGGACCACTATTCTGCCACCCAAGAAGGTGCTTCTGCCGATGCAGGAAGATTTGATCCGTTTTAACGTTGCCGAAAATCTGGAAAAACCAGTTATTGAGGATATTCCTACGGTAGTTATGGGAGTACATACCTGTGATTTGCATGCTATCCGCTTATTAGATGCTGTTTTTGCGCAGGATCTGTCTGATCAGCATTATTTTTCAAGGCGGGAGAACACAACACTTGTGGGCATTGAATGTCTTCAGCCTTGCAGCGAGCACTCATTTTGTAAAGATATGGGCACTCTGAGCACTCCTGAGGAATTTGACCTTCATCTTATCGATCTGGGAAATACTTACGCCCTTTATATAGGTTCTGAAAAAGGCACAAAACTTCTGGAGGGGGTAAATAGTTTATTGGATCCCACCCAAGTGGATCACAACCAGATCAACCGAGTTATGAATAAAAAGTGGGCAAATTTCCCCTATCAATTAGAGGCTGACATTACCGAGCTGCCAAGCCTGATGACGTTCTTCTATCGTTCTTCGCTGTGGGACGAACTTGGCGAACAATGTCTGGGTTGCGGCTCGTGTAATATTGTTTGCCCAACATGCTATTGTTTTGATATCCAAGATCGAGTGGATTTGGGGCTCAACGCTGGAGAAAGAATACGACAGTGGGATTCCTGCCAGCTTGATCAATTTGCAACGGTCGCTGGGGGACACAATTTCCGACCAAAACAATCCAGCCGCCTGCGGCACCGTTTTATGCGCAAATATAAATACCAAAGCATCGATCCCGGTCTGGTCGGTTGTGTTGGTTGTGGGCGTTGTGCAGCAACCTGCCTGGTTAACATCACACCCATTGCTGTGCTCAACCAGCTCTTCCGCCGCCATTCTGCGGCTCGTAAAATCCGCCAAGAGGTTACCATCGCATGAGCACCCAACTTTTAGATACATTAGAAACCGAGTCAGTCTATATGCCCACACAGGCAAAAATTGTGGATATGCGTGATTTGACTGAGCAAGAAAAGCTCTTCACCATCGCTCTCCCGGATGCGCTATCACTCAACCATAAGCCGGGTCAATTCATTCAAGTTTCTCTGTTCGGCATTGGTGAAGCACCAATCAGTATATCTTCTTCACCCAGCCGCAGCAATGGAACATTTGAGATATGCATTCGAAGGGCAGGCGATTTAACCAATGCCTTGCATAGATTGAAACCTGGCGACTCAATCGGGGTACGCGGACCGTTTGGTCACGGTTTCTCTGTGGAACGATTTTATGGTAAAGACCTCTTATTTGCTCCAGGCGGGTTAGGTCTGGCTCCATTGCGCTCGCTGATCAATCAAGCACTTGATGAATGCAGTAAATTTGGGAAAGTAACCATCTTATACGGGGCTAAAAATCCCAGTGAACTTCTATTTACCGATGAACTGCGAGAATGGGGTGAACGCCAGGATGTCGAACTGCATGTTACGGTTGACCATCCAGATGAGCATTGGACTGGAAATTCCGGTGTTATCACAACGCTGTTCCCCAAGATTCAAGTCAATGCACCTAATACTATTGCTCTAACCTGCGGCCCGCCGGTTATGTACCGATTTGTTTTGATGGAGCTGATCGGATTGGGGATACGCGATGGCAATATCTATTTGAGTCTAGAACGCCGTATGAAATGCGGGATGGGTAAATGCGGTCACTGCCAGATCAACAAGTTTTACGCCTGCAAAGACGGCCCCTGTTTTTCATACGCCCAGATTAAACACCAGGAGGAAGCCCTATGAAGCCAGGTGGTAGACCTAAAATAGGATTTTTTGATTTTGCTGGTTGCGAGGGCTGCCAATTGACGGTTATTGACTCTTTACAATGCCATCCGACATTACTGGATGTGGTGGAAATTGTCCAATTTCGGGAGGCGATGAGCGAGAAGAGCGATGATTATCAAATTGCTTTTATTGAAGGCTCATGCACACGTCTGGAGGATGAAATACAACTAAAAAAAATTCGGAAAAATGCACAAAAAGTAATCGCTCTGGGATCATGCGCTCATCTCGGGGGTGTAAATGCGCTTCGTAATTGGCAGTCTCAGGAAGAAGTGAAAAGGTATGTTTATGGAACTCATGCTGGGCAAAACGATTCATATCTTAGCGCTCCCATTGGATCTGTTATTCCAATTGACGGGTTCATCCCCGGATGTCCAATTGATCGAGAAGAATTCATCAAATGTGTCACTGCGCTTCTACAAGGGCGCAGGCTTCCCATTCCAGATTTTCCTGTGTGCGTGGAGTGTAAGTTGAAGGAAAATATTTGCGTTTTCAAATTTGGGGAATCCTGTCTGGGACCAATCACAAGAGCGGGGTGTGGTGCAATATGCCCTTCAGTTGGCACCGGATGTGATGGCTGTCGTGGTAAAACGACTTCAGCAAATACCACTGGTATGCTGATTGCGCTGGCAGAACATGGTCTAGCTCACCATAATTACTCGAACAAACTCAAACTCTTCCAGTCCTACCAATTTAGCTTGAATGAGAGAGAAATCCATGGATGAAGGCAATCGGAATAATATTCGTATAGACATACACCATTTAACACGGGTTGAAGGTCATGGCAACATTGTTGTTGATGTCAGAAACGGCAATTTGGAGAGGTGTGATCTGGAAATCGTGGAAGCACCGCGCTTCTTTGAGGCTATGCTGCGCGGTCTGCCATATGAGCAGGCTTCACATCTGGCTTCACGTATCTGTGGAATCTGTGCAGTTACCCATGCTACTGCGTCTCTAGGAGCTGTTGAAAAAGCGTTTGGAATCGTAAACAGCCAGCAAACCCGTCTGCTACGGTTACTCAATCTATGTGGGGAGATGTTGGACAGCCACATCCTGCATGTGTACATGTTGGTAAGCCCAGATTTGTTGGGTTTAGGCAGCGTGATCCCGCTGGCCAAGAGTTCGCCCGAGGTGATTCATCGAGCATTGCGCATGAAAAAACTGGCAGGAGATATCTGCAAAGTGGTTTGCGGTCGCCACACACACCCAATCGCAATGCAGGTAGGTGGCTTCACACACTTGCCCACAGAAGGGGAATTAATTGACTTACATGAACGCCTGCTGGCTGTCAGACATGATGTAGACCAAACAGTAGAACTCTTCCAGAGCGTGAACTTTCCTGATTTTGAACGAGAGACAGAATATATTGCCCTGCGCAGTGAGGATGATTACTGCCTTATGGATGGCGTTATAACCAGCACGGATGGTGGAACATGGCCTTTAGAAGAATACAAAGATATCACAAATGAATTTCAGGTTGACCATTCAACCGCTAAGCACGCCCGAAATCAACGACAATCCTATATGGTTGGAGCTCTGGCCCGTGTGAATATCAACCAGGACAAGTTGCTTGCAAGAGCATTCTCTGCAGCGAGTGAATTGGATTTACTGCCTAAGTGCACCAACCCGTATTGGAATACTAAAGCCCAAGTTGTCGAGATCGTGCATTGCGTTGAAAAATCTATTGAGATAATCCAGGTTTTATTAAAAAATGGGGTTATCCAGGAGGAACCATCTATACCGGAACGACTTTCAGGGGAAGGTGTTGGCGCCTGCGAAGCACCTCGCGGCAGTCTGTATCATAATTATGTGATCAAAAGCGGCATCATTACTGGTGCGGACTGTGTCATCCCAACTGCTCAAAACTTGGCGAATATTGAAGCGGATATGCGATCATATCTACCCTATATAATAAATTTACCAGAAGAAGAAGTAAGCCTGCGGATGGAGATGCTGGTGCGTGCATATGACCCGTGCATTTCCTGTTCTACACACACGTTGGAGGTGATTTTTGTCTGATCTATCTCCTCAAGTTGGTTTGGCACCACCTGAGATGAATAAAATCAGTCAAATGTACCGCCCAAATTCTGGTTTACCAGTTGATCAAATACTTGTGGCAGCACTTGGCTGCTCTATGCGCGGCGATGATGGGGTAGGAATTGCTATCCTAGAAAGATTATCAAAATGTGGGTGTTTATCTGAGAATATCTATTTTCAAACCGATGGTTCACCGATTAATTTGATGAATGCTTTTCTATCACATAAATTTGGGACAGTTATTATTATTGACTCAGCAAATATCCATCAAACCCCCGGTGATTGGCAGCGCTTTACATTGAACGAAAAAAAATTGGTTACTTCAGATGAAAATACAAAGATTTCGATTCATAATTTTGGACTGGCGGAGGTATTGGAATTGTGTAATGTCTTAAATATTGAATTGCCCGAAATTGTAATTTACGGTGTACAACCGAAGGAGGTGGATTTTTCAAATAATTTGAGTGACGTCGTCCAAAATGCTGTATCAGCAATTTACAGCTCAATATTGGAAGATTTACGGAAATAAGGAGTTAACTTTTATGGATAAATCAAACACAAGTAGAAGTATACCCAAATTCTACAATGACCTTACAGAAAAAGGAGAAAATGAAATGTCAAAAATATTAATAATTGATGATGATCCAGATATTGTATTAGCTGTTCGTATGAATCTTGAGGAACAAGGTTATGAAGTGATTGAAGCATCCAGTGGTGAGCAAGGGATAGAGCGGATAAAATCTGAGCATCCGGATTTAATCATCCTGGACGTGATGATGGAGACAAAAACCGAAGGATTTCAAATGGCGCTTAAATTGCGCAGTCCCGATCCAACTTCGGAATATCTCGATTATAAAGATATTCCAATTCTCATGCTTACCGCAATTCACAGTACAACGCCGCTGGCTTTCGAACCCGATATTGATTACCTGCCAGTGGAACTTTTTGTGGATAAACCGATCGATCCAGAGGATCTAGTTGCTAAAGTTGACTGGCTGTTAAGCAGGGAAAAGGATTTGTCAGAAACGGTTTAGAAAAATTTCCGGCCTAATGTGCAATATGTGCCAAATATTTCTCCACCTGGAATGGAAGAGAAGTAATTAACCTAATCTCTTTCATTCCAGTACCAGGAAAGCGTTTAATGCTGACCTGATTGAGGAAATGGAAATAGTATTGCCTGGGTACTACTTTTATTGTTTGCGGATAATTGATTAAATTATGGTTTGATATGACACGATTTGTCTCCAGTATTATTGGGGGACGGCTGCGATTAGTGCTGATCATTTCTTTTTCATTGATCGCGGTATTAACGGTCAGCTTGAGCGCGGCTGCCATCTCGAGGGTGATAGGCGATTACCTGAAAGCTGCCGAGGTTGAAAGGGTGGACCGCGATATGGTCCTTGCAGATGCGTTTTATTTTCTTAAGTTGGAGGAGACAGCTGCCATCAGCCACCGTTTAGTTTTAGATCCCCTGGTGGTAAATAATTTACAGGATGCTGCTTCAGGTCAGGAGACAGCGCTCGGAATAATTGACCAGCAAATTACTAATAAAATAACAGTATTAGCTCTTGGAGGCACACACCTGATCGCGGTGCTCGATTCAGATGGAAATATTATTGTTAGCCGTGTATTAACGTCTGGAGGAGATCTCTCTCCAATTAATAAACAAGGGAATTGGGGGGGATTACCGATCATCACATCCGTGAGTAAAACCGGCGAGGACCATGCGGCTACGGAAATTTTACCAGCTGAATTGTTGGAACAGGTGGGATTAGAAAATCAGGCTCATCTAGCGCTAATAGACACACCAAAAGCTGCTGCAGAACCCTATGATCACCGTGAAGGCACAGCCGGTATGGCATTAGCAGGCGTTTATCCGATTATCAACGACCAGGGAGAAGTAATTGGTACAGTGCTAGCAGCATATCTGTTCAATAACGATTTTACGTTGGTAGATCGAATTAAGGAGGTTGCTGGAATTGATACAGTGACCATTTTTTTTGGAGATATGCGCGTTTCAACGAATGTTATGACTGAAGAAAACCAGCGTGCGGTTGGTACCAGGGTCTCACAGGAAGTATATGATGTTGTGTTAAAGAACAACCAGGAATTCATCGGTGAGGCTTTTGTTGTAAATGATACTTATATAACCCGCTATAAACCATTACACGATCATCTGAATCAGGTTGTTGGTATTCTTTATGTCGGAGCGCTTAAATCAAAGTTTTTGTCTCTTGTGGAGGTATTCTATAACCGTGTAATCATCATTGCTGCGTTGAGCATTTTTTTGGCAGCCTTGATCGCGATTCCTATAGCTCATTTTATCACCCGTCCAATTACGAAGCTTGTAGAAGCTAATCAAAGATTATCTCAGGGAGATATGACCGTTCGCGTTGAAGCGCATGGAAAGGGGGAATTGAGCATGTTGGGGCAATCATTTAATAATATGGTAGGGAAATTAAATGACACCCAGAAAGAATTGCTGCAAAAAGAAAAGCTTGCCTCCATGGGCCAATTAGCGGCTGGTGTCGCACACGAGATAAATAATCCGCTAGGTACTATTCTGCTGTACTCGGATGTTATGTATAAAGAAGCAGATAACGATGATCCCAGGCGCAGTGACCTGAAGATGATTATTAATGAAACGACACGCTGTAAGTCAATTGTGGCAGACCTGTTGAACTTCGCCAGGCAGCATGAGGTCATTGCACAGAATTTTGATATTCACACTCTGCTCGACCGGGTCATTGAAAGTGTAAGGATGCAGCCGATATTTCAGAAAATAATTATCAAGTGCCAGTTTAACCGTGAAATACCAAATATTCAAGCTGATCTAGACCAACTGCAGCAGGTATTTGTGAATTTACTTAAAAACGCGGCGGAATCCATGAACGGAGAGGGTACAATCACACTGAGGACCCAAACAGTCGATAACCTTTGGATTGAAATCGCAATTTCGGATACCGGATGCGGTATCGCTGAAGAAGATCGGGATAGATTGTTTACACCCTTTTTCACTACAAAATCACCTGGTGGGGGAACAGGTCTGGGATTGTCAATTTCATATGGCATCATCAAGATGCATCAAGGAAATATAACGGTTAAAAGCGAAGTGGGGAAGGGTACAATTTTCACGGTAATCCTTCCAATACGATTACCACAAAATTTTTTGCATCAAATAGGGCAACAATCCCTGTAACTAATTGAAAAAGCACGGAGAACATGGAAACCAAAGGCAATATTCTGGTCATTGATGACGAACTCGGAATTCGCGAAGGCTGCCGGCGTGCCCTGACACCCCAGGGGTTTGACGTGCATACAGCAGCCTCGATGAAAGATGGTTTGCAAATGGTACAGGATGAAGAATTTGATCTTGTGCTGTTGGATATCATGATGCCGGATGGGCGCGGTATCGAATTGTTAGAACCGATTCACGAAAAAGATGAGGATATCGTTTGCGTGATCATAACCGGCTATGCCACAATTGAACTGGCAGTTAAAGCTATCAAACAAGGCGCATACAATTTTATTTCCAAACCTTTCACATCTGACACTTTGATAATGACGGTTAACCAGGGTTTAGAAAAGCGTCGTCTTTCCCAGGAAACCAGGCGTCTGCAAAAAATTGAGCAGCATGCCGCCGAACTGGTACGAGTGAAAGAGGAAATGGAACGGCTGGATAAATTTAAATCCGATTTTATGTTGATGGTTGCCCATGAGCTGCGCTCCCCGGTCGCTGGTGCTCAAAGCCTGCTGCGGACAATACTGCGCGGACTGGCTGGTGATCTCAATCAGCAGCAGGTCGAATTACTCCGCCGCGTAAACCTGCGAATGGATATGTTGTTAGAGCTCATAAATGATCTTCTTTCGCTAGCTGCAAGTAAATCTATTGAACCGGATGAATCGCTGGAGCTAATCAATATAAACCCCATCATTCAGCAAGTAGTTAATAACTTTTCTGTTCAGGCGGAGGATAAAAAAATATCGCTAATCTTCGAGCCTATTGAAATACCAGTTGCTGTATTGGCAACTGAAGATGGTCTGTTTACTTTATTTAACAACTTGATGGGCAACGCTATTAAATATACTTCTGAAGGTGGAAGCGTGCAAGTAAGTTTGGATTTTAAGGACGACTGTGTGCAGATAACTTTCTCGGATACCGGTATTGGTATTCCGAAAGAAGATGTACCACACTTATGGGAAGAATTCTATCGTGCAAGTAACGTCCGAAAATCCGAAATCACTGGGACTGGACTGGGTTTGAGTATTGTGAAACAGCTTGTGGAACGCTATTCTGGCGATATAGAGGTTATTAGTGCAGAAGGGAAAGGAACCAAATTCATCGTGACGATGCCATTGGACAGAACATCCAAGAATGACCAAGTATCCTAACAGGTTGCATCTCGCATTTACCTCTTTGAGCGTAGGTTATAAACATTCTGTGAATTAAGGCAGACTACTTAGGGCAGACTCAATATCAGCTTTAAGATCTTGAACGTCCTCGATGCCAACCGAATAACGGATCAATCCTTCCGGAACGCCGGCCGCGACGCGCTCTACATCGGATAATTCAACATGGCTGGTAGTTGCCGGGGGTCCGGCGATTGTTTCCACCTGTCCCAGGTTTGCCGCCATATATGCATACTTTAGGCGCGGCAAGAATTGAGATACTGTTTTAAAACCCCCCTTTAGTTCAAAGCTCAAAACACCCCCAAATCCTGACATTTGTTTTCGTGCAATTTCTCGTCCAGGGTGGCTTTCAAGACCTGGATAATTTACAGCTGCAACCTGAGGTTGGTTTTCCAAAAAGCGGGCTATTGCTAAAGCGTTCTCGTTATGGCGCTGCACGCGCAAGCCGAGCGTCTTCAGACTGCGCAGCAGCAGAAAAGCACTGTTAGGATCCAGTGAGGGACCGGTGAGTTCGCGGTGTTGATAAATGGTCTTAATCAGGTCTTCACGACCGCAAACAACGCCGCCCATCACATCACCGTGGCCTCCAAGGAACTTGGTGGCGCTGTGGATGACCAGGTCCGCTCCCAGGCGGATGGGCTGCTGGTTCAGCGGTGTGGCGAAAGTATTATCCACAACAGAGACCGCGCCAGCTTTGTGAGCTGATCGGCATAAGCGTTCCAGATCAAGTACTTTCAACGCAGGGTTGGTGGGTGATTCAAGGTAGAGCAGGTCACAACCGGTGCTTATAGCCGCCTCTATTTTTTCGTGATCTTCCGTGTTACAAATTTTGCAGATAACACCAAAGCGGGGCAGTATTTTTGTGAAATGCAGGTATGTGCCGCCATATGCATCACGCACTGTGACTGCCCGTTTGCCTGGACCGAGCAGGGCAAACAGGGTTGTACTGATCGCGCCCATACCGGTGGCGAAACTGGTCGCGCTTTCTGCTCCCTCAAGAGCAGCCAATTTTCTTTCAAATAAACGAGTTGTAGGGTTGGAGTTGCGGCTGTAGATATCGCCTGGCTCTTGTTTCAAAGCCACCGCACGCCAGGTGTCCAGATCCTCATAAACAAATGCAGCGTTCTGGTTTATTGGGGGTACTAAAGCACGCGTGAACGGATCGACCTGCCGCATCATGTGGACAGAACGGGTTGAAGGTCCTGCTTTTTCTAACATGTGTATCTCCTTTTTGAAAAGGTAAGGATTTCCTGACTAAACCAAACCTATGGTTTACCACCCTCCCATGGTTATTGAATAAAGAACTCAAAAAAGCGATCGAAAGAAAAAGATTGTGATGACGGATTCCCTTTTCTTACTTTCATAGACCGGTTTTCTAAGTCCATGACAATGGTAGCTAATGTTCCACTGAATCCCATCTCAATTTGTGAAGAGGGTTTGAATGATGCCAATATAGAATTCTCACCGCACGAATTATCTGAGAGAATTGAGATCATCTGTTGCGTTGAGAAATGCTCCAGTTTATTGAATTCTTCAATTGCTTGCGTATGGCGGGTGATAGAGCTTTCCTGATCGGTTTCATCAATCGATAAGGATTTATTTGAATGGATATAGTGGTTTGTATGGCTGTAGGCATCTTCACATATATCATAGAAAATGGTTTCTTCTCCAAAAAACTCAACGTTAAATGCGCTTCCGGTATGGGTTACGATGATATTACTGGCTTTCCCGTTCTCAGAACGGTAGACCACGTTTCTCGCTTCCTCAAGCGTTTGAGATTCCAACAACGCACGCAGAAGGATATGGATTGGGACGCCTGTGAGCGGCTGGTCTTTCACCCAAAGGATATTGAGAGTCACACCCAATCCGTGGTTGTTGAGACCTATCTTACCGATAATTCCCGCTTCAGTAAGCTGTAAAATTTTATGTCCTGAGGGGAAACAAATTTCCATAATAACGAAGTTATCTTCAAGGGCTTGTGCCCAATCCCAATTCTGACCAAGTATTTTTTGCTGCGGGAAAACCACTGCAGTACATTCGTCACGCGGGTGGGTCAAGGTTAGTTCAGTTCTGGCGTTCAAAGCATATACCCACAACGGTTCTGAAACCCCCGCTCCTACTGCGATTTGGTCGATTTCACGGTTATAGTTTGGGTTAAAAGCCCCAATCCGCTCTTTGATGCGCTTGGTCTCATGTAAAACCCGCGCTTCCGTAGCGAGGTTTGCCAGGAAGATGGGTTGATAAAATTCAATATTGCGATGTATTTGTTCGGCTAGTTTTTCCCCATGCTGGAACCCAATTTCTTCTGGTGAACCAGATACAGAAAGCTTTTTTATTTGCTCGCTCATATCAACATTCCATCTAAGATAATTTCCTGATCCGGGAATTTATACCACTCCAACCACAAATACTTTATCCCCAGGGCGCACCACGACCTGTTCCTGTTTACCGTTCAGCGCGAATAAATAACCACGCCGTCCATTTCCTAAGAATTGAAGGATCTTTTTCAATTTCTGCGCGGGGAGAATTCCATACTGGGATTTTGCAGCAAAGCGGCTGAACTCCTCGCATGGCGGCGCAAATCTAACCACATCCAGCAGCGCTTTGTTTCCATTTTCCTGGTTTTCAATAGCGATTTGCCGGCCGAGATCATCTGGCCAGACTTCCTTTTCATATTCGATAACGATATTTTCACCCGCTATCCCATCCACAATATGGTCTCCAAAGCGATCACGCATCGCTTCGTAGTGAGATGTGAAACCGATACAAATTAGATCATCATCACCGTACGCCTTTTTTGGATGGTCCAGGTGATGTATGTCGAGCACACGTTCTCCGGCTGGATTGTCAGCCTCGATTCCGCGTGGTGTGATCAGCAGGCTTTCAACCTCAACCCTGCGTGAAGCGTCATAGAAATAACCTGAAGGGGTCTCGATGATGATTCCATTGGGTTGTAATTGAACCAGTTTAACTTGACCCAATTCCCGGATAATTTTGTTCATATATAAACCCTTTTAAGGATAAATGCATCTTCATGGGGATGAAAGTTTATTTATCTTCGAGTCGCTCAGCCGCTTTTATTATGCTGCTTAGTTCGATTTTAATATCCTCCTGGAGCGGCTCAGGCTGGTGTTCTTTTAGAATTTTTTTGAATTTTTCTTTTGCCCGTTCATGGATATTGGATTGAAGATGAAGATTTAAATTTCGGGATGGATGAGTGAGTTCTGGTATCCAAATATCCCGGACTGTCCGGCGGGTATGTTTTTGGCTCAGGAAATGTCCTCCCGGTCCAACTGCTTTAATCACATCCAGCGCCAGTTGGTCGGCACTGGTACCAATTCCTTTCGATAAAATCCGGTGTGTGTGATAAATCTCATCATCGAATATGATTTGTTCAGGAAACAGCAGGGTCGCAGCTCGCAGCAATCCAAGCCCTTCCACCATGTCAGCTCCGGCCAGGGGCGTCAATAACGCTGTATACACACTGTCCCGACCAAGCTGCCATGAACCGGGATCAGGACATTCCACACTGAAAGCTCCCGCCAAAGCAGGGACTCCCCAATCATGCGCTAATTGTACCGCCGCTGCATTGCACAGGTATTTTTCCGACAGGCTGGCGATGTAACTACCAGTGCGCGGGTCCAAAACCGAAACCAGTAGCGAGTGGAATACGGGCGCACCTGGAGCGACTAACTGCATCAGCACCATGGCACTGACAACTTCTGCATTTCCAAGCACTAGAGCGCCGCCCATCGTTGCAGGGGAGGTTGAACCAATATTCGGCATGGCCATGAAGCCCACCGGTACTCCCGCATTCGCAAAGAGCATTGCTCCTTCAATCCCTTCTTTATCCTGCGCAAGAGGCGCGATGGTGCAAACCAAACTGGAAAGAGGCGGTTGGTCTCGCATCTTTTTGCGCCCGCCAGCGATTACTTCTGCCATGCGTAAGGAAAAATGCGCCAATCTCTCGCCAATGATAGATGCGCTCTGAATATGTTTAACCGTGTTATTGAAGCTGGCATCCAATTCGTGTAAAGCTGCAGTACTTCCGTGGTCCTGGGCGCTGACGATCGGCCAATAAAAAGAAATCGATGACAGGTAATCTGACACGTGTGCCATCATGGCTACATCATCTTTGTTTGAGCTGCGCTGCCGCCCGGTATGAATGTCGATTGTTTCCGTTCCGCAACCATCGGTTGAGAAATAAGTTTTACTGCCATCGAGAGTGAGCTGCGTTCCTACCAAACGCCCCGACAGGTTATAGGCTCGCGGTGCGCACTTCATGGCTTCTTCCACCAAACCAGGTGAAAGGCGTACGATCTGACTCTCCTGATCAACCAGCGCTCCATGATCGGCAAATATTCGTAAGGCTGCTTCAGAAGGGAAGCGCACACCAACCGTCTCGAGTATATGCAGCGTTCCGGCTCTTATCTCAGCGACCTGATCAGCGCTGAGTATATTCGAATGTAACTTGGGTTGGATCGGCTTAATATTTACCATTTACCTTACCACTGGATCAATTCACGGCATAGAATGATTATTCATTCAGGAAATCAACCGATTCTTGTTGAACGAATAGCTTTCTCAATTTCGGATTTACATTCGATATCATGGTCGAACATATATTGGACCAACCTGGCAACACTGCCGCGCTCATCTCCCCAGGGATATTGCACATCGCCAGGATACCGATCAAACGGGATATCTTGTAAAGCGACAATAAATTTCTTTCGTATTTGATCCCATTCACCTAACACTTGTTGATCTGTCAGCATTCGTCCCTCCAGGACCTGCTGTTGGTTGAAGGCATCTTCATCAAAATCAGGTATAGAATATTCTTTACCTGATTTATACGCATTTAAAGACTTTGTCACCTGGCGATCCCAGGTAGATATATGCCCGACAATATCTTTAATACTCCAATCGCTGTCTTTATAGATAGGGATGGTCAAATCAATTCCCTCGAGCATGCTTGAGATTGAAAAATAATTTTCAGCAAGTCTTTCCGTCAATCTGGTTCTGTCAAAATTGTTCATGTAATGAACTTCTTTATTACTCGATTTCTATTTTTTTGAATGCTATTGGCTTGTTGTACCTATTACGATTTCCCAATCACAATCCACAATAATTTTCATAATACCTTAGAACACTTTCGAATGATCCAAACATTTTAGGATGCTGGCGCATTATAACACGCAAGTTTCGTTTAATTCAAAATATGAATAATATTATATCCGTTTCTGAAATAAGAACCACAATACATTGACATTTCGGAAAGGTTGAGATATCCTGTTGATACGTAATGATTTATCAAACCAGAGAGAATTTTGGTTGATGGACAAACTTGATCACATCGATTGGGAAATTATCCGGCTGCTCAATGAAGATGGGCGTATGCCAAGCACTGAAATTGAACGCAAATTGCGTAATGTCTCTGCGCGCACCATCAACAATCGTATCGATGCGCTGATTAATAAGGGAGTTATCAGCATACGCGCTGTTGTTAACCCGGACTTGGTAGGTTTCGGCGTTATGGCTGAAGTGTTCATCGAAACGGAACAGGGTAAATTACTGGAAGTGGCAGAAGTAGCTGCGGGATTTCAACAGGTGAGTTATGTTGCATGCACTACCGGTGAAAAGAATGTAATCATCTCAATAAGAGCTCGCAATATTGAAGAACTTTTCAATTTCATCACCGAGGAGTTAGGCAAAATCCCCGGTGTACGTCACACTCAATCCTACCTTATGCCGCTAAAAATCAAGGACTTTGCCAGGTGGCTTCCCGAAAACCCGCTTAAAGATGAATCAGGCGATGATAATTGAATAATTTGCACACTGCATAGGCGGTCGAAATCAGATCTCAAACGGAGTGACATATGATGGAAGCTCAACAAAAAAAAACAAATAAAGGATCGCTGCCCTCACATGCCCAGGTTGTCATCATCGGAGGGGGTGTCATTGGTTGCAGTGTTGCCTATCACTTGACAAAGTTAGGCTGGCGGGATGTGGTGTTGTTAGAACGCAGCCAATTGACATGCGGTACTACCTGGCATGCTGCCGGGTTGATCGTCAGCGGTTTTTCTTCCGAAACCGAGATCAATATCGCAAAATACACACGTGATCTTTATGAAAGACTTGGGGATGAAACTGGTCAAGACACGGGTTTTTATGCCAATGGTTATATGCAGATCGCCAGTAATCCTGAGCGATTGGACAGCCTGCGCCGCAGGGCTGACTACTGTCGGGCATACGGTGTCAATACGGAAGAAATATCCCCTTCAGAAATTAAGAAAATGTGGCCTTTATTTTATACGGATGACATTCTGGCTGGATTCTATACCGCAGAAGATGGGCGTACGAACCCCGTTGATACAACTATTGCATTGGCTAAAGGGGCGAAAATGGGAGGTGCTCGCGTCCTGGAAGGTACTGAAGTCATTGGTATCAAACAAAAAAACGGAAAGGTGGCTTCTGTGGTAACCAACCGGGGAGAAATCCAAAGCGAGTATGTGGTTAATTGTGGTGGTATTTGGGCACGCGAGATTGGGAAGATGGTGGGAGTCAATGTGCCGCTGCATGCCGCTGAACATTATTATCTTATCACTGAATCAATTGAAGGTATGCACCGCGATCTACCCATTGTTGAGGACCCTGATCTTTTTGCTTATTACCGGGAGGAGATGGGTGGATTATTATTGGGATTATTCGAGCCGGTCGCCGGACCTTGGGGGATGGATGGTATCCCGAAAGATTTCAGCTTTGGCGAGATTATTCCTGATTGGGACCGCCTGTCGCCCTACCTGGAAAAAGCAATGTCGCGTATCCCAATAGCAAAAGAGGCGGGCGTACATAAATTCTTCTGCGGACCAGAGAGTTTTACCCCCGATATGGGCCCGTTGATGGGTGAAGCGCCGGAGTTGAAGAATTTCTTTGTCGCAGCGGGATTTAATTCGCTGGGTATCCTTTTTGGCGGCGGGGCGGGTCAGGTAATCGCCCAGTGGATTGTGGATGGATACCCGCCCGTAGATACCAGTGGAATCAATATCGATAGAATGATGGCCTTTCAAAACAACCCGAAGTATCTTCACGACCGTATTGTGGAATTATTGGGCTGGCAGTACATAAGCTGGCCCAACCTTCAACCGGAGACAGCTCGCAATACCCGCAAATCAGCCATGTACGATCGATTGTTTGAGGCAGGCGCATACTACGGAGATTCGGTTGGTTGGGAATACCCGGATTGGTTCGCTCCACAAGGAGTTGAACCCCGGGTTGAGTACTCGTGGGGGCGCCAGAACTGGTTTGATTATGTTGCGGAAGAGCACAAAGCCACCCGGGAGCGGGTCATATTGATGGATTTGACTCATATGGCGAAATTCCTCGTTCAAGGCCGCGATGCAGAGAGTACTCTGAACCGTATATGCGCTAATAATGTAGCCGTACCGGTTGGACGTATCGTCTACACTCAGTGGTTGAACGAACGCGGCACGATTGAAGCTGACCTGACTGTGACCCGTATCGCTGAAGATAGGTACCTGCTGATCCTGGTGGATGCAGCCCACCACCATGTTTTAACCTGGCTGAAAGACCACATTGATCCTGAAGCGCATGTCTTCATTACCGATGTTACCTCAGCTTACAATATCATTAACGTCCAGGGTCCGAATTCACGCCAGCTTATCAGCGGGCTTACAAGCGCTGATATGTCGAATAAAGCCTTTCCGTACCTCACAATGCAGGAGATAGATATTGGGTATGCTCTCGTTAACGCGCTGCGTATTACATACGTTGGTGAACTGGGCTGGGAACTATACGTGCCGACTGAGTTTACACTACACGTTTTTGATACCCTCGTTGAAGCTGGCAGTGCAGTTGGGTTAAAACATGCCGGCTTTCAGGTATTAAATACCTTACGCATAGAAAAAGCATACCGTGATTACGGGTATGATATGGATAACACAGACACTCCGTTTGAAGCTGGTTTGAGCTATTTTGTTGATTTTAATAAACCAGGTGGTTTCATTGGGAGGGAAGCATTGCTAAAGGTAAAAGAGAGCGGAATTATAAAAGATCGCCTCGTACAGTTTCTGCTTCAACATCCAGAGCCGCTTCTTTATGGAAGTGAACCAATCTACCGGGATGGGGAGTTTGTTGGCGATATTAACAGCGCAGGTTATGGCCATACGCTTGGAGGAGCTGTGGGGCTAGGCACAGTACATAATGAAGGTGGAGCAACCGTGGATTATATCAAAAGCGGCTCTTACGAGATCGAAGTCGCAGGCGTGCGTTATCCAGCCAGAGCTTCATTGCGACCGATGTATGATCCAAAGGGTATCAGAGTGCGGTCATAAAAAATTGACAGGCACAGCTGATCATTATTATGGGTAGATCGTCAAAAGGGTAGTTTTGAAAATCCAACTGCAGCTTTATTCAATCTTGCGAGAGGCGCTACCCAGCGAATCAAAAGGGCGCGCCGTTCTAAAATTGGAAGAAGGCGCTACGCTTGCTGATGTCTTGAAGCAGCTAGGAATCAAACGCAGGGTAGTCATCAGCGTAAACAGTGTTCTGGAGAGAGACCATTCCCGCCAATTGAGAGATGGGGATGAAGTGAAAATATTTTCATCCGTCAGCGGTGGATAAAGTACGAAAACCGAATAAAGTGCGAACCCATAAAAATAAAGGAGCGAGAAAAAAATGGCGAACGGCTATAATGGAAAAATTCTACATGTAAACCTCAGTGAAGGGAAGTTTCGCGTAGAAAAGCCGGATGAAACTTTCTACCGCAAATACATGGGCGGCAGCGCGCTGGCTATGTACTATTTGCTCAACGAATTAGGTCCTGGTATAGACTCCCTAAGTCCAGACAACGTTTTGGTGCTGGCGCTCAGCGTGCTTACAGGTACGCCGATATCAGGTCAGAGCCGTATCACCGCAGCGGCGAAATCTCCGCTTACCGGGGCGGTAGGAGATTCGCAGGGGGGGGGGTTCTTTCCAGCTGAACTCAAGTTTTCTGGATACGATGCGGTTGTTATTAAAGGTAAATCTAAAAAACCGGTTTATCTGTGGATAAAGGACGGCGAATACGAACTGCGCGATGCATCCCACCTTTGGGGAAAGATCACAGGGGAGGCAGAAGCGATCATCAAAGCTGAGCTTGAGGATAACAAAATTGAAGTGTTGCAAGTGGGTCCTGCAGGAGAAAATGGCGTGCGTTTTGCTGGCATTTTCAGCATGTCCAACCGCGCAAACGGACGCACCGGTATGGGAGCAGTCATGGGCTCAAAGAACTTGAAGGCTGTCGCAGTGCGCGGTCGAAAACGACCTGCCGCAGCGAACAAAGTCGCGTTGAACGAATTGGCGAAATGGGGCGCTGCTAATCTGGAGGATTCCGATATTGCCGGTCTGGCAAAGTACGGCACAGCCGAAACGACAGGATCAAACCAAACCTCTGGCACACTGCCGACGTACAACTATAATAGCGGGGTTTTCGAGCAATGGGAAGCCATAGATGGAACAACCATGTACGATACCGTTTTGCGAGGCGCACCCGAAGGCAATCAGGACCGCATGGGCCGCGATACCTGCTATGCCTGTACAGTGCGATGCAAACGCGTGGTTGAATTAACTGAAGGTCCTTATATTGTAGATCCGCATTATGGAGGTCCGGAATACGAAACGACCTCAACATTTGGAAATTACTGTGCCATAGATGACCTGCCTGCCATTTGTAAAGCCAATGAGATATGCAACATGTACGGAATGGATTCGATATCATGCGGGGCAACCATCGCCTGGGCGTACGAAGCCTTTAATGAAGGGAAATTAACCCTGGAAGATACAGATGGATTGGACCTGTCCTGGGGAAATGCTGACTCAATGGTCAAGCTGACCGAAAAAATTGCTCAAAGGGATGGCTTCGGAGATATTCTGGCTGAAGGATCAGAACGCGCTGCGAAAAAGATCGGGCGAGGCACCGAAGCATATCTGATCACCTGTAAAGGCCAGGAAGCGCCCGCCCACATGCCGCGCGTAAAACGGTCCCTGTCGGTAATTTACGCGACGAATCCTTTCGGAGCAGACCATCAAAGCCACGAGCATGACCCGGCCGTTGAAGATGATCTTGAGTTCTATAAAGAGCGTTTGGCGGTGCTGGGTTTCAGCGAGATGCAAGAACCGCGTTCCCTGGGCGACGAGAAAATCCGCTTTGCGGCTGTATCCCAACGAATGTACAGCGCTATGGACAGCCTGAATCTGTGCCAGTTCGTATTTGGTCCAGCCTGGCAGCTGTATGGTCCAGAAGATATGGTGGCGCTGGTAAGAGTGGTCACCGGCTGGAATGATGTGACATTTGATGAACTTCAAAAAGTAGGCGAGAGGCGGCTCAATATGATGCGGGCTTTCAACGCTCGTGAGGGTTTTGACCGCAAAGATGACAAACTGCCGAACAAAGTCTTTCAGCCCCTCATTGGCGGCGTTAGCGATGGTTGGAAACTGGACCGTGCAGAAGTGGAGACTGCAGTAGAGAAATATTTTGAAATTTGTGGTTGGGATGTCTCAACCGGGATTCCCACACGGGCTAAACTTGAGGAATTGGATTTAGACTGGGTGGCTGATCAGATAGATTTGTAATGCAGGTATCCCACCTGCAAAATGTGTTCGCGGCTTAAGCTTCCCCACAGGGAATAAATTCTGCTCCACATGTTTTAAGAATACTCTAAATAAATCAAATAAATTTAGCACTTGAAGATTACATCAACATCGAACCCGCGTCAATTTAGGATCGTACATCGGCCGCAAAGATGCTTTTGCCGCATATCTAATTCCAGCAATGTCAATTTCATAAGAACCGCTCTTGATGTAGTCCACCGACACGTTTTGCCCTTCATTTTCCACCGGGCCTACACCTACTGAGGCACCTAACGTATGCCCGTAACCGCCTGACATTATTGTTCCGACTGGTTTTCCATCACGGTAAATGATTTCACCATAATACAGCCTGGGTTCAGGATCCTCGAGCAGGAACTGAGGCATGCGATATTTGAGTCCGGCTTCCTTACGCCGCAGGAGTGCATCTCTACCGATAAATCCCTGGGGTTTGTCAAAGTCTACAAAGTAACTTAACCCCACCTCCAATGGGGAGTCCGTATTGTCGATATCGTTTCCATAGTCACGGTAAGCCTTCTCCAGGCGCAGTGTATCTAACGCTTGAATCCCCATGTGTTTCAATCCGAAGTCCGCTCCCGCTTCGACAAGTGTATCGAAGACGTGGTGGGAAAATTCGGTAGGAATATAGAGTTCCCAGCCCAGTTCGCCCACATATGTTATCCGCAGTGCCTTTACCAGCGCATAACCAATGTCGATCTCCTGCATGGTCAGGAACGGAAAGGCATCATTGGACATATCCACATGCGTTACGCTGCTCAAAAAATCTCTGGATTTTGGTCCCTGCAGGTTGAGCACACTGTAAGCTGAAGTGATGTTGGTGACAAATGCGTGCGCATCTGTGGGAATATGTCGTCGCAGCCAGGCTGATACCGCAGGTATGGTGGCGTCTCCAGATAGGATCAGGAATTGATCTTCCGCCAATCGTGTGACTGTTAAATCAGCTTCAATTGTACCGGTTGTGTTCAACCATTGTGTGTAAACAATACGGCCGACGGGTACAGCGATATTATTGGCGCATATGCGGTTGAGGTATTTTTCTGCATCGTTTCCCTGCACTAATAATTTCCCCATAACGGAATAATCAAGCATGGCTACATTTTCACGGACAGCCCGGTGTTCCGCCGCGCTGTATTCGAACCAATTCTGGCGTCCCCAGGAATATTCAGCTTTTGGTTCTACGCCTTCGGACGCGAACCAGTCCGGGTATTCCCAACCCGCGTACACACTGAAGCAGGCGCCTGCGTCAGCCAGCTTATCATGGAAGGCTGACTTTCGCACATTTCGCGCCCGTTTAAATTGTTTGTAAGGATATCCCTCTTCAAACATCAGCCCCAATATTTCGACTCCGCGATCCTGTAGATATTTGGGTGTGTTTTGGAATGGCTGCATGCGGGCGATGTCGATCTCGGTGATATCGACTTCTGGAACACCATCCGCAATCCACTGGGCTAAAATTTTCCCGGCACCGCCGCCCAATAAAATTCCCAGCGAATTGAAACCTGCTGCCACGTAAAAGTTGTCCAATTCTGGCGCCAATCCCATCAAGGGACCAATATCTGGTGTAAAGCTCTCAGGACCGCAGAAAAATTTGTGAATCCCAGCTGTTTCCAATACCGGGATACGCTTCATAGCTTCTTCAATATAGGGTGACATGCGCTCCCAATTCGGGTTGATTTCGCCAAATGTGAAATCCACTGGTATGCCTTCCAGCGCCCATGGAGCTGAGACTGGTTCAAATAAACCCAGCAGAATGCCATCCGTCTCTTCGCGGTAGTAGGCATATTTATCCAGATCGACCAGCACCGGCAGTTCACCATTAATCCCCTCAATAGGTTCGGTAATCAGGTAGTAATGCTCCGTTGGCTGCAATGGCACATTGACGCCAGCCATTTTCCCGATTTGGCGCGCCCACATCCCTGCACAATTAACCACATACTCAGCCTGGATGATACCGCTTTCTGTCACCACCCCATTCACTTGATTATTATCTTTGATGAACCCTGTGACGGGCGTGTCTTCAAAAATTTGGACGCCACCCATCCGTGCGCCTTTCGCCAGCGCCATGGTGACATCGATTGGATTCACCCGTCCATCGATAGCGGTGTAAAAGCCGGCCAGAATATCATCCGTATCAGCAAGCGGCCAAAGTTCTTTGACCTCTTGCGGTGTTATCTCCAGCAAGGGAACACTATGATATTTGTCGTATTGGGAAATCCTGCGCAGCTCATGTAATCTTGATTCTGTGTTAGCGAATTGAAGCATCCCAACAGCTTTATAACCCGTTGATTGTCCGGTTTCCGCCTCCAACTGGCTGTATAGTTCCAGCGTGTATTTTGCCATTTCGACAGTGGTTTCACTGAAGAACCCACCTGCCTCTATCAACCCGGCTGCATGCCAGGTCGTACCTGCGGTAAGTTGGGCGCGTTCAAGGAGCACAACATCCCTCCACCCAAGTTTGGATAAATGGTATGCAACGCTGCACCCGATAACGCCTCCTCCAATAATTACAACCTTTGCTTGTACTGGAAAAATGCTGGAAGAGTGTATCGTGCTTGTTTGCGAGTCCATATTAACCTCCTAATTTCTGCGCCTCAAGATCGGCTGCCGCCATGATGCGATCCAATTCAGATAGGACATAGTCCGGCTGTGGTTGTGGATGGTGGTTGGAATATAGCTTTTTGAACTCTTCCAAGGCTGAATCTCGGGGCTGCCGCAGGTTCCCCATTTCATCCTGTACCCTCAGCAGTGGGGAGTAGCGAAAGTCCCGGATGTGTTTGCGGGTGTGTTTCTCACGCAGGTAATGTCCACGCGGCCCAACTTTCTTAATCAATTCTGTTGCCATATCCTCATCGTTGAATTCAAATTCTCTGAATACTTCGTATGCGTGCAGGCATGTATCATGTTCGAGGATAATCTGCTCGGGATAAAGGATCATGGAAGAACCCAGCATTCCCAGATAACCGCAGATTTCCCCACCCCCCAGCGGAATTTGAGCTGCACCGAATCCGCCGTCCGTGCCAGACTCCCAGCCAATATCCCTCGCATCGCTGGAAGTAGAGCCGCCGCCCAGGCTGGGGACTTTCCATGCATGCGCCAGCTGAACCACTCCTGCAGACGCCAATGGTATCCCGCCGATATAACCACCTGTGCGCGGATCCATTAGAGAATTAATGATTGAATGGAAAACAGGCGCTCCCGGGTAGGCTAACTGCATTAATACCATCGCGCTGATAACCTCAGCATCTCCTACGGCTATGGCTCCGAGGATGGAGGCTGGGGCTGTTGAACCCATGGTAGGCATAGCCATAAAGCTCGTCGGGATACCCGCCTCAGCATACACCAGCGCAGTTTCTATACCGTGCTGGTCGTGGGCTAATGGCGCTATCGTACATATGTTTGCGTTAACCGGAGGTCTGCTGCGCCTTTTTTCCACACTACCCGCGACAACGGTTGCCATCTCAACCAGATAAACGGCCAATTTAGGGTGCATAGTTGTGCCGCCGCGCACATGTTTTAAAGTATTGGTTAAACCTGCATGGGCTTCGTGTAGTGCGGCTGTTTTACCGTGATCCTGAGCGCTTACCATAGGCCAAAAGAAGCTGATTAACGGCAGCGCATCGCTAACCTGCGCCATCATAGCCACATCTCCCTTGCGGGATGCACGCTGCTGTCTGGTCTCCAGGTCAATTACGTGCACGCCGCAGCCATCTGTACAACAGTAAGAGTGACTGCCGTCAAGGGTTAAATCAAGTCGTTCTTCCCTGCCGCCCAATACAAAACTGCGCGGGGCGGTTGACATGGCGGATTTCACTAATTCTGGCTGGATGCGGACAATCTGGGATTCCCAATCTACCTGCGCGCCGTGGTCGGCAAAGATCGAAAGCGCTTTTTTACTGGGAAAATATGTCCCCACCTCGAATAGAATCTGCAGGGTGCCGTTTTTTATCTTTTCAAGTTCAGATGGTTTGAAAACTTCAATTTTATTCCTGGTTGAAAAGGAGATGATATCAGGAGTCTGCGAATACATTTTTTGTTCCTTTGTGGTTGATGGAAGGGCGTATGCGCATATCCGTCATTGGTCAAACGTGCATCCCCGAACCCATCATATAAATTTCGTAAAATTTTAGTCTCCTAAAATTGTCTCGACCATTCTTTCAACCAACGTTCAATAACCACTTTCGTCTGGGTATAGAACTCAACCGCATGCCGGCTCTGTCCGTGCAGGGTGCCGAAAAAGCTTTCCTTCCAGCCGCTGAATGGGAAGAAA
>Ga0180437_10002436_pt1 | contig 29646 bp, 58 predicted proteins | sample SS_ome_4_FD_132410 | JGI IMG/M metagenome (GOLD analysis project Ga0180437, IMG submission 132410) | Hypersaline lake sediment archaeal communities from the Salton Sea, California, USA - SS_3_D_1 metaG | ecosystem: Environmental > Aquatic > Non-marine Saline and Alkaline > Hypersaline >...
ACATTCTAATGCACGTCGAGGAGTCTATTACTAAGATTCTTCTTAGCGACGACCGCACGCTAAAACATAAACCATATACTTGGATGGACGAAGATATAAACCAACACCTACTAAAGGCATCTAGACATATTAATACATATATGCAAATCCAAGCAGGGTATCAAAAACCAGATGGAGAGATACATCTTAATAATGCTCTATGTAGGTTATCTATGGCAATTGCTAAAATTGGTTTGGCCAAAGAGAAGCCGTTAGAGCTACAGGAGAAAAAAGAATAATGTGTGATATGGAACAAGAATTGATTCTTTGTAGTCAGATTAATGATTTAGAAACTTCACTAAAAGAACTTCAAGAAGATTACAATGAGTTATTAACTGAACTTCATGAAGAAAACGACAAAGTAGAATCACTACAAGAAGAGCTTGATGTAGCAACAGAAAAATTAAGAAAAATAGAAGAACTTGTTGAAGAAATTTTCCATAGGATATTATGGAAATGACTAAAATTAATGAATGTTTTAATCCGAACTGTAAAGACCCTACAGAAGTATATGTAAGAGATAGTTTTATTATAGGTAGAGAATATTGGGTGCAATGCGATACTTGTGGTATGCGCGGCCCAAAAAGTGAAAAAAGCAAAAAAGATGCCATGAGACTTTGGGAAGAAACAAGAATCCAGTATGTTCTTGATACTGGTGAACTTGCTGAACGTGATATTGCAATACGGGTATTAGTTCAACATGCAACTAGATTAAAAGAAGAATTAGATAGAATTAATGATCGTCGCAATGATCTAATGCAAATTTACGAAGCAAAACGAAGAGAATGCATAAAATTAAAAACTCAGTTAAACAAAACTAAATTAAGTGGTAAAAACCAATAAAATCATGTATTATTTAATGTAGAGGTTACTAAACTATATACGTTAGGTGGTTAATACATGAAAATGCTTTATGATTTGGATTTTATTAAAATTGATTTAATGTCACAAATGCATCAAAAAATTGATGCTGACAATCAGTATTATTTAATGGGCGACGATGAAGACGAAACCAATGATCTTTGGGACGAATACTATAATAAACTTGTTGGTCCAATCGCGCCAACTGACAAAACTCCAACTAAATCTGCTAAACCAATAGTAGATAAAGATAAATATCCTCACAAATGTCCTCATTGTGGAGGACCATCATACAACGATCCAGTTTTTGGTAAAGTAGATTGTTCTAAATGTGACGGCAAAGGTGGATGTAAAGATTGTGAATGTGATACCGGGGGATGTAAAGACAAAGGGAGCTGCGGCGGTGGTTGCAGCCACTAACAAAAGGACAGAATAAATGAACGTACATATTGAGACCTACCCTTCAAAAATCCTAAGACAAACCTGTGAAGATATAGATATTAAAGAAGAGCAAATGTTTGCAATGAATATTTGTAATAAGATGGCCAAAGTCATTAAAGATTTTGAGGCCCTTGGTCTCGCAGCAAACCAACTCGGATATAACAAAAGAATTATAGGAATTCACAAAAGAGGCGTAGATGAACCAAAATTCATGCTGAATCCTGTTATTTCAGAAAAGAAGGGTGTTTTTATCGGAGATGAAGCATGTTTGAGCTTTCCGGGTGTACTTGTCAAGGTAAAACGAAGTGCTGTTATTACAGTCAAATACTTCTCTCTTGAAAGCGATAAAGAAATAGAAGAAAAACTCATGGGTGAAGAAGCAATTATTATACAACACGAGGTTGACCATCTTGATGGTAAAACACTTGTTAATAGTGCTTCTGGTGCATTGCGCGAAAAAGTGATGAGACAACTTAAAGTAGGAAAACGTAAATTCGCAAAAGCAATGAAACAACAAGCTCGGTTGAGAAAACTTGGTGATAAGCTTAAAATGATAGATGACGAGGCAGGAAGGCAACTAGCCAAATCTGCACTTAGTGATAATAATATATCAATACCCGAAGTAGTTTAACAAGTTAGAAACTCAAAAAAATTTTTTGTCGGGATTTTGATATTTGGAGAAAAATCATGAATCTTGACAAAAAACCGTTTTCTAGTAAAAAATTCATATCTTATTTATTTTCTATTGTCGTATTGGCAAGCATACTGACGATTGCGCTATTTACTCAATCTTTTGGGTGGGCGATGGTTACATTTATGACAATTGGAATTATTACGATTGGGGCGCTGTCAATCGGATACGTACTTTCACAAGCAGCTCTGGATAAGTTCTTAAGCAGCGTAACTGACATTATGACCAAAAAGAAGGATGAAGAATAATGTTAGATACAAAAGCAGTATGGAATAAATTTAAAGCTTATCCTTGGTGGTTACGCGTATTGGTTTTTCTGCCTATGGTTCTATTAGTTGTATTAGTTGGTGCCTTGATGATCTTCATGCAAAGTAAAGATGTAGATAGTAGTCCAGCCGAGTTGTTTCAAGAGAAAAAAGAGCTTGACAAAAAAATCAAGGATTTTGAAGAAACACATGAAATTATAGAAAAAGAACGAAAAGAAATCGCGAAACAACGCAAAGAAATTAAGAAAGAATTAGAAAATGAAAAGACTGACTACAGTGATCGTATTGACCGTATTAATAACGCTACCGACGATGAATTGTCTGGCATCGCCGCAGAAATCAGAGCTAGATCCTCCAAAGACCTCAACTGAATTACTCTTAGATCTTAACCTACCAGAAGAAACTCAGCATACTATCAATAATGAATTAAACTTTTGCTATAACTCTGATGGCTTTAGATTAATATTGAAAATATTTGAGACCTACAGTGTACTAAAAACATCAAATAAATTATTAAAAGAAGATTTGGAATTAGCCAAACTAGATTTAGAATATCTAGAGTTGGACAGAAACAATTGTATGTTGATTTTAGACGAAACAAAAGAACATCTTAATAAAACAAACGCCGCGCTCAAAATAGAAATAGAAAAACGTAAGAAAGCTATACGAAAAGAGAAAATTAAAACAATTCTTATTGGTAGCGGTGCAGGGATTGTTGGAGTGGCAGCAGGGATTGTAATAGGTTTTTTTGCAATTCGGTAGCAGGTAAAATAGGTATATCAATTATAGGTTTTTGGTAAAGGGAATAAAATGAAAAAGATTGAAATTGGAGAAAATTTAACAGATGTAATTTGTATGTTTTTCTTTTGGAGTTCTATAGTATTTACTGTTTATTGTTGTTTTGGGTAAAACAAAATGAATATTGCAGGACCAGAAATTTTTAATCAACCAATTTGTAATATTGTTGGTGGGCCATCTATGCTTGAGCTTTTAGAGTTGGCAGATAAAGGAACACCTCCTACTCATTGTGAAAAATGCAAGGCTGCATATGAAATACTCACAAGCGACCCCTGTGATGAAGAGGTAGAGTTTTTAATGGATATGTTAGACGAAGAGATAGGAGAAGCATATGAAGATTAAAGATTTTATAAAAATATTACAGCAACAAGACCAAGAAAAAGATATTACATTTGCCATAGAAGAGAGTTCTGTAATTCCAGAGGCATATGAACTTCATTTTGATAGTTTGGGTAAGATTAGAGAAGAAGGATCAGATTATATAGAGATAGAATTGAACTATAATTTTGCTAATATTTGGAGACAGAGATGAAACTGAGAGAAGAAGAAATTGTTGTAGAGCGAAGCGGTGATATGGTTGAGAGTATGTTTGGAATATCTGGAAAGGATTCTGCACATATTTTAAATATATTACGCGATAAGTTGTATTCAAATAAGATTCTTGCAGTTGTTAGAGAATATTGTACTAATGCTCAAGATGCTCATATTGAGGTAGGTAAAGATAATATACCTATTGAAGTAACAATTCCATCAACATTAGACTTAACATTCAAGGTAAGAGACTATGGTCCTGGCCTTTCTGAAGATGATATTAGAAATATTTATGTTATGTATGGCGCGAGCACAAAAAGACAAACAAACAAAGCCATTGGACAATTGGGTCTTGGCTGCAAGAGTGCATTTGCATATTCAGATAAGTTTGATATTACGTCTTGGTATAACAGCGAAAAGAAAGTATATTGTGCATATATTGATGAAACAAAATGTGGCAAGATTACTCTTATGCACACAGAAGAGAGTGATGAGCCAGAGGGTATAGAGATTAAAGTACCTGTAAAAGATAAAGATAGGTATGATTTTGAGACTGAAGTTAAAAAAGCTCTTCAATTTTTTGATCCACAGCCAAACATAAATGGTAATAAATTCTATTTTGATGAATATAAATATAAACACGAAGGTGAATTAGAAAACAATGCCAGGTATTCTATTATAAAATTAGAAAAACTATCTTATTATGGCAACACATCAAAAAGTTTTATTATTATGGGTGGTGTTTCTTACCCTGTTGATTTAATCCAACTTAATAAAAAAGCAAGAGAAGTGTTGCAACTTCCAATACATTTACGTGTAAACATTGGTGATGTTGATATTACTGCTAATAGAGAAGCAGTAGAATACACAGAAGATACAATTAATACATTAAATGGTTATTTTGAAAAGATTCATAAAGATGTGCAAAATTTGGTCCTAAATGATATACAAAACGCTGATTCTCTCAAAGAAGCAAACGTAAAATATAGAAAATATATTAAAAGCTATGAATTTTTGTCAGATTTAGCAAAAAATAATGCCACTTGGAATGACAAAAAAGTAAATGGCATTGCAATACCAAAAGATTATTATGCATATGAAATTATGAACCCAGAAGAAACACATAATGGGACTAGATGGAATCAGATAGGTTATGTTAAAGCATTTGATACTTTAACTATTTTTATAGATGATATTAAAAAGAACTGGAAAGCTACCACGTCAAGATATCTTAATTATCATGGTATTTCTGCATCAAATGCTGTTGTTCTTAGGTGGAATGTAGATAAAACTGATATTAGAGAAATAGGAAAAGGGTTGTATGTCAATACAAGACAACATGCTTTTGATTCTTGTTGTTTAGATGACTATAATATTAAGTATTTGTCACAGTGTAAGATACCTAAAGAGTATTATGCACGTAAAAGAAACACTAGTAGTAGTTATAGAAGCAATACTCATTCTGGAAATATCTTTACATTAAAAGACATGCCACTAATGGACAAGTGTTGTAAATCAAAAGATTGGGATAAGGTTACCGAAGTGCCACTTGGTAAAAAGTTTTATGTAACGTTAGATCAATTTTTTATTGAGATTCCAGAATATCCTGGAAGGATATCGACACATGAGTTGTTGGAATTTATTGCGTGTGGGAATCTTGTTAGTTTTACTCCTCTTAAAATATATGGTGTCAAAAAGAAACAAGTAGATAAACTAGATAAAACATGGATTCCATTCTCTACAGAACTAAAGAACAGAATTTTATCTTCAAAGTATATAAAATATCTTGCAGATGAAAAAGAATATAGTAGTATACCTTCACAGGTACGAACATTAAGCGCACACAGAAAACTATTTCCACGAAATACAGCAGCCAGAAAGCTTTTAAACAAAACACATAGACTAAAGAAGAATTGTTGCAAAGTAAACAATACTTATAAATACAAATTCAAAAGATGTTTAGCTTTTTTAGGAATATCTGACGACATAAAACTAATACAGCCTACATATAAAATAGATGACATAATTAAGATAGCATCTGAAAAATATAAAATGACAGATGCACTTGATTTATTTCCCGGAAGACAAAGATACCTTGAGAATCCTTGGTATGACAGTTTCACAAAAACACAACAGGTAATTCCACATCTTGTTGATTATATCAAGATGATAGAAAAATTATAGGAGAAGAAATGAAATACCCAACTATATTAACACCAGATTCTTTAACAGTAATGGTAAATGGTCAATCTGTTTCTATTTTAAAAGAAAATGCTAATTTTGAGAAAGCTGTTGATGCGCTAAGGTCACAAAGATGGGATAAACTTATTGCATTAATGAATAAAGCAGAGGCTATTAATCAATACGGTAATGGACGCATTACTGTAGAAGATGGTTGTGTTTATTTTGAAGATGAAGAAATCAAAGGACATATAGTAGATAGAATCCTAATGTTTATTCGAGATGGTTTAGATGCTACCCCACTAATGAATTTTTTAGATAAAATCATGGACAATCCATCAAGAAGATGTGTACAGCAGCTGTTTAGTTTTCTTGAGCATGGAAATATGCCAATCGACGAAGACGGTGACTTTTATGCATACAAAGCAGTAACATGTGACTTCAAAGACAAACACACACAGAAATTAGACAACTCTCCTGGCTGTATAGTTAAAGTACAAAGAAATACAGTTGATGATGACCCAAGTAATGAGTGTTCTTTTGGATTACATGCTGGTTCTTTGTCTTATGTTAAAGCCTTTGCAAGTTGGAATGATATTATTACTATCGTAAAAATTAATCCTAAAGATGTTGTGTCTGTGCCCAATCATGACAAGAGTAAACTACGATGTTGTCAATATAAAGTAATTGAAGAATACAATGGTCCTCTTCCTGAAACTACATATGAAAATATGAGCAGCAGTGAAGATGTTAGAGAAATTAATTGGACAGATAATCCAACGCCAGTTATTCCAATTTCAATGCCAATGTTAGACCCAGATAAGTATAAAGACATAGAAGACGATTTTGAGTCTAAGTATTGTCAAGAGTGTGGTTGGGAATTAGATGATTGTAGATGTTGTGAAGATTGTGGTAAATTCTTTTGCGAATGTGAAGATAAAAACATAGAAGACGATGATGAAGATTATAGTTGGTAATTAATAATGTTTAAGTTCGCCGAAAGGAAGATAGAACAAATAATACTTGGAAGCTTTCTTATTGCTGGTATTATTGGTCAGGCGTTGTGGGTTACTAAAAGAACTATAAATCGTATTACGAAGAAGTCTATGTAGATTTCAAAATGATAAAAATTTTTTTAAGGATATTTATAAATGAAGAAAAGCTCTGTGATTACTAATGAGTTTAGAGTTCCAATCTGGTCAGCAAAGAAAGTAAGAGAGTATCTAGAAGGTATAGTTGAGGTATATGAAACATATCACAATGTTAAAGAAATAAAACTAACAGAAGATAACTATATGATTTTTATTGTTTTTACTGTTTTTATTAAAGGAAAAAGAAAGTCTATAAGAGAGCTTAGTCATCAGATCAAACAAAAGGTTGAGAAACTACAAGATGAGTAAACCAACAAAAAAGTTTATGGAATTTTTTGAATGGTTTTATTGTTATAGATGGCCAAACTATATGCCAGGCAAAGAATCATTGATAAAATTAATGTTAATAGTTTATAAAAAAGGTGAAAGAGTAGGATACGAAAGAGGATACAAAAAAGCATACAAAGAAATGTGGAACGAAAAGCATATTAATTTAGACAAACCTAACAATAAAGTTTTTAAAAGAGACATAGATGATAACCTAGTACAGACATCTAGGTTTACAATGGGACCAAACATAGGAGAAAATTAATGGGACTCGACAAGGGAATTGAGTACGGTAAAGAGAAGAGAAGGAAACACAGAGGAGCAAAGGATATTGATCCTGCATACCGTAATCATGGTGAATCTACCAGAGGATATGACGATAGAACTTATAAGTATCGCAAAGCAGAACAAGAGGCTAACGAGAAGTACAAAGATTGGGAAGAAGACCTAGAAGAAGAGGATGATGATTGGGATGATTACCCATCTTACTCCGAAGAAGAAGAGAACTGGGAAGAGTACAAAGAACGTAGAGGAGATTATGATCTCAAAGAATAGTATATTAAATATAATTTGTGTATTTAAAATTATTGTAATACTTGTTGGTGCTCTATTTTTATACGAGAGTTATCAAGCAAACAAAATTCTTCTTAAAACCAATGTAGATCTTGAAACAAGGATAAATCAAACTGAAAGTCTTGTTAGTTTTTACATTCATCATTCAAATACAATGGATGAATACTGGAATTTATGGGAAGTTGAAAATGAGTTGGAAAAATAAACCACCAGAGTTACCAGAAGAAGGCTTTATTTATTGCTGGTATTATGATATAGATTCTGAAGATATGTGGCCTGCAAAAATATCTAAAGGATCTTGGAAATTGTATGCCTATGATGGACTATGGCTACACGATAAAGGAATAGAATTACCTGAGAAACCCACACAAAAGGAATTAAAGAATGGCAAAAAACGCCCTAAGCGAAGAACAAAGAAAAGCTCTTGAAGACACACAACTAAAACTACTTGAAAAGATTCAAAAAAGTGTAAAAGAAACTTGGCCTGGGAGCACAGTGGAATGGGCAAAAGCGTATAAATTATTGGTTGATGCGCACAAAGAAGGAAAATAACAATGGATATGACATTAATATGTATCTTGTTGTTGTGGTTATTAATAACTGTAAAAACATGGAGAATGTGGAAGAGAATAAAAGAATTAGAAAGTTCTGTTAGGTATTTTGATAATTTTCAAACGTCAGCACAACAAATGATAACAGGACTATATAACAAAGCAAAAGAATTAGAGGAAAAAGTAAATGAAACAAGCACAGATAATCAAAACAAGTGATGTAGTGCCGGGAGATTTTGGTCATTATATTGGCGACGAACCAATGACATCTGCTGAGGCTATCAAAGAAGCAGGACTTGATTGGGACGTTACTTTGAAACCAATTCAAATTGCTGATCCAATATCATATGCTCCTCTTGCTACTGTCCAACAACCAATTAAAACACACAAGGCTGTTGTTCGTAATAGTGACAATAATATTCTTGGTATTGTTGGTAGTCAATACCAACCAGTACAAAACAGAGATGCCTTTAAGTTTATGGATAGTTTAGTTGATGACGGTTCTATGAGGTATCATACTGTTGGTAACCTTAAAGATGGTAAACGAGTTTGGCTTCTTGGTCAGACTGGTAGTTATGATGTTGTTCCTGGTGACCAGGTAGATAAGTTCTTATTCTTATGGAACTCACATGATGGATCAAGCTCACTTAAGTGTATGTTTACTACCATCAGAGTTGTGTGTCAAAATGCAGTACGTTCTGCGTTTCGTAATGCTACAGAGAGAATTCAGTTGCGTCACACCAGAAACATTGATGCTGGATTGCTCGACGCAAAAGAAATTTTGGGCACAAGTAAAGAATCCTTTGAAGGTTTTGAACGTTTCAGTAAGATATTGGCAGGAAAACAAATCAATACTGCTTTATTAAATGAATTTGCATTAGAGATGTTTCCTGAGCCACCTAAAGATGTGAACATGCCTAGCCGAGAGAAAGCTAGAGACGAACTTACTAGGTTGTTCGAAGAAGGACAGGGCAATACACTTCCAGGTGTTAAAGGATCTGCATGGGCAGCATTTAATGCAGTAACCGAATACACAAACCATTATAAAGTTGTTCGTGGTTCTAATAAAGAAGAACGAAGATTTGAGTATAGTTTGTTTGGCGCGGGCGCTAACCTGGCAAAGAGAGCTAGTGACTCACTAATTAAAATAGCAGCATAATGAAACATATCAATGGTGTTCTTACAAAAGAAATGTTTGATAAGACAACTAAAAAAGTTTTGCAACACTATGACAGTCAACGGAGATGTAAAATGGGTAAGACTATAATCTTGGATCCAGGACACGGCTTAACTATAGGTGGTGAATACCAAAGACCACTTATGAACTGTAATGGGAAGAGAGTTAGGGCTGTATACAACAGTATGACACCACATCCTAATGATTACAAGAAGGGTTTTTACCGAGAAGATTTTGGTACCTTAGCTATTGCACAACAAGCAAAAATAATCCTTGAGAAACAAGGGCACACTGTTTTCTTAACAAGAGAAGACGAACGTGATGCTAAGAACTTTCTTTCTAGCCAGAGCACAAACACTTGGAAAAGAAAATACTGGAAGAAATGGAAGTGGGTTAAGCATTTTACTGCACAAAAAGAAGCTGATGTGTTTGTTTCTATTCATACCAATGCAGGCAGAGGTACTGGTACTAGTTGCTTCTGGGCTCACAGTCCCAATGGAGTGGAGCTTTCTAAGAGTTTGGTTGGCGCGTTAAACAAACATGTTGGGTTAAAAATTAGAAAGGTTGCAAAGCATAGGTATCTTATTCTTAGAGACTCTTGTAATGGGAGAGCAGTTCTTCTTGAGTGTTTGTTCCATGATTCAATGGTAGATGTTGTTAATCTATTGAGCAAAAAAGGTGTTAAAAAAGTAGCCAAAGGCGTAGCGTATGGTATCGACAACTATTGCAAAACTTTTTAGTTTTGTATTAACTTCTTTCTTTAGTCCGACATTAGAGCCTGTTAACGAACCAGTTGGTTCGTGTACAGAATCCATGTGCACTAGAATGTCTCGTCAAGAAATGATTGATGAGGTAGTTCTCATGTGGAATATGTGGTTGGATGATAATAATTTATCTAAAAATGAACCGCGCAGGAAAAGATTCCCAATGTATGCAAAGCATCTTGTTGATGCGGTAAGACTATATCAAACAAAAGAACTTGTTGTTGGCGGCAAACTACCAATGGGAAGAAACACACATCTTATTATTGCATCTATGGCAATGTATGAGACAGCAGTGAGACATTGGATATTAGGATGGAAGAAGGGTGAGGTTGGCTTGCTACAGATCCATGGGAAAGAGGCTCTGTTGCGCCACAGTCCTGAGAAAGTAAGATACAGTCCAAGACTAGGGATTAAGCTTGGAGTGCGCTGGCTGGCATACCACACACAGTTCTGTACTCCTAATCCTACAGATGATATAGATCAATGGGCTGAAGTACTATCTTTGTATAGCGCTGGTATTAGGCGCGGCAGAAACAAAGATGGCACATGCAAAAGAATAAAAGTTGCTCGCGATAGAGTGAAGACTGCCAAGGCATATGCAAAAAGGATAAGAAAATGAGTGAAGAACAAAAAAATTATAGTGGTGGAGTAGGATTCTTTGGGCTTTTAACATTGTTGTTTATAGGCTTGAAGCTTGGTAATGTAATTGCATGGTCATGGTTCTGGGTATTGTCACCTATAATCTTTTTATTGGGGTTTATGGTAGTTTTGGCTTTTATAGCTGCTATTATTGTAGCACTAGGTAAATGAAAATGAAAAAATGGATTGATAGAAAATGGGAGGAGTTGAGAGCTGGGGATGTGATTAGATGGCAATACCAAAATGGTAAGTGGAGTACATACTCTGATGTGGTGGTTCATATCGGGTCAAGATATGCAAAAATGAAAAAAGCATCACTTATAAATGGTTGTAATGTTATCTGGACTGACAGATATAAATACCAACGACTGGAAGAAGTCGAGCCGCCTGATGGTTGGTATTTGGTTGAGTTTAATGAGTGTGAATATATCAGATATAAACGCGGTAAGTACATGTGTAAAACATCGTGGATAGATTCTAAAAACAAAGGTCTCGATTGGGAAGAATACACTTTCCTTAAACGAGTTGAGTTCAAAGACATAGACGAAGAATAAAAATATTTTATGTGTTATGCTGCAAATATAAGGAGGTGTTTGCCTTGAGAAATATAGATGAACTTATTGATGCAGTTGAATATGCACAAGAATCTGGAGAGAACTGGTGGGATGTTTTTAATTCCATAAAGGATGCTGAAAAAGTCTTAAAGGGCGCAGCAAAAGAAGATCCAGATGAGTATCAAATAGCACAACTTTCAGACATGTTAGACGAAGATATTTTTGAAAGCAGCCCTATCAATGCATTTCGTAACTGTTTAAAACAACTAAGAAAACAGATAAAAGAAGCTTGATAATATAATATAAAATTGGTATAATTAGTATAGTAAAGAAAAGGAAAAGTGAAAGAAATGAGAACAAAATTACCAATCAAAAAATCTGAAAATGATATTATATCTTACAAAAAAAATGGTAAGATGTTTGGTAGTATATTAAAAAGTATTTATGAAGATCTTAGAGCTGGAGAATTAAAATCTGGGAAAGAAATATCCAGTCGCTTTATTAACCATGCTAGATCAATAGAACATACAACCTTTGAATTTCCATTTCAAAAACAAGAAAATTCATTAGGCAATAAATTTTATAACAATATTTGTGTATCTGTTAATGATATGGTTGCGCACGGAGTACCAAATTATATTGAATTTAAAACTGGTGATATTATTTCTGTTGATTTTGGTCTTGGTATTTATGATGGTGTTTGTTCTCGTATGTTAAACTACGATTCTGCATTTACAGTAGCATACAATACAGATATACAACCCAAATGGGTTAAAGCTCCACAAAAAGCACTTAGAGTAATTGTTAATTCTAATTATGCGTTCACTACTAAACAAGTGGCAGCAATAATTAGCAACACAGCACGAAGACATGATCTTAATGTCGTCACGCAACTTACTGGACATGGTATTGGGTATAACCTACACGAAGAACCAATGATTCGTAACATGACAGGTGCCTATGTAGATGAAGAATTGTTTGAGGGTTTGGTTTTTTGCGCGGAACCAATATTTGCTTTACCAAAAGAGGGTCAAGCGCAATATTCTAATGTAGAAAAAGTTTATTTAGATTCAGATGGCTGGTCAATTAAAACAATTAGTGGTCAACCAACCAGTCATTTTGAAACAATGTTCTGCATACATGATGGAGAACTGGTTGACTTATGTAATATAACTGAATGGCAGTTATAGGTAACGAAAGGAACGAATATGAAAGTAGCAAAAGTATGGTTAAACAAGTATGAAAGTGGAAAACTCCTTGGGTTCGCAGACATTACATTCTCTCTCACTGATGGTGGAGACGGATGTTTTACCGTTCGCGGCTGGAAAATTTTCAAAGATGACAATGGTGGTATCACTGTAGCCACACCCTCAAAGAAGGATGAAAAAGACGGTAAGTATTATCCTCTGGTTCAAATCCTTGATGAAAACACAGATGGACAGGCATTGCTTGCTCATGTAAAAGAAGCTGTTGCCATGAAATTTAATAACATGGGCGCAAAGAAGCATGAGAATCAAAACAGTGGCGTTGGTGGCGGTATCGAAGAGGGAGATATCCCTTTTTAGAACGGTATGTCTTGACACTCTTTTATTAGAACGATTACACAAATCAATTGGTGGTTCGAAGGCAACCAAACGGAATAAAACAATGAAGTTATCTGAAAAAACATATGATATGTTAATAGAAATTGCTGAAATAAAAACAAAAGATCTTTTGAGTTATATTAAAAATGAACCAAATCCTAATGTTTTTATGGATATAGACGGTGTACTTAAAGCAATTGATATTATAGACAATATTGTAACTAACAGAGAATAAAACAATGAAAGATTATGAACTCTACTATGGTCTACCACAAGAACTATGGGATGGCCTGTGTGAAAAGGCTGAGGATATCCTTCAAGAAGAATGTCTTGGCAATCATTTGGTTGGTATTTACCCGGCTGGAAATAGAATTTATGGTATAGATTCTGCACCTCCAGGACTCATGTGTCTTTACGTAGACTCAGTAGAGCCCATAATCGATCCTCTTTCTGACTATCACAATAAAGATGGTTTCAAAGTGTACCATGTAAATCACGACAACTCTCCAATAATTATGGTTGATTTGTATAAATGGGTACGATGGTTATGCTCTAATATTTACAGAAATTCTGAAGAATATTGGAAGTTTTATGCAATGTTAAATGTGATTCCATTTAGTAGTTGTATACACGAAGAAGAAAGTGTTGGAAATATTCTTGGAGCGTGTTACAAAGCAATGGAGGAAACTGGTTTTCTTCATATACAACAAAATACATTAACTGTTAGAAATGAAGGAAGTTATCAGTTTTCAGAACAATTGTATTCTAATATTACACCACCAAGATTTTTATACAATAGAACTCTTGGATTTTTACAATCTACTTTAACTTTTATTCCAAATATAAATGAAGACTGGGACGATACTATTAAGTCTGCTTTATCGGGAGATAAATTATATAGACACTCACCGGCATTTGGTACACATATTGACAAAACTATATGTAAAAGAATACTAAACAACAATGGTTTGATAAATACAGAAGATGATATGCATTTTGCAAAAAGATTTGATCCAAGTTTAATAGATGTATATACAAGATATAAATACTCAATCTCCCAAAAGACACTAAAGAAAATAAGTACAGAAGTTATGAATTTTTATCGATTTCAATTATAAAGGACAAAAATGAAAATCATCATTAATGGATGTTTTGATCTATTACACAAAGGACACGTTCGATTAATTAATACAGCACTTAAGTACAGTGACAACGGAAAGGTTTTAGTGCTTCTAAATTCAGATGATTCAATTAAAGCTCTTAAAGGTGATCGCCGCCCGCTGGAACATATAACTACACGCAGTGAAGCAATACATAAAGTATTCCATCGTTTTCAAAGAACACAAATGGAATATCCTAATATGATCGTGCGTATATTTAACACGGAAAAAGAACTGGCTGATATTATTGACGAGTTCGAGCCAGATATTATAATTAAAGGTGATGACAGACCAGATGTTAGAACCATTGTTGGTTATGGGAAGTGGCCAATTATGTTTATTCCAACAGTGACTGGTCAAGATGGAAACAAAATATCAAGCACAGATATAGCAAAAGAAAGAGGATTACTGTGAGCGAAGAAAAGATAATTAAAAAGATCGTAATAATTCCAGACAATGATGTAAGAGAATCAATTACTCAAACAAAAATTGTAAAAAAAGCATGGGGGCAAGAATGTATTGTTGAAAATACTAAAGACTATTGTGCAAAACTTATGACCTTAATTCCAAATGGTGAATGTTCTTTACACTTTCATAAGAAAAAGAAAGAAACATTTACTCTTATTACAGGATGTATGACTGTCACTACAGTTAATATCAAAACAGGTAAACACACTAGAACTTTTCTGCACCATCCAGGTGATAGTATTACTATTTGCCCTTATACTCCACATAGTTTTAAACCAACAGGTAAAAGCTATGTAACATTTTTTGAAACATCTACTAAAGACAGCCCTAATGATAGTGTTAGAATGTCACAAAGTACAGGTCCAGGCTTAGATTCTATTGACAAAGACGATTAAAGTGCTACTATAAGAGTTAGGTTTTAGAACAAGGATAAGATATGAAGAAAATTCTGGTGATTGGCGACACGATAATTGATGAAACTTGGTACGTGGATACCAAAAAAATATCACCAGAGGCTCCTGTCCCAGTAGCCTGTCTAACATCTGTAGATCCTCTTAAAACACCAGGTGGTGCTTCTCTTGCTACCTCATATGCCCGTAAACATAACATTCCAATATCATTTCTAACAGCAACAGATTCAAATAATATTGCGTGGCTATCTAAAAAAGGTATTGACGTATACAATATTACTGATACACATAACGTTATAAAAACAAGATACATAGATAAAAACTCAGGTTATCATCTTATACGTATTGATAATGATGACGTTGTTTGCCGCCCCAAAATAACAATAAAAACAATTACAAAAATATTAGAAAAAAGAATTACACAAGAAGATATACAGTGTATTGTTATGCTTGATTATTGCAAAGGGGTTCTTGTTGATCCTCTAATTTGTAGTCTTATTATAGATGTAGCTAAAATATACAATATCCCCACTTATGTAGATACCAGAGGAGATACTAAAAAATTTACGAATGTAGATACTATGAAGCTAAACGCAAAGGAATATGTTGCGGCTTGTGCCGCTCATGATATTAACTGTCCTTACGCTTTATGTAAAGCATTAAATGTATCTAGATTAATAGTTACTAAAGGAAAAGAAGGTGCAACTGTATACGAAAATAATAAAAGATATACTGTGAAGCCACAAAAATATACAGGTTCTCCAGATGTGACAGGATGCGGAGATGTTTTTGACATAAATTTCTGTTATCATTGCTTTATGGAAGGTTTTACACCGACAAAATCACTAAGACTTTCCGTAAACAAAGCAACCGAGTATGCTTATACATCAATAGGAGATAGATTATGTTAACTTTTAGCGAAAGGATACAGGCGGTAGAGGCCCTTCTGACGACTATTGCGTATAAATACTCAAATGAAATAGCAAGTGACGCTGAACTAGATGCTGCGATTAATGACTTATGGGATCAAATAGACGCTCTGAAAGACCGTGTAAAGATCCTTGAGAACAATGTTGACATAACCAGAGAGAATCTCTCTACAGCGAACGGACAGTAACATGAGCAGATGCGCACACGCACAATCCACTTACAAACTAAGACCACTACCAAGATGTTCAAAGTGTAAAATTCAATTTATGCTTGTAATGACAAGTTATGAGAAAAGACCCAAGCCAGTATATGAATGGGAGTGCCCAAGGTGTCACAAGGTAGTGGCGCGACACAAACTAAAAGAGGCACAACCAACAGAATTTGAAGAATTTCTAAACAAATGGTGTGAAGATGACAAAAGAAAAAATGACAGAATCCTCAAAGAACGAAATCGTAAAAAAACTTTGCGGTGTAATACAAGAAAGTAAATTAACAACAGGACAAACACATGAAATACTAACGCGGTTCTTGTTTTCAATAGGGGCTTCGTTGGAAAATTGTGATATATCTAGTAGCGAACAAGTGTTGAAAAGATATGCGTCAAACCCTACTTTAGGCAATGCACTGATGGCTCAAGCACTTTTGATGAGAGATGCATGGAGCACTCCGCTGAAAGAACGAAAGGAAAAAGATGTACAATAACGAAAACTATAACAACAACAGACAAGAAAGCTATGAAGAAAGAGCAAGACGAGAGAAAGCTCCAATTCAATACAGATTATATAAAGGTATCAAAGGTAAGAATGGTGCACTAAGAATGAACCTTAAGAGGCCATATACTAGCAGAGATCCCAAGAAGAAAGAGGGAGTTGTATTTTTGGAGATGGCTCCAACTATCAGCCCTAATGTATATGACTGGGAAAACCAGAAAGTAATTATTGCTCTTAGTATTGTAGATATCCCAAAGATCATTCTGTATTTGCGAAACCCGAACCACGAATCATTTAGCAGAGCAGGCAAGTTGAGTATTATGCACGACAAAGGTGCTGGTACAATAGATAAAGGAAAACATATGACTACGCTTGAGGTTGAGAAACCTGACAACATGCGGAATTTTATGTTCAAATTATTTCAAACAGACAATGAAAAGAAAGTTTATGCAGGTGTTCCTGTGTCTCCAGAAGAAGCTATCGTAATTGGAACACTTTTACAGACAGCAATTCCAGTTTTACTGTCATGGACACAGTAGGAAAATTTTAAAATAGGTAGTTTGGCGCGTTCCGTATTTTATTTAGTTTGGCGCGTTAAAAAATATCAAATGTTTTAGTATTTTCTATAGACAAAAACAATATAATCTATACAATAATGGAATGTCCTAGTAAGTTTGGGGCGTTCCATTATTTGTTTATGAGGAGAAACTATGTTTACGTTTTTTAAAATGTCTTGTAGAAGCATGCGACATAAGACAGTAAAATTTTTAAGAAATTATATTAAAAATAAACACAATAACATGGGTGATGTGTGTGCAGTATGGGCCAAAGATAATGTAGTGTACTGGGAAACCTCTCACACTAGAGGAATATTATCACCACACACACAATTAGAATTTTCTATAAGAAAACTTGTTGGGCAAAATATACTGCACTTGTTTGGAATTCCACAGTCAGAAGAAGATATCCCTGTTATTTATTTAGTTGTATTCCCGTCTGTTATTAAACTTACTTCTTGGAAAAAGTTTTTCTCTATTATTAAACAGTGGCCAGGGGCATCAATAGCAGCAAAAGTAGAGGTAGTAAAATACAGGTTATTTTTACGAAGAGGATAATATGCAAAATATATTTATGGTTGTATGGAATTTAGAAAGACAAGATCTTCAATTGGCAGAAGGAATACAGTCTTATCTAGAAGGATTGTTTTTGAAAGAGAAAAAAGATTTCAAGGTAGTGATTCATGACATTAAGACATTAGGCGAACAAACCTATAAAGATCCATGTATTGTTTTTAATAGTGAAGCAAATAACTATTGTGAATTTAACGACAAGACTTGGACAGTACCTGCTTTAAAAACAATGAGGATCAACGAACCGACACGTGAAGAAAACAAAGTGACTGTGTTCAATGTTTTAAATAGCATAATCAAAGAAGTAGATACACAAAAAGACGAAGAGCCTACAAAGATACATGTGGAAAAATCAAAATTAAAATTTGGTGACAATGATCTATGTGATATTAAGATTACAGAACGCGAAGCAGACCATTTAAAAAAGATAAGAGATATTCTCGGTGGTGGCACGATGATAATTAAGAAAGGTGATATAGAGTTAAAAATCACATGACAAACATACAAAAATATAACTCTATTGAGAGTCTATTTGGTACTAACTATATGATTTATTTGGTGTGGGATATCGATAATAGATGTTGGTATCGCCCCAGGCATCATCAAGGTAAACTTGGGTGTGGTATTTTTACAATAGAAGAACGTGCTATTCGTTATGCAAAAAATATCAATCACAGAATAGTAGATATTTGTTTTAAAGATAAAATCCCAGATGATTTAATTAGAGTACAGCAATTAGATCTTGGTAGAGAACTTATAATAATAAAATTAAGACAACTGATAGAAATATTTGTGTTTAGAGATAAAGGACTCAAACAATCTTTGGTAGCACAGGAGAGTATTAGTAATGGATAGTGTAGATAAAATTGCAAAACGACTAAAGAATACACAAGAATTTTTGGATGCACTTGGTAGTCATTTAGATAAAAACTTTGGACTTATAGGGGAGTCTGGCCGAAGAAAGACTATAAAAGAATGGAAGAAGTTTTTTCATATCAAAATTCCAGACGAGATAAACTTTATGACAATTGTAGATCTTGCTTCAGATATATTTGATAAGTACCAAACAGCGTCTTATTATAGAGATAAACAGATTATACAAATGTCTATTCTAGAACAAAGTAAAACAGACAAATATAATAGTGCCTATCAAAACGCCCGCAAGCAAAACGAGATTAAATTTGGGAAGCCGTTGGCAGCAGATAGTTGTAAGATAGCAGCATCCCTAGAGATTAAGGATATAGAAGATGCTATTCAAAATCAAGCAGTGGTTAAAGATTTTTGGGTTAAAACATGCCAGACTCTTACAGAGTTGCGTAAGTTACTTGAATGTATGGCCAGAGCACTTAGTGGTGATGCATATGTACATAAAGACTTTATTGTAAAAAGTTAATAATTATGAACAATAGTGACATAGTTAAAATATGTAAAAAATGTAATACAGAAAAATTAACAAGTGAATTTTACAAAGAAGCAAAAAACAAAGACGGATTGCGTTCTGTTTGTAAAGAATGTCATAAGAAGTATGTTAAAGAATATACTGAACAAAATAAGGATATAAAAAAACAATATAACAAATTATATCGCAAAGCAAATAGAGAAAAATTAATCCAGAACAGTAAAGAATATTATCAAAATCACAAAAAAGAAATATGTAATCAAAAAAAGCAATATTATATTAACAATGAGACTAGGGAAAAGAAACGTTATAAAGAATACTACAGTAAAAACAAAGAGAGAATATTAAAACGTAACAAAGATTATTATAATACAAAAATAAAAAATGATTTAAATTTCAAATTAAGATGCAGAATTAGATGTAGAGTAAAATATTTTTTACGTAAGATTGATTCTCATTACCGTGTAACAGATATTGGTTGTAGTATGAAAGTTTTTATGTGGTTTATTGAACAACAATTTTATCCTAACCCAGAGACCAATGAACAGATGACCTGGAACAACTATGGATATTACGGATGGCACCTGGATCATATAATCCCATTGTCATCTTTTGACCTGACAGATCCTGAACAATATAAAAAGGCAACACACGTGACAAACTATCAACCCTTGTGGGCAAAAGAAAATTATAAAAAAAGTAATAAGTTACTAAAGGAGACACACAGTGACAGTGATAGCAGCAGCAGAGGATAAACATGGTATATATATTGCATCAGATAGTCATGGTACAGACCAATGTGACAATGCATTTGAATTGGGTAAAAAAATTATAAAGAAGCACAGTTATTATATTGGATTTAGTTATTCATATAGAGTTGCTGATTTGATGAGAGAATGTAGTGCCTTCCCGAAAGCAATAAATACCATAACTAGCCTAAGAAAATTTAGAGATGTCTTGAAGGACCTCCTTACTAAGGACGGATGTTCAGTTGCTGCCAGCGGCGCTAATACTATTAGTCATCCTGTAAGTATTATTATTATCTCATCAAAAGGTATCTTTACTATAGATAATGATTATCAGATTCACAAGATAACAACTGGCTATATAGCTATTGGTTCTGGTTATGAGATTGCTTTGGGCGCGCTAAGAGGATTAACACAAAACTATACATCAGCAGAGAAAGCTGTAGAGTTGGCAGTAGAGGCAGCTATCTTTCATAAGGCATCTTGTGGTGGGAATATACATATACAAAGCATAGAGAAATGAAACTAAATAGTACTCACAAAAAGTTTATAGCAGACATAATAGAAGATTGTAATAAACACAATATTACTGTTCTTTTGTCACATGAGAAAAGAGTTAAACTGCCTGAAGAAGATGACGATGCAGCAGCAAACGGTTTCTTTTGTAATGAAGATAGAATATTAGCCGTAGCTGCAGGTAATCCTGTTGAGCAATGGTTTTGGGTGCTTCTACATGAATATAATCATTTTCAACAGTGGAAAGAGAAAAAGTTTTATTCAGATAAAGCTATTGAAGATGAATCTTTGTTTTGGGGTTGGCTTTTTTGCGACCACGAATTAACTAAAAAAATATTAGACAGAGTGACAAATAGACAAAGAGCATGTGAACTTGATTGTGAACAGCGTACAATAAAAACATTAAAAGAATATCCTGAGATAGGAATTGATATAAAAATCTATACTCAAAAAGTAAATGCTTATTTATATTTCTATACTATGGTCAAAAGACGCAGAAGGTGGTACAAAAAAGCACCCTACGAAGTAAAAGAGATTATTAATATAATGCCAGATAAATTACTAAAAAACTATAACAGAGTACCTAAAGAATATCAGAAGCTAGTTGATAAACATTGTTTTGATTAACGGATATTAAAATGAACATAACTAAAAAAGATTTGGAAGACATTATAGAGCTGTTGCTTGAATTGGATGACGACGAAAAGTGTTTTTATGACCATCATGGGTATTGTCAAACACATTATTTACATCCAAAACCATGTCCATATAGTAGAATACATGAACTCATGGATAAACTAAAACAATATAACAAGGAAAACTAATAAACATGAAAACAAGAACACTAGATATAACTCTCAACAACAAGTTGATTAAAAAAGATTTCGAAGTGCCAGAGGACTGGAGTGATAGGGCTGCGCTTATCTGCGCTACTAAGTATGCCACTGATACAGAGAATTCTGCTATAGATATTATAGATAGAGTAGTAAGTCAAATTACCGAATGGGGTATTGAACAAGGATATTTTAATCTTAATGCAAATCCAGACTCTATTCCTGCATCTGATGAATTTGCAGATAGCCTTAAAGATATTCTTATTAACCAAAGAGCTGCATTTAATAGTCCTGTTTGGTTTAACTGCGGCGTAGAAAAAAATTCAAACCAAATGTCAGCTTGTTTTATATTTCCTATTGAAGACAACTTAGAGGATATTGCTGCACATCTTACTAGAGAAACTACTGTATTTAAATCTGGTTCTGGTTCTGGTGTTAATATTTCTTCTCTTCGCGCCAAAGGAGAACCATTATCAAATAAAGGTACGTCATCTGGTCCTGTTAGTTTTATGCGCACGCTGGATAAAAATGCTGGTTCTGTTAAATCAGGCGGCAAAACTAGAAGGGCTGCTAAACTCGTTTGTATGGATGTAGATCATCCTGACATTGAAGAGTTTATTGAGTGTAAGAAGAAAGAAGAAGACAAAGCAAAGATTCTTATTGCCAATGGTGTTAATCAAGAAGAAGCATATAGTACTGTAGATTTTCAAAACACAAATCATTCTATCAGAGTAACAGACGAATTTATGAGAGCTGTTGAAAACAATGAAGAATGGTTGTTACGCAGGCGCACAGATGGAAAAACACATTGCCGTGTAAACGCTAAAGATTTATTAATGAAAGCTGCACAGATAGCTTGGGAAACTGGTGATCCAGGTATTCAGTTTGATGATCGTATGAATCTAGATAACCCAGTACCGTCTTTGAATAAAATAAGAAGTACCAACCCATGTAGCGAATTTAGTGCGGTAGACAACTCAAGTTGCAACTTAGCAAGTTTAAACTTATTAAAATACTATGATGCCAAACAGAATGATTTTGATTATGAAAAGTTTGAAGAAGATATATCTATTCTTGTTACAGCTATGGATATTTTAATTGATGCTGCTGATTATCCCACGCCCGAAGTAGAAAAAATTACCAAAGAAACAAGACCACTTGGGTTAGGGTTTAGTAATCTTGGTGCACTTCTTATGCTAAAAGGTTTGCCTTATGATTCGGACACAGGTAGAAATTTTGCTGAACAAATAACAAGAGAGATGACACGTGCTGCATATGTTAAAAGTTATGAACTTGCTGTAAAACTAGGACCATACAAGTCTTTTGAGTTGGCATCTGCTTTGGTAATAGCTGACAGATTAACAGACAATAGATTGATACATGATTATATTTCTAAAACAGGATTAAGGAATTCACAACTTACATTACTTGCTCCTACTGGAACGATTAGTTTTCTTATGGACTGTGACACTACAGGGATTGAGCCATTGTATGCCCGCAAAATGATAAAGACTTTAGCTGGCGGCGGGACAATGGAAATAGCACCTGACTGTATTGAACAAGCTGTAAATAATTTAAATAAAGATGGAGCAAAGGTTTGGGATAGTGATACTGCTGTTGATTTAGTAATTCCTTATTTAGATGAGGAACAAAAGAAAATATTTGCTACTGCCAACGAGATATCCTGGAAGGGACATGTAGATATGATGGCAGCATGTCAACCATATCTTAATGGAGCTATTAGTAAGACTATTAATCTTCCAGCAGATGCTACTGTTCAAGATGTGTTTGATGTATATATGTATGGATGGAAGAAGGGGTTGAAGGCACTGGCTGTTTATCGCGACGGATCAAAAGGAATGCAACCTCTTACAACAGAGAAGCCAATTGAAAATGAAGAAGATAAGAGTAGTAACACTACACCAGTAGAAGATAAAGAAAACTTTGTGCAGACCACAAGGATTAAATTACCTAATACCAGAAAAGCAGTTAATCATAAGTTTGATATTGCTGGAGCTGAAGGATATATCAATGTAGGTATGTATGATAACGGCGCACCAGGAGAAATCTTTATTACCATGAACAAACAAGGTTCTTTAATAAGAGGAATTTTAGATGTGTTTTCTATCGTTTTTAGTATGAGTTTACAACATGGTGTTCCGCTCGAAAAGATAATTAACAAGATGATTGGGACTAAGTTCGAGCCAGCGGGCGTAACACAAAGCCAAGACATTATGATTGCACAGTCTATTATGGATTATATTGGTAGATGGTTAGAGCTTGAGTTTTTAAATGAAAAAGAAGACGACGAAGATGACGAAGACGAAGAGTTCGAAGTAACAAAGTTACAAATAGCAGCCAAGGATCTTGGGTTTGATGGACCACCTTGCACAAAGTGTGGTGGAGCAACTATGAGATCAGGGTCTTGTTATTGTTGCACGTCATGCGGCGAAACTTCAGGTTGTAGTTAGTCTTGACTTTTGTTCTTAATTCAGAGAAGGAAAATAATGGAAAGAATAGAAATAGATAATGGTTGGTGTGCATTAGAAGAAATGGTTCTTGATAAAAAAAACCAAATAAAGAAATGTGTACATTGTAAAAAAAATCTTAAAATAGGTGAAACTATAGTTTTACTAATCAATAATTATACAATATTTCCAAACTGTATAATCCATAAAGATTGTTTAGAAGAATTAGGTGGGCCTGAAGAATGTATAAAAGCTTTAAAAGATAGATTTGAAAAATTTAAAAGCCTAAAAAAACAATTAGATAAATTAAGATTCTAAAGAAATCAGGAGAATAAATGTTATTAACAAAAGAACGAGTAAATAGTACAGAAAAGGCTTTGGTTTACATTATAGACTGTACTCTTGCTACGGTTGAATACATGGCAGGGCTAAAAAGACGACCTAAACACGAGTTTGAAAGACAGATATCTATAGCTCAAACAGGTATAGACTGGGTACAAGCTTTCAAAATTGATACTTCTGGTACTAGAATAGAAGAAGTAGATGGTGATGTAAACAAATGGGCTAATAATTGGATAGAAAAATATAAACACCTACGTCTTTAAGAAAGGGATATAAATGAAATTTACAAAAATTTATTGGGATCAATTAAGAAGCGACGATGTGTTTCGTGTAAGGAATTACGACGGTACTGTATCTGAAGAGTGCTTGGCTACTAGTGCGCTTCCTAGAAAATGGGAAGTACATTATGAAGAGTGGTTAGAGCCCGGCGTGACAAAGAAGAAATGTTTTCTTGATATGAATGGTTTTTGTGAGAGGCTTCAATGACAGACAGAGAAGAGTGGTTACTTGACAAAATGCAGGAGCTTGATGATAAATATGAAGCCCTGCGCAAAAAATATAATAAATTACATAAAGCAGCAAAGAAATACTATGATATATACAATCCAAATGAAAAGGATAATAAACATACTATGATTATTTATGGTATACGTCAAGATTTGTTTGAGGCACTATATAACGAAGAAAAACATTGACATAATCTGATTCTGAATCTATTATATAGTAACTTGGTATGAACCAAAAGTATAATAGATTGGAAGTAGATACATGGATAAGTCTTATGATGAAGTTGATGCAGAGTATAGACAAGCTCAGTTAGAAAGCCGAACAGAAATAATTTCAAAAACTTTTGTTACTGATCTCTGGATGAAGGTGTTACACAGAGCAATAGATGATATTGTTTTGTATACGATCATGCGAGAGAATGGTGACAGATTCAAGAAAGAAGATTTAGAGTTCGAGGCATCTGCTCATGGATTTTTATTTGATGATGATTATCGTATTCCTATGGGTGACTATAGGATATTTATTGTATGTGGTTGTGGTTACACGTATGTAGATATGATGAGTGTGTTATCAAATGGAATATCTCAATGTCCCAAATGTAGTTATTGTCAAGAAGAAAAAGATACTGAATACCGTATTGTAGAACCACAAAAAATTAAAGATGTTTCTCTAAAAGAACTATTAGGCGTCTGGAATATTGAAGACATAGACGGCTTCAGAGAAGGTACGCTTAAACGAATAGAATTTTTAATCAAGAAGAAAAAAGAAGCTGCACGTAAAAGAGCAGCTGCAAAATTAAAAAAGGATATGGAAATGGCAAAAAAGAAAAAAGAAGTTGCTGAAAATTTTGAAGAACCTACTGAAGATGAGCTAACTGAGTTTGATCTTGGTACTAAACGAATCTTAGATGAAGAATGGGAGCTTCTTAGAAGTAAAAATAGGAAATACGGAAACTCTGCTACTAATCCAGTAAGAGCATTTTCTAAAGCTAGTGCTATAGAACAGATTAAAGTAAGAATTGATGATAAAATCTCCCGTCTTGTTAGAAGTACATCTGAAGATGAAGATGAAGATGTAGTTCAAGATTTAACTGGCTACCTTGTTATTCTCGCCGCCCTTCAAAAAGGTTACATTAAGTAATCAAATCAAATAATTAGGAGACAATATGAGTCCAAGTAAGATGAAAAATCTAGAGGTCCTGTGCGCCCAAATTGACAAGAAGTACGGTAAAGGTTCAGTAATGAAGCTTACTGATACTGTGTCTTTTGAGCCAGACCAGGTAATAAATAGCGGTTCAATTAAATTAGATATGGCACTTGGTATTGGTGGGTACAAGAAAGGTAGAATTGTAGAGATTTTTGGCCCGGAAAGTTCAGGAAAGACTACTCTTTGTCTTCATGCTGTGGCAAATACACAAAAACAAAGCAAACACTGTGTCTATATAGATGCAGAGCATGCTCTTGATGCACAGTATGCACAAGCTCTCGGTGTAAACTTAGATGAAATGATCATTTCTCAACCAGATTATGGTGAACAGGCATTAGATATTGTTGATATGTTTGTGCGTTCTGGTGATGTTGGGTTGATTGTTGTTGATTCTGTTGCAGCACTTGTTCCAAAGAAAGAACTTGAAGGTGACATAGGAGATAGTTCTATTGGTGTTCAAGCAAGAATGATGAGCCAGGCCATGAGAAAGTTTGCTGGTGTATGTAACAAGACTGGTACATCTGTAATTTTTGTTAATCAAATTAGACATAAGATTGGTGTAATGTTTGGCAGTCCAGAAACAACCAGTGGAGGAAATGCCCTTAAATTCTATGCCTCTCAAAGATTAGATATTAGAAGAACTGGTGATCTCAAGCGCGGCGATAAAATTATTGGTAACAAAACTAAAGTAAGAATTATTAAAAATAAATTAGCACCACCAAAACAAATAGTAGAATTCAATATTATGTTTGGTAAGGGTATTGATACAGACCAAGAGCTTTTAGAGCTTGCTATTATGGATTCTATTTTAGTTAAAAAAGGTGCATGGTATAAATACAACGATGAGGTTATTGCACAAGGCGAACCTAATGCTTTAATATGGATGAATGAACATCCTAATATTAAAAAAGAAATTATGGACGAAGTAAGAATGAATAGGGGTATAGATGTCGATTCATCTTCTGAAATAACTACAGAAGATACTGAAAATACAGATACATTTCAGGTTTCGGAATCTGAAACAGACAATGACAAAGAATGAGCTAAAAGATTTCTACGAAAGACTTTGTGTCTCAATTCATGCTATAGATTATTACACAGATGAGACATGGAGAAGTGGATGGAAATGTATTATAGATGATTTTGAAAGATTCAATAAGGCTGTGATGCAGACAGAGAAAGACAAAGAAGAATGACACACAACAAATCAAAACTAAATAAATTAGATAAAATAAGAAAGAAAGTAGAAGAAAGTCCAAAAGAACATCCTGACTTCGGAAGAGTGTGTCATTGTTCGTGTCACATTGATGATATACGTGTGTTTTGTTCATGTTTTATTCCGTGCTGTAGAAGAGAACAGAAAAAATATTTTAATGCAGATGGTGAATTCGACATTAAAAGATTTGGTGAAATAATCATGCACGAAAGATTGCGTGACAAAGGAAAAGAATGACTACCTTAATATTAATATTCTTAGCAATGTTCCTGTTGTTCTTTTGCATAGGATACATAATGCCGTTTCTTTTAGTGTTTGCGTTACCATTTGTAGTTGTGTTCCTTGTCGCGAAATATAAGTTTAAAAAGTATAGGAGGAATAATGAGCGAAGAGAAAGTTTTAGTCTTTAACAGAAAGGTAAAAAAAATGAAAAAGAAATATGTAGTTATGGGAGGAAATCCTTTTAGGGGATACACCGGTACAACAACGTTTACAGCTCTTCGTACTCTTGGGATTTTTGATACTCAAGAAGAAGCAGATAAATGTATTGATGATAAATTTGATGATTGTGGTGGTCTGATTCACGTACAAGAGGTGACCTTTGATTAAAGAGAAAGTTTTAGTTTTTAATAAAGAAGAGATGAAGGGTTTTAAGAACCTGCCGGGCGTAACAAAAAACAAAAATGATATAGATTATTTTACTTTTGAGGTTGCTGGCATCTCTTTCTATTTAACAAGAGACAAAGCAGAAGACAGACCACAGTATAAACAGATTATTCCTTATACTGTTATTAGACACCAGGATAAGATTTTAGTCTATAAGCGCACCAAGAAAGGTGGAGAGGGTAGACTTCATGACAAGTATTCTATTGGAGTTGGTGGTCACATCAACCCAGAAGATGGTCATGGGACTATGGCTATATCAAATGCTATCTCTCGTGAGGTATTAGAAGAGATAAAGATGTTTGATGATACTTTTCTTATCAAACAGGTTGGTCTTATATATGATGATAGCAATAGTGTAGGCAAAGTACACTTTGGTGTTGTGTTTGAGATGACACTACCAGATAAGATTGATAAATTACCTGTACCAGCAGAGGATTCATTGGCAGAGTTTCAATGGTTGACGCCGGGAGAGACAAAGAAAATCAAGACCTTAGAGAACTGGTCTAAAATGGCATTGGAGATATTATGATAGCACTAATTTGGTTTATGATTGCAATGATACTACCTATTTTAAAAGTAATAGGAGCTATTAGTTTCTCTTGGGTATTGGTTTTATCGCCTATATGGGTGTATCTATTGTTAAGTTTCGTTGTTAGTTTAATGACTAGTGGTCATCTTCCGCGCTAGGAGAATAAAATGACAGAATATCAAACAGCAAAAGTATTATGTATATCAATGTGTCATTTATCAGAAGACACTTGTTGTTTCTTATATAATCATGATGTAGAAAGATATGGTAGAAGTGGATTCTTTTTGTACTCTGGTATGTATGCCGATAAAGACAGTCAAGATCTTTTAAATATAATTAATCTTGCTAAAAAATTAGATTGTACATATATTCTTATGGATTATGGGTTCCCAGTGTATCAAGAGTTAGAAACATTTGAGGATTGGTAAAATGACAGTAGAAATATTTATACTAAGTGTCGTTGGGTTAATGCTATTGCTCCTTGGTAGTGGCGTGGCGTATGTAAATATTAGGGATTTCTTTGCGGCGCGGGAGAAGAAAAATGAAGAAAGCTAAATTTTATTACAACAACGAAGAAGATGAATTCTTTGACTCTGAACTAGGACAAAAAGTTTATAAAGTCGCTCCTGCTTGTTGGATCAGCCAAGACCAAAAAGACCTTAATGATGCTAGGAATAAAGCAGCAGCTGCTCTTGGAAAATACTTTGAGCTTAAGCGCGAAAGAAAATCAGAACCAAAAATGTGTGCTTGTTTGGGTATAGGATGTGGTGACTATTCTTGTCCAGCACTATGGCGTATATTTCTTCAAGGTTATGACGATAAACTACTAGAATTCGTATGGGGTCTTAGATGACAGATAAAAAAAGATGTGCTGCATGTAAAGTCAGTGGATATTGGAAAGGTTTCCCTTGCGGCAATGAAGGAAAGTTTGAAGGTCCAGATGGCAAATGGTATTGCTATGCACATATTGGATTGGCAATAAAAGAACCAGAGCGATTGGTAGTTAAAAAGGAAGACAAATGAATTTACATGTATACCGTGAAGACAATGACTCTGTTATAGCAGAGTCAAAAGAAGAAGCTCGTGAAATATGGTTAGAATTTATGCTTGATTATTTAGACCAAGAAGATATAGATGATATAGGATCAGGTGAAATATTTCATCTTCTAGCTGATGACTATAAGATTTCTATATTTACAGGTATTGATAATGATACTGGTGAACCTTGTAATTTAGTTACTAAAACTGCAAAAGAATGGATAGATCAAAAAGGCAAGGGTATACTTTGTGTAGAGGCATATTAAAATGACATTTATTCATCTTCACACACATTCAGATGCAAG
>Ga0180437_10002438_pt1 | contig 29637 bp, 26 predicted proteins | sample SS_ome_4_FD_132410 | JGI IMG/M metagenome (GOLD analysis project Ga0180437, IMG submission 132410) | Hypersaline lake sediment archaeal communities from the Salton Sea, California, USA - SS_3_D_1 metaG | ecosystem: Environmental > Aquatic > Non-marine Saline and Alkaline > Hypersaline >...
CGGCACGGGCAAGAATCAAAAGTCGATGGACGAGGTCCCGCTCGATCAGCTTACCGAGTACGCGGCGGCAGATGCCGACGTTCCGCTCCGTATCCAGCCCCTGCTGGAAGAAAAGCTCCGTTCCGGCGATCTCGTCGACCTTTACAACGATCTCGAACTCCCCTTGATCGAAGTTCTCTCGGAGATGGAGTTCAACGGCATCCGTCTCGATGTGCCCCGATTGAAAGAATTGAGCCAACAATATGGCGAGCGCATCGACGCTCTGGAAAAGCAGATTTACGATATCGCCGGACACGAGTTCAACATCGCCTCGCCCAAACAACTCGCGCAAGTTCTCTTCGAAGAGCTGGAGCTGCCAGTCATCAAGAAGACAAAGACCGGCGCCAGCACCGACGCCAGCGTACTGGAACAGCTCGCTAAAGAGCATCCGCTGCCTGAGAAGATTATCGAGTTTCGGCAGTTCGCCAAACTCAAAAGCACCTACGTCGACGCACTACCGACAATGGTGCACCCGGAAACCGGACGGGTTCATACTTCGCTGAATCAGGTGGTGGCAGCCACCGGACGACTCAGTTCCAATGACCCCAACCTGCAAAACATCCCCGTTCGTAGCGACCGCGGTCGCGAAATTCGCTCGGCTTTCTTGCCGGGGCAGCATGATTGGAAGCTGCTGGCTGCCGACTACTCACAAGTCGAGTTGCGCGTGCTGGCCCATTTCTGTGGCGACACGGCACTCTGCGAAGCGTTTGCTCGCGACGAGGATATTCATGCCCTGGTCGCCAGCCAGATTCACGACGTCCCGCTCGATCAAGTCACGTCCGATCAACGACGTGGCGCCAAGGCGATCAACTTCGGTGTGATCTACGGGCAGAGCCCCTTCGGATTGGCCAAGGCACTCGACATCGATCAAGACGAAGCAGCCGCGTTTATCGACGCCTACTTCGACCGCTATCCGCGCGTTGACGAGTTCTTAAGAGAGATCCTCGACGAGTGCCGGGCCGCCGGGTACGTGAAGACCATCTCGGGAAGGCGTCGTCAAATCACCGGCATTCGCTCCGACACCAGCGGCCGACAACGAAACCTGGCCGAACGAACCGCCATCAATACCGTCATTCAGGGTTCGGCCGCCGACATCATCAAACAGGCGATGATCACACTCTATCTTCGCCTGCGAGACGATCAGCTCCAGTCGCGAATGCTGTTACAGGTTCACGACGAACTGATTTTTGAGGTGCCACCCGATGAACTGGAACGCATGCAAGAGATCGTGCCCCGGGAGATGAGCGATGCCGGGCAACTTTCCGTGCCACTGAAAGTCGACGTGAGTGTCGGCGATAACTGGGCCGAATTGTAGCCGGTGACGAGAAATTCCCGGGCGGAACGTTTCATCTTGGCGTTCTCCGGCCCGATGTGCCACAATTGAAGGTGTCGAACAAACTCGCCCTACCGCAGCTGCAGTTGCATGGCGACGAAGCCGGGTCTGGCACCGGTGGGCGAAACGGGGGCGGTGTCCGGAGAGAGCCCGATGACACGAGACGACAAACCTTTCTAGCGATCGACGTGGCTCGATTGTCAACTCCTATGAAAGTAATCGGCATACTTGGTGGCGTCGCCAGCGGCAAGAGTTTTGTGGCCGATTGTTTTCGGGAATTGGGTGCAGCGACGCTCGACGGCGATCGTATCGGGCATGAAGTCTTACGGACGGCGGAAGTGGAGCAAGCCGCCCGAGATCGCTGGGGAGACGCGATATTCGATGACGAAGGTCACATCGATCGACGCGAGCTGGCCAAGGCCGTTTTCAAGGACGGCGCCAATGGCCAAGATGCCAGCGAAGAACTGGCGTTTTTGGAATCCCTGACCCATGAGCGAATTGGACAGCGGCTGGCGGCCGAGGCAGAGCAACTCCGCCAGGCTAGCGGCCATCCGGCCGCCATCATCGACGCGGCCGTGTTACTTAAGGCAGGCTGGGATCACTTGTGCGATTCCATTATCTTTGTCGAGGTTCCAGAGGATATTCGCAAGCAGCGGGCCGTCGATCGTGGTTGGGCTCCCTCGGAGTTGGCCAGACGCGAGCAATCGCAACTCCCATTGGAAGCGAAGCGACAGCGGGCCGACACAATTATTGACAACTCACAAGACAGGGAAACGACGCGCCGCCAGGTGCGGCAATATTGGGCATCGATGGTCGAATCGGGCAGGAATGACTGAAATCGAGCAAATCCCCTTGAATTCTCCGCGAGATTGGGACACCATGTAGTAATCGACTCAAGGGCCACGCCGCCTCGGTCGCGTGGCAACATGGAAGTTGGCAGGCTCGACATTCAATTCCCCTTTTCGGCCTTCGCCCTAAGAGTGACACCTCCCATCGAGCGCAAATTGCGCGCAAGATGCGGTTCGTTTTTCAATTCGATCCTTGCGACGTCCGTCAGCAAACACTTAACCTTCCGCAGGCGCCATCCGTGTGTCGGCACATTATCCATTTCGCCTAGGAGCGATCCGCCATGGCGCAGACCAAGCACACTAAGCCCAAGTCGACGCTAACATCGAATACAAAACGGCCTGTTGTCACGGGCTCGGTCTTGACCAACGATACCAACGAAACGCCCAGCGATGAGCCGCTCTCGCTGGCAGAAGAACTCGCCGCCGAAGCTGGCAAGACAGGCGAAGAGCCGTCGGATCGCTATGAGCAAATTAAGCAGACCGACGTGCATATCGCTGAGCTTCAGCGAATGACCATGCCGCAGCTGATCGAGCAAGCGCGCGCCGAAAAGCTAACCGACATCAATGGGCTCAAGAAGCAGGACTTGATATTCAAGATCCTGAAAGAACGGGTCAAACTCAATGGGCTGATGTATGGCGAAGGCACGCTCGAGATCCTGCCGGACGGATTCGGCTTCTTGCGCAGTCCCGACTACCACTATCTCTCATGCCCCGATGACATTTACGTCTCACCCAGCCAGATTCGGCGATTTGGCCTGCGAACCGGAATTACGGTCTCCGGTCAAATTCGCCCCCCCAAAGAGAGCGAACGTTACTTCGCGCTACTGCGGATCGAGGCCATCAATTACGAAGACCCCTCGAAATTGGCCGAGAAGGTCTTCTTCGATGATCTCACGCCACTGCACCCCGACCAGCGCATCGTTTTTGAGACCACTCCCGAACAAGCCGAAATGCGGGCGGTCGACCTCATTGCTCCCGTCGGCTTCGGACAACGTGGATTGATCGTCAGTCCGCCACGGGCGGGAAAGACCATCTTGCTGCAAAAGATGGCGCAGGCCGTGTTGACCAATTATCCTGACTGTTACGTGATCATGTTATTGATCGACGAACGCCCGGAAGAAGTCACCGACATGGAACGTCAGGTCAAGAGCAGCAATTGCGAGGTGATTAGTAGCACGTTCGACGAACCCTCGGCTCGGCACGTGCAAGTCTCTGAGATGGTCCTGGAGAAAGCCAAACAAATGGTCGAGTACGGTCGCGACGTCGTGATCTTTCTCGACTCCATCACACGTCTCGCCCGAGCCTGGAACTCAGAATGCCCGAATAGTGGCAAGATCCTCTCCGGCGGTATCGACGCCAATGCCATGCAACGACCGAAACGCTTTTTCGGATCGGCCCGCAAAGTCGAAGAGGGGGGGTCGCTCACGATCTTGGCAACGGCGCTAATCGACACCGGTAGTAAAATGGACGAGGTGATCTTCGAGGAATTCAAAGGGACCGGAAATCTCGAAGTCGTGCTCGATCGGCGGTTGGTCGACAAGCGCATCTGGCCGGCTATCGATATCAACGCCAGTGGAACTCGCCGCGAAGAAATGATCATGGACCCCGAAGAACACCGTCGCGTCTGCATCTTGCGTCGTGTGCTGAGCGAAATGAACGGCCCCGACGCCATGGAGCTGCTGATCAACCGGCTGAGCAAGACGCAAAACAATGCCGAATTCCTGATGAGCATGAAGTCGTAGAGCCGGCCAACGTCGTCCTCGGGGCTGCGGAACAGATTCTGGCAGCCAACTTGCACGATTCGCCACTCTCCCAACTCTTAACAGAACCACTCTTCATACAACCATGCCACACGTTCACGAAGGATCGCAGCAGGCCGGCAGCGGACGCTATGCGATCGTTATCTCCCGCTATAACGATTCGATCACCAACGGGCTTCTCAGCGGGGCCATCGAAACGCTTACCTCCGCGGGCGTGGCCGACGAGAATCTCGACGTCGTATGGGTGCCCGGCGCTTTTGAGATCCCATTGATCGCGCATAAGATCGCCTGCACTGGAGAGTATGTTGCCGTGCTCTGTCTGGGCGCGGTGATTCGTGGCGAAACCTCCCACGACCAACACATCAATCGGGCCGTTAGCTTAGGAATTGTCGAGTCGTCACTCTCTTCAGGCGTTCCTGTACTATTTGGCATCCTGACGTGCGACTCGCTGGAGCAGGCGCTCCAACGCAGCACTCCAGGCGAACACAATAAAGGCGCGGAGTGCGCTCGATCCGCGCTCGAAATGGCCAGTCTTCTCGAAAAGCTCTCGCCCGATTGAACCGATCCACGGGTAGGCTCCTCCCGGTGACTGGCGGTCAATCACCTTGCCCGAGAACAAATCGTGCTAGAATAGCATCTGAGCGAAAGCCAATGTCGCTCCCCATGCTGTGGACAGCACCCCCGGAACAAGAAGACCATGTCTCGTCGTAGTCGAGCTCGAGAGTTTGCCTTGCAAGTCCTCTACCAGGACGATGTGACGCTCGGCGCCCAGCTCGCCGATGCGGAACCGTATCTGCGTAGGCGTCTGAAGAAAGACGATCTCCTTGAGTTTTCCACCTCGCTTGTGGCGGGAGTTCGTCGCAATCGCGAGGAACTCGACGAGCTGCTGGACCGCGTCTGTGACAACTGGACGCTCGATCGCATGGCGGTGACCGATCGCAACGTGCTACGAATCGGCGCCTACGAGATTCTCTACACCAAGACACCGGTCCGCGTCGTACTTAACGAGTCGGTCGAACTGGCCAAACGATTTGGCAGCCGGCCCAGTGCCCAGTTTGTCAACGGCATCCTCGATCGTGTCTTGTCGGAGTGCCAGCGCGAGGAGTGATTCTCCTCATGCACTCAAGGGCCTTCAGAGAACCTGATCCTCTGAATCAAGAGGCCTGCGGCCCATTAACTTACCGGTCGCATGACGCCTTTCTCTCGCCCCCGCTGCCGCGATATCATAGGAGGCCCGCCGCTGCCAGATGTCCGCATCAATGGGCGGACCGCAGCATCACCCCCTACCGCACGGAGATTCGATGGGCTTACTCGATAAATTCAAGAAGGGCCTCGCCAAGACGACCCAGCTGCTCAAGACCGACGTCCGAGACGTCTTTAAGTCGAAGGGACGTTTGGTCGACGACGAACTGCTCGGCGAATTACGGGCCCTGCTCATCAAGACCGACATGGGCGTCAAGTCGGCGGACCAGGTGGTCGACAAAGTTCGCTCGGAGCGTCGCGGGCGGGTCGTCCATATGGAGGACATCCTGGCCGACTTCAAGTCGGAGTTGCGGACCCTGCTGGCCCAGCCCGAGGAGCCAATTCGTTTCGCCGAGTCGGGACCCACGGTCGTGATGGTCGCGGGAGTCAACGGAACCGGCAAAACCACATCGATCGCCAAACTCGCCCATCTCTTCAGCAACCAGGGAAAAACGGTGGTGCTGGGGGCGGCCGACACATTTCGAGCGGCGGCGGTGGGCCAGTTGACCGTGTGGGCAGAACGGCTGGGCGTCGACATCGTCACGGGAGAGCAGGGCAGCGACCCGGCCAGCGTGGCCCATCGGGCCGTTGCCACGGCTCTTGAGAAGAACGCCGACATCTGTATTGTCGACACGGCTGGCCGACTGCAGACCCAGCAGAACCTGATGCAGGAACTAGAAAAGATCCATCGCGTCATCAGAAATCAGATCCCTGAGGCGCCTCACGAGGCCTTGCTCGTGCTCGACGCAACCACGGGCCAAAACGGCATCAGCCAGGCAACCCACTTCACCAACGCCATCGACTGCACCGGGATCATCCTGGCGAAACTCGACGGCACCGCCAAAGGAGGTGTCGTCGTTGCCATTCGCCAAACGGTTGGGCTTCCCGTCAAGTACGTCGGTCTGGGCGAGTCGCCCGAGGACCTGGAGCTGTTCGTGCCAGACAATTTTGTCGAGGCCCTCTTCGAAGAGGTCGAGTAGCGCCCGGCACATTGATCGCCGGGAAAGTAGGCCGTCTATTTGCCGGATCGGAATAACCGTCAAGGTTTAACATCCGCGATTTCCCGCTGCGCCACGAGGGTCTTTCTGGTGTCAGGCGGTTTGCCTTAGCGGACCGGAATAATCCTTACAGTTTGCCACCAAGGGCTGGCAATCTCGCCTACGTGGCGCCTCACAGGGCGATTCCTACCGCAAACCCACCGCAACTCGCACGCGCCGAATCGTTTGCAAACCTCGCGGTTTGCGGCCTATTCTATGCAACAAGACGCCACGCGGATCGGAACTTTTTGTTAACCGGCAAAGCTTAACAAAAACGCCCCTGAACCAACCGCAAAACCCCCAAGGGCAGTTCATTCCTGTTAACTCCGTCTCAGCCGGCGTCGATAGGTACGTTGGTGGGACACATTGTGTCTCATTCGGTAAACCCGAATTGCCCGGAAATTTTTTCTCGTTGCTATAGGCGGTGTTTGCCGCCAACGTGTGACGGAGCACACACTTTTCTCGCCCGAAGAACGGAGTATCGGACTATGAAACTGTCGCAATTGGCGATCGCTATCGCCCTTGCCGGAACGCTCGGTGCCGGCAATGTATCTGCTGAAGAGTTTGACTATTACAGTGCCGACACCGGCACGACCCGAGCGGTCAGCAGCTCCAGCAGCTGCGGCTGCGACACGAGCTGTGATAGTGACTGTGGTTGCGAGATCGACTGCGGCGATCCGTGGCGACTCCAAGACTGGTTCAATCCTTGTGGCAACTGCTACGGAATCGAGTGGGGTGGATGGATCGAAGCTGGTTACACCGCCAACAGCGATGGCATCGACGACCTGCAAGGTAACGAGCCGATCGGCTTCAATCACGACACGACCGGCGTCATGGTCAACCAGGCCTGGATGTGGGTCGGTCGTGAAGCCGACACGGGTGGATGTGGAACCGACTGGGGTTTCCGTGTTGACTACATGTTCGGTATGGATCACAACGACACCCAGGCGTTCAACGACAACGACTACGACACGAAGTGGACTTCGTCGCGAGACGCGGCCGGCTTCCCGCTCTACGGTTCGGCTCTGCCGCAGGCGTACTTTGAAGTCGCTTACAACGACCTGACCATCAAGCTTGGTCACTTCTTCACCCTGATCGGTTACGAAGTGGTTCCTGCCCCGCAGAACTTCTTCTACTCGCACGCTTACACGATGATCTACGGCGAGCCCTTCACCCACACCGGTGTGTTGGCCAGCTACGCTGTTAACGATCGCGTGAACGCTCACGGTGGTTGGACCGCCGGTTGGGACTCTGGCAACAACGACAACGATGCCAGCACCTTCCTCGGTGGATTCGACTGGACCAGCTGCGATGGTGACACCACCTTCGCTTGGATGGTCAACGCCGGCGACTGGGGTAACGGAATTACCCTCGACAACGGCAACACCGCCACCAGTGGTGACATCTACATGCAGAGCATCGTGATCACCCACAAGGTGCGTAACAACCTGACCTACGTCTTCCAAACCGATTACGGCGCGAATGACCAAGGTAACAACACCGACGAGTGGTACGGCGTCAACCAGTACTTGTTCTACGACATCAACTGCTGCTGGGCTGCCGGTGCTCGCCTCGAATGGTTCCGTGATGACGGCGGCGTGCGAGTCGCTCGCGGTGGTGGAGCCTCGGACGACTACTACGAAGCCACTCTTGGCCTCAACTGGAAGCCCCGTGCCAACATCAACGTCCGACCGGAAATCCGGTACGATTGGTCACGTGGAACGGGAACCCCGTATGCGGTCAACGAAGACAGCCTCCTCTCGGGTGCTGTTGACCTGATCGTCCTCTTCTAAGGCGATGAGAAGAACCTGACGAGGTCTGCGGACCTCGCCAACTTGCCCTCCGCGTGCCGCCGGTGTCAGTCCTGATGCCGGCGGCACTTTTTTTTGCGCTCGACCGCCCGCCTCTCGGCGGCTCCTACTGGGCCCCCGGCGGGCCGTACTCCTTCCCGGTCAGCGGATGGGAATCGCCCAGCTCTCGACTGGGTGGCATCTGCTCAGTGGCGCATCTCCGGCTGCCCGATTTTCTGGCAGCACCCCTGCTTGAGAATGAGCATCGGGCCTTCTTTTCAGCCCCCAAGGGTCGCGCAACCCTTTGCAATGCATTGCTCTAAGAGCCGTTTCCCGCCGCTAGGGACCAGGCACCTCGCGCCGCTTGGCACAGTGCTTGCATAGTTGCTCTTCATCGCGCGTAGGTACGTGCGGTCGACACCGCAATCTGAAGTCGCATCGATGGCCGACGGCGGTCAATGGCATGGAAGCATCGAGCTTCTCAGATTTGCGAGCCCACCCCTATTCCCCCTTCCTAACCAGGCATGAGGTGAACTATGAGTTTTCGAGTCATGGGTCGAACAAGCTGGAGCTTGTTCGCGATTGCCGCCCTCGCAATGGCGGCCTTTTCTTTCTTACCAGCTGGCGTCACGCTGGCCGCCGATGAACCGGCCGCGACTGCCGCGGAAGCAGATGCCGGCGCGGCACCCGCAGAGGAAAAAAAGCCGCTAAGGAAGGACGCGACATTTGACCAGAGCATGGTCTACGTGATCAACACACTTGCTCTGTTTATATGTGCCGTGCTCGTACTGTTTATGCAGGCTGGCTTTGCCATGGTCGAAAGCGGGTTCAACGCCGCCAAGAACACGGTCAACATTCTCTATAAGAATGCCATGGACGTCAGCGTCGGCGTCCTTTTGTTCTTTGTTATCGGTTTTGGTTTGATGTATCCGGGAGAAGGTAACGGCTACTTGGCATTCGGTGGAGTTGGCATTCCAGAAGTCACCGAGAATAGCGAACTAGGCGCCTACAGCCCACAGGCCGATTGGTTCTTTCAGGCCGCCTTTGCCGCCGCCGCAGCAACGATCGTATCAGGTGCCGTCGCCGGTCGCATGCAATTCAAATCCTACCTGATCTACAGCGCTCTGCTCACTGGACTTATCTATCCCATCAGTGGCTACTGGAAATGGGGTGGCGGATGGCTTGACGCGATGGGCTTTTACGACTTTGCTGGATCGGTGGTCGTCCACGCCGTCGGTGGATTTGCTGGTCTGGCCGGGGCCATCGTCCTCGGTCCCCGATTGGGACGGTTTGTCAACGGTAAGTCGATGGCCATGCCCGGTCACAACCTGACCTTCGCCGCCCTCGGTGTCTTTATCCTGTGGGTTGGCTGGTACGGATTTAATCCAGGCAGCGTTCTCGCTTTTGGCTCGATTGGCGACATCGATCTCGTCGTCAAGGTAGCGGTTAATACCACAATTTCTGCAGCCGCCGGCGTGATTTCGGCCACCATCATATCGTGGCTGATGTTTAAGAAGCCGGACCTGTCGCTGGGACTCAATGGAGCTTTGGCGGGTCTCGTCGGTATCACAGCTAACGCGGATCTCATGAGCAACTCGATGTCGATCGTCGTTGGCGGTGTTGCCGGAATCTTGGTGGTGCTAGGTATCATCCTGCTCGACAAGCTCAAGATCGACGATCCGGTCGGTGCCTGGCCCGTTCACGGCCTCTGTGGCATGTGGGGCTGCTTGGCTATCGGTATTCTCCCAAACAGCGGATCGTCCGGTCTCTGGGTGCAAACCGTCGGCACGGTCGTCATCTGCGGCTGGGCTTTCGTGACGATGTTCCTGGTCTTCCTGGCCCTCAAGGCGATGGGAATTCTGCGAGTATCACCGGAAGAAGAAAACGCCGGATTGGATGTCTCGGAGCATGGCATGCACGCCTATCCGAGTGCCATTCAAGGTGGCACCAGCCCCGCGGCGGAGCACGAAATGGTCGGCGTCTAACAGCGACGCCCAACTTTGTTAACCAAGAAACTCCGACTCTTGCCTGGGTCGGAAGGATGCCCCACGGGCCCGGGTAGGCGTACCGCCTAGCCTACTCGGGTCGGGGTGTCACCTTCGGCAACGCCCCTTTATGAGGGGCGTTTTTTTTGCCCACGGCGGCGAGACCCCGGCTGCCAGTTTCCGCCGCGGCAGCTGGCGAATGTGTCAACACGCCACAATCACCGGTTTGCTTCCGCCCGAGCGAGAGAGCTCACACTTGTCGGCCTTGGCGCTTCCCGATACGATCAGAACACGCTCGCAGTGACGTGCGTCACGGAACCAACCAGCCAGCGCTGAAAAGCTGGTGCAGATAGTTGAAAACAGGCAAACAATTAGGCGGAATTCTTAGACCATGAAGCTCATCATTGCCATTGTCCAACCGAATAAGCTGGAAGCGATCAAGGAAGCCCTGACCGACGTCGAAGTCTTTCGACTGACCGTCATGGATGTCCAAGGATTTGGCCGGCAGAAGGGCCACACCGAGGTCTACCGCGGCCATGAATTCTCGGTCAATCTGCTTCGCAAGGTGCGACTCGAAATCGGTGTGAATGACGAATTCGTCGAACCAACGGTCAGCGCAATCATTCGCGGTGGGCGCAGCGGGGAGAAAGGCGAAATCGGCGACGGCAAGATCTTTGTGCTGCCGATGGATGACTGCATTCGCATCCGCACCGGCGAACGGGGCGAAGAGGCCATTTAGGCCTTCGGGCACATCTTGATGACAAGTCTACAGCAGACTCTTCCGCGGTGTCGCTGCGCGGTCACCAAGAACCTCCTGCTTTTTTTCACGTGATCGGACTTACTCGTCCAGAATGCCCTTGCTCTCAGGCATGTACCTACAGAGCAGGATGCCGCCGAAGTAGAGCACCGTCAGCGGGATCAGCATGGCGATCATGCTCATCGGATCGGCGGGCGTCAGCAGCATCGAAATCACGGCAATCACCAGGACCGCGATGCGCCATTTCGCCAGGTAGATTTCGATGGTAAATACCCCGATGCGTTGCAGGAATAGCATCACCAGGGGCAGCTGAAAGCTCAGCCCAAACCCGATCGGCAATATCAAGGCAAACGAAAGCCACTCGCTGATGCGGGGTTCGATGGCGATGCCCAACGATTGGTTAAAGCTGAAAAGGAACTTTAGAATAAAGGGGAACACAATAAAGAAGCAAAACAGCGACCCACCCAGAAACAGTGCCACACTAAATGGCAAGAAGACGTGGACATAGCGTTTCTCATTGGGATAGAGCCCGGCGGCGACAAATAGCCACAGCTCGCGAAAGATCATCGGGCTGGCCAGGATGAAGCCGGCCAGCAGTGAGCCTTTGAGGTAGAACATGAAGGCCTCGGAAACATTAAAAGCAGAGGGATCGATCCGCTCGTCTCGAGACATCTCTGACCAGAGCGGAAAGGCGACGAAGTCTGCCTTCTTCAGCAGTCGAGTGGGCGCGGTCGCTGCCTCGTCGGCACCCTCATCGCCCGGCTTGGTATCCGGTTTCTCCGCATCCGGCTCTTTGTCGGGCTCCTTGTCCGGCAAGGTCTCCGCCGCCTCCGCGGCCGTCTCCTCCGCAACAGCCTTTCGCAGAATCTTCCGTTCGACGTAAAATTCCTTGAAAGTCCAGCCAAACTCCAGCAACTGCTCCGAGAGATCCGCAACTTGCGTATCGTTTGCCTCGCGAGGCGGGATCTCATCCTGATCCTCGCCGCGCCCCTCATTATCGAGGATGTGGTAATAGTCGATCGCCGACTGCTGCGTGTAATAGTTCTTCAACTCACTGACCAGCGGAAGCTTGATAAAGTCGACCACCCGATCGCCAAAGAACAGTCCGATGGCAAACCCGGCGAATAGCCACAGCAAGGCCTTGATCAGCGCTCCACGAAGTTCCTCCAGGTGCTCCCCGAAGGTCATCGTACTCTCTTGAAACAGATCGTCGTCGGGATACTGCGACATACTCAGACGGGCTAAAGGGAACCGAGACGCCAAACTTGGCCGAAGCGGCGGTAGGGCAGGGGGCGGAGCAAACTCCTGTCGTCAGTCGGCTGCTTCCTGCGCTCCTCCGCGTTCGATAATAACAACGCGCCGAGGCATCCACAACTCAAGTCCGCCAAGCTCGCTCCGGCAGCATCCCGCCGCCTTTCCGATTGATCTGCGAAGACCATTGCACATGGAGTGACAAATCCGGAAGATATCGACATGCAGCAACTCTACCCTTTGCGTTTTGAACCGATATTCCGCCGTTACCTGTGGGGCGGTCGGCGCTTGGCCACGGTGCTGGACAAGCCGATCGGCGACGGCGAGGACTACGCCGAGAGCTGGGATGTCGTCGACCACGGTGCCGATCAGAGCGTCGTGGCGGCCGGCCCGCTGGCCGGTATGACATTGGGCGAGATCGTCCAGCAGCATGGATCGGCACTGCTGGGGCGTCATGCCCCACAGCCGCAATTCCCGCTGCTCTGGAAATACCTCGACGGCCAGAAGAACCTCTCGCTTCAAGTCCATCCCAACGACGCCCAGGGTGCCCGGCTCGATCCGCCCGATCTCGGCAAGACGGAAGCCTGGATCATCATGGCGGCCAAGCCCGGCAGCGTACTCTACGCGGGACTCAAGCAGGGGGTCGATCGCGAGACCCTCGAGACGCGTCTGCGCGATGGGACCTGCGAAGACTTGATCCATCGCTTCGAACCCCAGGCAGGCGACTGCATTCTCATCGAGGCCGGCACGGTGCACGCCATCGGCGCAGGCCTGCTCGTCGGCGAGATCCAACAGTCGAGCGACACCACGTTCCGACTCTTCGATTGGAATCGCCTCGGCACCGACGGAAAGCCGAGACCTCTACATATCGATCAGGGCATGGAGGTCATCGACTTCGATGCCACGGAGGTCGGACCACAAACGCCACAGGCGACCGACAATCCGCACGTCGAGCGGCTGATTGAGTGCGACAAATTCATGTTCGATCGCTGGCGATTTGATTCCACGGAAGCATTCCCCGACGACGATCGCTTTCATATCCTCAGCGTGGTGCAAGGCTCTGTCGAAGTCACAGGCGATCCGTCGGAACAACCACTTCGCCTCGGGGGCACCATGCTGCTGCCGGCGCAGCGTGGCGGTGTCGAACTGCGGGCCAGCGACGAGACCATCATCCTGGACGCCTATCTGCCGTAGCCGCGGGATAACTCTGGTCTTAGGCACGCATCGCCGGTTGTGGTGCTAGCAGCGCGGGCAAGGAATTTACACCCATTTCGCCAAATACTGGCCGAGTCTGTGTATCCTTCGGGGGCCGCTTCTGGCTATACTCCCGCCGCGTTTCCCGTCTCGCGCCGCGCGTTCTCGGCGACATCCTTCTGAGTTTCGACCGAATGTTTCGATCGACCTATTCCGTCTCGATTGCGCTGAGCCTGCTCTGTCTAGGCGGCTGCGCGCCGATGTCGCCCTACACCTGGTACAACGCCCCGCCCAACTACCAGGAGCAACAGATCCAACGCTTCGATCCCTATCCGGACAATGACATTGGTCCTGTGATGGAAGGGGTTCGACCACCCGACTTCCAATATCAGGTCGCCGAGCCGGCCCGCGGTCGCTGGATCGGAGGGGGAGCCAGTTTCCCTCGCCGAGCGCTCGGCTACTAACGAGTCGTGTCGCCAGTCGCCTGAGCCTCCGATAACGGCTTGTCTGAAAAGAGCCTTTCTCTCTGAGGCGAAGTCCAGGGAGGCCATCTCCAGGGACTGGGGAACGGACCTCACAGCGAGTATGATGGGTGGATTCACTCCGACACACATCGCTGGTGTGTCTTCGCCTCGCTCGTCTGCCCTCCTATGCCCAGTCCCCGCAAAGCCAGCTCCGGCAAGAAAACCAGTCGCCGGAAGCCCTCGGCCCAGAAGTCTCAGCGGGCCTCGTCCAAGAAGTCGAAATCCTCGACCTCCGCGCGCGGCAAGAAGGGAGTCGCCCGCGGTAAGAAAAAGACAGCTCTTCAGCCCGGCTCGCGCACCGGAGGCAAGTCCGGCGGACCGAAGGGTCGTCCTAACAAGAACACCGGCGCTGCAAAGACAAAGCGCCCCCCAGGCCGGCGTGGCGGGGCTCCACCACGGCCTGCCGTCGTGGCGGGTCCTCAGCGACTGCAAAAGGTGTTGGCCGCCGCGGGAGTGGCCAGCCGCCGCGAGTGCGAGCAACTGGTGCTGGAAGGACGTGTGGAAGTCGATCGAGAGGTCGTGACCAAACTCGGCACCAAAGTTGACCCGGAACGACAAAAGATTCGCGTCGACGGCGTCGTGCTCAAGACGGCTCGGCGAGTCTATTTCGCGGTGAACAAGCCGCCGGGCGTCGTCTCCACGGCCCGCGATCCCTCGGGACGTCCCCGCGTGATCGACATGATTCCCGAAACCACAGGTCGGGTGTTCACGGTCGGTCGTCTCGATATGGGCAGCGAAGGACTCATCCTGCTCACCAACGACGGTGAATTGGCAAATCAACTCGCCCATCCTCGCTACGGCGTGAACAAGACCTACGAGGTGCAAGTGGCGGGTGTCCCCGAAGTGGGGCTTGTCAAAGATCTCTGCCGCGGCATCCATCTGGCTGACGGGTTCGTCAAAGCGGATCAAGCCAAGATCAAACGCCGCTTCAAACAAAGCACGGTAATCGAGATTGTGCTCAGCGAAGGAAAAAACCGCGAGATCCGGCGCATGCTGGCCCGTCTGGGACACAAAGTGCAACGGCTCAAACGAGTCGCTATCGGTCCGCTTCGCATGGGTGAATTGCCACAAGGTCACGTCCGCCAGCTGGAGCCTCTCGAACTCAAACGCCTTCGCGGCGCCGTCACAGCGACGCCTACCAGCGGTCGACCACCGCGGACCACATCCGGCGTGCGAATCGAAAAGCCCGACACCAAGAAGGCATCGGGCGCCGGCAAGAAACGGGTGACCAAGAAAGCCGGCAAGAAACCCGTAGGCAAGAAGACGGCCTCCGCGCGACCCCGCAAGCAGGCGGCCAAGCCATATCGAATCCTTACCTCTCCCGAGGACCGCTAGAGCAGGAAGCTGGCGATGAGCAATCCGTTACATGCCAAGTACTATGCCGACGAGGCGGTCTGTCAAAGAGTCGCCATTGTGGAGAATGTTCAACTTGCCCGCGACACCTTCCGCGTTCGACTTGAGTGTCCGGAGCTGGCTCGGCGTATCGTGCCAGGACAGTTCGTGATGGTCCGTCTGGCCGACCATGACGATCCGCTGCTGGGCCGGCCGCTGGCACTCTACGATACGGTTCTCGATGACCAGGACAATCCGATCGGGATCGATGTCGTCTATCTCGTGCTCGGTAAAATGACCACGCGACTGGCCCGCTTTGTGCCGGGACAGGAACTGGAAATCTGGGGACCCCTCGGCAACGGGTTTTCGCCCCAACCGTGTGACCACCTGGTGATGGTGGCCGGTGGCATCGGCCAAACCCCCTTCATGGCTCTGGCGCGAGAACAGCTAGGTGGGCGGAGCTATGGCGATCCGCCGCGAACGGTCGAACCGGTCGTCCGGGCGACGCTCTGCTACGGCGCTCGCAGTTCCGATCTGCTGGCGGGCGTCGCCGACTTTGAGAGCACCGGCATGGAAGTCCGCATCAGCACCGATGATGGTTCGGCCGGACATCATGGCCTGGTAACTGAAGAACTACAAGGGCTGCTCGCCGGCCGCGGACTCGAAGAGTCGACGCGCATCGTTTGCTGTGGTCCTGAGCCGATGATGGAAGCGGTCAGCCAGCTGGCTGCGGACTTTGACGTTCCCTGCCAGGTCTCGCTAGAGACGCCGATGGCCTGCGGCATCGGCATCTGCTTCAGTTGTGTGGCCAAGGTGCGTGATACCGACGGCAATTGGGACTACAAGCGAACCTGTGTCGATGGCCCCATCTTCGATGCCGAACAGATCGTCTGGTAAGCGGCAAGAGTCGAGCTACGCCAAGCGCAACGCAAACAGCGCGAAGAGGGAGTGCGACAATCGATTCAAACAGCGACAGCGTTTAATCGGGAAACGGTCATCTGCCCGCCCCCTCAAACTAAGCCGTTAGAAGAATCCGCTACGAAGCGGATTTGACGGCTTTGATCTTTTTCGATAGACGCGACTTGAGACGAGCCGCCGCGTTGGGGTGGATAACCCGACCGGCCGCCGCCTTGTCGAGCTTCTTCACGGCCAGCCGAAACTGGGATTCGCTGGTCTCAATATCGCCCGCCTGGATGGCCTGATGAACCTTGCTCATCTGGGTTCGGACGGCGGACTTGATACTACGGTTTCGCAACCGTCGCTTGTCATCCTGACGAAGTCGTTTCTTGGCACTCGCGGAATTCGGCATAGCTCTGTCGTTAAGAAGGTTTCCTTAGTTTCACACTTCGCCCGATTTGGCAAACCATGAATTTGGCAAACCATGAATCATGACCGATCTTGGCCTGGATGTCTAGCGGACTCGGCCCGGTTTGGCGGTCCCAGAGATTCCGGTAATCCGCTCGAAAAGAGTAGCTGAGGGCGGATCGCTCGATAAATAGACGAGTTGGAGGCGGCCTCGCCAAATCGTGGGCTGCCGAGGAGTTTCAGCAAATTACGAGTCCAGATCGGTCTCGCCACGGTGTTTGACCACCTCGTCTAGCAGCTCGGAGACATCCTTGAAACTGAAGTCGAGCCCCGCCAACTCCTCCAAATACTTCTCGGAAGTGGGCCAATCCTTAAGCCCCTTGGCGAGCCAGCCAGCCCTATAGAGCGACAATTTCCTGACTTCTTCATCCCACTGACCGCAAGTCTGAATCGCTTCGTCGTAAGCCTTTAAGGCCAGCTTATATTGCTTGATCTGCTGAAAGCACTCGCCAATTTCCAGATTCGAAGCGGCCACTTTGCGAGGTTCGTTTCGCGCTTCTTGAAACTGGGTAATGGCGTCGTTGAATTTGCCAGCTCGCTTTAGGCGTAGCCCGAACTCGTACTTCAAGCCATACAGTGAAGGGTTTCGCTCACAGCGACTGGCGTACATTTCCAGTTCTCGCTGATTGAGTTCCTTTTTCATGCTCTTATAGAGCTGCTGGGCTTTGAGGTCCCGATCTTCCCGTGGTTTGCCGTTGTTGGCTTTGGCCTCTTCACGGGCTCTCCGCTCGGCGACGAGTATCTTGCGTTTGAAGTCCATGATCTGCATGTCTTCCAAGTACTCTTTCGCCTTGATCGCTCCGCCGGTTCCCTCGACTCCCTCTTTCATGACCTCGATGGCGGCCTGGAAGTTTTCTTCTTTGACGTAATAGTCGGCGAGCGCCTGATAGGTGGTAACCTCGTCCGGATGCCGTCGGATCTCACGACGCATTTTCTCCTCTTGGGAAACCTCCTCGACATCACTTGTTTCGCTGTCCTTCTGCCGTTTGGAGACGCTCACGTCGATCGAAGTTTCCGCTTCTTCGTAACCGCCCTTGTTGATCGTCTTCATCACAGAAAGGCTGTTGATGCGGCGACGAATATCTTCGCTGTCTTTTTCCTTCAAGACTCGCTGAAGACAGAGAATGGCTCGATCAAACTCCCCCATCTCCTCAAACATGTCGGCCGCCGCATTGTTAAGCGACATATCCTTCGGGTTCCCCTCCAGCGCCAGATTCATGTAGAGCAACTGGCAATCGGGCACTTCCAGATGACCACATGCGGTGGCCAAGTCTTTCAAGATGCCCGGATCCCAAGGATTCTGTTTCAGACAACCCATTCCCGGCTTGATGGCCGCCACCCAATCCTTCTTGCTGATCGCCTTCTTGAGGGCATTCTTGTCCTTCATGCCCGGACGTTTTGCAGACTTGGGGTTGTTGTTATACTTCTTGATAAGGTTGCCGATCAAGTTTTGGGTATAGATGACGTTGCCCGGATCGCCTGCCACGCACTGCGCGAACATTTCGTGCGCGTAGTCGAACTCCCCTTTACTACCCTTGAGGGTGCCGTGATCGAAGGCCGTCTGCAGCCGGCGGCGTTTGCCGGGGGAAATGGGCGGCAGCAAGGGCTCGTCGTTTTCCGGCCCCTCCTGGTCCTGGGCGTCCTTCTTCTTATCCGACTTGTCTTGTTTTTTCTTCTTCGCCATCATCGGTCGCCAGTTATTCACCGCCCCCGTCGGGATCTTCGTCTCCCGTCGGCGGCAGCTCTGTTTGCAGGGCCTCTTCTGTTTCCGTCCAGACTCTTAATTCTAACAGCGCAACGCCTCAAAACAACGCGGCAGAGTACCCCCTGAGAATGACCGTCCCCCAGCCCCACCACCTCGGCCTTGTCTATCTCGTCGGCGCCGGCCCCGGCGATCCCGGCCTGATCACCAAGCGGGGGATCGACTGCCTCGCTCGGGCCGACGTCGTGCTGTACGACTACCTCGTCAATCCGCTGATCTTAAGGCATGTCGGCGATAACGCTGAAATCGTTTGCCTGGGCCGCCACGGTTCCGATCGCATCCTCTCGCAGACAGAGATCAACGAACAGCTACTCGCCTATGCCCAACAGGGCCTGACCGTGGTGCGACTCAAAGGAGGCGATCCGGCCATCTTCGCCCGCGGAGCGGAGGAGGCCGAGGTACTCTCGGCCAACGGCATCCCCTTTGAAATCGTCCCCGGCATCACCGCCGCACTGGCGGCCGGAAGTCACGCCGGCATCCCTGTCACCCATCGCGAGCTGGCCTCGGCCGTGGCGTTCATCACCGGACACGAACAGACCGAAGCGGCATCCAAACTCGACTTCGAATCACTCGCCAAATTCCCCGGCACGCTCGTCTTTTACATGGGTGTCACCACGTGCGAAGAGTGGACCGCGGCCCTTGTCGAGGCCGGCAAGCCGGCCGACACCCCCGCCGCCATCGTGCGTCGCTGTAGCTGGTCCGATCAAGAAACGATTCTCTGCACGCTCGATCAAGTTCCGAGCGAACTGAAACAACGTGCTTTGCGCCCGCCGGCCATCGTCATCCTCGGCGAGGTCTGTCAGCTCAGCGGCATGCTGTCGTGGTTTGAAGAGCGACCGCTCCACGGCCAGTCTGTCCTCGTCACTCGCCCTCAAGAACAGGCGTTCCAACTCTGCCAGCGCCTGACCGAATTGGGCGCAGGTTGCAGCATTCAGCCGGCGATCTCGATCGAATCGGTTGCGGACTGGCAGCCGGTCGACGAAGCGCTCGCCGGCATCGAGCAGTTCGACTGGCTTGTCTTCTCCAGCGCCAATGGCGTGCGATTTCTACTTGAACGCCTACTCGCCAAACATGGCGATTTGCGGCGATTGTCCAAAGTCAAACTGGCCACGATCGGCCCTCGAACGGCCGATGAATTGGCTCGCTATCATCTACACAGCGACCTGGCTCCGGAGCAGTATCGAGCCGAGGCGCTCGCCGAGGCTTTGTCTGCCGACGCTCCAGGCAATAAGTTTCTTTTGGCCCGTGCCAGTCGAGGGCGGGAAGTGTTGCCAGAACAGCTCACAGCGGCCGGCGGTAACGTAACGCAAATTGTGGTTTATGAGAGCCGTGATATTTCGCAGCCCGACCCCAACATTCTCGCCGCGCTCACCTCGGACAAGATCGACTGGATCACCGTAACCAGTTCCGCGATCGCTCGTTCGCTCGCCGCCATGTTCGGCCCCGATCTGCGCCGGGCCAAACTGGCCAGTATCAGCCCGGTGACCTCGGCGACCCTCAAGGAACTGGGCTATGAACCCGCGGTCGAGGCGGTCGAATACACCACCGAAGGCATCGTCCAGGCCATCCTTGCCTTCGTCGAGACCAGTGACTCCGAAATCGATTGATCGCCGCCGACAACTTCCCAGGGCCGACTACCAGTCATAAAACAGACGATTGCCAGTCCCCACTCATGATGTCAGATAGCCAGATGCCTGCCGATCGATCTTCGAATGTCCCGCCGGGTCGTTTGGCCGGCATCGACTTTGGCACCGTGCGGATCGGCATTGCCATCACCGACCCGAACCGGTCACTGGCCAGCCCTTTGGACAACTACAATCGGCAAGGCGATCAGGCCGACGCGCGCTACTTCCGTCAGCTCGTCGAAGCGGAGCGAATTGTCACGTTCGTCGTCGGCTTGCCTGTTCATCTCGATGGGCACGAGAGTCAAAAGTCGATCGAAGCCCGGGCCTTCGGTTCCTGGCTGACGGAAACGACCGGGGTGCCGGTTGTCTACTTCGACGAACGCTTCACGACCGCCGAGGCAGAGCAGCTTCTGGGAGGCGCCGAATTGACCAAGAAACAGCGCAAGGCCCGACTCGATAAGCTGGCGGCTCAGATCATGCTCTCCGCCTATCTCGAAGCGGGTGAGTCGGCCGCAACTCCCCCGACCTCCCTGGACGACTGAGGACGAGAATGCTGATCTTCGGCTGTGGATATCTTGGTCATCGTGTTGCGGAGCGTCTCCTCCGAGATGAGTCCGCGGTGGAAAGTACAGCACAAGGAGCGGAAAGTTCGGCACAGGGAACTGCCCCGACCGTTTACGCCGTGACGCGCGCTGCCGACCGGGCTGAGCAGTTCCAACAACAAGGACTCAGCCCGATCGTAGCCGACACCACCGATCGGACCACACTCGATCGTCTCCCCGCGGCCGAAACGGTGCTGGTGGCAGTCGGCTTCGATCGCCACAGCGGAAAGTCGATTCACCAGACCTATGTCGATGGACTCGGGAACATCCTCGATTCGATCTCGCCCGACACCCAGCGGGTGATCTACATCAGTTCGACAGGCGTTTACGGCGATGGGAACGGGTCCGAGATCGACGAAGACTCGCCCTGCTATCCGGTTCGTGATGGTGGCCAAGCCTGCCTCGACGCCGAGAAGCTCCTAGAGGCCCACCCCCGCGGCGAAAACGCGGTCGTGTTGCGTCTGGCGGGCATTTACGGTCCGGACCGCATTCCCCGTTCAGTACAGCTGGTCAATCAAGAACCTCTGCCGGTCGATCCCGACACATATCTCAACTTGATCCATGTCGATGATGCGGTCTCCGCCGTCTTGGCCGCCGCTCGGCTGCCAGGGGCAAATTCACTAAGACGCTATTGCATCTCCGATGGCCATCCCATTCGTCGCGGCGACTATTTCTCGGAGCTGGCTCGCCAGCTCGGCACGCCGCCCCCGGAGTACGCGGCCCCGGGCGAGACCAAGAAGCAGCGCGGGGCGGGAAATAAGCGCATTAGCAATGCTCGCATGCTGGCCGAACTCGACTTCACTTTGAGCTACCCAACTTGGCCAGATGGCCTGGCCGCGATCCTGGCCGGTTCCTCGTGATCACGACTGGCGGTTGTCGCCTGGCGAGGTCCGTCTTACAATCCGGTATCGCTTGGGACAGGAACGCCTCTGAGGTCCAAATCATGCTAGAACGGAAGCCACTTTTTCCACATGTGATCGAGCTAAATCACGCTGCCGGGCGTCGTATCGGCTGCAGCGTGTATTTGGTTTTTGACGGAGCGGATTGGTTGTTGATCGACATCGGCTACGATGAAACGGTCGACGAAATCATCGAACTCATTCGCCAACTCGACTTCCGACTGCAAAAATGCAATACGCTGATCGCTACGCATGCCGACGCCGACCACATCCAAGGCATGGCTCGTGCGCAATCGATTCTCAAGTCAACCATCACCGGACATCCGGCCGCCGCCGAGCCATTGGCCAAGGGCGACCGGATTTTGACTTTCGCGCAGATCTCCGCGCAGGGGATCGAGCTGGAGATGCCGCCCTTCAAACTCGACACTCTGGTGGACGACGGTGACATCATCGAATTGGGCGACCTGCGTCTGGAGGTTTGGCACACGCCGGGTCACACCGACAGCCAGCTCTCCTTCCGGCTCGATAACTTGCTCTTCTCGGGCGACAATATCTATCGCGACGGTTGCGTCGGGGCGATCGACGCCCATCACGGCAGCAGCATTCCCGACTTCATCAAGTCGCTGACGCGAATTCGCGAGAGCGATGTGGAGTGGCTCCTGCCCAGCCACGGCCCCGTTTTCCGCAAAGACAACGCGGTCTTGGATCGGACCATCGATCGACTCACCGGCTATCTCAACATGGCCGATTTCGGTACCTGCGCGACCGGCTGGCCGCTGATGGAAGAATGGGATCGCGAACTCGCTCAGCAGAAAATGCCCAGCTAGCATCGCGGCGGAACCGCCAGCGGCACGCCGACCGGCCCCGCCGAGAGTCCGCAAATCGCCGCTTCTCACCGTTCTTGGCGGTTTATATCGATTGCAACGGATATTCGCTTAATATCGATTGCTCTGCCTGCCGATCCCTATCACTGACCAAGATGGTCTCGCGCCACCCAGGGTACGGAACGTGGCATGAAACCGAGGAGACTTGCGGTCGACCAAGGAGGGCTTTTGCCGATGATCCGTGGATCTGTGCTAACAATATTGCTCGCGACCGGCTTCATGCTGTTTGCGAACCCCGACGAAGCCAGCGCTCAGCGAGCCTACGGCCGCGCGTGGGGAAACACGTATCGAACCCAGGACTGGGAACGATACTACCACTACCCGTATGTCTATTATCCCCAGAATTTCTGGGCCGACGAATATTTTCGAAGTTCCGACAACATGTATTACCGCTATCCGCCCGAAATGCGGATTCCGGTCTACAACCGCCAGTGGCACAACCCTTATCCCGAAGGGCGCAAGTACCACGCCGGTCACCACTTCATTCTCGATACGTTCTAAGTACAGTCATTCGGATTCGAGCCGTGTCACTGGGGGGTGCACGGCCTGAGCGCGTCCAGCAGCAGAACGACTTGTGCTAATAGGTTCGCCCACGGCGATCGCGCGTCTTGTTCAGACCAACGCGATCGTCGTGGCGTTTTTTTTTTGCGCCTGGGGCAACCGCGCGCGAACGGCCAGTTCCCTCCGGCCAGCTTAACTGGGAACGCTCTCACTCAAGACGACCGGCCGCCAGCTGATAGTAGATTTCGCTGGCCCTGTCGAGTTGTTCCAGATCAATCCACTCGTCGGCGGTGTGTGCTTGCTCGATCGATCCCGGTCCAAAGACCACGGCCGGCACGCCGGAGACGGCCACGATCGCGGCATCGGTTCCATATGGCACACCGACGATCTCCCCACGGCCTCCCACGTCGCGAGCCATCTGACTTAGTCGTTCGGCCAGGGGGCCGTTTGCCTCGTCACTTAGCCCCGGCGACTCGATGAACGGCCGGTCATGCTCCACCTGCCATCCTCCAGCTACTCCCGCGCGAACAAACTCGACGGCATGTTCATACGCCTTCTCCGGCGTCTCTCCTGGCACCAACCGCCGGTCGATGGCCACGCGACACGTCTCCGGCACAATATTGACTCCCGCTCCGCCCGCGATCGTCCCGACGCTCATCGTCGGTCGACCACAGCGCGCATGAGTGGCCAGCGTCGGCACCACCTCCTCGCTATACTCCTGGAGCAACGTCACCACCTCCGCCATGCGGTAGATCGCGTTTTCGCCCAACTCCGGTTGCGAACTATGCACGGCTCGCCCCCGGGTATGACAATTCCAGCGCACCACGCCCTTGTGCGCCACGACGACGTCGAGGTTCGTCGGTTCGGCCACCACACACACATCGGGCGCGCGGGGCAACAGCGGCTCAGTTCCTTCCTCAAAGCCGCGCACCAACTGGCGGGCCCCGCTAAAACCATGTTCCTCGTTCACCGTCAGGGCCAGCACGATCGTCGGCATCTGTGGCGGGCGCTGTTCGCACAGCCGCGCCAGCGCCACTAGCATGGCGGCCATGCCACCCTTCACGTCGCAAGCGCCGCGGCCGAATAGCTTACCGTCGCGAACCTCCGCGCCAAACGGATCGACCGTCATGCCATCGACCGGGACGGTATCTTGATGAACCTCCCACAACATCAACTCTCCGCCCTCATCCAAGGATGGGGTGCCATCCAGTCTTGCCAGGAGATTCTCACGGCGCGAGCCGTCGGGCAAGATCTCGACCGTCTGGCGCGCGATCGGTAACCCCAGCGTGCCGAGCAGCTGCGCGAGATGCTCGGTGAGTCGGGCTTCGTAGTAGATGTCGCGGCCAGCCTCGGAAGCGTTTTGACCCGCGACAGGATTTGAACCCATAGGGTTAACGCTCGGTATCCGCACCAGATCCGCGAGCGTTTCGATGAGATCAAGCTTCATAGAGTCCCCCAACTCGGTGGCCATGGTCAGGTCTGTCGTCGAATGACGACTCGCCGCAGAGCATTCCCTCGTTCGCGGCCGCGTAGTATTATGCTATCCATGCAGACGAATCCTTACGAGTACGATGTGATTGTGGTCGGAGCCGGCCACGCCGGCACCGAAGCGGCCCTCGCTGCGGCGCGCCTCGGTGCGCGAACGGCTCTGCTGACCACCAATCTCGACACCGTCGCCCAAATGAGTTGCAATCCGGCCATCGGCGGCGTCGGCAAGGGTCAGATTGTACGCGAAATCGATGCTTTGGGCGGGATCATGGGTCGCGCGATCGACGCCACGGGCATTCAATTTCGTCTGCTCAACAAGCGGAAGGGCCCGGCCATGCACAGCCCTCGGGCTCAGGCCGACAAGAAGGCCTACCAACAATTTGTCAAACAACAGGTCGAGGCCCAAGCGAATCTGGAACTCCGTCAAGAGATCGTCGAGGACCTGCTCACGGAGAACGTCTGTGGCGCCGACGACGAGCGGGAGAAGATCTGTGGTGTTCGTTGCCGCGGTGGCATCGATTATCGCGCAGCAGCCGTCATCCTGACCACCGGAACGTTCCTCCAGGCAATCATGCACACCGGCCAGTCGACCACTCCCGGTGGTCGGGGAGGGGAGGGGACCACGGCCGGCATTAGTGGTGCGCTCGACCGCCTTGGTTTTCGTGTCAAACGCTTCAAGACCGGAACACCGCCCCGCCTGAATGCTCGCACCATCGACTTCACCCGCACCGAACTGCAACCGGGCGATGACGAGCCGGTTCCATTCTCGTTTCTGACCGACTCCCTGTCGGTCGAGCAACTACCCTGCCACATCACGCATACCAACGAGAAGGTTCATGAGTTGATTCGCGCGAACCTCGATCGCGCGCCGATGTACGCGGGCCAGATCAACAGCACCGGGCCGCGTTATTGCCCTTCGATCGAAGACAAGGTCGTGCGCTTCGCCGACAAAGACGGCCACCAGTTGTTCCTGGAACCGGAAGGGCGACAGACCCTCGAAGTCTACGTCAACGGAATTTCGACGAGCCTACCGCGCGATGTGCAGGACGAAATCTTGAAGCGGATTCCTGGACTGGAAAATGCGCAGATCATGCGCTACGGCTACGCCGTCGAATACGACTTTTGTCCGCCCGATCAACTCGACGCCACGCTGCAGACCAAGAAAGTCTTCGGTCTCTACTTTGCTGGTCAGATCAACGGCACCACCGGCTACGAAGAAGCCGCTGCTCAAGGCTTGATCGCGGGAGCCAACGCGGCCTTGGCCTCCGCCGGTCAAGAGACGCTCGTTCTTTCGCGCGATCAGGCCTACATCGGCGTGCTGATCGACGACCTCATCACCTGCGGAGTTGATGAACCTTACCGCATGTTTACCAGCCGGGCCGAGTACCGCCTTTCGCTCCGCCACGATAACGCCGACCGACGCCTGACAGGTCTCGCCGCCCGATTCGGCCTGGTCGGCGAAGATCGGACAAGCCGGCTTGAGGAGAAAGAAAAACGGATTGCCCTGTGCAAACAGTTGCTTGAAGAAAACCGCACTGACAATGTCACCTTGACCAAGTTTCTCCGCCGCAATGAGGTCAGCTGGGCAGACCTGTGTGAGCGACTGCCCGATTTGTCATCGGTTCCTGAACAGGTCTCTTCTCAGGTCGTCTGCGATGTGAAGTATGCCGGCTACATCGAGCGACAGGCGGTCGAGGTCGCGCGTCAACAACGATTGGCTGACAAACGAATCCCGGAAAGTTTCGACTACGCGAAGATCAAACCGCTGCGACACGAGGCGAAAGAAAAACTCGCTCGTGTCCGCCCCAAAGACCTCTCTCAGGCCAGCCGTATCAGTGGGATTACGCCCGCCGACATGGCGCTGCTCATGGTTCATCTCGATCAGCCGGTCCGTTCGAGCGATGCCCCAAGTAGCTAGCTTCGTTGAGGCTCCGCTAGTGAAGGTCGTGTGGGAGAACCTGGCCCGACTCTTCGAGTCTACCGAGAAGTCTAGTGACCGCGCCACCGATCCGGGCTTGTGTTGAATTAAATCCCGAACACATCATCACGTAAGTTCCCCTGGATGCGACTTTGCATTACTTTATTCGCGCAATCAGTTGCTATCATTCCATAAGGTTTTTCAAATGCGTTATTTAGGTCAAGAGTATTCGTGTTGACCCGTTTCGGAAGATAGCTATAATCTCGCCTAAATGGTAACGTTGGCAAGATTGGGAATACCAACGAACCACGTACGCTTCGTAATCTGAAGCGTTCCCGCAAGGGAGACTTGTAGACGCATCGTGCTAACGCGCTAGAATTCATCTAGCGGAACATGGAGGACTAGGTATCTTCGGTGCTCTCGTGAAAAGAGCAAGATTCTGAGGATACCGTTTGTCTGGCTTCTAGAAGCAGCCAGGAAGGTGGTTAGCAGAACAATGAAAACGGTGTTTACAACCGGAGAAGCGGCGAAGATCTGTAAGGTGAGTCAGCAGACGATTATTCGCTGCTTTGACTCCGGGCAGCTCAAGGGATTTAGAGTGCCTGGCAGTCGCTTCCGTCGCATTCCACGCGATCAACTCTTCGCCTTCATGCGCGAAAATGGCATTCCGACCGACGCTCTGGAAAGCGGCAAACGCAAGATTCTCGTCGTCGACGACGATGAGGAACTCGTCGAGCTGATTTCCGATGTGCTGGAGCGTGACGGCCGCTTCGATGTGAAGACGGTCAACAACGGCTTTGGTGCTGGCATGATGGTCAAGGAATATCAGCCTGACTTGGTCGTGCTCGACGTAATGCTCCCCGATATCAATGGCAAAGAAGTTTGCCAGCGGGTGCGAAGTGATAGCACCATGGACGGGGTCCGCATCATCTGTATCTCCGGTATGGTCGAGGAAGATAAAGTCCAAGACCTCAAGGACGCCGGAGCCAACGATTTCATGCGAAAGCCGTTTGAAGTCGATCAATTGGTCGATCGCATCTGTCAGTTGCTCGATATCGAGACTGCCGCGGCAACCTAACGCTGGCCGGCCGCTGAGCATACCGACGATGTTTTCAAGACACTTCAGGGATTGAGGGTGGTACACTGTGCGCTGTTTACCAACCTTGAGCCTGGCGAGTCGACCGATTCGACTGCCGCTCTGCGACGCGACTGCTGAAGCACTCGCCTGCGCTATACTGCAGGGCGACCAGCAGCAAGCGCAATCCGGCCTGGCGTCGACAATGGCGTTGGATCCGGCGCTCGCCCTGTGGTGTGCACTGAAATTCGATTCGACATCGTCGAACCGCCACGACTCGCTTCCGACAATTCAGGAACTTGCCGCCTGGCTTCATAACGGCCTGCCCGATTGCCTGATCGCGAGCGAGTGCGACACGGACGCGCCAAGCGCAGCGGACGAACCGCATGCCTTCGACCCCGAAGCCTTGCTCGATTGGGCCACGACGTCCGTGGCTGTGGCGCGGAGCAGCGCGTCGACCGCTTCGACTCCTGACACCGCGAAAACGGATCAGGGTGACGCGCCTGCTCTCGAGTCGATTCTCGCCGATCCTGCCTACACCGGTGGTCTTCTCCGTAACGCTGGCGACTGGGTTGGTCAGGAACATGTGGCGGCGATTGCCGAACGACTTTCGCTCGCCGATCTCGAAGCCAGTGGCGATCCTGAATGCGAACCTCTCCCTCTCGATCTGGAATCGCAACTCGCCGAGCACTGGACGGGGACCTCGCAACTGGCCGAGTGCCTCTACCCGTTGGCAAATCGATTGCGACGTGCCGAGACGATCGAGTCACGTTTCGAAGATCAACTTCAGCAGGAGAAACTCCAGGCTTTGTACACCCTCGCGGCAGGTGCCGGGCACGAAATCAACAATCCGCTCGGTAGCATCGCCGGGCGGGCCCAACTGCTGATGCGTGATGAATCCGATCCCCACCGACGCCGCACCTTGGCGAAGATCAACTCGCAGGCTTTTCGCGCTCATGAAATGATCTCCGATATGATGCTCTTCGCTCGTCCTCCCCGACCAGTGCCAAGCGAAGTCGACGTGGCATCCCTTGCATCCGAGGTGGTCACGGAACTTCACGAAAACGCCACCGATCGCTCGACGGTCCTCACATTCCATCCTCCCAGCGAGCCGGTCTTCGTGACGGCCGATCGCTCACAGATCGCCGTCGCGCTGCGGGCTATCTGCACGAATTCGCTGGAGGCACTAGGAGGAGGAGGAGGCCACGTGGAGGTGACGGTGCGCAACGTCGAACTAGCGGGCCTGGGAAATTCTGCCGCCATCCCCTCGGTGCAGATCGAGGTTCGCGACGACGGACCGGGCATCGATACTCAATTCCACAGCCAACTTTTCGATCCATTCTATTCTGGCCGTGAGGCGGGTCGTGGTTTAGGATTTGGACTGTCAAAATGCTGGCGGATCGTCACCAACCACGGTGGCACGATTTCCATCGACAGCTCGCCCGGCCGTGGAGCAACGTTGACAATGACCTTCCCGGTCGAGTCCAACGGGCGCGACGATCGACTCCGCTAACGAAGGGGAGGAGCGACCGCGACACGATCGCTAGCCGCGCGACCCTGGGTACCATTCGGCCACAGCCCCTTGTCAAACCATCCTTACGAAATTTGGAGCGTGGTGCCGCCCTTGTTGGCGGTCGGTTTGGCAATCGCCACGCGGCGAGTGGTGCTCTCACTCCTGGCGTCCGTCGTGGCGGGCTGCCTGATCCTGACAGTCGGCGGCTCCAGCGGCGGCTTCTTCGCCGGCGTTCTGGACTTCTTCCATCTGCTCTGGGACTTCATCTGGAATGCGCTGCCCGGCGACCCCGACCGCAGAATGGTCACCGCCTTCTCGCTGTTCATGGGCGCCATGATCGGCGTCATTCATAAGAGTGGTGGCATGCAAGGTCTCGTCGATCTGTTGCGACCGCTGGCCAGCAATCGCCGGCGTGGGCAGCTGACGAGTTGGCTGATGGGCATGATCATCTTCTTCGACGACTACGCCAACACCTTGCTGCTGGGGCAAACGATGCGCCCCGTGACCGACCGCCTACGGATTTCGCGAGAGAAGCTGGCCTATATTGTCGATTCCACGGCCGCGCCGATCGCGGGCGTCTCGCTCCTCTCCACCTGGGTGGCTACCGAAATCAAACTGATCGGCGACGGCTATGCCGATGCCCAGTTTCCGCCTGAGGAATACAGCGCTTTTTCGATCTTCCTGCTCACCATTCCGCTCCGCTTCTATCCGATCTGGGCCTTCCTGTTCGTGATGTTGGTGGCGGCCACAAGAAGAGATTTTGGCCCCATGCTGTCCGCCGAAAGGCGCGCCATCGCCGGAAACATCGGCAGCGAAGACGCCCACCTGGAATCGAGTGAAGCGTTGCGCCCCGACGCCGATGTCCAGGGTCGCTGGCATATCGCCGTGGTGCCGATAGTGGCCATGATTCTCA
>Ga0180437_10002439_pt1 | contig 29610 bp, 26 predicted proteins | sample SS_ome_4_FD_132410 | JGI IMG/M metagenome (GOLD analysis project Ga0180437, IMG submission 132410) | Hypersaline lake sediment archaeal communities from the Salton Sea, California, USA - SS_3_D_1 metaG | ecosystem: Environmental > Aquatic > Non-marine Saline and Alkaline > Hypersaline >...
ACACCAACAAAGGATATGAGTTTAGGCTGTGCGGTAAAAAATATTACCGGCCCGGAGGGTACTACCGTAACACTAACCATAAGAAGGCCGGACGAGCAGAAAACCCGCGAGATTTCTATCACCCGCGCTAAAATTACCGTACCGTCTATAAGGGGATGGAAACGAACACAAGCGGGGCGATGGCTTTATATGCTGGAGCCGAACAAAAAAATCGGATACGTGCGGATTACCAGCTTCTCCGAGAACACCTCGGATAAGTTCGAGGGTATTCTGGATGAACTCGAAGAGGACGGGATGAAGGCCCTTATACTGGATTTGAGGTTTAATTCCGGCGGCCTGTTGAAAAGTGCGATTGAAATAAGCGATAAATTCATTGACTCCGATTTGATAGTCAGCACCAGGCCCAGGTACGGTGTCTGGTCCTATGCGCACGCGAGTAAAAAAGGAACGCATCCCGACTATCCGTTGGTCATCCTGATAAACTCTCGTTCTGCAAGTGCATCTGAAATCGTTGCGGGGGCTATGCAGGATGACCGGCACAACAGGGCTGTCCTCGTCGGCGAGCGGACACACGGCAAAGGCAGCGTCCAGGGCATTACAATGCATCCCGGCGGCGGCGGAAAGCTCAAATACACCATGGCATATTACCACCTGCCGTCCGGCCAGCGTGTCGAAAGTAAACAAGCGGCAAAACAGCAGGGACGAACCGACTGGGGCGTCGGGCCTGACATTCAGGTCAAACTGACAAGCAACGAGCTTCGTCAAATGCTCGAAGTCCAGAAACAAAACGATGTCCTCGTAAGAGCTGACCACGATAACGGCAGAAGTCCTCTCCAAAAGCACAGTGTTAAAGAAACATTAAACAGCGACCCGCAACTGGCCGCCGCCCTGTTAATAAGTAAAGCACAGCTGCTCCGAAAAAGTCTCAAACTGGTTGCTGAAGACAATTGCAATTAGTGACATCGGATGACTCCGCATTGAAAGGAGAGAAAATAGAACAAGAGAAAAACAAATTTGAAAAGAATCGCCAAAACAAGCTCTCCCGGATTAAAGAATCCGGCGTTGACCCTTACGGGCAGAGATTCGCAGATACAATCTCGGTTGCTCAGGCCAGAGGCCGTTATAAAGAAACCGACCCGCCTCAGCGTGCCAGGTGCGCAGGCAGGATTGTGCTGCTCAGAGACATCGGTAAATTGATTTTTATAACACTGCGTGACTCCAGCGGCTCCATACAAATCGGTTTGAGCAAAAAACTCATTGCAGGCCGGTGGCAGCTTGCCAAATTGCTCGAACTGGCCGACATAATCGGTGTCGATGGCCAATTGGGAAAGACAAAAACGGGCGAGATTACGATATGGTGCGATAGCGTGGTGCTGCTGAGCAAATCTCTGAAGCAACCGCCGGAAAAATTTCACGGCCTGGCAAATCCAGACCTTCGGTATCGTCAGCGTTACGTGGATTTATGGGCGAATCCAGAGGTAATGGCCAGGTTCCAAAAGCGAAGCGATATAATTGCTCATATAAGAAAATTTCTCCGGCAGCAGGGCTTTATGGAAGTCGAAACACCTATGATGCAGCCTTCTGCTGGCGGGGCAGCCGCCAGACCTTTTACGACACATCATAACAGCCTCGATATGGATTTGTTTCTGAGAATTGCACCGGAGCTGTTCCTGAAGCGGCTGCTGGTCGGCGGTATGGAAAAGGTCTTCGAGATAAATCGTAATTTCAGAAACGAAGGACTCAGCAGACAGCACAACCCGGAATTTACGATGCTGGAGCTGTACCAGGCCTACGCCGATTACAATGTGATGATGGATTTGACCGAAGATTTAATCGGCCTGTTAGTGCAGCAGTATTGCAGCGGCGATAAAGTCGAATTTAACGGCGATGAGATTGATTTTACAAGACCCTGGCGAAGAGCGACTTACTCTGAGCTGCTTACCGAATATGCCGGCTGTGATATAAACGACACAACTGCGGTACGCAAAAAAGCAAAAAAACTTGAGCTGCCACAAGCCGATATGGATGATGTGGTGGTGGTAAATCGGGTTTTCGAGGCAACAGTCGAAAATAATCTTGTCAACCCGACCTTTGTTACCGATTACCCGGCGGCATTGTGTCCTCTTACAAAACAAAAAAAAGACAACCCGCAATACGCCGAGCGGTTCGAGCTGTTTATTGGCAGGATGGAAATAGCTAACGCTTATACTGAGCTGAACGACCCGGCGGTTCAGGAGGAAAATTTCCACATTCAGCTTCGAGGCCAGCAGGAAAGTATGGCAAAAATGGATGATGATTTTATAAACGCCTTGAAATACGCAATGCCCCCGGCAGGTGGGCTGGGAATCGGAATTGACAGGCTCATTATGGTCCTGACCGGGGCCGCAAGTATCCGGGATGTCATTCTGTTCCCACTGTTAAGACCCTGCTGACAACTGCCAATCACGACGGCATGTCCCCGACATATGGTTCTATTATGTTAAAATTGCTTTTGTGGCTCCGATACCTGCGAAAAAGGCGAATAGTCTTTCTGAGTATAGCTGCGGTCGCTCTGTCCTGCGCCCTGTTGATTGTAGTCAACAGCCTGTTTACCGGCTTTATCGAAGCGCTAAAGCAGGCTGAACGTCTGGAAGAAGGCGATTTGGCACTTGTCTGTAACCCAATCGAAAAATACGATGCCCTGATTGACAAAATCGAGCAGATACCGCAGGTCAAAAACGCAGCAGTCTCACTTGGCGGCGGAGGAGGGATGCTCTGGATAGGTACAGGCAACGTTAAAGGTGTCGCAATAGCAGCCCTCGACACAAAGAACACCAGTTGGACAGGTGAATTTAAAGACTCTCTTTTAAGACAAAAAATTTTGGCCGGCCCGGCGGACTTTAATGTGCCGGACCACCCCGCTGAAACCGGCGCCTGGGTCGGAATAGGAATTATCGCCGAGCCGAACCGGCAGACTGATGAATATGACCTGCCTGAAATCCGAAAAATGATTGGCCAAAAGGCGGTACTGACCCTTGCCGGCAGAGAGCCGGCACCTATTACCGACGGAACCGCTGATTCTCAATTGCAGCTCAAGCGCAAGGTACTGTCCCTTAGAATCGCTGATATCTATCACAGCGGCTTTTATGTGCGTGACAATGCTTTGTATCTGCCTTACGATAAATACTACACACTCGTCTATGGCGATAAGAAAGTACAGGCAGACCTTTTCAGGATTAAACTGCATAACGGCTTCGAACCCGATGAGACAAAACCGCTGATTCGCAGTGTATGGGAGAAATTCGCCGCCCAGCTGCCCGGCTACAGCAGTGAAGATATTGACAGTGCGCGAATTATAAACGTCTCTGCAGAAGGCAATTTATTCTTCGCCGAGCTTCGCAAGCAGATGGCCGTGTTGATGTTGATTTTCGGTGTTATCTGCTCAGTGGCGATTCTTCTGATATTCTGCATATTTTATATGATAGTAACAACGAAGCAGAAAGATATCGCGGTTATAAAAAGCTGCGGTGCCAGCTCGAGTTCGGTGGCACTCATTTTCCTCGGTTTCGGGGGCTGTGTCGGGCTGCTCGGTTCAGCCCTGGGAATCCTGCTCGGTTACTTTGTTACAAAAAATATAAATACCGTTGAACACTGGGTCCAGATTATCTTCGGCTGGAAACTCTGGCGAAGCAGTATCTATATGTTCGAGCAAATCCCAAACACCGTTGACTGGGGCTGTGTTGTTTGGATAGTGGCAGCGGCGATTCTGGCCTGTATCATTGGTGCCCTGATACCCGCCGTTACAGCCGCCAGGCTGAAACCCGTAAAAATTTTAAGATACGAATAGCTCACCAATTATGTATAAGTTTCTGCTTGCAATCCGTTATCTGCTCAAAAGACGACTGAGCTACTTTTGCGTATTGGCCACCGCCCTGTGCGTGTTCGTCGTCTTTGTAGTCATCACGGTACTTTCCGGCCTGACCGCTGAATTCAAAACCAACACCCACAACTTTGTCGGGGACTGCGTCCTGGACTGTGAATCAATGGTAGGCTTCCCCTATTATGACGAATTTATCGAGACTTTGCACAACCGCGATTTCATCGAAGGCGTTTCGCCGCTGGTGCGCAGCTATGCCTCCATATTATACGGCGGCGAAGGCGGCAGAAGATACAGCTTTACCGCAAGTATTGTCGGCATACTGCCTGAGAGACACAACAAAGTAACAGGCTTCGCCGATTGGCTGCATTACCACAGTGGAAAACCACAAACTGCATTTTACCCGGCTTATAACGAAAAGCTCTCCGGCTGTGTGCCCGGCATTGGTATGATGCTGAACCGCACACAGAAAGGCCGATACAACCCCAGCGAAACCCTGCCTCGCATAGAGATTGAAGTGGGAGCTTTCCCGCTCACCGCAAAAGGCGCACTCGCCAGAGGCGGCGCCGGCGATATAAACACAAAGGTCTTTTATTACAGCGACCATTTCCACAGTGGGCTGGTGAACCCCGACAACAATTTGATTTTTCTACGTCTTGAAGATGCCCAGAAACTCTGCGGAATGACAATCGAACCACGGCGAATAAGTGCGATTCATATCAAATTCGCCGAAAATGAAAACCTCTCGCAGGGCTGTCAAAAACTGGAAAGATTGTGGAATCAATTCCTCGAAAAAAAAAGCGGCGCAAAATGGGCAAATTTACTTGAAAAAGTGCGCGTCGAAGACTGGAAGACTCACAGCAGAGTCATCATCGCCGCCGTGGAAACCGAGCAGATTTTAATGATGGTGGTCTTTGCAATGCTGGCAATTATAACGGTCTTCGTCGTGTTCGTGGTCTTCTGGATGATAGTCAGTCATAAAAGCAAAGATATCGGAATACTCAAAAGCCTCGGCGTCTCCAGCGCCAGTGTTATGGCTATGTTTATGCTCTTTGCACTGCTGACGGGCATCATAGGCTGTATCCTCGGAGCACTGGCGGGATGGCAGTTTCTAGTCCATATAAACGACATCGAGGCCTGGTTCTACAGAAATTTCGGATTCCAGTTGTGGAATCGGGCCATCTATGCGATTGGTGATATTCCAAACGCAATCGACACAGGCGTACTGGCGGCCATTTGTGCTGCGGCACTCACCGCCTGTCTGCTCGGTGCAATAGTCCCGAGTTATAAAGCAGCCGGTATGAGGCCGGTGGAATCTCTACAGGTAACCCAAATATGAATATGAAAAAGAATAAAATTTTGTTAGAGGCCGATGCCGTTCGCAAATCCTATCGGATGGGCACGACAAGGCTGGAGGTATTAAAAGGCGTAAATCTCAGCGTCCGCCAGGGTGAATTTGTCGCAATAACAGGCGCTTCAGGCAGCGGCAAAAGCACTTTATTGCACATATTAGGCGGCCTTGACATTGCAGATGACGGCGTAATCAAATTTGCCGGACGACAGCTACAGCGATTCGGTCAAAGAAAATTGAATAAATTTCGCAACCGGACGGTCGGCTTTGTCTTCCAGTTTTATCATTTGCTCGACGAGTTGGACGTACTCGAAAACGTGGCATTGCCGGCAATGGTCCGATGCTCAGTTGCAGGCTGGATGCTGACAAAAGCTCAACATCTGGACCGTGCCAAGGGAATTCTCGCAGAGCTGTCTCTTGAAGAACGCCGCCATCACAAGCCTTATCAGCTCTCCGGCGGTGAAAGGCAGAGAGTCGCCATCGGCAGGGCGTTGATGAACAGGCCAACGCTGCTCCTGGCAGATGAGCCTACGGGAAACCTTGACTCGGCGACGGGAAATGGTATCCTGAAGACATTTGAAAAATTGCACAGGTCGGGCCAGACGATTATTATGGTTACCCACGATGAGAAAATTGCCGGCTGTGCCGAGCGAATCATCAGCCTGGCCGATGGCAGAGTATAGAGTATAAAGTACAGCAGGTAGCGTACAGTGTTTAATTTTGACGTGGGTGTTTTATTGGAAATTGTAGTGGATTTTTATCACAGGAGAGAATATGGGGCTTAAAATTTGGATTGATGGTAAATTGATTGACCAGAAAGACGCCAAAATAAGCGTTTTCGACCACGGCTTGTTGTATGGCGACGGCGTTTTCGAAGGGATTCGGGTTTACAACTCCAAAATCTTCGAGCTGGAAGCGCATATCAACAGGCTGTTCGATTCAGCTAAGGCGATTCGTCTGGAGATTGCGATGAGTAAGGCGGAGTTGATTTGCGCGGCGGAAAAAACCGTTGAGGCCAATAACATCATAGACGGCTATATCCGGCTTTTGGTAACACGCGGCTCCGGTACGCTGGGCCTGAATCCTTTTATCTGCGAGAACTCCAGGATTATTATTATCGCGGATAATATTCAGCTTTATCCCAAGGAGCTTTACGAAAAGGGATTGAAGGTAATAAGTGCCACAACGGTCAGAAACCACCCGCTGGCGATACCGCCTCAGGCAAAGAGCATGAACTACCTCAACAACATTCTTGCAAAGATAGAAGCCCTGGATAACGACGTCCCCGAAGCAATTATGTATAACCACGAAGGCTACGTCGCCGAAGCAACCGGCGATAACGTTTTTATTGTTCGCAGCGGCATTGTTTACACCCCCCCCGTCGAGGCCGGTGCACTCGAAGGCATAACAAGGAACTTAGTTATCAAGCTCGCAAAACAGCAGGGTATCGAGGTTATAGAGCGTAACCTGACCAGGTTCGATTTGTACGTCTGTGACGAATTTTTTCTTACCGGAACGGCAGCCGAGGTCATAGGTATTGTAGAAATGGACGGCAGAATAATCGGCAACGGCAAACCCGGCCCGATTACACGCCTGCTGGGCAAAAATTTCTTTGATTACGCACAAAATGCCGAAAAATGACCTTCTTATATGCTACGGGGGTGGCGTTATATTTTCGAGCAAGTTTGCAGATAATAATTATGCAGAATGTTTTTTACGACAATTTGTCCTTAAAACAATCCGGAGGCACCATCGGGCCTTTTAAGATTATTGAAAAAGAGTTGAGGCGTGTAAAAGATACCATAGAGCAAACGCTGGCGAATTATAAAAATGCCATAGGCTCGAACTTTAAGCCGGTAAAAAATATGATACTGGACGGAAAAATGCTCCGGCCAGCCCTGCTTATGCTCTCTGCCAGAACGGTCGGTAAGATAACACGACAACATATTAACTGTGCAGTCGTTATTGAGCTGCTCCACAATGCAACTCTGCTACACGATGACGTCATCGATGAAAGCAGCAAAAGACGCCACGTACCAACCGCCAACACCGTGCTTGGCAATAAATCTGCCGTGCTGATTGGTGATTTTCTCTTCAGCAGGGTTTTCGATATGTGTGCAAAACTGCAGCCTGACGTCAGCCGGGTTATCTCCGAGACCACCTCTAAAATCTGCACAGGTGAGATGAGACAAAGCATCGGAACGGCCGGTATAAGCCCGGATTCGAGCTGCGAAGCCGCCGCTGGCGAGCCGCTTCAGGGGCTAAGCAATAACACAGAAATCAGCGAAACCGATTACATAGATATTATTTCTCAAAAAAGCGCTTCACTGTTTAGCTGTGCCTGCCGGCTTGGGGCTGCTTTGGCGCACACAAAGAAGCAGCAGGTTAATTCGCTTAGCCGTTTCGGCCTCGAATTCGGTATCGCTTTTCAGATTGCTGATGACCTCATCGATATCATAGGTGATGAACAGGCCGCCGGCAAAACACTCGGCGCAGATATTACCAAAAACAAGCTCACTTTGCCCATGATACATCTGCTCAGTAAAGCTGACGATACACAAAAAAATACGATTCTGAAACTTTATGCAAAAGGTACTAAAGACCGCAGACAAAAACTCATAGAGGACCTCGAACGAAGCGGAAGCCTGCGGTACACCGCAGAGATAATACGCCAATTTGCGACCCGGGCCATTAGCCGCCTTGATAACATAGATGACTGCATCGCTAAAAACGCCTTGATTGAAACGACAAATCTTGTCGCAACCCCCGGCATTGACGTTTGACTTGGTATAAATTAAATTTTTCACAAAAGCCTTACCCCTGTTATAATGCATCTCTATGGCTCAGGACAAAAACGGCAGGACACTATTCGCCGCACAGGAAACTGTAAATCTGAACTCTGCTGCACCGCTTGCGGTAAGGATGCGCCCCGTAACTATCGGCGAATTCGCAGGACAACAGCATTTTACAGCACCCGGTAAGCTGCTCCGGCGGATGCTCAAGGCACAGCGGCTCAGCAGTATGATATTTACCGGCCCGCCGGGCTCCGGGAAAACTTCGCTGGCGGCGGTCATCGCAAATCACACCAGCGCCCGTTTCCATTACTTAAGCGCACCGGCGGCGACCGTGCAGGACATCCGCCGGATTATAAACGAGGCTTCCGACAGGCTCAAAGCACAGGGCAGCCGAACCGTCCTGTTTATCGATGAGATACACCGATTCAACCGCGCTCAGCAGGACGTCCTGCTCGATGATGTCGAAAGCGGCGTCTTGATTCTGATAGGCGCCACCACCGAAAACCCTTACTTCGCCATTAATTCACCGCTTATCTCGAGAAGTACCGTCTTTATGTTCGAACCTCTCAGCGAAGACGATATCCTGGAGTTGTTAAAAAGAGCACTAAAAGACCAAAAGCGGGGCCTCGGAAATCTCAATATCGAAGCACAGCAGAAAGCATTAAAATTCCTCGCCGTCAACAGTGACGGCGATGCAAGAAAGGCACTCACCGCACTCGAAATAGGTGTACTGTCGCAAAAGGTCGAAAAAAACAAAAAAATCAGTTTTGACCTCGAAGCGGCTAAGGATTCAATCCAGCAAAAGACGATATGTTATAACGGCACAGGTGATACCCACTACGACCTCGCCAGTGCCCTGCAAAAGAGTATGCGGGGCAGTAACCCCGATGCCGCTATCTACTGGCTCGCCAGAATGCTGGCTGGAGGACAGGATGTCCGATTTATTGCCAGAAGAATCGCCGTCTGTGCCGCAGAGGATGTCGGCAATGCAGACCCGATGGCGCTGGTAACTGCCGCTGCCGCCGTGCAGATATGCGAGTTTGTCGGCCTGCCGGAGGCCAGGCTCCCCCTGGCACAGGCCGCTATCTACGTCGCATGTGCACCTAAATCAAATGCCTCCGCACAGGCTATCTGGAATGCTGATAACGACGTTAAAAACAAACCAATTGTGGCCGTGCCAAAACACCTCAGAGACAGCCACTACAGGGCAGCGAAAAAGCACGGCTTCGGAAAAGGATACAAGTACCCGCATAACTACCCCGGCGGCTACGTCCTGCAGGATTATTTGCCGGGCATTGCAAAGGGCACTTACTATCAGCCAAAACAGGCGGGTTATGAAAAAAATATCAACCGTTATTTACAAAAGCTCGAAACATTGATAAAAAAACAGCACAACATAACAAAATAAGTAATACTTGAGGATATTGGTAAGATGCAGGACACGAAAAAAGAGAAAAAGCAGTTGCGCAGAGAACTGGAGGAGTCTCTTCGGGCATTATCGCCCGAAGAAAGAGCCGAAAGGAGCAAACAGGCCTGCCGCAATCTCGTCTCCACCCAACAGTTTATCGATGCCTCCACGATTATGATATACTTATCACTGCCTCACGAAGTTGACACCGCTGAAGCCATACTGCACGCCTGGCAGATGGATAAAATCGTGGTTGTTCCCAAAATATCCTGGCAGCAGAGGCATATGATTCCGGTTAGGATTAATACCCTCGAAACCGGATTTTCAACAGAAGTCACAGGTCTGCGTAACCCCGTTACGGGAACGCCGATACCGCCGGCTGATATCGATATGGTTATTACACCTGCTCTCGGTGTTGACAGCAGTGGAAACAGGCTCGGGCGAGGAGGCTCGTTTTATGACAACTTTTTTGTCAATCCGCAGCTTAACTCCAGTCGCTGCGGTCTGGTATTCTCTGAGCAGGTCATTGAACGCGTACCGATTACAGACCATGACCAGCCGCTGGACCTTATAGTTACAGATAAAGAAGTGATATACCATAAAGGACACAGGTCAGCGAAGGCTCAAACCCCGACTGACCGGCAGCCTGGAACTGCACGATAAATCACAAAGAAGGAGAACCGGATGGCACGTTTGCATTATGGCAGGTATGGAAGAAGAAGGGCTAAAAGGCGCGCTTACCTCATTACAGGTGTAATTGTTTTGATAGCCTGCTGCGGTGTTTACTGGCTGTTGACACGCCGGGATTCCGGTGAATCCGGCAATCAAACAACACCACCTGAAACCGGCGATTCCGCTTCCTCGGCAGCAGAGCATGACGACGGGGTAATGGTAGTAAAGCCGGAGCCGGAAAAGGTATCGCCTTCGATAAAACCAGCAGGTGATACCACGCCGCAAGATAATCCCGAAGCGGCACAATCAATAACAGAAGCAAAATCTCTTATCGATAAATCGCCGCCCGCGATAATTGAGGCCAGAGATATTTTGAATAACGTTTTGACCCTGCCAATGAGTTACGAACAAAGCAAAACGGTTGCCGCTATGCTTTCACAGCTTGCCGATAAATGGCTGTTCAGCAAAAGAATATTCTCTCAGGACGACCTATGTGACAGTTACACGGTAAAAGAAGGCGAGCTTCTCTCTCAAATCTCAAAACGCTATAAGGTACCTTACCAGATATTAATGGAGATAAACAAAATTCCCGACCCAAGGGCACTGTGGGCAGGAAGTAATATAAAGGTCATAAACGGCCCGTTCCACGCCCGCGTTTTCAACTCCTCCTTCACTATGAACCTCTACCTTCAAAACACTTTTGTAAAAAGTTTCAAAGTAGGACTCGGAAAACCCGGCATGGAAACGCCTACCGGTGTATGGCTGGTCGAACCGGGAGGCAAACTGATAAAGCCGGTGTGGACCGACCCTGTAACACAAAAGACCTACCACCCCGAAGCACCCGATTACCCCCTCGGCTCACGATGGATAGGACTCAAAGGGCTCGAAGGTGAGGCTAAAGGGAGAAATGGTTTTGCAATTCACGGCACAAAAGACCCCGACCAGATTGGCACGGCAAGCTCACAGGGATGTATCCGTATGCATAACGGCTCCGCTATATTAATCTACAATCTACTGTTCCCCGGTTATTCCAGGGTTGAAGTATTGGAGTAAAAAGGATCGGGATAGCTTTCTTGACTGTATCAGGAAACCAAACAATGTTTCATTCACCTCAGGGCAGCCGACGAAATCGCTTTATGAATGTTGTCTATGGTCACAGGTTCCGTGCGGTAACTATCTCTGTTGCCATTCATATAATAGCTCTGGCGGCCCTTGGTATAGCAAAGTTCTCTTACAAAACCACCGCCGAGAGCCGATATAGCGCCGCCGCCGCTTATGTCTCGATGGCACAAACAGCCCCGGTCAGCGCCAAACCAAAGGTGAAATTCGCAAATACAGATGACCGGCATGGGTATTTCGACAGCCGCCGGAAAAAACCAGTCGCCGTAAAACCGGCCGGAGACATATTTGAACACTCCGAAAAACCATTCCGCAACCGCCGGCAGTTACTTTCACCTTTTACAAGCTCCGAATCCGGACAACTGCATCCGGGCCAAGCTGCACAGGTCAACTTTTTCGCAAGCAGCTCAACAGGGCGTAAAGTCTGTTTCCTCGTGGATTGCTCCGGCAGTATGCACGGGGTTTTTAAGACCGTAAAGTCGAATTTGACCTCCTGCATAAAAAATTTGCAGCCAGACCAGTTCTTTTACATCATTTTTTTCGGTAACGGGCAACTCATCGAGTTTGGTGACGGCCGCCTACTCAGAGCCAGAGCCGAGACAAAGACCGCTGCCTGTGACTTTATTGATTCTGTCCGACCGGCAGGCCAGACAAATGCTTTTGACGCTCTGAAACGCTCACTCCAGCTCCGTGACGCCTCCGGAATGCCGCCTTCACTAATCTACCTTCTCACAGACGGCTTTGAACTTGCCAACGCGAACACAGATGATTTTTCCCTGCAGATCGAGCGGCTTTTAAGACAATTGAAATCCAGCGCAAAACCCGTTAAGATACATACCATCGGCTTCTGGCCGCAAAACAGGGACAAGAAACTATTGCTGAAAATTGCCGGTGCCACCGGCGGAAAATGTCACCTTGTCGAAGGAAAATAAATGATTAAAAGCCCCATCGTAAAAATAATTCTGCTAAGTGCCGTGCTCGTCGGTGTGGCCCTGTTTATCTTTAATACCACTGTTGGCGACAAAGCTGCCACATACAATAGTGAAAGCTCAACCGTGGAATCTGACAGCCAACCGAAGGGGAATCACCAGGAGACTTTTCTGGAACAGTTTGTTCTGGCCGGTGGACCAATTGTATGGTTTGTGCTCTTGCCACTCTCTTTGATTACCGTGTTTCTGGCTGTCGAGCACTGCCTTATTATACGCCGCAAAATCCTGTTGCCGCCGCAAAATGCACAAAAAATTGTTGCGCTGATAGAAGATAAAGGCTGGAAAAACGCTGTCGGTCAAATCAAAACCGGGCACGATTTCATAAGCAAAGCCTTCGCAAGAGCTATGCAGCAAAGCAAAGGCGACTTTTTAAGAACAAGAAGTCTCATCTCAGAGTCACTTCAGGAACACACCTGGCTGCTTATCAGAAAAATCGAATGGCTCAGCCTCATCGGAAACGTCTCTCCGATGGTCGGTTTATTCGGTACCGTTTTTGGTATGATAAAACTTTTCAATGCTATTGTTATGGCAGGCGGCCAGCCCAGGCCCGGACAGCTCGCCGACGGTATCTCGGTAGCACTGGTTACCACATTCTGGGGACTGTTTATCGCTATACCCGCCCTGGCAATGCACGGAATTTTAAGAAACAGAATTGAAACTATTGTCAGCGAGGCTGTTACACAAACCGAAAACGTTATGCCAATGCTGAGAGAATCTCTCAAAAAAAAAGATTTGACCAACCTCAACCGGCGAAAAATCCAAAATCTAAACAAAAACCCGATTCCTGTTTTGGAAACTCGACCAGCCGCAAAAACTAAACGTAGCTACCCTGTTACTTCGCAGGGTCCCAAACTAAACGACCGCGAAACAGCCGTTTGACAACCCGGAATTATGGTAAACTTGAGAAGCTATCAATTTCGGCCTGACCGACAAGATAGACCGTCTGTCAATATGACGCCTATCATTGACATCGTCTTTCTGCTTATTATTTTTTTTCTGGTTGTCTGCCGATTCATAGAGGCCGAAAATTTCCCGGTGAATGTTCCAACAGGCTGTGATTTTGCCGAAAAGAACGACGCCCCAGGTCTGCAGATTACCACCGTAACTCTCCTGGATAAGCCGGATGATATGCATGGATTCGCCGTAGGCGCACAAAAAATCCGTGGTGAAAGCTTCCGCCGGATAATAGAAAACCTCATTGAAGAGATTAATGCTCGTATAAGCTCTCTGGGCACCGGTGAAAAAATTGTTACTTTGCGTATCGACAAGGGTGTTGAATGGAGGCGTGCACAATACGTCCTGGCAGCCGTTGCCGGAAGCACCGCAGAAAAAATCAGACTCTCGGTAATCCGCCACAATCCTGATGCCGGGAACTGATAACTTCTCAGACTCGCCCCACCCATCTCCAGCTTTCTGCCGCTCTTTTCGATTTAATCGAACCCGGACATCAACCGGATTTTTTTAACGGCTGACGGCTGCTGAACAAGTCCGCCTTGCCCGCTACTATCTCTTTGGTAATTACGTATTTGGCCGGCTTCGACTCATCCGGAAGCTGATACATCAGCCCTATCATCAATTCTTCGGTTATCGAACGAAGTGCCCTCGCACCAGTGTCACGCTCCATCGCCTTTTTTGAGAGTTCACGCAACGCTCCTTCTGTGAACTCGAGCTGCGCGTTTTCCATCTCGAAAAATTTCTGGTATTGTTTTATCAGTGCATTTTTCGGCCTGACCAGAATTTCGATGAGACTGTCTTCATCGAGCGCCGAAAGGACAGTAATAATGGGAAGGCGGCCGACCATTTCCGGAATCATACCGTACTCGATAATATCTTCGGGCACCACCTGGCTGATGAGCTTGCTGAACTCTGATGATTTATTCTTCTGTGCCCCCATCTCGCTGTCAAAGCCTATCATCTGCCTGCCGAGCCGTCGCTTTGTGATTTTATCCAGCCCTACGAATGTTCCACCGCAGATAAACAGTATCTGTGAAGTATCAATTTGAATGTATGACTGTTCGGGGTGTTTTCTCCCGCCTTGAGGTGGAAGGTTGGCTATAGTCCCTTCGAGCATCTTCAGAAGCGCCTGCTGAACACCCTCGCCGGAAACGTCACGCGTAATCGATACATTCTGCGTGGTCTTACCTACCTTGTCTATCTCGTCAACGTAAACAATCCCTCGCTGGGCGGCTGTAATGTCATAATCCGCCGCCTGCACCAGCCGGAGAAGAAAGTTCTCCACGTCCTCGCCTACGTACCCAGCCTCGGTAACCGTTGTTGCATCGCAGATAGCGAAAGGTACATCGAGCATTTGTGCCAGTGTTCGCGCAAGCAGTGTCTTACCAGAACCGGTCGGTCCGATTAAAAGGACATTCGATTTATCTATCTCGACCTCTTTGTCATCGCTGAATCTGTGCAGCAACCTCTTGTAATGGTTATGGACGGCCACCGATAGATACTTCTTTGCCTTTTCCTGCCCTATTACATACTGGTCCAGGTATTCCTTGATATGTCGCGGCTTCGGCGGCTCGACAATGCCGGCTTTGCCTGCTTCCCGACGGTTGTCCTGCTGCACAATGTTATAGCATAGGTCAACACATTCAGGGCAGATAAAGACCCCGTCCGGACCTTCGACAAACGTGTCTGTATCACCTGCCGACCGTCCGCAGAAGCTGCGAATTGCCTTTGAATCGTCGCGGTCTCTGTTTTTCGCCATTTCAATTACCCTTCAAAAAAATAATTGCTTCGATATCAGGTATTATACTGCAATTTTACCAATCCTGCAAGAAACTCTGCTTTTGGTTTTTACCGCCGGGCCAACTCGGCGCAATGACAGGAAAACAAGGTTTGCAATCCGTGAATGGTTACAATTTCTCTTTTAGAGACTCCAAATTTGCCTCCCAGAACGGCGCGATGTCGTCGAAACTACGCTGGAGTACATCAACAGAATGCTTAATACGCTTTTTGTCACTGCCCTCAATCCGGCTAAGACACGCAAGCTGATAGTATTTCGCCCTCCACCACTGCCACGTCTTGCTGTCGGACGGCCCGGGCAATGTCCGAACAGCCTCTATCCTGCCCCACAGCTCGGCCGCCTGCTCGAACTCACACCTGCGTGCAAATAATCTTGCACGGCAGCGAAGTATGTCACACTCGAACACACCGCCCGGCTTATCCAGACCATCGAGAAATCTTTCCGCATCGGCAAGGGCGTCCGGCCCACTCGCAGCGAAGATGATTTGCCCTTCCGCCAGATAAACTCCCGCCAGAAGACGCAGATGACCTCTCAAAGAATCCCGGCAAATCCGAGCCAGTTTTACGCAGACCCTCAGAATATCATTTTCTCTGTATTCACCACGCTGCAAAAAGTAAGTATCAATCCTTTCAAAAGTCTCACGAAGCAAATTCATCGCCTCGAAAAGATACTCTTCGTCACCAGCATCAATTATTCGCAGCAAAAATTTTGCTGATTCCTCTAATCGGCCCAGCCGCCGCAACGCCTTTACCCTGCAAAGCTGCAGACTGCCGGGACTGTCAGATTGTGGCTGAACAAGCTGCAAAATCTTTTTAACCTGACCGTCTTTGCCGGATTCCAGTGAAACCATACAATAAAGCTCCAGCGCTTCGAGGCGTAGCGACCTTCTTTCGGCAGAAGCACACTGCTCAACAAATCTTTCCAAATCGTAAAGTGCATCCTGTCTCTGCCAGGCTTCGATTGCATCGGAAAGTTTGCTCCGGATTAAATCAAGCGTGGCCTGATAAAAATAAGGATTATTACTGTCCCGAACCATCGCCGCCAGCAGCTCCACGGCACGCTTGTGTTCACCACAACCACGTAAAACCACGCTGAACATATAATCCAGCTCAGGGTCACTGTGGTCGCCCGAAAGCTCTCGGTAGCGTTCGAATGCACTGAGTGACAAATCGCAGTCGCCCTCCTGTCGCAAAAAAACATTATAAGCCAACTCTGCCGCCTGGGCCGCTATCAATTCCGGTTCCGGTCGGAACCTGTTGTTTTTATACTGCTGCGGCATCCCAGCCGCCTTTATCAGCAATCGCACCGCATTACGGGGTTCGGCATCCGCTACGCTCTGAGCCGTAACATAGTATATAACCGGCGTGCGAAATTTGTCATATCTGAGAAATTCCTGTAAAAGACCACTGTGTTTTTCAGCACCACGGCGCCACGCCGCCTCGGCGGCAAGTTCCGCTTCGAAACTGCTTAACTGCTGCAGTGAGCTTTCACTAACCTTTTTCCTGTCAACCAGCTCCGACAAAATCAAATCACCGAAGTAACTCCCCGTATAGTGAAACTCCTCAACGGTCCTGCGGAAAGCTGCTTTCTCATCGCAGCTTCGCTGCAGACATCCCACCGCCAGTATAACTTCCAAATCCTCTTGCAAACCAGCTTCTGCGAGTTCGCCAACTACCTGCCGTAGTTGCGGCGCTGCACCCGCACCGGAAAGCTTTATCAGGTAAAGCCTCGCCCTGATTTTTAACGATTCTTCAGCTTGTTTATCTTGTAAGACCGAACCGAGCAGCTCTTTCGCCTCTCCGCAATAGCCCTGCTCGCTTTGCCAGAGCAGAGACAGCCCCTGTGCCTTTAGAAATCGTATCTCAACTGCCCTGCAGTGCTCCTCGAGTAACTTCAATTCATTTAAAAGCTCACGAACAATTTCTTTTCGCCGCTCTTTCGGTGCACAAAGAGCTTCATAAAATATACTTTTGCATTTGAAAAACCGTGTCTTGTACAATTGACCGTTAAGCTTCCTCCACAAACCGCTCTCGCCGTATCTCTCGTCCCAGTCATCGCCTGTGTATGCTTCAATCTGTTTTTTCAATCCCCGCTGAAGCTTTTCTATTTCATCAAGCCGGCCGATTGTCTCCGATGCAAGTACGTGAACGAACCCCCTGTCACTGTCTAAACCCTCACCGTATTCAATTGCAGCCCGCCGGCTCAAACTCGCCTCGAGAAACTCTTTAAATATTTGCGTCGCCTTTGCGTCCAGAGCTCGGATTCGGCTGCCCTCGGACGCTATCGAGATGGCGTGGGAACAGATAAGCAGCACTGCCAGACAAAAGAACAGGACTTTTTTGTCCGTGAACCTAAAGGCCCTCTCCATCAATTTCACTCTCCGTCATTTGAAATGTAATGTCGGTTAATCCCGAACCGTAAATACAGTTGTATATCCCCGCCAGGTACTGCCATTTCAGCTTTCCGTCGCAGATAATCTCTATCGGGTCGTCCGCATAACGTTTCTGCCGTTTGATTACCGACGATAACTCCTGCGAAAACCTTTGCAGACCCGCCTGAATATTTCCGTCCCTGACAGTTACTGCTTTGCTTTGCCCAACACTGATTGCGCAGCCACCCGGCAACTGACGGATATATACTATAAGTGGTGCCGGACGGGCAGTTACAGACATGTTGCCGACCGCTCCGGCTATTCGAAGCGGAAGGAAGTCTTCGCGCGGTCGCCATTTCGCCGATACGAGAAAAAATATCAGCAACAGAAATACCACATCTATCATAGGAGCCATCCGAAATTTCAGACTCCGACCACCGAACAGATTCCTGAACTTGTCCCTCGATATGCTCCCGGTATTCATCTTATAGAATCCGTCACACCATAAACTAAATATCTCTTACGGTTGTCCGGCAGCAAACTCGGCACCACGCATAAGGGCCTTTGTATTGACCGGCAGCGTTTTATGGTAACGCTTCGCCAGTACAGCCGGAAGGCATTTGACCGCTGCCTCGACGCTCAAAATACTCCGCCTGCCAAGGTACGCTCCCAACGCCACCATATTGGCCGATCTTGCAGCACCGAGCTCAATAGCAAGTTTGTCGGCAGGTATGCGTACTATCTCGACTCCATCCGGCAGCTCGGGCTCGGACTCTATCAGAGAGCTGTTAAGAACCAGCAATCCGGACGCCTTGATGTCAGGGCCGAATTTATCCAGAGAGGCCTTGTTCATCACTATCAGAGAATCAGGCCTGCTAACTAACGGAGAAGCAATCGATTCGTCGGAAAAAATTACCATACACTTGGCCGTCCCACCTCTCACCTCCGCTCCGTAAGAAGGCATATAGGCAACTTCTTTCCCGGACTGCATAGCAGTTTGTGCCAGCAATTTGCCCGTCAATATAATCCCCTGACCGCCGAAGCCGGCCACTACTATTTCCTCGTAATAACCATTCCTGCTCATTGCTCGATATACCTTCCAAAAACCAGCTATACTATCAGCCCTTGAATCGTCCCGGCGGAAAAATCTGCGTCATCTCCTCTTCAATCCACTTCATCGCCTCGACAGGCCTCATCCGCCAGTACGTCGGACACGCCGAAAGAACCTCAACAAATCCCAGCCCATCGGCGCCATCGATTTGCAGTTGAAATGCCTTTTTTATCGCTTTTTTGCATTTTCGGATTTGCCCAGGCCCGGAAAGCGCACACCTTTCCACATAGATACTACCAGGCAGTGACGAGATAAGCTCAGAGACTTTCATCGGATACCCCTGGCCGATGTAACTGCGTCCCTTTGGTGTTGTTGCTGTCACCTGTCCGTCAACAGTCGTAGGTGCCATTTGGCCGCCTGTCATACCGAAGATTGCATTGTTTATAAAAATTACCGTAAACCGCTCGCCACGCTGGGCAGCGTGAACAATCTCCGCCGTCCCAATCGCCGCCAGGTCACCGTCACCCTGATACGAAAAAATAATTTTATCCGGATTCGTCCGCTTCATCCCCGTTGCCACCGCCGGCGCCCTGCCATGCGCGACCTCTATCATATCTACATCGAGATAATCATACGCAAGCACCGCGCACCCAACCGGCGCTATCCCTATCGTCCGCTCTGATACCCCCAGCTCATCGAGCACCTCTGCAACCAGCCGGTGCGCGATCCCATGCCCGCAACCCGGACAATAATGCGTCTGAAAATCCTTTAGTGTCGCCGTTCGTTTGAAAATTGCTTCCATAGTCACCTCGCAGGCTCCGGCACAAACTCTTTTATCCTCGCCAGCACCTCACCGGCTGTCGGCACCCCGCCGGCCGGCCGGCCATAAAAACCAACCGGTACCCGCCCTTCAACTGCCAGCTTAACGTCTTCCACCATCTGCCCGCAGCTCATCTCGACTGTAAGCAGTCCTCTGACACTTTCTGCAGCCTGTTTTATCTGTTCACCTGGAAATGGCCACAAGGTAATCGGCCGTATCAGCCCAGCCTTTATCCCAGCCTCACGCGCAAGGTTGACCGCTGAACGGCAGATTCTCGCCGCTATCCCGTACGCAACCACTGCAACCTCAGCGCCCTCAACTCTATATTGTTCACAGAGCACCTCGTTTTGCTGCACCTTCTTGTATTTCGCCTGAAGCCTGTAGTTCGACTCTTCCAGCGCCCCATCTCCGAGCCATAACGACCGTACGATATTCTGCGAACGCCCTTTTTTGCCCGTCAGTGCCCAGTCTTTCGGCGGAAGCTCTCGCGCAGAACTCCTCTTGGCCATAACCACCGGCTCCATCATCTGACCCAGTATCCCGTCCGCCAACACAAGCGCAGTCATTCTATACACATCGGCAAGCTCGAAAGCAAGCCACATCAAATCGGCCAGTTCCTGCAAATGCGACGGCGCCAGCACTATCGTCCTGTAATCACCGTGGCCGCCGCCCCTCGTCGATTGAAAATAATCTCCCTGCGATGGCGCAATGTTGCCAAGCCCGGGACCGCCTCTCATTACATTGACAACCACCGCCGGCAGCTCGGCACCTGCCAGATAACTCAACCCCTCCTGCATAAGGCTTATACCCGGGCTCGATGAGCTTGTCATCGCCCGTTTACCCGTCGCCGCCGCACCGTAAACCATATTTATCGCCGCAAGCTCACTCTCACACTGCAGAAATACTCGCCCCTCTTCCGGCATTCGCCTGGCCATATATGCCGTTACCTCATTCTGAGGCGTAATCGGATAACCGAAATAAGCATCAACTCCAGCCAGAATTGCCGCTTCTGCGAGCACCTCATTACCGCACATTAAAATTTTGTCACTCACAATCAACCCTTTGCTGCGTTTGGCCCGCCGGCAACTTTTCTCGAACCGCTTTTGCCGCCGGCTCCCTTTGTTCCGACAGCCTTAACTTCTTCCTGAATGTAAACCTCTATCGCCGCATCCGGACAGACAATACCGCATATCCCGCAACCTGTGCACTCGCTGCCGTCCCATTCAGCCGTGAAATACCCTTTCATGTTGGATTTCCTGCCGATTACAATACTGCCGCGAGGACAAAAAGAAACACAAAGACCGCAGCCTTTGCACTTTTCAACATCGATTATAATTTTACCTGCCATACTATTGTCTTAGACGTCCTTTATATCAAAACCGGCATTGTATCTCCGCCCTTGCACCTTGTAAAGACAAATCAAAACCCGATACCGCAGCGAACAGAGGCCCGGCTACCCCCAAACAACGTAATTTTCAAGCCCAATCCACAAACTCCCGAACACAAGTGCCGGCCGTGCCGGAGTCCGTCTCGGCAGGATGGGATAAAACCGGGAATTTCATTCAGTGTTTCAGACTTTTGCCACACGCATCAAAAAACCCGGGCTTATACCTCCTTACGGCATAAGCCCGGGAACATAGCAAAAACTTCGAACTTCCCTGTTATTTACAACCTCCTTTTACGGCCATAACTGTTCATCCATCCACAACAATCCAGCTTTAGCCAGGTCTCGCATGTTGATTCTATCATCGTCGATGGAATCCATCTCCTCGGTAATACCGGGAACGTTCTCGACGCATATTTGATTGATTTTTTCCGCCTTTATCCGCTTACTCTGCTATCCAGAAAAAATGTTACAGGCCCGTCATTAACGCTTTTCACCTGCATATACTCGCCGAACTCACCGCCGGCCACCCCGACACCTTTTACCTTAATCGACTCCAGAAACCCTGAATAAAGCTCTCTCGCCTGTTCAGCACCGGCCGATTCGTCAAAGCTCGGCCTGCGCCCTTTCCGGCAGTCGCCATACAATGTAAAATTGCTCACCACCAGAATCCCGCCCCCGACATCTCTGACACTCAGATTCATCTTTCCTGCTTCATCTGCAAATATCCGAAGCCCTACCAGCTTATCAGCTGTATAGGCCACATCTCCTGCACCATCACCTTTGCCAACCCCCACATAAACCAACAACCCACTATCAATACTGCCGACTACCTCACCTGCCGCCGTAACCTCCGCCCGTAACACCCTTTGTATCACTACCCGCATACGTTATTTCCCGCTTCAATCCTGCCCGCATCATCGCAAATCAACAATCCAGCCGAAACCTTTCAGCTATACTTAAAATCGCTCCACAGCCGTCAAACCCATCATCTCGGTTATACGGTCAAATTCCTCCAGCGAGTAAAATTCGATTACAACCTTCCCCCGCCGGCCGCCCTTGCGAGCCTGTATCGCTACCTTTGTGCCAAGCTGCTCGGCCAGTTTTCTTTCCAAATCAATTATATGGGCCGGCTTCCCGATTACCTTACCCGGCTTCTTTTTAGTGCCCTGAAGGTGGTTTCGCACCAGGCGTTCCACTTCGCGAACACTCAAACGCCCTGCCAGTGCCCGGTTAGCCAGCTTGCGTCTTAACTGCTCCGTCGGCAGTGAAAGCAGCGCTCGTGCATGGCCCATATCAAGCCGGCCTTCCGTTAACATCTCTTTGACTTCCACTGGTAAATCCAGCAGCCGCAAATAGTTAGCTATCACCGACCTGCTCTGACCCAGCCGTTTGGCGGCATCGGCCTGGGTCAGCGAAAAGGTCTCCATATAACTGTAGTATGCCTTTGCCCGCTCAATCGGATTCAAATCAGAACGCTGGATATTCTCCACCAGCGCAAGCTCAAGCAACTGCTCATCACTCGCCTGACGCACCAGCGCCGGTATCACTTGCAGCCCTGCCAGTTTTGCGCCTCGCAACCTCCGCTCACCCGCAATAAGCTCAAACTTATCGTCCTTCGCCCGCACTACAATCGGCTGAATCACACCGTTGGCCCTGATGGAATCGGCCAGCTCGGCAAGCTCCTGCTCATCCCATCTGCTTCGAGGCTGATATGGATTCGCTTCAACCGAATCAAGGGGCACCTCCCTCATTGATTCAGCTAAGTCCTTATCAGGCGGGAAGTTAGAGGTCTGAACCGGATGTTCGAAAGCCTTTTTTTCTTCTTCAGATGTTATCGGACTTATCAAAGATTCCAATCCCCTGCCCAGATGCCTCGGCCTATCCTTCTTCTTCACTGCCATATTTAAGCTCCTTGCTTTTTTATAGTGCTCACAGTTAATCCGCCAGAGGCGGAACTTCGCCCGTGGCGGGTTTACCCTCCTGCTGCGGGAAGGGCGTAACAATATCTTTCTGTACCGTTTTTTGCCACAAAAACCGGCAAAATTGCTACCATAGTATATATTATCGGCTCTTTCACCAGAATTCCTTCACTTTTTATATCGCTAACAGTTGATACGCCAAAGGTTCGCCGAAGGCGAATCAGATAGCTTATAGCGTGCAGTGTATCTCGTATTCGTCTGCTGCGACGAGCGAAGCGAGGCGAGAAGGCGATTAATTCGACCATGAAGAATGTACCTGGAAGGGCGTACCTGTCAAATTCACTCTTGCTTACATCAAAGATGTTTCACGTGAAACATTTCCCACCGCCCCTGCCTGCCAAAAGCCGCTTCCCAAACGTGCTGTTTTCACCCGGCCTTTGTTCCACGTGGAACAATCTTGAAATCGTCCTTAAAATAATTCAACTTAATTGCGGCCTGTTGGTTTTGCATATCAACCCCTCCGAATGAAGGGCCTGTTGCCGAAATGCCCAAAACAAGGTTGCTTCGCTCCAGCCGTGCCCAGCCTGTGGCTGGTCTCGGCAGGTCGCTCGCAATGACGAGCGGCATTATTTGGTTATTGTGAGGCCTGCAAAACAGACCGTTGCAATCTCAGGCCGTCTTCGCCAAAGGCGGATTGTTTTGACGCCCAAAAGGGTGTCGCATCCATTTTGCACAAGTTCTATAAAAGTTAGTTGCAAATCTACCTAACGTCTCCACAAATACATTTATCTCTTCAAACACATCTGTGGCCGGCATACTTGCCATGCATAAAGCTTTGTTGCCGTATCGAATACACAAAGCCGAATAATAGCTTCTCAGCAATCATTCTTCCCATCGAAATGCCATCTCCTGTATTGAAGCGGAACATAACATCCGTATAATCATCTCCAATTTCGAGGCATTCAGCACCTGGTGGGCCTGGCGGGAAAAAATCCCATATATTATCGTTGACCACGAACAGTTCCTAACGGTCTGCAAACTTGAACACCAACTCAAACATTCACTCTCACGACTCTGCTCACAAACAGTAGCCAGGAGTTATTGCCCAAACCCGACCGCTCGAGTTGTCTTAAATTTCTTTAAGGCACATCTGAAAAAAAAGTCAGCAGTACTTATCCCGCCCATTGTTCGCCCGTAGGCTGAATCACTCACACCCCGAAAGGGCGATTATATTCTCTTATACTGCACCGATGAATCCGCACTCGAAGACCTCCTGATGCTCTTAAAAAAATTTTCCCGCCAGAAGTTTCTCATTTACGGTTTTGACAGAGACTTTCAGCGCGATAACTTCACCTCAAAAAAACCTCCACCGAAGGCTTCCTCGAAGACCTCGCGGGCACAAAGGGTGTTATTGCCACCGCAGGATTTTCTTTGCTCAGCGAGTGTATGTTACTGCGGAAAAAAATGCTTCTTTTGCCTCTTGCCGGCCAGTATGAGCAGATGATTAATGCCTCTTATGCCCAGAAATTAGGCCTTGCTCTATCGACCAATCAGCCCACCGCCGGCGTCCTGGAGAAATGGATAAACTTTCTCGATAAACCACTCGCTAATAATGAGGATATTCTCTGGCCGAACAACAAACGCTCCCTTCGGCAGCTGGATAAAACTATCCAAAGCATCGTCCCCGCCTGAATCAAGTCTTGACTATAATACGCACAATCAGCCTTTGGCATAAATGATGAGATAAGACAGTGTGAGAAAAATGAGATGCAAAAAAAGAGTGCCGAAGTTTACGGCACCCTTGTAACTGTTGTTTGTCTTACCGGTAACGGCAGGTAAATACGGATTTTACGCGTATTTACTTTTGCAAACCAGGACAAAACAACTCAGGCCAAGCAGGCAAATCGTTGCCGGTTCAGGAATCGCGATTTTGCTGACCACGGTGTGTCCCGCCGTTTCCCTGAACTTGAATGCACCTATTGTCAGGTTGTCAGGGATTGAACCGTCGTTCAGGTCCCCGAGGAGAATAAAGCCGTGATTGCCTTTTGGGTCCTCTTTTTGAAAATGCGCTGCAAGCTCATGTTCCGTTACCGTGTATTCAAAAACTCCCGTGGTGATTGATGCCGACAGGAACAAAACAGGATTATCATTGCCGAAATTACCTTCGTTCTCGTTATAGTCAGTATTTGCAATTCCCAATGATAAATCGCCCAGTGGCATCGGGTTATCGAATTCAAAAATCAATTCCTCGTTTTTGTGGCTACTGATGCCGGAGATTCCCTTGCTGCCAGCCTCTCCGTTTGTCTTAACTCCCACACCATCTTTTCCTACATAGACTGTTCCCAGGCCGTCATCAAAAGAAGGAGCTGCGGGATTCTCAGGCTGGGCGGGGTCAAGCATACTCCAGGCCGATATTACGAAGGGAGCGTCGTTGCCGGAGTCATCGACCGGCCGGAATGAAGTCCCCTTATTACCTTTACCCTGGCTGTCTTTTGTAAGGTCTACAGTGACAAAAGTTGCCTGCGCAGCTGCTGTAAATACTAAAACCGCCCAAAGTGTAATTAACTTTTTCATAACTCTACCCTTTCTAGTTACGGTCAATCAATAAACAGTTCTGCTTCTGGAAATGGCGCAAACTCCGAGTGAGAATAAGTCCCGTAATCCTACGATACGCTACCCCCGGCTATCTTGCGGCACCCCCCAATATTTTGTTCCTTTCACCCGTAGCAGTGCTAAACATACAAAGTACTTCAGGCACCGTCTAAAAGATAGCAAACATATTGGCAAAGCCAAAAAAAAAGTTGCAAAATATATGCCTGCGTCAAAAGTGCAAAACACTGGATTAAAAAAGGTGTTTTTATCGGCCCCATTCCGGTCGTGGCCTTGGAATTGCGTTTTTACGGCGGTGTCAGGATCACCTGGCCGCCGGTAGATGAATGTTGGTTCCCAAAAACACGTCTGCTGCCTCCATAAGTGTCTCGGAAAGCGTCGGATGAGGGTGAATGGTATGTGCTATATCTGCTGCGGTCGCTCGCAGTTTAACAGCCAGTGCGGCCTCGGCGATCAAATCTGCTGCACCATTTCCTGCTATTCCCGCTCCCAATATTCGGTCTGTTTCCGGGTCAATGATAAGCTTCGTAAGGCCTTTACTGTTACCGAGGGTTACCGCCCGTCCTGATGCCTGCCAGGGGAATTTTGCTGCCTTTATCTTGCGTCCCTGAAGTTCGGCTTGTTTTTCACTCAGGCCACACTCGGCAATTTCCGGCTCGGTAAATTCAACGAAAGGTATTGCTGTCGGGTCAAAAGATGCCTCTCTGCCTGCAATTACATTCGCAGAGACAATTCCTTCGTGCATAGCTTTGTGTGCCAGTTGCGGTTGACCCGCTACATCGCCTATCGCAAAAACAGCGTCGTCCTTCGATCGCTGCTGTTTGTCCACTTTTATATATCCTTTTTCATCCAGCTCGGCTTTGGTGTGCTCCAGGCCGATTCCTGTCGAGTCAGGTCTGCGTCCGACCGCCACAAGAACCTTCGAAAACAACCGCTCTTTTTTGTCCTGGTCACTTCCTTCAAATCTCACTTTCATACCATCTCGCTGTTCTCTTATATCGAGGCATCTGGTATTAAGCAAGATAGCTTCAAAGCGCTTCTTGAGGCTTTTGTGCAGGATAGCAATTAACTCGGTGTCGCTTCCGGTCATTAAATCGGGCATCTGTTCAACCACTGTCACCCTGCTTCCCATACCGGCGTAAAAACTGCCCAGCTCCAGGCCGATATATCCGCCGCCTATTACCAGCAGTGTTTCGGGTATTTCCCGGACATCGAGAGCTGCTGCCGAGTCCATAACGCCCGGCGAATCAGCCGGGACGTGCGGCAGCTTCACAGGACATGAGCCGGTGGCCACTATCGCCCGCTCAAAAGAGATTTTCTGCGTGGAGTTTCTTTTGGTTTTAAGTTCTATACTGTTTCGGTCCACAAAGCAGGCTTCGGCCTGGATGTATTCAATTTTGCGCTGTCTGCACAATCCGCCCAGGCCGGCACTAAGCTTCTTTATTACCTTGTTCTTCTGCGTCCTTATCCTTTCGACATCCACTGTCGGGGCTGAAAACGCAACCCCCATCTCTTCTGCTTTCCGGGCATCCGTTACAATCTTCGCTATATGGAGCAAAAACTTTGATGGGATGCAGCCGGTGTACATACATACTCCGCCGGGGTTCGGCTGTTTATCTATGAGTGTAACTTTCATACCCAAATCGGCCGCACTATATGCGGCTGCATAACCACCGGGCCCCGCTCCGATTACTACAAGCTCTCTTACATCCTGTTCGTTTGGCATTAACGGCCCTTTCTCTTATCTGATGTTTTGCTTAATCTTAATAATTACGCCTTTGCCTTGTTTTGTCCCCGGTCGCTCATTTCACAATATTGATGCCACCGTCAAAAGTACAAAAAGGGAAATAAAATCCCTGTTTTTGTCCCCTCCCTCACGGTCGGGGCTTGGAAATTGGACTTTTGACGCAAGCGTCAATATTACAATATAACTTCCAATTTGAAAACCGCTTTTATACCACCTCAAAGGTGCCGGTGTCAAAACTTGACAATGCGAGAGGATTTTGGTAAAATTATTAGTGGGTGTAGAAAGAAAGTATGCATTATGCTCTAATTAGTGGCTTAAGGGGTAAATCTCAGGAGCGAGGAGTAATTATGAAGAAGTTATTATTGTGCGGTATTTTACTGTTTGCTGTGGCAGCAGCGGCGAGTGCTGCCAGTGTCGAAGCGGTCTCTGAAGACTTCGATACGGGCGACTATGTAAACAAATTATATATTGATACAGGTACCGCCGGCGAGACACCGCAGAGAATGACTGCCGGTACGGGCTTTACCTTTGGTGGAATGGCAATAGGAGGTGACGGAGAACTTTGGGCCCATAAGGGCAGCTATATGCTGATTAAAAACACCGACCCCAATAGTTATTACTATACCATTTTTGACAGTTCGGGCGGCAACACCGCCGATACGACAGTTAATCTCATCAACGGCAAGATTGAATCGCAAATGAGCATAAAGGACGATGACCCCGAAGGTTTTACCTTCAGATATATGGTTCGCAATGGGGCGGGCAACTGGTATGTCAGCGATACTAATTTCACCGCAGTAAGCTCAGATAAGACCTGGTTCAAGCTTGAGACCGAATACGGCGCCGATAGATGGACTGAGATTACCAATACTGTGAGTCTGGATGCTCTTGCCGGCGGCGATGAGGTTGAGCTGACTCTTGGTTCTTCCGGCCTGACCCCATCTCTGTATGCGGTTGACGGGCTAGGTATTTATGTTGAATCTGCGGTAGGAGGGACAGGGACGAAAATGTTATGTCACGAGATGAAGATTAAGACAGGCGGCTTCCGAGGATGTATGCCGGAGGACGATCCGGATTATATCGAGTGGCTTTCCGTTGGTATGCCTGAGAGCTGGTGCTATCCGCGTCACTGCCACGGCGATGCAGACAGTGTGAAGCATCTGGTTGAGTTAGAGGATTTTGCTGTCCTTGCAGATGCGTGGCTGGTTGAGAATCCGACTGTTGAGCAGCTTGCCGGCGACTTTGACCATTCGTCAGAGATGTTTGGCGGTGATGCTTACCGAGTCGGATTTGATGACCTTGACATTTTTGTCTCAAACTGGCTGACAAGCCCTGCGATGGACTGCATTGCGTCTCAATGGCAATCGGACCTGGTTTACTACGATTCGAACGGCCTGCTGGTTTATGAGGCTGAGCCGTATTCAAACGAACATCATATCCCCGATTTCAGCCATGCGGGCTATATGGGCGGCGGCGTTCCAATACCCGATGTACCCACGGTACTGACTATTTCGCCTGTAGAAGGTCGCGATACGGACAACATTCAGGATGCTATCGATATGGTCTGCGCGATGTCGCCCGACGGTAACGGGATTCGCGGTGCACTGCTTATTGAGGCAGGTATATACGACATAAACGCCCCGATAGTTGTTAACGCCAGCGGTGTTGTGCTTCGCGGTCAGGGAGACGGCAACGACCCGGCAACGGACACGATTATTTATCGAGTTCAGGAAAATTATGGCGGAGATTATTCAGATGCCGTGATTACATTTGCCGGTACTGAAGATGCCGACACCAAGTTTAATGAGCATGTAGACGGCTCGTATGATGTTGACATTACGACCCAGTATGTTCCTGTCGGTGCCCGGAGCTTCGAGGTAGCCAATGCATCTCAGTTCAATGCCGGAGACCGGGTTACTATCATACATCCGGATACCTGGGACTGGTTAGAGTCGGTCGATTACGGCGGCGGCAGTGCGAACTGGGAGCCCGGTGATATAAAGATTTGTTTCAACCGGTACGTGGCGGGCAAGAACGGCAACACGATTACGCTTGATGCGCCTGTTTTCGTTGATATTGACAGGTCGCTGACACAGGCGTACATTTATCCGTACGAGCCGGCTGGTCGTTTATCCAAAGTTGGGCTTGAGGATATTCGTGTTGATATGGCGACATCTGGGCTGGATACAGAGGAGCACGCCCAGCATGCCGTCGAGTTCCATAAGGTCGATGATTCATGGGCGTTGCGCAGCACGACGTTGAAAGCGAGTTTCTCGGGCTTCTACCTTCACTCGGCAACCAGGTGCACTATCGAAGATTGCAAAGCACTGCAGCCGCACAGTGATATCGACCATACTTATGGTTTCGGAGGTGGAAGAAACTACAACTTCCGCATCGAGATTGGACAGCTTCTTCTGTTCAAGGATTGTCTTGCGGTATATGCCCGTCATGCTTATGTGGGAAACGGCGAGGGGCGTGATAACGGCCTTGTATTTTTAAATTGCAGGTCCGAAGATGCATTTTTCTCAAGCGAGGGGCATCGCCAGTGGTGCAATGGTTTTCTGTTTGACGGGCACACCGAAGATTCACTTAGTGGGAATAATCACCTGTCCTTTCAGAGAGGCGGCAGCGGCCACGGCTGGAACACGGTACATTCAGTTATGTGGAACTGCCAGATGCTTAATGGCGGAATAATGGTGGTACAGAGGCCGCCGTCAGCACAGAACTATAATATCGGTGGCTTGGGAATGGTGACCGGTGACG